>Ga0164241_10005995_pt1 | contig 11188 bp, 9 predicted proteins | sample OricomyardsoilBY_FD_108780 | JGI IMG/M metagenome (GOLD analysis project Ga0164241, IMG submission 108780) | Backyard soil microbial communities from Emeryville, California, USA - Original compost - Back yard soil (BY) | ecosystem: Environmental > Terrestrial > Soil > Unclassified | place: USA... | reverse complement strand
CGGTGCTTTCGCGCACGCCCGGAGTGCCCATCGAGAAGGCGTTCGCGATCCCGGTGTACTGGTATTACGAGTTCATGGAGCGTAACGGGCTGTTCGACAAGCTCGCCGCCCTGCAGGCCGACAAAGCGTTCCAAAGCGACTCGCAAGTGCGCTTCGAAAAACTCGCCGAATTCCAAGCCGACGTCCAAGCGGGCTCGGTTTCTCCAGCACTCGAAAAAGCGCTGATGGCTAAGATCCAGAGCGAGTATCCGAACCACGTCATTCGCTTCCGCACCAGCACCAACAGCGAAGACCTGGACGGGTTCCCCTGCGCGGGTTGCTACGACTCGGCCAAGGGCGACCCAGCCAAAGGCGTGGATGAGGTGCTCGACGCGATCAAGTTCACGTACTCCACGGTCTGGAAGTTTCGCACCTTCGAAGAGCGCGCGTACTACAGCGTGGACCATCACAGCGTGGGCATGGCGCTCTTGGTACACAACAATTTTCCGGACGACTACGAGAAGGCCAACGGCGTGGCGATAACCGCCAACCCATTCGACGAGAGCGGGCTCGAGCCGGCCTTCTACATCAACGTGCAATTCGGCGGCAAAGTGGAGGTCGTCGCCCCTGCCGCGGGTACGACCTCGGATCAGATCCTGTACTTCTTCGACAATCCGAATCAGCCCATTACCTATCTCGCGCATTCCAATATCATCAGCGCGGACAGCACCGTGCTTTCACGCGAGCAGGTACACTCGTTGGGCGTCGCCCTCGACGCCATCCACGCTCGCTTCTCACCAGCCTACGGACCCGCGGCTGGAAATAAGGGGTTTTACGCGATGGACATCGAGTTCAAGTTCTCCAACGAGGCTGATCCGAGCAAGCCTGCAACGCTCTTCGTCAAGCAAGCTCGTCCCTATCCCGGCCGGGGAAACTGAGGACCGCGTTGTCGCACGATACGACCGCCGAACCACAGTTGCTGTTCGACGCTCCCGGGGCGCGCGCAGCAGCTGCCGAAGATCGACGCTCCGGACCGCGTCACCGTGCACCGCTCCCCAACGTTGGCGCGGTCCCAGCGATTCGAACGGCGTTCGAGCGCTTCGAGCTCAAGTATTGGGTCACCGAGCCGCTGGCACAACGAGTGCTCGACTTCGCCCTGCCGTACCTGAAGCGTGACGCTCATGCGACCACGCGCGAGGCGCAGCGCAACACGACCTTGTACCTCGACACGCGCGGGTTTCGCTTTTGCGAAAATCACCTGAACCTGTCACCCGATCGCTCCAAGCTGCGCATTCGCGCATACGGTCGACCGTACAGCAAGCTCGCGTTCTTCGAGGTCAAGCGCAAGGTCAAGACCATCACGATGAAGGAGCGCTTCGCGTTGCCGCTCGCTGAAGTCCAAAACGTGCTCTCGCGCCGCCCGATTGGTTGTGAAATCTCTGAAGCTGCGCAGCGTACACTCGGGGATTTCTTGCTGCAGATGTGCCTGTATCGAGCCGAGCCAAAGCTATTCGTGGCGTGCTTTCGCGAGGCGTTCGAGTCACGCATCGTCGGCGAAGACGTGCGCCTGACCGTCGATCGCGAGCTGGTGTATCAGCACGCTACGGGTCTCGCATTTGCGCCTGACGAACGTCGCTGGGTCGACATCAACGAGGGCGACGACTCGCGCACCTCTTTCGGTCAGCGGCGAGCAATGCTCGAGCTGAAATTCAACGGGACGCCGCCACGCTGGATGGTCGAGCTGGTGCGTCACTTCAATCTACAGCGTGAGGCGTTCTCGAAGTATACGACCGCCGCACTGCAACTGCGTGGGAGACTCTAATCATGGGAACGCGTGTCGGTTGGGACATCGCTCTCGCATCGCTGCTCTTGTCGTTCGCAACGTCGATGGTGATTGCCACCGTCTACACCATCACCTACCACGGGATCGGCTACCTACGCAGCTTCGTTCAGACCATTGCGCTCGGTGGCCTGGTGGCGTCGTTGGTCATGTTGGCCATCGGTGATGACGTGGCGCGCGGACTCGGCATGGTCGGCGCGCTCACGTTGATTCGCTTTCGCACGACCCTGAAGGATACGCGCGATTTGATTTTCATGTTTGCTTCGTTGGGCATCGGTGTGGCCTGCGGGGTGCAGGCGTTTGCGGCAGCGTTGCTCGGTACGGCGATGTTTTCGCTGGCGGCGATGTACCTCACTTGGTCGGAGTTCGGTTCGCGTCTGCAATTCGACATCATGCTGCGTTTTCAGGGCCCGACGGACGCCGAGCACGCCGAACAAGTGCGAGAGGTGCTGCACCGCTATTGCCGCGGACTGTCACTGATTGACCTGCGCAGTGCAGGTGACAACGTTCAGGAGTTTGCCTATCACCTCAAGCTCAGCAAAGCCGGGACCGAGACTGCGCTGATGCGCGATCTCGAGCGAGTGCCGGGGGTTGGTTCGGCCGCAATGTTCACCCGTGACGCATCGTTGGAGCTCTGAGTGCTACTCGCATCCTCTTCCCCCTGGCTCGATGCGGTCCGAGCCGCGCCGCGTCGCTTGCTGTACGCGGTATCGGTGATTGGCGCTGGGCTCGGATTTCTCGCGCTCACACACGGCAAAGGCCTGGGCAACAGCGGCAATGCCATGGCTTACGTCGAAGCTATCCACTATAGCGTTGCACCGATCGAGCTGGGGCGCATCGAAAAGCTCAGTGTACAAGTCGGCCAACACGTCAAAGCCGGTGAACCGATCGCGATCATGGACGGGCGAGAGCTCGCGGCTGCTCGCGAAAAATCCGTACTGCAGCTCTCACAGTTGGAAGCCGAGGTGATCGCTTCGACGCAAGATCAAGAGTTTCAGGTCACACGCAGCGAGCTTTGGGTGCTCAAGGCGCGCGCCGACGAGCGCGGTGACCGGGCTGCACTAGCGCAAATCAGCGAGCGCATGCAACGCTTGGATGCTCTGCTCGACAAGCAAATGATCCCCGCGGCACAAGCAGAACTCACGCGTGAAAAGCAGAAGGAGCTCTCGGCACGCGTCGAGACCTTCGACCAAGCCAAGATTCGCGGGCAAGCAGGCCTCGGCCAAACCGGTGCGGGCAATCACGATCACATGCGCGCGGTCAACGCCCACGTGGAGCCCGCACGGCGCGCGGTCGAGGTACAAAAAGCGGCGATTCGTCAGTTGGATTTGCAGATCGAGCAACTGACGCTGCGTGCTCCGATCGACGGCGTGGTGACGACGATCACGCATCGTCCGGGTGAGATCGTGGCCGGGGGGAGCGAGGTGTTGAGCGTCGTCAGTGCTCGCCCCGGCGTGCTCGTGGTCGAGTTGTCGGAGGGCATGGCCGCTCGCGCCAAGCTCGGCCAAGGAGTTACCGTGCGCTCCAAAGAGCTATTTTCTCACGCGCTTCGTGGCCACGTGATCGAACTTTCTCCCGAGGTGGACGAAATGTGGCCGCGCGCACGGCCTTCTCCGGGCATCGCAGCATGGGGACGTCGCGCAACGGTGCAGCTCGAGGGCGGCGGCGAGGTGCTGCCCGGACAGGCATTCAGTGTCTCCCTTGACTAAGTGGAAGGGCTGGTTCAGCTCGCGACGCAAGGGCGGCGGTTTGCTGCCTGCGTGTGCGGGGATGGTGGCGTGCGCCGCGCTGATTGCGCCGATCAAAGTGCCGCGTGAGATCTCCGAACGCACCGGTCTCGAACTGTCCGGAGCCGCTTGGTCCACGGCTCTGTCCCGATACATTCTGGTGTCCGATGACATCACGGACGAGGGGGGCAAGCACACTCCACAACTGTTCGCTCTTTCCGAGGCTGGGCAGCTCGATTCGGCCCCGATCAAGATCGAGGGCATTGCCGAACTGAACGATCCGGAATCGATCACGGTGGGGCCTGAGGGCACGTTCTTCGTCTGCACCTCGCATTCGTTGAACAAGAAAGGGCACCTGCCAGAGAGTCGCCGGCGTCTGCTGCAAATCGCTCTCGGCGCTGATCGCAAAGCGAAGGTCATCGGTCAAGTCGACTTGAGCGCAGCGCGCGGCGTAGACGGCAAGCCTCCCTGGGGAGAGACTGGAGCGCTCGATATCGAAGGCATCGCATTTCGCGAGGGCGCGCTATTCATCGGCCTCAAGTCGCCACTCGGCGGTGACGGCAGCGCCAGTATCTTGCGCCTGCCCAATGTCGCGTCGCTCGTGAAGTCCGGAACCATCGCCCCAGGCGCGCTGTCGTTGTGGTCGCGCGCGCGATACTGCGTCCCACATGGTGGCAAGACTGTGTGCGAGGGCATCGCCGATTTGGCCTTTTTGCCCGATGGTAGCCTCCTGGTGGCTGGCAACGCTCCGAAGGGCATGCCGACCGATGGCGGAGGCTCGCTGTGGAAGCTCGAGACCGCCACCAGCGCTCCCAAGTTGCTCAAGCGATTCGACGGGTTGAAGCCCGAAGGCATCGCGCTCGCGCCGGATCAACGCTCGGCCATCGTCGTATTCGACACCGACGGTCGTCAACCCTTGTGGATTCGTTGGCCACTGTGACCATGAAAATCGTTCGCCAGCTCTCGTTGGTCTTGTCGCTTTCTGGCGTATTCGCGTTGGTTCCAGCTTCAGCGCGGGCACAATCTGCGGCCGCCAGCGCGGTTAGCTCGGAACTTGCGAGTGAAGACGCGCTCGTGCGCTTCGCTCTCTCCCACAATCCGGACTTGCGTGCAGCGCATTGGGACAAGGACATCGCCGCAGCCTCGGTGACCAGCGCTTCCGCATTGAACAATCCGGTCGCGCGCGGTGAATGGCTGCACGTCCAATCGCCGACGGACTTTGGTTGGGGTGTCGGTGTCGAGTGGGCGCCACCCCAGCCCGGCGTGTACGGTTCGGGAAAGGACGCCGCGCGTGCCCAAGTGCGCGCGGTGACGGCGGATTTCAGCGAGCGACGCGCGGACTTGGAGGCCGCGATTCGGCGCAGCTACGCACAAATCGCTGCACTCACCGAAGAGATCGTGCTGGCTGAAAAGTCCGTCGAAACGCGGCGAGCCGTGCACCAATCCATCAAAGAGCGCGTGAGTCACGGCGCGTCGAGTCGCATCGATCTGAGCTTGGTGGCGGTGTCGCTGGCACGCGGCGAACAGGAGCGGGATCTATTGATGCTGGCTCGCTCGACCGAGATCACGCAACTCGAAGCACAGGTTGGTTTGCCACCGGGGCAGTCGCTGGCGCTGACTCCCCGGCTCGCGACCGATGACTCCGCGCGAGAGGCGCGCGCTCCGACTCCGCGCCCGCAATTGCAGGCCGATGCAGCTCGTGCCGACGCCGCCGAGCTTGCTCTCTCAGCTGAGCGCGCCAAGCGCTGGCCCTGGCTCGCGTTACAGGCCCGCTATCGCAAGCACGATCAATCGAACCACCCGGATGACGTGACACTCGGGTTGCAGTTCACACTGCCGATCTTCAACCAAAATCCTGGGCCGATCGCCGCCGCTGAGGCCTCACGCCACGCGCTTCGCGACGTCGCGACCGCGCATCGTCTGGGTATCGAACGAGACATCCGGGTGCTGCGCGCTGAAACGGCGCGAAGGCGCGAGATCGCTGACCATTATGCGCAATCGATTGCGCCGGTGCTCACCGAGCATGCGGCGCTGGTCAAGCAAGCATTGTCCGGAATGGAGCTCGATCTGACGGCTTTGCTCACGGCTGAAGACATGGTGACGCGCAGCGGAATCGAGTACATGGAGGCACGTCTTGCCCAGCGCAAGGCAGAAATTGCGCTCGCGCGTGCTCTCGGTGAGCTGGGTCGCGACACGGGGGGGAAGTGAGTCGCGCTGCTTGTGCGATGTGCGTCGTCGCGACACTGCTATCTGCTTGTCAGACGGACGACGTTCCCTCGAAGTCCGACACGGATACCGACACCGGTATCGCGGACGGTACGAGCATGAGCCGCGCGCTGACCGTGCAGCTGGTCGCCGAGAAGAAATTATCGAAGCTGTTGCCGACCAAAGAGGTCGACCATTACGAGGCGAGCGGCATCGTTGCCTCGAATGGAATGTTGTACGTTGCATCCGACAATCTGACCAATATTGCAGCTATCGATACCTCGCTGAACAAAGGCAAGCTCGGGCCCGGCGAGGCAACCGACTCTCAATACGAAGCGATCACGGCCAGCGACGACGCGCGCTTCTTCGCGATGATCGAACCCACGACGGACGGAGACGCTCCCGCCGAGGTCGCTGAGCTAGGGAGCGACACGGCGTTCGTCAACCAGAGCAAGACGGATACGACGTTCAAGCACGCCAACAAGGGCTTCGAGGGGGCGGCGTGGTTGCGGGTCGCCGGAAGCGAATACTTGCTCGCATTGTGCGAGAACAACGATTGCAAAGACGATGACAGCACTCCAGGTGAAGGACGGACAAAGCTGCTCGCTTCGGTCGACGGCGTTTGGGCGACCCAGCGGACTCTGAAGTTGCCCGAAGCTGCCGGTTTTTTGAACTATTCGGACATCGCGCTGCGCGACAATGGCGATGGCAGCTATGCCGTGCTGGTCGTTTCCCACAAATCTGCGATGCTTTGGCTCGGCACACTGTCGACGTCGAGCTGGGCGTTCACAGGCGCGAGCACTTTCTACGCCTTCCCCCGCGATGCGAACGGCGCGGTCAAATACTGCTCGGTCGAGGGCGTCACGTTCCTCGGTCCGAACGTCATCGCTGCAGTTTCAGACGAGAGTGACGGCAGCAAACCGTGCACTGACGAAGAAGAATCGATTCACATTTTCCAGTTGCCGCAGTGAATGCGGTCGAATCATTGCCCCGAGGATCCCATGTACAGGTTTTTTGCCAGCTCTCTGCTCGTGCTCGTTGCTCTGTCCGCCTGTTCGAGTGATGGAACCCCGACCTCTACTCCGAGTACCTCGAGCACGAGCGTCGCGTTCAACGAGATCAGCGCAGCCGGTGACGAGTGGCTCGAACTCTACAATACCGGCTCGAGTGATTTCGACCTCAGCAACTATGCCATCGCGGACACCGACAAAACGACGGGCGAACCTCGTACCACCAAAGCCATGCGGTTCCCCGCTGGTACGAAGCTGCCAAAGGGCGGTTTCGTGTTGGTCCTGCTAGGAAAGGACAACTCGACACCGGGCCCATATTCGGCGGATGCTTGTTTGAAAGGTGTCTCGTCAGGTTGCTTTTACGCGCTATTTTCGGTCAGCCAGACTCGTGGTGAGGCCGTGCATTTGCTCGCGCCCGACAACACCAGCGTCTCGAACGTCATTTATCCCGCGAATCTCGACTTCGAAGCCGGCGCTGGGTTGAGCGCGTGCCGTATGCCCGACGGAACCGGCGAGTTCACGACTTGCAGCCAGACGCCCGGAGCGGCAAACGCCGTCCCCTAGTGCCCACGAGCCGGCCAACGCAGCGCACACGCGCGGTGCTCGCGATCGCGAGTGCGGCGTTGCCGTTCGTCGCTTGTTCGGAACCCGCGCTCCACTCGCAGTCCGATCGAGAGCCTCCGGCGCCGCGTCACGCGCCCGCAATGCCGCCCGCGATTTGGCAAGAGCCACCGGTGAACGACGACCCTTGCGCCGAGCGCGAGTGTGGCGCTGACTCGCCCTCGACGCGCTTCGTGATCATTGGTGACTACGGCTTGTCGGGTCCCAATGAGGCCAACGTCGCTGCCTTGGCTTTGCGCCTGAATCCGGACTTCATCATCACCACCGGCGACAACAACTACCCTTTGGGCGAAGCAGAGACCATCGACGAGAACATCGGAAGGTACTTCCACAGCTTCATCGCGCCATATCGGGGCAAGTTCGGCGCGGGCGATCCCGAACGGAAGAATCGATTCTTCCCCAGCCTGGGCAACCACGATTGGTACGCGCCGGGCGCGAAGCCGTACCTCGACTATTTCACGTTGCCCAACAACGAGCGCTACTACCAATTGCTGCGCGGCAGCGTTCAACTATTCGGGCTCGACAGCGATGCTGCCGAGCCCGACGGTGTGACCGTCGATTCGAAACAGGCGCATTGGCTGCAAGAGCAACTTGGCGCGTCGGCGGCGCCCTGGCGGCTCGTGTTCTTTCATCATCCGCCGTACTCTTCGAGTACGGTGCACGGCTCCACGCTGGCGATGCGCTGGCCATTCGCCGACTGGGGAGCGAGCGTCGTCTATTCGGGTCACGATCACACCTACGAGCGACTGGCGGTCGACGGCTTTCCGTACGTCGTCAATGGCGTGGGCGGAAACGACTTGTACGAGCTCGGTGAGCCTCTTCCCGAGAGCCTCGTGCGCCACGCCGACGTTCACGGTTTAGTGCTCGTTACGGCGACCGCAACCGAGTTCGTCAGCCGATTTCTCGACGAGCGAGGGGAAGAGCTCGACGTTTTCAGCTTGCGTCACGAGTGACGCCATAGCCGCTTTGCGGCGCGACATGGAGCGGAGTGATCGAGCCACTCCGCTCCACTCGCGACTGGTCAGAGCAGCGCGAGAATGTCGTTGAAGGTCTTGCTCGGACGGAGCGCGGCGCCGGCCTTGGCGTCGTCGGGCTGATAGTAGCCACCGACATCGACCGCCTTACCCTGCGCGTCGACCAGCTCCTTGACGATCGTCTCTTCGGCGGCAGTGAGCTTTTCGGCGATCGGAGCAAAGAGCGCCTTCAGTTGCGCGTCCTTGCTCTGTGCCGCTAGCTCCTGAGCCCAATACAAGGCGAGGTAGAAGTGGCTGCCCCGATTGTCGATGCCACCGACTTTGCGAGCCGGTGACTTGTCGTTCTCGAGGAACTTGCCATTCGCCGCGTCCAGGGTGTCCGCCAACACTTTGGCCTTTTCGTGTTTGAACACGATGCTCAAGTGTTCGAAGGACGCGGCGAGCGCGAAGAATTCACCCAGTGAATCCCAGCGCAGGTAGCCTTCCTCCACGAACTGCTCCACGTGTTTCGGCGCGGAACCACCAGCGCCCGTCTCGAACAAGCCACCGCCGTTCATCAGCGGCACGATGGATAACATCTTGGCGCTGGTCCCAACCTCCAAGATCGGGAAGAGGTCGGTCAAGTAGTCACGCAACACGTTGCCGGTGACCGAGATCGTGTCTTGACCTTTGTTCAAGCGTTCGACCGAGAACTCGGTGGCAGCCGCGGGCGCGAGCACGCGGATGTCGAGGCCGGCGGTGTCGTGGTCCTTCAGATACTTTTCCACTTTGAGCAGGACTTGCGCGTCGTGTGGGCGCTTGGCGTCCAGCCAGAACACGGCGGGAGTGTTGCTCAATCGCGCGCGATTGACCGCGAGCTTCACCCAATCCTGGACGGGCGCGTCTTTGGTCTGGCACGCGCGCCAGATGTCTCCCGGTTCGACGGCGTGCTCGATCAGCAGCGTGCCCGCGCTGTCGACCACGCGCACGCTGCCTTTGGCCGCGATTTGGAAGGTCTTGTTGTGCGAGCCGTACTCCTCCGCGGCTTGCGCCATCAACCCGACGTTGGGTACGGAGCCCATGGTCTTCGGGTCGAACGCGCCGTGCTTTTTGCAGAAATCGATGGTCGCCTGATAGACACCCGCGTAGCTGCTGTCCGGGATCACGGCGATGGCGTCTTGGAGCTTGCCCTGCGCGTCGTACATCTTGCCACCGGCGCGGATCATCGCCGGCATCGAGGCGTCGACGATTACATCGCTCGGCACGTGCAGGTTGGTGATGCCGTTGTCGGAGTTGACGTATGCGAGCGCGGGGCCATTTTCGTAAGCAGCTTTGATGTCCGCCTGAATCGCCGCCTGCTCGTCCGCTGGCAAACTTTGAATCTTGCTCAGCAAGTCACCGAAGCCGTTGTTCAAGTCGACGCCCAACTTGTCGAACGTCGCGCCGTGCTTGGCGAACAAGTCTTTGAAGAACGCCTGCACGGCATAGCCGAAGATGATCGGGTCAGAGACCTTCATCATCGTTGCCTTCAGATGTAGAGAGAACAGCACGCCTTCGCGCTTGGCACGCGCGATCTGCTGCTCGTAGAAGTTGACCAACGCCGCCTTGCGCAGCACGGTGCCGTCGATAATTTCGCCCGCTTTTAGAGGCGTTTTGTCCTTGAGGATTTTGACGCTGCCGTCCGTGGCCACGAACTCGATTCGGACCTCCGTGGCTGCGACGACGGTCACCGACTTCTCGTTCGAGAAGAAGTCATTTTCGCCCATCGTGGCAACGGTGGTCTTCGAATCAGCGGACCACTTGCCCATCGAGTGCGGGTGTTTGCGCGCGTAGTCCTTCACGGCTTTGGGCGCGCGACGGTCCGAGTTGCCTTCGCGGAGGACCGGATTCACGGCGGATCCCTTGACGCGATCGTAGCGAGCTTTGGCGTCCTTCTCGGCGTCGGTCTTGGGAGCTTCGGGGTAATCCGGAACCTGAAAACCGTGAGCTTGCAGTTCCGCGATCGCTTCTTTCAGCTGAGGCACGGAGGCGCTGATATTGGGTAGCTTGATGATGTTGGCTTCCGGCTTCAGCGTCAGTGCGCCCAACTCCGCGAGGGCGTCTTGGACTTGTTGGGCTGGCGGAAGCAGTTCAGCGAACACGGCGAGGATGCGACCCGCGAGCGAGATGTCGCGCGTCTCGACCCTGATGCCCGAGTGCTTGGTGAATGCCTGCACGATCGGCAAAAGGGAATAGGTGGCGAGCGCGGGGGCCTCGTCGGTCTTGGTGTAAATGATGGTGGGCTGGGCGGACATGATGAAAAGTGGGCGGATTCTGCCATCTATCGCCGGGCTAGGGAAGTAGACGAAGCGTCTTGAGGTAGGATGCGAACATGCCGAACCTGCTTGGGATTTGGGGATTTGCCGCGCGCCTGCTGGTGTGCAGCTGTTCGTTGCTGAGCGCGTGTGGCTCAAGCAATGATGGCGCGCCCGCCGTGCTGGCCCAGGCGCCCCATTGCCCAACCGACGAGCAAGCGCTGAAAATCGAGGGCACGATTGCGGGGGCAGCGATCGACGATACGCGTACGGACAACGCCATCAACGCGGGCTACGAGAACGCGACGACCGGCAGGTTCGCGACTCCATTCGTCAACCTCGCGCCATTGGAGAGCGACCAGCTGGCGTTGACCTTCACCTGGCCGCACGCCCTCTTCTACGGCGATACCTCGGCGATCAGCTCGGGGACCCTGACACTGCCTGCGACTCATCCGCAAGCTGGTGCTGTGTATTGCATCAGCAAAGGTCAAGTCGGGTTCGCGGACGGCGGTAGCGAGGATGGCGCGCTGAAGTTCGACATCACCGAGGTCAAAGCCGG
>Ga0164241_10005994_pt1 | contig 11189 bp, 7 predicted proteins | sample OricomyardsoilBY_FD_108780 | JGI IMG/M metagenome (GOLD analysis project Ga0164241, IMG submission 108780) | Backyard soil microbial communities from Emeryville, California, USA - Original compost - Back yard soil (BY) | ecosystem: Environmental > Terrestrial > Soil > Unclassified | place: USA... | reverse complement strand
GCGACAAGAGCTGGCGGAAATTCACGGTGCTCGGCCTGGAGGCCGGATCCCTGCTGTTCACCGGTCACGTGGCCAACCAGCCGCGGGTGCTATTCGGTCCGTCGGGCAATGGCGCGACCGCCCTGTGGAACAGTTTGAATGTGCTGGGCAGCCAGCCGTATGATCTGGCCGATCACCTGAAGGTCGAGGGTGCCTGGGGCGGGTACGAGGTGTTCGCGCTCGGCGGACGAAGTCTGTTCTGGGGTGGCCTGTGCCCCCAGATGGACCGGGCGGACCTGACCGCCTGGCCTGACAAGGTGGTGGCCGATCTCCGCGCGCCGAACCGCTTCGGACCGGCGTACTACGACCGCGCCGAAGAGAGGCTCGGCGTCAACAAATCAAGTCGCACCGGTCTGGAGCGTGATTGCCTGCGCTTGCTGAACCGGCTGTATCCCGATCGGGCCAACGCCCCGGCTCCGGTGGCGATACCGCGTCCGAAACGCAGCGATTGGACCATCCCGGACGGCATGTTCTCCACCGCCGAACTGCTGCTCGCCCAACGACTGGGTCGCGCCGACGGCGAGGATTCCTACGGCCCACCGTATATCGACCTGGCGCAGTTGGTCGTCGCGGTCGAACCCGAACCCGACGCCGACGGCTGGGTGGTGCACTGTGTCGATCTGCGCGACGGCTCGCCCACCTTCCGGCGCGCGCGGAAGGTGGTGCTCGGGGCCGGCACGATCGAAACCCCGCGCATCATGAAGACCTCGCCCCTGCGGCGGGCACCGGAGTCGATCGGGCACTTCCTCACCGAGCACATGATGGCGCACATGTGGTTCGAGATACCCCGGAGCAGTCCGTACTACCGGTCCGCCCGCGCGGCCCACCTGCTGTCCCGCCCCGGACGCCTGGACGAGCCCGACGATCTCGGCCGCTGCAACGTGCAACTTCAGGTCAACTCCGACCTGATCTTCGACCAGACGCGGATGCCGGGCGTGCCGCCGAACCAGACGGTGACCAAGGACGGCGCGGTGGCCGCCCAGCTGGTGTTCATGGCCGGACGGGACCTCGACCCTGATGGGCAAGTGACGTTCGACAACAACAACCCCTGGCTGCCGGGCTTGCGTGGTGTCCGGCTGCCGGGCTTGGGTGGTGACCGGCAACCGCCCGCCGCGTCGCTGAACTTGAATCGGAGCAACCGGGTGCCGGATGGATGGGAGGCCACCGGCCGGAAGGTGATCGATGAACTCGCCGGCGAACGCCTCCCGAACCTGGCTGACAAGGTCACCATGAGCGCGTCGGGAGCGGTGTCGCACGAGGTCGGCACCATGCGTATGGGTGCATCCAGGGACGGCGCAGTGGTGGATGAGAATCTCCAGGTATTCGGACAGCGGGGCCTGTACGTCTGCGACAACTCGGTATTCGCGTCCAGTCCGGCCGCCAACCCGTCGTTGACCCTCGCCGCGCTGGGGATCCGGCTGGCCGATCACCTCTGGTCGGCCAAGTAGACCTGATCGGCCGTGCCGGGATCCGGCCGGCCGATCACCCATCGGTGACTGATTCCAAGGGTCAGTGGTTCGTGGTTGGCCGTGGTGGTCGCGTCTGCGGAACTTCCGGTCGCTGGGGGCGACCGGATCCTCCGCGCGAGCGGTCCGGGCGGCCGAATGGTGGAGGGTTGCGGGAGTTGCGGAACTTCCGGTCGCTCGACGACTGGGGGCGGCGTCCTTCGCCGTGACGATGGCCCGCCGACCCCAGGTACCGCTCGGAGACCATATTCGGTTCGCCGTCGACCCTGGCCATCTCGCGCACGTTGTGGTAGCCCTTGCCGTTGATCACCTTCGTTACCACCTGGCCATGTCTGGGGATATAACCCATCCAGGCGTCATTCGATGATTGACACGGCGACTTGCCACCGATCACACATGGCTTCCGTGAACGAACGATTCCGCTACTCGGCCAGGTAAACCCGGATCTCTCCCGGTTTGACGGTGCCCAGGTCGAGGTAGCAGAGTCCCGTATCCGCACGCAGGGTTCGCTTGGCATCGATCGGATCAACCTCGACATTCTCGCCGAGAATGCGAACGCGACGCCGTACCGGCCGCTCGGGTGGCACTCTGACCTCGACGCGGTGCGATACCACGTTGCTGGACGCAGCGGTCAGGTTCACGATGATTAGGCCGAACAGGCCGTCCTTGGCCGTCCTGGTCCACACGATCAGTCCGTCGGGCAGCCCGACGCCGTACCGACCGCGATCCAGCCGGCCGGTCTCCACGATCGTGATGTCACCGGTGGCGAGCACCGACGAGCCTCCGCGGAGCTTGGCCAGTGCCGAAATACCCTTGTACCAGGGGGATGTGGGGTCGAAGGCGTGTCGCCCACTGGTGCCCATCGGTCCGAAGCCGGGCAGCCGGCGATCCAGTCCTAGATCCGGCTCTCGTATTCGGCCATCGAGGCCGGCGGTCTCTCGTTTTCGGCCATCGGGGCCGGCGGCCAGCGGGAACTCGGGTCCGAACATCGCCTCGCGCAGGTAGCGGTCGCCGCCCCGCCGGCGGTCGTTCCACCCGTAGTCGCTCAGGTTGCCCAGGATCTGTTGCTGCCACTTGTCGTTGGCCCGTTCGAGTGGCGGACCGGTGAGCGCCTGCTCGGTGCCGTAGTACAGGCAGGGTATCCCGGGTCCGAACAGCAGGAACGCGGCGGCGGGCAGGACGGCGCGGGTTCCGTACGTGCCGGCGATGCGGCGTAGTTCGGGCAGGCCGAGTCCGTCGTGGTCGTCGACCGACATGACGAAGCGATCGCGGATCAACTCTTCTCTGTTGTTGATATCGTCGCGGACGCGGTCTTGGTCAGCAACCGACAACCCGTCGAAGCCGTTGAGCTTGTCGATGCTGGGGGTGAGCACCCTGGCCGCCAGCGATGAGTCGCCGCCGGCCAGGGCCCGCAGCGCCCATCGCCGACCGTCCAGACTCAGCAGCCGCAGCTCCGGTTGCCGCAGGTACCTGGCCGCCTGGACCTCGGCGCCACCGATCTCGCCCATGATGAGGAACTTCCGCTTGCCCAGGCCGGCCGCGAACTCGCGCACCCGCCGGCTGAACTCCATGCTGACCCATTCGGGTACGTGCTTGTAGGTGTCGACCCGGAATCCGTCGCAGTCGGTCATCGCGATCCAGTACGACCAGATCTTGACCATCGCCTCCAGTGCGTCACAGGTGGGTGGCTTTCCGTTCGCCGAGGCGGGTTTCTCCCAGGGGTAGGCGAAGTCGCGGTTGCGGTAGTCCGATCCCCGGTACTCGACCTCGTCGTCGGAGCCGTAGCTGCCCAGGCCACGCAGGCTATAGAGGTCGTTGGGCTTTCGTTGAAGTTCCTGGGGCCAGACGCCGTCGTCCAGGTCGAGCCAGCCTTCTGGCAGGTCTTTTGCCCAGTCCCCCGGCCAGCCATTTGGCCAGTCCTTCGGCTCGTTCTCGGCGTCGAGCCAGCGATCGAATTCGTAGTGCCGGTCCCGGTCGTCATGGGGCAGGAACGGTGGACGGATCGGATTCAAGGCACCGTTCACTTTGTAGGTGAAGCACTCCGCCGCATGGTTGATGACGATGTCGTAGATCACTCTGAGTTCGAGCTCGTGGGCTTCTCTCACCAGTGCCTGCAGGTCGGCGATCGTGCCGAACCGGGGGTCGACGTCCAGGAAGTTCTGAATCGCGTAACCGTGGTAGTCGTCCCGGGGTGTCTGCACCTCGCGGTAGTTTTCGTTCTGATAGTCCTTGGCGAGGTCCTCCTTCTTGGGCGGCCAGTAGGCGTCATCCGTGCCGTCCCCGCACTGGTTGGCGTCGACGCTGGCCGCCCGCTGCCGGAACACCGGGGCCAGCCAGATGGCTGTCACCCCGAGATCCTTCAGGTATTGCAGGCGTCTGCGAATGCCGTTCAACGTGCCGCCCTGGAACCGGTTCCGCCCGGAGATCGCCCAGTAGTTCCAGTACAGCTTCGTCAGGGCGCTGTTCGGGCCCGGCTGCCAGTCGACGAACCTGCGCTCATGGCCGAGTTCCTCGCGTTTGCCCTCGTAACCATCGTCGAATCGGTCGGGCAGCAGGAAGTAGATGCACTCGGTGCGCCAATCGTCGGGTGAAGGATGGTATTTGTCCCGCAGCGTGAGAGGATCGGGAATCTGACGTGGCGGCTGTTCCTGCGCGTCGACCATCACGACATCATGGTCCCTGACTCGGATCGCGGCCAGTAATTAACGGCGGATCACCGGCTCGAGGGTCCAGGCAGTTCATCAGGTAGCCCGAAACTTTCTTGTGCCGAACATATGTCCCAGGACCGTTTCATGTCAGGCTTCCGCGACGTGCTCGTAGAGTTCGACCGAGGCGATGGTCCAGGCCTTTCCGGGCTTTGCCGAGCGCGGTCCGGCGGCGGCCGCGGCGGCCGCTTCGGCGGACGTGAAGGTCACCACTCCGATTCCGGCCGCGCCGTTCTCGCTGCGCAGCCATCGTCCGGTGACGAATCCGGGTCGGGAAGTGGCCCAGCTGACCACATCGTCGCGCAGGTGCCGATCGACCTCCTGCCGCTGGGTGGGGTCCAGGGTCATCGTGACGATCATCGTGTGCATGGCAGACTCCTCGTCGTGATTTCGGTCCGTTTTCCCCGGGCCGGATGGTGTCCTGCGACGGTAGGCCGGAACGGACCTGGCCGGATATCCCATGTTCTTGGAATGAGTTCCGGCCCTCGCCCTGCGTACGCTGGCGGACATGGCGCGACCGGGCGTCGTCGGCCACGGGGAATGGTGGCAGGCGCGGGAGCGGGTTGAACGGATCGCCGCTGTCGCCGGGGACGATCGGTCGATTCGCGGTGCCGTGCTCGAGCAGATCCGCCGGGTGATTCCGTTCGACCATCACGTCTGGGTGGGTACCGACCCGGTCACCGCCGTTGGCGCGTCCCCGCTGGCCGCGGTGCCGTCGTTGGGGGACCTACCGTCGCTGATCCGGCTGAAGTATCTGACATCGGTCAACCGGTGGACCGGGCTGCCGGTTGACCGGGCGGTGACGCTGGTCGAGGCGACGGGCCGGGATCTGGGCCGCAGCCGGCTGTGGCGGGAACTGCTCGGTGGATACGGCGTGCAGGACGTGGCCTCCGCCGTGTTCGGCGACCGGCACGGCTGTTGGGGGTTTCTGGACTTGTGGCGCGGTGGGCCCGGCGGCGGCCCGTTCTGCGTGGCGGAGGTGGATTTCCTGACCGGCATCCTCCCGGCGCTCACCCGGTCCTTGCGGTTGAACGCGGCCGCGACGTTCACCGTTCCGGCCGCGGCCGCGGCTCCCGATGGACCGGCGGTGTTGCTGCTGACCGACACCCTCGATCCGGGTGCGCGGACTCCGCGGACCGACGCCCAGCTCCGTGCCCTGCTCCCGACCCCGGCGGGGCACACCCCGGTGCCGGCCGTCGCGTTGAACGTGGCCGCCCAGCTGCTGGCCGTGGAAGCCGGGATCGACTTCCATGAGCCCGCCGCCCGGTTGCACCAGGCCGCCGGGCGCTGGGTCGAGGTTCGGGCCGCCCGCCTGGACCCGGAACCGGATCGCGGCGCGACCATCGCCGTCACGATCGAACCGACGACACCCGCGCGCCGGGCGGAGATCTACTGCCGAACGCTCGGGCTGACCCCCCGGGAGACCGAACTGGTCGGGCGCCTGGTGTCCGGCGCCGACACCAGGCAGACCGCCCGGGCGCTGGGCATCGGCGAGCAGACCGTCAACGATCACCTGCGTGCGGTCTTCGCCAAGTCCGGCGTCAACAGCCGCCGTCAGCTGATCGCAAATGCCACTGGTTGACGCGGCCTTTGCCGGCCGAACTGGGCCGATCTGTTGTCGCCGGAATGACGGCCCGATGGCGAGCTGATTTCGCCGAATAAATGGGCTTGCCCGCCGGGCGGCGAATGGGAAGATGGCCTAGGCCGCGTCGGCTGGGCTGGACCCTGGCACCGCCGGTGGCCGGTGTCGGCATTTGCTGTCCGCCTTCACACACGCCGGCGGAATCGTCCTCGGACAACGCGACGTCACCCTCGAAGACGAACGAGATCCCCATGTTCGCAACGCTTCTGGACAGCATCGAGCTGCTCAGAGCGCTGGTCACGGCCGATGCGATGCACTGCCAAGAGGACCACGCCAGATATCTGGTAGAACAACGCGGAGCTCCTGACCGCTCCGCCGAGGACCCTTAAATCCCGAATTGGCGATTTTTCCACCCTTGCTCCTACGAATAGTGGTGACGAGCACATTGCGACACCGACGGTCGACCGGTCACCGGGCAGCAGGCGAAACGGATCATCGCCGAGGACCTCACCGTGCCCGACGAGGTCCGACGCCGACGCCGCAGCACCAAGGCCCGCCGACCGGCCGTCCCAACCGCAAAGGGGGAAGGCCCCTCAGCAAACCGCATATCGCGGCATGAACCGGTCATACGAACCCGGAACGGGGACATAGACGAACGAGGCGCCCTTCCCCCGGGCCCGAGCCTGCCCGGCACACCCGCAACGGTCAACCCCGCACGGAGCGGGATCGGACTGCGCGCGCCCCCTCCGGGCAGGCCCCCGGCCTGCCCCAAACGCCTGACCAGGGCCGGCAGAGGCTCCGGGTCAAGGGCGGCCGCAGGCCGTCGCGCAGCGATGCGCGGCACCCTTGACGCGGGAGAGGCCGGCCCACACAATGCGCGCAGCCCGATCCCGCGGACCCCCACCTTGACAACGCAAAACCGATCCCGCGGACCCCCCTTGACAACGCAAGATCCATAGGGAATCAGCCAGTGACGGGCGGCGCTATCCGGGCACGACGGGGGTAGGACGGGGTTCGGTGAGGCCGGTGTACAGCTCGGGCCGCCGGTCGGCGTGGACGTTGCTGTACCGACTGATGCCCTTGTCCAGGGCGTCGCCGAGGCGGCACTCGGCGATGACGGTGGTGGGCCCGCCGGTGGGGGTGCCACCGCCCAGGGGCCACCCGTCGGCGTCGACGATGACCGAACCGCCGACCCATTCGACGCCGCGTTCCTGGCCGGCTCGATCGCACGCGGCGATGAACATCCGGTTGACGGCGGCGTCGGCCTGTACCCGGACGACCTCGGCGGGTCGCTGGCCGTCCGGGCGCGGGTAGGCGGGCCAGTTCACCGGGGCGCAGAGTAGTTGCGCGCCGTTCAGGGCCGGGAGCCGGACCCATTCGGGGAATTCGAGGTCGTAGCAGATCAGCATTCCGATGCGGCCGAACCTGGTCTCGATCATGGGAGGCGCGGCGTTTCCGGCGGTGAAAAGGAGGCGCTCGGCGTCCCAGAGGTGCGCCTTACGGTAGACGCCGCGGAGCCCGTCGGGGTCGATGAGGGCGGCACTGTTGTACAGCTCCCCGGTGGCCGCCAGTTCGCAGAAGCCGCCGACCAGGACGATGCCGTTGTCGTGGGCGAGCCGTGCCCAGAGGGTCAGGGTCGCCCCATCGACGGTCTCGGCGCCGGCCGCGGCGTCGGCCCGGTCGGTGAACATGTAGCCGCTGGAAACCAGTTCGGGCAGCACCACAACGCGGGCGCCCAGCGCGACGGCATTGGCCACGGCGTCGGCGACGAATTCCCGATTCGCTGCCGGGTCACCCAGGATCGGGGCGAGCTGACAGCAGGCCACGACGACGGCGTCCCCACCGGGCGCGGTGGTGGTCACGACGAGGTTTCCTGTGCTTCCAGTTCCTCGTCGCTGGCCACGATGGCGGCCTGCTCGGCGCCCAGATCCAGCCCACGGCAGAGGATCAGGTACAGCCCGCCGGAGACGAGAAGACCGACGATGAAGGAGATGTCGGCGCCGTCGAGGGCCTCGGCGGCCGGACCGACGTAAAAGCTGGTGCTCAGGAACGGGATCATCGCGGCGAACCCGACGACGTAGGCGACCAGCCCGCGCCAGGACCAGCGGCCGTAGATGCCGGCCGGTTTGAAGATCTCGGTGATCGCGTAGTGCCCCCGGCGGACGAAGTAGAAGTCGACGAGATTCACCGCGGTCCACGGGATCAGGAAGTACAGCATCAGCAGCACGAAGTTGTTGAAGCTGCCGAGATAGTTGTCCGGGATCAACAGGGCCACGACGTAGGCGATGATCGCGACGATGGCGATCCCGATCACGCGGCTGCGCACGGTGGCCTTCACGGGTCGGAAGCCGTCGACCGCGCTGGCCCCGGTCAGCATGGCCCCGTAGAAGTTGATGGCCATGATGCTGACCAGGGCGGGCACACAGACCAGGACCGCGAAGGTGCCGAAACCGGGGAATACCGAATTGCCGACCAGTTGCAGGCTGCCGATCGCGTCGGGGGCCACGATGGACGAGCCGAGGAACGCGCCCAGGGCCATCAGCCACACCGCGGAGGCGGCGGCGCCGAGGTAGGTCCAGGAGATCACGCCGCGGGCCGGGACGTCCTTGCGGAGATACCGACTGTAGTCGGAGACGTAGACGGCGTAGGAGATCTGGTAGCCGGCGGCGGCACCGAAGCTGATCAGGAAGGGTGCCCAGCCGAACCCGCTGGTGTCCGGGATCGCCGACCCGGCGTCCAGGGTGGTCAGGGCGCCGACGGTCAGGATCGCGAACACGACGATTAGCAGGTATGTCAGCCACCGCTGGATGAAGTGCAGCAGGTCATAGCCGACCACCGCGAAGGCCACCGCGATTCCGATCAGGATCGTGTACCACATCCACGGCGCGCCTGGCAGCACCAGACCAAGGCCCTGGGTGGCGAGGATGACGTTGAACACGTTGAACCCGATGTAGACGAACAACACCGCGATGAACGGGACAACGGCGCCGCGGATGCCGAACTGGGCGCGGGACTGGATCATCTGCGGCAGGCCCATGCGGGGGCCCTGGTTGGCGTGGAATGCCATGAAGAAGGTGCCGAAGACGGCGCCGAGGACGACCGCGACGACGGACCAGATCAGGTCCAACCCCAGGGAGGGACCGACGAACCCGACGACCATGGTGGTCAGCACGAAGTTGCCGGTGAACCAGAACGGGCCCTGGTGCCAGACGTTGCCGTGTCGTTCCTTCTGCGGGACGTAGTCGATGGAGCGGGACTCGATGAGCTGTCGGCGGGCCGGCGCGGCGGTGGCCGGTTCGATCGGGGGGTTCGATGTCATGTCAGGCCTTCTGTGCGTCTGGGTGGGCGGGGTCGAGCGGGGCCGTCCTGGCCGGGGGGTCGGTGTCCTGGCGGTTGCGAGCCAGGACCGAGAGCAGTTCGTAGGCGACGTGGGCGGCCGCGATGCCGGTGATCTCGGCGTGGTCATACGGTGGGGACACCTCGACGATGTCGGCGCCGATGATGTTCAACCCGACCAGGCCGCGGAGCGTGTTGAGCAGTTCCCGACTGGTCAGACCGCCGGCTTCCGGGGTACCGGTGCCGGGCGCGTGGGCCGGGTCGAGAACGTCGATGTCGATGGAGACGTACACCGGGGAATCACCCAACCGGGCCCGCATCCGGTTCACGATCGAGGTGACACCGTCGGTTTCGTAGTCGTCGGAACGGATGACCTGGAAACCCAGGAGGTGGTCGTCCTCAAGGTCCCGGCTGGAGTACAACGGCCCCCTGGTGCCCATGTGCAGGCAGCGCTCGAGGTCCAGCAGGCCTTCCTCGCTGGCCCGCCGGAACGGGGTGCCATGCGTGTAGGGGGCGCCGAAGTAGGTGTCCCAGGTGTCCAGGTGGGCGTCGAAGTGCAGGACGGCGATCTTGCCGTGGTCCCGAGCGAGGGACCGGAGCAGGGGCAGTGCGATCGTGTGATCACCGCCGATGGTCAGCAGCTTCGCCCCGTCGGACCGCATATGGTCCGAGGTCGCCTGGATCTGCGTGATGGCCTCGCCGAGGTCGAACGGGTTGACCGCGACGTCGCCGGCATCGGCGACCTGATGGGGACCGAACGGCTCGACGTTCAGCGCCGGGTTGTAGGGCCGGAGGAGTTTCGAGGACGCCCGGATATGGCCGGGGCCGAAGCGCGCGCCGGGCCGGTAGGACACCCCGGAGTCGAACGGCACGCCCAGGACGGCCACGTCCACCCGAGGCACCTCGTCGGCGCGTGGTAACCGGGCGAAGGTCGAGGGACCGGCATACCGGGGGATCTGGGTGGCATCCGCGGGACCGCGGACGGCAGGACTGCTCATCAGGTGTCTCCTCTTTCGGGCTCGTCAATGACGGTAGGAGATTCGTGATTCCGGCCATATGGCCCGAATGTCTATTCACAGAATTCCTGATGGACGTAAAGTCCAACGGGAGGTGACTCCATGCCGACCATCCGAACCCTGCTCGCGGACACCTCGCTGGGCTTGACCCAGGTGGCGGGCCCGACTGCCGACCGGCCGATCACTGCCGCGGCCGTCTCCGAACTGACCGCACCGGGGCCGTGGCTACAGGGCGGTGAGCTGCTGATGACGATCGGGCTGCTGCTGGAGATGACCGAGTCGACCTGCCGGGACTATGTCGAGGGCATTGTCACCGCGGGGGTCGCCGCCCTGGCCGTCGGGCTCGGCGCGGACCTGCCGCACCAGGCGGCGCCCCCCGCGCTGGCGGCCGCCGCGGATCGGGTCGGGCTGCCGTTGCTCACCGTCCCGGACGAGGTGCCGTTCATCGCCGTCACCACGGCGGTGTACGCACACCTGGCCGCGGAGGAACGGCGAGAACTGGAGTGGGCCTTCGACACTCAGCGCGCATTGACCGCCGCGGCCGTTCAACCCGGTGGCCTGTCGGCGATCCTGGAGGCGCACCATCGGGCCAGTGACTGCTCGGCAGCGGTCATCGATCTCCTCGGCCGGGTGCTGGGCGTGGCTGGATCCGACGCCGACACCCTCCCGGCGAGGCTGGCGGGAATCGTCGACTCCATCCGCGGCGGTGGGCTCCGGGCCGCCGGAGTGGACACCGATGCCCGGGTGCGCCGTGAAGTTCATCCCCTTGGCTCGACCCGGTTACGCGGGTGGCTGCTCCTTGAGGGACGAGCTGATCGCCTGGCGAGCCAGGCGGTCACCGCCGGACTGATCTCGCTGCTCTCGTTGGACATCGAACGCCGCTACACCCTGGACACCGCCCAGCGTCGGCGCCGAGGGAACACCCTCGACCGGCTCGCCCGGGCCACCATCGACGACTCCACCGCCGCGCGGCTGCTCACCGCCATCGGGCTGTCCGACCAGGATCTGTGCTGCGCCGTGATCGCCGAGGACACCGACCCCCTGG
>Ga0164241_10005993_pt1 | contig 11189 bp, 3 predicted proteins | sample OricomyardsoilBY_FD_108780 | JGI IMG/M metagenome (GOLD analysis project Ga0164241, IMG submission 108780) | Backyard soil microbial communities from Emeryville, California, USA - Original compost - Back yard soil (BY) | ecosystem: Environmental > Terrestrial > Soil > Unclassified | place: USA... | reverse complement strand
CATGATGTTCTCGGGCTTGACGTCGCGATGCACGATGCCGTCGCAGTGCGCCGCCTCGAGCGCCGCGAGCACCTGCAGCAGCACGGACTCGACCTCGCTCACGCTGAACGGGCGCGTGGCGCGCTCGGACGCGCGCGGCGCCATGACCGTGGGCAGGTCGGCGGGGGCCTCGTCGGTCGCGGCCGCGACCACCTCGACCTCGATGCTCTCGCCCTTGGGTGGCACGACCAGGCCGGCGAGCTCGCGCGAGCCCTGCACCTCGGTCTCGCGTCGCTCGTTGACGAGCAGCGGAGGCAGCGGCGGCAGGGCAGGGGCGGTGCCGCGCGCGACCATCTCGTCCCACAGCGTGCGCGCGTTCTCGACGAGCTCCATCGCGATCCAGGGCACACCGCGGAACGTGCCCGCGCCATGCAGCGTCACGATGTTCGGGTGCGACAGCCGCGCGAGCGCCTGCGCCTCCTGCTCGAACTTCGACTGGCGCACGTCGTGGTGGGCCGACGCCGACAGATCGGTCTTGAGCACCTTGATGGCCGCGTGCAGGCCGATGCGCACCTGCATCGCCTTGTAGACGCGCCCGAAGCCGCCGGTGCCGAGCGTTCGTGTGACCAGCCAGTCGCCGAGGTAGCGTCCGATGAGCGGGTCGACGGCGTCGTCGAGGTCGTAGTCCTGCGCCGGGATGAAGGCGTACGAGCGCTGCATGCAGATGCGCTCGCCGCAGGTCTCGCCGATCTGTCCCTCGCCACGACAGCTCGGGCAGATTCCTACGGCACCGGTTTGCGCGAGCAGCACTCGGACTCCCTTCCTCGTTCGAAGCGCAGCCGCGCGCTGCAACTACGCGCGGCGGTCCCGGGCAGGATAGGGCTCGAATCGCCGAGAACAAGAGGGCCATTCATTTGGCCCCACGTGCCTTCGCCCGATGCCAGCCCGCCCCGCACCGCCTCACCGCCCGCGCGCGGCCCCGGCCACGTCCACATGTACCGGGTCCGACTCACGCCGTCAGCGCGAGCGCCACCAGGTTGGCCGCCGTGAAGGCCACATCACCGATCAGGATCTGTCCGAACATCGGGCCCTTCGCGAGGCCGAGGCGCTGCACGCGCACGTCCACGATCGCCTGCGAGGCGTTGGCCAGCGCGAGCACCACGAAGGTCAGCGGGCGCCCCTCGGGGTAGGCGCTGGCGGCCAGCACGCCGAGCGCGACGCACGCCACGTTGAGCGCGCCGAGGAAGCGCAGGAGCTCGATGGCGATGGGCGAGATCGGGCGCTCGCGGGTCGTGCGGCCGAGCGTACGCGCCGGGTGGACGGCGAAGTGCCAGACCGCCAGCGCGTGCCAGACGGCGGTGAGCAGGAGCACGATGGTGCCGACGAGCATGGCCCAAACGACCATGACCCACGCGCCCGTGCAAGGGCGTGCGTGGTTGACCGGGGCGCCGTGGCGGCTCAGGCTGCGTGGATGACCGACTCCGCCGCGCCGCTCACGTCCCGCCAGTTCGTCCTCCGCAAGCGCCCGGTCGGGCTGGTGAAGCCCGACGACTTCGAGCTCGTGAGCACGCCGCTGGCGGCGCCCGGCCCCGGCGAGGTGGTCGTGCGTGTCGCCTACATCTCGCTCGACCCAGCGATGCGCGGCTGGCTCAACGACGCCAAGTCCTACGTGCCGCCGGTCGGCATCGGCGAGGTCATGCGCGCCGGTGGGGTCGGTGAGGTGATCGCGTCGAACGACCCGAGCCTCGCGGTCGGCGACTTCGTCTTCGGGCTCACGGGCGTGCAGGACCATGCGGTCGTCGCGGCCAAGGGCCTGACCCCCGTCGACCCCGCGCTGGCGCCGCTGCCGCGCTGGCTCGGCGCGCTCGGCATGCCGGGCATGACCGCGTACTTCGGCCTGCTCGACGTCGGTCAGCCCAAGGCCGGCGAGACGGTCGTCGTGTCGGGCGCGGCGGGCGCGGTCGGCACGCTCGTCGGGCAGCTCGCCAAGCTGCAGGGGTGCAAGGTCGTCGGCATCGCGGGTGGCCCCGAGAAGTGCCGCTACATCGTCGACGAGCTCGGCTTCGACGGGGCCGTCGACTACAAGCACGAGAACACCTTCAAGCGCCTGCGCGAGCTCGTGCCCGGCGGCATCGACATCTACTTCGACAACGTCGGCGGCGACATCCTCGACATCGCGCTGGCGCAGCTGCGGCGCAAGGCGCGCGTGGTGCTGTGCGGCGCCATCTCGCAGTACAACACCACCACCGGCATGCAGGGCCCGAAGAACTACATGGCGCTGTTGGTCCAGCGCGCGCGTATGGAGGGCTTCGTGGTCTTCGACTACGCGGCGCGTTACCCCGAGGCGCGTGCGGCCATCGCCGGCTGGCTGGCCGACGGCACGCTGCACGCGCGCGAGGACATCGTGCCCGGCCTGGAGACGTTCCCGGACACGCTCCTGCGGCTCTTCCGTGGCGACAACACCGGCAAGCTGGTGCTGGCCGTCTGAATGTTGGGATCCCAATCATTGGGATCCCAATCATTGGGATCCCAATGATTCGTCGGCGGAAGAATTCAGTCGTAGCGCTCGGCGAGCCACCGCAGCACGCGCCGCTCGGCGTACCACGCTGGACAGGCCCTCTCGCCGCGCGCCGCGAAGCCCACGTGGCCGCCGTGCGGCGACGCCTCGAGCGTGACCGACGGCGCCAGCTCGTGCGGCTCCGGCACGCAGCCTGGCCGCATGAACGGATCGTCCAGCGCGTGGATCACCAGCGTCGGCCGCGCGATGCGCCCGACGAAGGCGCGGCTCGAGCAGCGCGTGTAGTAGTCCGCGGCGCTCGCGAAGCCCGCCAGCGGCGCGGTCACCAGGCCGTCGAAGGTGCGGAAGTCGCGCGCGCGCATGGCGGCCGCGACGTCGATGCGCGAGCCGAGCTGCGCGCGCTTGTGCCACACGATGCGCTGCAGCGCGTGCACCAGGAAGCGCCCATAGGCCCACGCGACGCCGCGTGCCAGCACGTCGGCGCACACGTCGAGCTGGAACGGGACCGAGATGCCCACGCCCGCGTCGAAGACGCTGTCGGCGCCCTGCTCGCCGAGCAGCTTGAGCGTGACGTTGCCGCCGAGCGAGAAGCCGACGGCGATGAGCGGCTCGGCGCTCGGTCGCAGCGCGCGCGCCACCTCGGCGATGTCGCCGGTGTCGCCCGAGTGGTAGAGGCGCGGCCGCCGGTTGAGCGCGCCGCTGGCGCCGCGGAACTGGAACGCGGTCACCGCCCAGCCGGCGCCGGCGATGGCACTCGCCATGCCCCGCACGTACGGTGACTCGGCGCTACCGCCGAGGCCGTGCAGCACGACGACGCGGCGACCTTCACGCGGGCCGAGGTGGCACAGGTCGACGAAGTCACCGTCGCTGAGCTCGAAGCGCTCGGGGCGCCACACGACGCGCGGCGGGCGCCGCCCGAAGGCGGCGAACATCGTCTGAGCGTGGGCGTTCGCGAGGCCCGGATACGGCTCGAATGCGGTCAAGCCGTCGTGCGCCGCCGCAGCCTCACCAGCAGGCCGAGCGCCGCCATCAGCGCGGTCGCGCCGCCCACGTCGGAGCCCGCGCAGCCGCCCGAGCCGGCGGCCTCGAAGCCCGGCCCGACGGCGTCGTCGCACGCGTCGCCGACGCCATCGAGGTCCATGTCGAACTGGTCCGCGTTGGGCACGCTCGGGCAGTTGTCGTGGATGTCGATGATGCCGTCGAGGTCGCTGTCCTGGCACTGATCGCCGAGCCCGTTGTGGTCGGCGTCGGCCTGATCGGGGTCGGCCACCTTGAGGCACACGTCGCAGGCATCGCCGGCGCCGTCGCCGTCGAAGTCGACCTGATCGGCGTTGTCGACCGCGGCGCAGTCGTCGCACGCGTCGCCGACGCCATCGCCGTCCATGTCGGCCTGATCGGCGTTGGCGTCGCCGTCGCAGTTGTCGCAGGCGTCGCCGATGCCGTCCGTGTCCGCGTCCTGCTGGCCCGGGTTCGCGTCGTCGATGCAGTTGTCGTCGACGTCGATGATGCCGTCGTCGTCACGGTCACCGTCCACGATGATCGAGCAGGGGATGTCCGCGCGGTTGTTGCTCGGATCAATCGCCTCGACCTCGTAGTCGATCTTCAGCGTGCCCTCGTCGAGCTCGCCAGTGATCGTCAGCACGTCGTCCACGACCGTGAACGGGCAGCTGTCGAGCGCCACGTCGCCGCTGTCCAGGTGCTGGGAGCAGGTCGCCTGGTGGATGCGCGCGACGGCCGTGCAGGCGTCGGTGGCCGAGGCCCGCACGACCGCCGGCGAGAGGCCGACGAGCGTGCCGCACACCGGCACCGGGGCGGTCACGTCGCGCACCGTGAGGCGGGTCGTGCACGCGGCTTGGTTGTGCGCCGCGTCCTGCGCCTGGAAGTCGATGGGCGTGAGGCCGATCGGATAGGTGCCGCTCTGCTCGATGAGCGAGACGTTGACGGCGCAGTTGTCGGCCGCGTCGGCGGTGAGCGCGCCCGTCCAGCCGCAGCGATCGGCGGGTGCATCGACGGTCGCATTGGCGCTGCAGGTGAGCGTCAGCGGCTCGGTGTCGCGCACCGTGACGGTCTGCGTGCAGCTCGCCTCGTTGCCGGCGGTGTCCAGCACGCGGCGCGTGACGGTCGTGACGCCGACTGGGAACGCCGGGGGCGCGTCGTCGAGCGTGATGAGGCCGCTCTTCTGGCACACGTCGGAGGTCACCACCGGAGCCAGCGTCACGGTCGCGCCGCACACCCCCGCGTCGTTGTCGACGGTGACGGCGGGCGGGCAGGTGATGGTCGGCAGGCTGGTGTCGACGACCGAGACCACGCTGCCGCAGGTGCTGATGTTGCCGTTGCCGTCGGTGACGGTGAAGACCACCGGGTTCTGGCCGAGCACGAGGGTGTCGCCCGTCTGGCGTGTGACGGTGACCGGCGCGCACTCGTCGCTCGCTTGCGGACGCAGCGAGTCGAAGTCGAAGGCCGCGGTGCCGTTCACGCACTCGAGCAGGCGATCGCCGGCGCACACGACGGTCGGCGCGACGCCGTCGTCGGGGCAGCTCGACGGGGTGATCTGCCAGTGCCAGACGGCCGGGGTCGGGTCGCACTGCAGGTCGAGCGGCTTCGTGCGATCGCAGGTGCGCACCGCGAAGGTGTGCGCGCCGACCGCGAGGGCCACGCCGAGATCGTCGACACCACCGTTGCAGGCGCTCCAGTTGCCGCCGTCGAGCTGGCACTCGAACACCTGGTGCGCGGGCGTGACCGGGTCGCGATAGTGGAAGACCGCGCTCGAGCCGACGCCCGCGAGCGTCGCCGGGCCGCTGGTGATCTCGGTCTCGGGGAACGACGTGTCGATGGTCCACGTCACCGAGGCGGGCGTCGGGTCGACGTTGCCGACCTGATCGACGGCGCGCACCAGCAACGTGTGCGTGCCCTGGTCGAGGCCCTCGAACAGCGTCGTCGGATCGCACGGCAGCCACGTCGCCTCCGCGCCCGTGTCGAGCGCGCACTCGTAGGTCACCGGGCTCTCGTTCGAGTCGAACACGAACAGCGCGTCGGGGTTCTGCGACGGGCTGTTCGGCGACGTCAGCACGAACGTGTCCGGCGGCGTGAGATCGATCGTGAACTGGTAGCGCGCCGGGCTCGGATCCGGCGTGCCGGCCGCGTCCACCGAGCGCACCTCGAAGAGGTGCTGGCCCTCGGCGAGGTCGTCGTAGGTCTTGCCGGCGAGCGTGCACGGCGACCAGTCGCTGTTGTCGATGCGGCACTGGAACGTCGTGGTCGTCGGGTCGGTCGGGTCGTTGTACGTGAACGTCGCGCTGGTGCTGGTGCTCACCGCCGCGGGCTTCGTGAGGATGGCGGTGTCGGGCGCGGTCGAGTCGACGACCCAGCTCCACATGGCCGGCGTCGGGTCGGCCGTGCCCTTGGTGTCGACCACGTACACCCACAAGACGTGCGCGCCGTCGTCGAGGTTCTGGAGCGTGAGCGTGGCGTCGCACGCGACGTAGTCGTCGGGTCCGGGCGTGCCCTGCGGGTCGACCGCGCACATCCAGTAGTCGGGGTTCGGCACCGTCGCGCCGAACGCGAAGGTGGCCGTCGCGACCTGCGACGGATCCTGCGGGCCGGCCAGGATGAGCGTGTCGGGCACGGTCGTGTCGACGACCCAGCGCCACAAGGCGGGCGTCGTGTCGACCAGGCCGTTCGGGCCGAGCGCGCGCGCGAGCAGCACGTGGCTGCCGACCGCGAGGCCGGTCAGGTGCAGCTCGCCGCCGGAGCAGTCGGACCACACGCCACCGTCGAGCGAGCACTCGAAGGCGTCGTTGTCGACGCTCACCGGGTCGATGATGGTGAAGTCGGCGTCGAGCGCCGCGGTGAGCGCGGCCGGGCCCGCGGTGATGAGCGTGTCGACCTCGGGGCAGATCGAGACGCCGGCGAACTCGGGGTTGTTGTCGGTCGCGCCGTCGCAGTCGTTGTCGAGCCCGTCGCACACCTCGTCGCTCGGCGGGCCCGCGATCGCGCCGCAGACCGCCTCGCCGTTGGCCGCGCACACGCGTGTGCCCTGCACCGCGCACTCGCCGAGCCCGCTGGTGCAGCTCGTGTCGAGCTGGAACGGCTCGTCGGTCTCGCCGTCGCAGTCGTTGTCGACGTGGTCGCACTTCTCGGCGGTGCCGGCCTTGACGGGCGCGTCGCACACGATGCCGGCGCCGCCCGAGGCGCACACCGTCATGCCGCTGCTGACGCACGCGCCGATGCCGAGCTGGCAGCTCTCGCCCTTGGCGAAGGTCTCGTCGGTCGAGCCGTTGCAGTTGTCGTCGAGGTTGTTGCAGCGCTCGCTGGCAGCCGGCGAGATGGCCGCGTCGGTGTCGGCGCAGTCGCCGCAGCCGCCCTGGCAGGTGCCCGGCAGCGCCGCCGGGTTGCAGCCCATGGCCTGGTCGCAGAAGCCATCGTCGTCGTCGTCGCAGCCCTCGTCGGTGCCGCCTTCGCAGTCGTCGTCGATGTCGTTGCAGACCTCGGTCGCGTCGGGGCGGATCTGGTTGTCGCCGTCGTTGCAGTCGCCGCAGCCCTTCGGGCACACCGCGAGCACCGCGCCGCCGCCGACGCACGCCATGCTCGCGTCGCAGAAGTCGTCGCCGTCGTCGTCGCAGCCCTCGTCGGTCTGGCCGTTGCAGTCGTTGTCGATGCCGTCGCAGCGCTCGACGCCCGCGCTCGGCGAGTCGTCGCACGCGACCGAGGTGCCGTCGGGCGTGCAGCGGTAGACGCCATCGGGGCAGGCGTCGGCGTCGTCGCCGTCGCACGCTTGGTTCTTCAGCGCGAACGCGGGCAGCTCGTCGGTCTGGCCGTTGCAGTCGTCGTCGATGTCGTTGCACTTCTCGGGGCTCGCGCCGGCGAGCGGCTGGCAGGTGTCGCTCACGTGCGCGTTCACGCAGGCGCGCTGGCCCTTGTTCTGCTTGCACGCGCCGACGCCGCAGCTGGTCTGCTGCACCACGAAGTCCTCGTCGCTGGCGCCGCTGCAGTCGTTGTCCTTGCCGTCGCAGGTGGTGTCGTCGGAGGCGTAGTCGGGGAAGCCGTTGGCCGCGTAGATCGCGTCGCCGCACTGCTGCCACTGGCCGTTGACGCACAGATCACGGGTCTGCTTGGCGCCCGCGCACACGCCGGCCTGGCGCGCGCACAGCCCGAGCACGAGGTCGGGATCGGCCGCGTCGACGAGCCCGTCGCAGTCGTTGTCGACGCCGTCGCACACCTCGGGCGAGGTCGCGCCCGGAGCGCAGGTGTTGCCCGCGGTGCCCGCGCTGCAGGTGGTCACGCCGGTCGCGGCGCACTCGCCGAGACCGCAGCTGGTGGCGACCGCGACGAAGTCCTCGTCGGCTTGTCCGCTGCAGTCGTTGTCGCGGCCGTCGCACGAGGCGTCGCTGGTCGCGTAGTACGGGTTGTTCTGCTGGTAGACGGAGTCCGGGCAGCTCTGCCACACGCCCTGCACGCACAGGCTCACGGGGCGCACAGCACCCAAGCACGAGCCGGCCTGACGGTCGCACAGCGGCCTCACCAGGGACGGATCGGCCACGTCGGTCTTGCCGTCGCAGTCGTTGTCCAAGCTATCGCAGACCTCGGGGGTCGGCGCCTTGGCCTGGCAGGTGTCGACGACCGCGCCCCCCTGGCAGATGCGCTGGCCGCTGGCGGCGCACTCCCCGATGCCGCACGAGGTCACCGCCGTGACGTAGTTCTCGTCGGTCTGCCCGTCGCAGTCGTCGTCCTTGTTGTTGCACGCGGTGTCGCTCTGCGCGGCGGGCGGGAACGCGTGGCACGTGTCGACGACGTGGCCACCGACGCAGGTGTTGACGCCGTTGGCCGCGCACACGCCGGTGCCGCACTGCGTGGACTGGCCGACGTAGTCGTCGTCGGGGGTGCCGTCGCAGTCGTCGTCCTTGCCGTCGCAGGTCTGGTCGCTCGCGCCGGGGATCGGCGTGAGGTCGCTCTTGCAGCCGAACGTCGCACCGCAGTAGTCCCTGGTGCACGGGTCGTTGTCGTCGCAGTGCAGCGCCACACCGGCCACCGTGTTCGAGCTCGACGCCTGCACGTTGTCGGCGACGATGTACGCACGATCGAGCGTCGGGCGGCCGGTCGCGAAGGCGCTGCCGAGCTGGAGGCTGAAGCGCACCTGACCGTACGCGGTGCCGCCGAGCGTGCCGAGCGGGATGGTCAGCAGGTGGGTCGAGTCGCTGCAGGTGGCGCCGCTCGGCCGGTCGAGGACCTGCGCGCAGGGCACCGGCACGAAGTCGCGGATGACCGCGTTGGTGACCGTCGTGCCGAAGGTGTTGCGATAGTCGAGGCGGATCTCGAACGGCGTCTGCAGGCCGTCGCTCACGGCGCACACGCCATCCCAGCTCTTCACGAGGTTCAGGCCAGTGGGGCAGTCCGCGAGCACCGCCATCGCGGGTGCTTCGGCCGCGAGCTCGCCGCCGACGTAGAGCTCTGCGGGCAGGCCCACGGTCGACTGATCGAACGTGCTCGGGCTGGCCTCGTAGCTGAACGTCAGGCCCGCACCAGGCAGCAGCTCGGCGATGGTCCACTTGATCTCGTCGCCGCTACGAGCGCCGCCACCGGTGATGCTGAACGGGTTCAGCACCAGGCGCGCATCGATCGCGTCGACGATCTGCAGGTGGTTCAGCGTGGTCGTGCCGCTGTTCGTGACGAGCACGTTCCAGGTGACCGGACCGCACGCGTCGGCGCGGTCGGCCCACTTCACGAAGCGCTCGCCGGCCTCGTCGATGATCACCGTCGGCGCGGTGAGGCCCGCGTTGCAGATGTTCGTCGCCGTCGCGCTCAACGTCGGCGCGAAGCTCGCGGCGGCGCTGCTGGTGACCTGCACGGTGAACGGGATCGAGACGCGGCGCGCGCGCGCGATCGTCGGAAAGACCCAGGTCGCGACGTTGGTCGTGAGGTTCACGGAGCCGCCCGTCGAGGTGAACGTGCCGGTCTGCGGCGCGAGCCCGGTCGGCAGCGTGACGACGAGCTTTAGGTTCTGGATGGCGTCCTCGCCGTGATTGGCGAACGACAGCGTGTAGGTCAGGTAGTCGTTCGTCTCCACATGCGTGAGCGACGGCACGAGCGTGAAGCCGAGATCGGCGATGTCGGTCGAGCTGCCATCGCAGTCCTCGTCGACGCCGTTCGGGTCGCACAGCTCGAGCGTGGGCGTGCCCTCGTTGCACGCCTCGTGCCCGCCGACAGTGCAGGTCGAGGTGCGCTGACAGGCGCCGACGCCGCAGGTGTGCGTGACGTACTCGGCGACCTCGTCGTCGGTTGCGCCGTCGCAGTCGTCGTCCTGGTTGTCGCACTCGGTGTCGCTCGTGAGCTTGCCGCCGCGACCGCGCGGGCAGTAGGTGCAGGTCGAGACGTCGGTCAGGCAGATCTGGTTGCCGTCGCAGTTCGCGTCGCCGAGGCAGTCGACGCAGATGCGGCCGCTGGCCACGTCGCACACGGGCTGCGTCGCGTCGCAGCCGGGATCGACGTCGCGCGCATCGGGCGTGGCGCCGCAGTGCACGCAGGCTTCCTGGAAGCACACGCCGGTCGCGCACTCGCTGTCGATCAAGCAGTCGACGCAGTGGTTCGGACCATCGCCTAGCTCGCACACCTGGTTCGTGCCCGAGCAACCGTGATCGGCCGTGAGCCCGGTCTGATCATCGATGCACGCCTTGCACGTGCGGCTGCCGAGATCGCACACGAGGCCCGAGCCGCAGTCGTTGTCGGCGAGGCAGCCGAAGCAGTCGGGGCCACCCGGCGCGGCGAGGTCGCAGGCCGGCTCGGCCGCGGTGCAGCCAGTGTCGAGGCCGCCGTTCATGTCGTTCCGGCAGTCCTGGCAGACGAAGCTCGTGCACACGTCGCCGGACGCGCAGTTGCCGTCGACGAGGCAGTCGACGCAGGTGTTGGTGTCGGTCCGGCACTGATCGAGCACGCCGCCGCAGGTCGAGTTGTCGAGGCACTGCACGATCGTCACGGCGACCGGCACGGTCTTGCAGACGCGCGCGTCCCCGCTCGGGCACGACTCGCACGCGCGGTAGTAGAACGTGGCCGTGCCGACCCCCGTGCCCGTGATGGTGAGCTGCCCGTCGGCATCGATGCTGGCCGACGCGCGGTTGCTGATGGACGCGCTGCTCGCGAAGTTGCTGCCGTCGCTCGACACCTGCGTCGACGCGATGCTGGTCGTGATGTTGCCCTGCGACACCACCAGCGTGCCGTCGCGCGCGTAGCTCGTCGACTTGCTGACCGCGATGGTGCGCGCCGCGGGCGTGCTCATGACGGGCGGATCGTTCCAGGTGAACACCACCGTGCCGCTGCCGGTGCCGGCGGTCGTGGCGGTGTCGCGGCCGGTGTAGCCCACGCTGTAGGTCGCCCCGACCGTGTTGTTGTTCGGCTGCACCGTGATGGTGCCGTTGGTGACCGTCGTCGTGGCGCTGGCCGGCGTGCTCGTGAAGGCCACGCTCGAGGTGTTGAACGCGTTGTTGTCCGGGTCGGAGTACACGGACGCGGTGCTGAAGCCGATCGACGTCTGCCCGACGGCGGTGCACACCGCGCCCGCGCTGAAGCTCGGCGCACGGTTGACGTTGATGGTGACGGTGGCGGTGGAGCAGTCGCTGCCGAGGCCAGAGATGCTGCACACGCGATACGTGAAGGTGTCGTTGCCGCCGAAGTTGCTGGGCGGCGCGTACACCACGCTGTT
>Ga0164241_10005992_pt1 | contig 11191 bp, 9 predicted proteins | sample OricomyardsoilBY_FD_108780 | JGI IMG/M metagenome (GOLD analysis project Ga0164241, IMG submission 108780) | Backyard soil microbial communities from Emeryville, California, USA - Original compost - Back yard soil (BY) | ecosystem: Environmental > Terrestrial > Soil > Unclassified | place: USA... | reverse complement strand
TCCGCGGCACGGTCCATCCCGACCGCCGTGTCTTCCAGGGCATCCCGTACGCCGCTCCGCCGGTCGCCGATCTCCGTTGGGCGCCACCGCAGGCCATGGAACCGTGGACCGGCGTACGCGATGCCACCAAGCCCGGCAGCCCGTGTCCGCAGCTCAAGAACGCGATCGCCGACCTGTCCGGCACCGACGAGGACTGCCTGTTCCTCAACGTCACCACCCCGGCGACCGCCTCACCCGAGCAGCGCAAGCCCGTCATGGTGTGGATCCACGGCGACGGCGCGATCGGCTCCGGCGACCAGTTCGACCCGACCCGGCTGGCGGTGGACGGCGACGTCGTCGTCATCACGTTCAACTTCCGGCTGGGTGTCTTCGGCGCATTCGCGCACCCCGAACTGAAGGACTCCGGCACGATCGGCCTGCAGGATCAACGCGCCGTCCTGCAATGGGTCCAGCGCAACGCGGCTGCCTTCGGTGGCGACCCCGGCAACGTGACCCTGTTCGGAGTCTCGTACGGCGCCACGTCGACGAGCGCGCATCTGATGTCGAAGCCGTCGCACGGCCTGTTCCACAAGGTGATCATGCAGAGCGGGTTCACCCTGATGGACATGCCGGCCGGCGTCGTCTACCCCGGCATCCCGGCCCTCCCGTGGTACGGCTGGACCACCACCGAAGGCGCCCAGCTGCAGGGCACCGCGCTGGCACAGCAACTCGGCTGCAAGGATCTCGCGGACCTGCGCAAGGTCGCGGTCGCCGACCTGCTCGCCGTACCGCAGGTGATGAACATCTTCCAGCCGTACGCGCTCGGCAACGATCAGCTGCCCGCTGATCCGGTGGAGGCGCTCGAGGCCGGTGAGTTCGCCGACGTTCCGGTGCTGTCGGGTTCGACGCGGGACGAGCACACCACCTTCGTCGCGTTCTTCCGCGAGCTGGCCGGGAGCCCGGTCACTGCGCAGGACTACCCCGAACTGCTCCGCACCGCCTTCGGCGACCAGGCGGTCGCGATCGAGGCGGAGTACCCGTTGACGGACTACGCGACGCCCGCGGTCGCCTGGGCGGCGGTGGTCACCGACCGGATGTGGGCGCAGGCGCAGCTCCGGCAGAATCAGTTGCTGTCGGCAAAGAACCCGTTGTGGTTCTACGAGTTCGCGGACCGCAAGGCACCGCTGGACATCCCGTTCCCGAAGGGATTCCAGGCCGGCGCCTGGCATGCGGGCGACGTGCAGTACCTGTTCCGCACGGAGAAGGGCGAGGAGCAGATGACCGCCGACCAGCTGGCGTTGTCGGACACGATGATCCGCTACTGGACCACCTTCGCCCACACCAGCGACCCCAACGGACCCGGTCTGCCGCACTGGCCTCGGTTCACCACGCCCGACACTGTGCAGTCGCTGGCGCCGGAGGCGATCCGGACGGTCGACTACGAACGGGAGCACCGCCTCGCCTTCTGGAAAGGTCTGCGCTGAATGGGTCTAGAGTGTCGGCATGGCTGAGCTGCTGACCGACGACCAGATCGACATCGCGATCCGCGACCACCTGCCGCAGTGGAAGGCCGTGGACAACGCACTGGTCCGCGATGTGCAGAAGGAGTCGTTCCTGGACGGCATCCGGCTGGTCGCGACGGTCGCCCAACTGGCCGAGTCGATGAACCACCACCCCGACATCGACATCCGCTACACCACGATCACGTTCCGGGTCAGCAGCCACGAGGCCGGCGGCATCACCGAGGACGACCTCATCCTGGCCCGCCACATCGACACAGCGGCCGGCTGACCGCTTTACGTCATGGCGGTTCTCGGCCACCCGGAACGCTGGCTGACCGGGACGGCGGGCCCCTACACATGAGGGCATGACCTCACGCCGCCTCGCCCTCGGCACCACCGCCGTCCTCCTGACATCGCTGGTCTCGGCCTTGCCCGCCGAGGCCTCCTTCACGACCCCGGGCTGGTTCTGGAACCGGCCGCACTGCGACACCGTGTACGGCGACGGCTCGGTGACGATCACCGAGTCCGACGGCGCGGTGCTCGCGCCGACGACCGGCAAGCTGCGGCCCGTCACCTACGCGAAGGTCGCGGCGCTCGAGGAACCGAACACGCTGATCACCATCGGCAAGCAGCTCATCCAGCGCTCCAGTGACGCCGGTTGCAGCTGGCAACTGCTCGACAAGACGCCCGACGACCTCAGTACGTACGACGTCCAGCCCGGCCCGGGCGACACGGCGTACATCTACAGCGTGAACGACCAGCCGATCCACCGGGTGAAGGGAACGTCGGTCACCACGGTCCAGGGACCGGTCGACGGCGGTGGGCTCGCCGCATTGGTCGCAATGCCTGGCCGATTGCGGGTCGTCGCGGGTGACGGCCAGATCTACGACTCGCGCGACGACGGTGTGTCCTGGGTGCGGACCGGCGTACCGGCGGCGCGGAATCTGTTCGTGTACGACGCCGTGATCGACCCGCGGAACCCCGAACACCTCGTCATCGGCGTGATGTCGGACGGTGTGTACGTCACGTTCGACGATGGCCGCAGCTGGACCCGGTCGCGGCCGGTCGAGCGGGTGAACGCGTTCAGCCTGGCGCTGTCGCCGGCGGACCCGTCGAAGGTCTGGGTCGAGGGGTACGACCGGGACCGGTCGACACGGTTCATCTGGGAGTCGGCGGACGGCGGGCTGAAGTTCCGCGAGGTGCTGGACCAGAGCCGCGCGACCCTGATCAACGGCAACCGGATGTGGGGCAGTCCGGCGGACCCCGACCTGTTGTACTTCAGTTACGGCACGTCGTTCGCGAACTTCGGCGCGGACCTGTACCGCTTCCGTCCGTCGACCGGCGAGCTGAGCAGACAGCACAACCGCAACGACGGCATCCCGTCGCTCGCCTTCAACCCGTCCGACCCGAACATCCTCTACCTGGGGCTGGCCGAGGAACGCTGACGCAGACCGATCAGCACTCCCTCGGTGTCGCGGAGGTAGCAGAGGCGGCCGATCCCGGGCAGCTCTTGGATCTCGCCGTGCGGGCTGCCGCCGGCAGCGGCGGCGTCCTCAAGGGTCGCCTCGAGGTCGTCGACGTCGATCCACGCGATCGTGGGCTGCTGCAGGTAGCGGCTGCTCATGATCGCGCCGTCGATCCCCTCCCCCGCGCCGGTCTGCGCGAGCAGGTACCCCTCGGGCACCGGCGCCGGCGACACCTGCCAGCCGAACACCTTGGTGTAGAACTCCGCGGCCCGATCGTGGTCCGAGGCAACGAGTTCGACGTGGACGATGCGTCCCATGGTGGATCCCTCCTGTGTCGGTTCGGATCCGATCCTCACTCGCCGGGCCGGGCCCCGTCTTGGACGGATCTTCCATGCATCAAGGCCGCGATCCCGTTCTGCACCGCGCGGAACGAGGTCGCGCTGACGCCGGTGTACCGCTTGAAATCACGAGCCGCGTGCGCCTGGTCGTAGTACCCGTGCAGAGCCGACAGCGTCGCGGCCGCGTCCGCGGGCCCACCGATCAGCCCGCCGGCGAAGTGGTAGTACCGGATGATCTCGGCGTACTGCTTCGGCCCGATCCCAAGGGTGCGCACGAACACCCGATACAGCGTGCTGTACGACGTACCACTCGCCGCGGCGACATCGGCGACGGTCGTGCGGCCGTGGGCCTCGTCGATCACCCGGACCGCTCGTTCGACCAGCGACATCGCCGGTACGTCGGTCAGCCGGGGAGCCAGGAATGCGGCCAGCCGGTCGGCGCGGGATCGGCCGAACGGTTCCCGGCGAAGGTCCTCGACCAGGGCGGCCGTCGTAGTGTCGCCGACCCAGTCGGACAACTGCAGGACGCCGTCCACGAGCCTGTCGTCGCGGCCGAGGGCGGCCATCCCCCACGGCGCGAACTCGACCCCGGCGTAGCTCGACGTCCCGGTCTGGCCGATCACCTGCGGGCGGGTCATGATCCCGAACACCGACGCCGTGTTCGGCCACTCGGTCCGGGTGACCGGATCGTGCCGGGTGCCTGGTTCGGCGAGGGCGATGGCGAGGCCCGGACGCCCGTTCGGGATCAGGATGTCCTGCCGCAGTGACGGCAGCGGCGGCGACTCGACCAGCCAGACATGCTCGATCAGGTCCCGCAGTTCCTCCGGCGGCGCGAACCGCTGATAGGTGACCACGGCACAGATCGTAAGTCTCTGGCTCCATCGGAATCGGATACGGTTGCCGAGTGACGACAGTCGACGAGTACCGCCTACTCGGTTTCAGAGACGAGGACCGCGAGGCCACCGAAGCGTTCGTTCCGGACCGCGAGGCGGTCGACACCCTGGCCCGGCAACTGCGCGCCGCGATCGGCAAGTTCGAGGACGAGCCGGAGCTGCAGATGCCCGAGGATCCGCGGAACTCGGTCCAGGCGTTGCTCCAGACCGTGCCGGACATCCGGCGCTTCCACTCCGGGCTGGGGATCAGCGACGCGATCAGCTGGGCGACCCTCTCCGATCTCGGTCAGCAACTCAAGGTCCATCGCCGGACCTTCGGCAGCTACGGCATGGAGACGCACTGGTGGCTGCGGATCCACTGGGCCGGGCAGATCTACGCGCTCGGGCGGCTGCAGTTCCAGCTGGACCGGGTGCCGGCGGACAATCCGGTCCCGGGCACCGAGCCCGGTGAGTGGGTGCTCAACGTGCACATCCCGGAGTGGGGTCCGCTGACACCGGAGGCGGTCGACGACAGCTTCGCGCAGGCGCGGGAGTTCTTCCCGCGCTACTTCCCGCAGTACCCGGTGAAGACGGCGATCCTGTGGTCGTGGCTGATCGATCCGTACCTGCTGGACAACCTGGCGCCGGACTCGAACATGGTCCGGTTCGGCCGCCGCTTCACGCCGTACGGCAAGCCGACCGACGCCCAGGACAGCGCGATCTTCTTCACCTTCCGCCACCACGGCACCGACACCCTGGACGCACTGCCGCAGGACACCACGCTGCAGCGGCTGGTGGTCAGCCGGATCAAGGCCGGTGGCACCTGGCAGAGCGGCTTCGGCCACCTCCGCCTCTGACGCTTGCTCAGGACGACTTCGGTACGCCGTACTTGGTCAGCCAGCCGACCAGCTCGCGGTTACTGACGCACCGCACGTCGGGCTGCTTGCAGGTCTCCAGAACGAACGCTGTCAGGGCATCGGAGTAGACGCTGTTGTTCCAGCGGTTGAAGTGGTTGCCGAGGAACAGAGGCGGGTTGCCGGTCGCGCGTGACGTCGCCAGCGCCTGCCGGTAGGTGGCGAGGACCTGGGCCTTGAACGCGGGCGCCTGGGCCACCGGCGCCCGCTTCGCTCCGGTCTGGCTGTACCAGAGGTTGTAGTCCATCGTCAGCGTCCGTTTGCCGGTCCCGGCCAAAGTCACCGACTGCAAGGGGAAGTCCCAGACACCGTCGACCCTCTTCGGCCACGCGATGTACCCCGGCGCGGAGGCGTCGTACAGCATGCCGCGCTGCACCATGGCCCGCCGGTACGCCGGTCGATTGCCCTCCAGACACGGCGTCCGCATCCCCTTGACCGTCGCCGGGTCGAACGGCGGCGCGACCGTCCTGCCTGCGGCCAGGGTGGGACCGGTCCGCACCATCCGGTCGAACGCACTCAACTCGGCGGTCCACTGCGCCGTCGTCCACCGGCCGACCCCGGTCGCACCGCAGAAGTGACCGTTCCCGTGGGTGCCGATCTCGTGGCCCTCGGCGATCGCCTGCCGCAGCATCGTCGTCCGGCCGAGCACGTTGGCCGAATCACCCCAGCCGATGTCCGACGAGCCCGGCTTGCGGTACGGCGGTTTGTAGTCGGCGCGATGCGATCCCGGGTACAGGTACGGGTACGGGCCGGACAGGAAGAACGTCATCCGTGCGTTGACCTGCTTCGCGACCGCCCGCCAGTGCGACCAGAGCGCGAGGTCACCGGCGCCGTCGAACGAGACGACGACGAACAGCGGCGGCCTGCCGTCGGCGAGCCGGGCCGGGAAGGACCGCGTCACCGGCGCAGCGGCCGCGAGCCCATGGCCGGTCGGTGCCGGCGTCGCACTGGGCGTCGCGCCCGGAGTCCGGCTTGGCGACGGCGTCGGAGCGGGCGTGGGTTTCGGGGTGGCCGATGGCTTCTTCGTCGGCGTGGTGGGGCTCTGGGTGGGTTCACCCGGCGACGGTGCGCCTTCCAGGGGGACGTCCGCACATCCGGCCAGCAACGCCGCCAGGACCGCTGCGGCGCCGAGGAGGTTCACCCCAGGCCTCACCACCCCCCTACTGACGCACGCGGGGCCGCCCGGGTTGGTCCGGGACACGCGGTGGGGCGGGAACCCGGGGGCCGATCGTTAGCCGGCTGTGATCTTGGCCCCGCGGCGCTTGACCGCGATCCGGCGCGTGGTCTCGATGACCAGGCCGATCACGAACGCCAGGCTGAGGCTGAACGCGAGCGCCTTCAGGGAGTCGTGCGCGAACGCGTCGCCACCCAGATACCCGAGCAGGGCGACGTAGGTGTAGGCGACCGTGACGCCGGCGAAGGTGAAGACGATGAACTTGCGGAACGAGTACCGGGTCGCGCCCGCGGTGAGGGTCGCGATCATCCGCGCACCGGGGATGTAGCGCACCGTCATCAGGATCAGGCCGCCGCGCGAGTGGAGCGCGGCCGAGACTTTGTCGTAGACCGCCTGTCTGCGTTGCTGCCGCTTCATCCAGCGGTGCAGCATCGGCCCGGAGCCGCGGCCCATGAAGTAGCAGACGGACTCGCCGATGACCGAGCCGAGCATCGCCAGCACGATCACGAGCAGCAGGTTCTGGTGACCCGCGGCGGCGGCCATACCGGCCGTGACCACGAGTCCCTCACTGGGAACCACCGGGAAGACCGCGTCGACCGCGGCGGCCACGAAAAGGATCAGCAAGAGCCAGTGCGAGGCCATGGCCAGCCCGAGCAGGTGCCGCACGACCTCCATCAACTCTGTCATCCAGGAAAGGATGCCATCCTTCGGCAAATCCGCCGCAATCCCATCGCTGTGATTCAGCGGGGATTCATCGGCTGTTCAGCGCGCGCCGCGGACCGTGGTCACAGCAGCACGGGCAGTTCGCGAATGCCGTTCATCAGCAGGCTGGCGGTGCGGGCCGGATCCTGGTCCGGTGCGGCCAGACGCAGGTCCGGGAAGCGCTCGAACAGCATCCCGAGGGCGATCCTTCCCTCCAGCCGCGCCAGTGGCGCGCCGAGGCAGTGATGGATGCCGTGCCCGAAGGCGAGATGGGCGTTCTCCGGGCGGGTGATGTCCAGCTCGTCCGGGCGGTCGATCTTCCGGCCGTCGCGGTTCGCGGGCAGCAGGGCGAACACGATCACCTCGCCCGCCTCGATCCGGGATCCCGCGATCTCGATCGGCGCGGTGGCGACGTACGGGATCGCCGCCTGCAGCGGGCCGTCGTACCGCAGGATCTCCTCGACCGCGGCCGGGAGACGCTCCGGCTCCGCCTTCAGCAGGGCGAACTGGTCAGGATGGCGCAGCAGCGCGAGCACACCGTTGGTGATCAGGTTCACCGTCGTCTCATGGCCGGCCGACAGCAGCAGGAAGACCATCGAGGTGAGCTCGTCCGCGGTCAGCCGGTCGCCGCCGTCGCGGGCCGCGATCAGGGCCGACAACAGGTCGTCGGACGGCGCCTGGCTCTTCTCCTCGATCAGTTCGCGGATGAACGCGACCATGGCCCCGGTTGCCTCGATGTACTCCTGCGGCGTGTGCACCGTCGCGTTCACCGCGACCGTCGACCACCGGCGGAACTCCTCGCGTTGCCGCATCGGGATGCCGATCAGTTCGCAGATCACAGTGATCGGCAACGGGTAGCTGTACGCGTTCACCAGGTCCACGCCGTCGCCGGCCGCGGCCATGTCGTCGAGCAGGCCCGCGGCGATCTCACGGATGCGTGGCTCCAGCGCCTCGACCCGACGCCGGGTGAACGCCGCGGTGACGAGCTTGCGCAGGCGGGTGTGGTCCGGCGGATTCACCACCAGCATGTGCTGCTCGGTCGCGTTCACCAGCTCGTCAGTGACCTGGTCCCGGTGTGGACCGTCCATCGGTGACCGCGCCACGTCCGGGTGGGCGAGCAGTGCGCGGGTTTCGGCGTACCCGGTCACCAGCCAGACCGGTACGCCGGTGAAGAGGGTCAGATGCGTCAGCGGTCCCCCGGCCGCCAGTTCAGCGAATCCCTGGTGCCGGGCGATCCCACTGCTCACGATGAAGGGCTGCGTCACGTCCGCCAGCCTACGTTCGCGGCGGCGCACCCCTCAGCTGCTCCGCGAGCTCGGTCCGGGAGTGCAGGCCGAGCTTCGCGTACACCTTACGGAGGTGGTACTCGACAGTCTTGGGGCTGAGGAACAGTCTGGCCGCGGCCTCCCGGATGCTCTGCCCGTCCGCAAGCAGCAGTGCGATCTGCCGCTCCTGCGGGGTCAGCTCGTCCGCAGTGCTAGGTACCCTGCGCCGTGCGGTCTCACCTGTCGCCCTCAGCTCCCCCGCGGCCTGGTCGGCCCAGCCGGCGGCGCCCAACGCGTCGAAGGCCTCCACAGCAAGCCTGAGCTGTGTCCGCGCGTCCACTCGGCGCCTCGCACGCCGCAGCCAGGCGCCGTACGCCAGTCGGGTCCTGGCCGTCTCGAACACGTCCAGCGTCTCCGCGTGCCAGCCGAGCGCCTGTGTGAAGTGCTGCTCGCTCTCCCCGACCACACCGCGTGCTCTGGCCGCTCGCGCCAGCGACCACGGCTGTCCCTTGGCCTCCGCGAGGGCGGTGTGCTCCTTCGCGACACGTTCCGCGTCCTCGGGTCGACCCAACCGCAGATACACCTCCGCCAGCTCGGGCGCCGGTGACAGATCCGGGTCTCTGATCGAATAGCCAGCCAGTACGTCGACCAGTCGCTCGTACCGCGTCAGTGCCAGAGCCGGATCGCCGCGGCCCAACTCCAGGTCGCCGAGCGCGAACAGCGACCACACCGTGCCGAGGTGGATCCCCCGCTCCGCGCAGATCCGCAGACACTCGGCAGCGAGGTCCTGAGACTCCGCACGCCCCTGGTGCGACGACAGCCAGGCCAGTCCGGCCAGGTTCATCGCCAGCTCGGTCGTCTGGCCCGTCTCCCGGGACAGCCGGATCCCTTCGTCGTACGACGCGGCCGCGTCCGCCCAGCGATCGGTGGTCGCGTCGTCGCGGGCCAGCAGGAACAAAAGACCGGGCAGAGCGCCCAGCGCGACCTGCTCGCGACGCTCCAGCATGGACTGATGGAGCAGGGCCCTGCCCGTACCGCTCTCCCGGAGGAACAACGCGGCCAACACCATCCACACCTGCCGGCGCCGGTCCCGGTCCAGCTCGTCCGACGGCTCCATCGCGATGGCGGCACGGATCTCGCTCGTCCCGCCCTGACCGGCGAGAACCTTGGCGACACCACTGGCCAGCGTGCCGATGATGCGCGGACCAGAGCGCCCGACACTGGGCAGCAAGCGGTCGATCTCGCGAGCCATGTCCAGCCCGGCTGCCGTGTCGCACAAGCGGAAGCAGGCCGCGACTGCGTCTGCGAGCAGTCCGGTGGCCACGGCCGGGTCCTCGCACTCGGCTGCTGCAGCGACCAGGATGTCGCGGGCACGGCTAGGGGATCCGCACTTGACTGCGATGTCGCCACGAATCTCTTGCGCACCCATCCGGACTTGCAGTGGTGGCCGCAGCGCCAGCGCATCGTCGAGCAGGGAGTCTGCCCGCTCTGCCAGTCCGGCCGACCACGCGGCCTCTCCGGCTGCGACGAGTCTCACCGCCCGGTCCTGCAGTCCTCCGGACAGTCGAGCGGCGCGTTCGTAGGCCGTCGCCGCGACCGCGTGAGCTCCGCGGCCGGCTGCGTGTTCCGCAGCAACGTCCAGTCCGGCTGCTACCGCGTCGTCCGTGCCCAGTACCGCCTCGGACAGGTGCCAGGCTCGCTTGTCGTCGTCCTGCGTGACTCGAGCCATCGCCCGATGCGCAGCACGACGCTCTGCCGGGCCGGCACCCGTGTAGATCGCCGAACGGACCAACGGATGCCGGAACTGCACCTCACCCTCGTGGATCGCGATCAGCGCGGCGGTCTCGGCCTCCTCGAGTGTTGCGACGTCCACACCGAGCTCCTGACAGACCTTCGCCACCGCACCGAGCTCACTGTCGTCGAGCGCTGCGACCAGAAGCGCCGTACGGGCAGCCGGGCTGAGCCGGTTCGCCCTTGCGGCGAAGGCTTCCGCGATCAGCTCAGGGACAGGAAGCGGCGCACCTGGCGGGCGCCGGTGCAACCGGTCCGGGTCGTCCGCGAGCTCGATCAGTGCCAACGGGTTACCCGCGACCGTGCGGTGCAGTTGCTCGAGCAGATCGCTCGGCAGGCCGTGCACGATCGCCTGTGCCGCCTCCAGCGGCAGACCGGTCAGGTGCAGCACCGGGAGGTCCGCTTCGGCGAGGGGGTGCTCCTCGTGGGCGCGTGCGGCGATCAGCAGCATGATCGGATCGGCCACCAACCGACGCGCCGCGAACAGCAGTGCCTCTGCGGACGGCCGGTCCAGCAGATGTGCGTCGTCGACGATCAGTGCGAGCGGCGCGTCCTCGGCGTACCGGCAGATCAGGCTGAGCGTCGCGGCGCCGACAGCGAAGCGGTCCGCGGTGGTGGCCGGGCCGAGTGCCAGCGCGGAGGCGAGCGCCGACTGCTGCGGCCCGGGGATGCGGTCCAGGCTGGACAGTGCCGGGCGGAGGAGTTGCAGGAGGGCACCGAACGGGACTTCGCGCTCCCCTTCGGTACCGCGGGCTCTGAGGATCCGCAGTCCGCCGGCCAGGGCGGCGGCTTCGTCCAGGAGGGACGTCTTGCCGATGCCGGGTTCGCCGGTGACGAGCAGGACACCGGCGGCGCCGACCCGCGCCCCCGCGACCAGTTGCTCGATCACCCGGCGCTCCGACTCCCGCCCGATGAGCATGTCTCGCAGTGTGCACCAGGTGCCCCACCTGATGCGATGGCCGGACAGCGCTGCCTAGGTTCGCCGTACAACCTAAGGGGGCACAAGCAAATGACTGTTGCAATCGACGGCGACAAGCTGATGGGGTTCGTCTTCCGCGCAGTGGACGAGGTGGGGGCGACGCTCAACGCGGCCCTGGTCGTGATGGGCGACCGGCTCGGCTACTACCAGGCACTCGCCGACCACGGTCCGACGACTCCGAGCGAGTTGGCCGAGCGGACCAGCACGAG
>Ga0164241_10005991_pt1 | contig 11193 bp, 9 predicted proteins | sample OricomyardsoilBY_FD_108780 | JGI IMG/M metagenome (GOLD analysis project Ga0164241, IMG submission 108780) | Backyard soil microbial communities from Emeryville, California, USA - Original compost - Back yard soil (BY) | ecosystem: Environmental > Terrestrial > Soil > Unclassified | place: USA... | reverse complement strand
TTGGCCCAGGCCGACGTCGCCGTCGCCATGAACACCGGCACCCAGGCGGCGAAGGAGGCGGGGAACATGGTGGACCTCGACAGCAACCCGACGAAGCTGATCGAGATCGTCCACGTCGGCAAGCAACTGCTGATCACCCGCGGCGCGCTGATCACCTTTTCGATCGCGAACGACGTCGCCAAGTACTTCGCGATCATCCCGGCCATGTTCGCGGGCACTTTCCCGGTGCTCGACAGCCTGAACGTCATGCGGCTCGACACACCGGAGTCGGCGATCACCTCGGCCGTGATCTTCAACGCGCTGATCATCGTCGCGCTGATCCCGCTCTCGCTGCGCGGCGTCCGCTTCCGCGCCGCCTCGGCTGCGGCCGTGCTGCGCCGCAACCTGCTCGTCTACGGCCTCGGTGGGTTGGTCGCGCCGTTCATCGGCATCAAGCTGATCGACCTCGTCGTCGGCGGTCTGGGAGTGGTCTGATGCGACGCCAGCTCGCTCCGGCGCTCATGGTCTTCATCGCGCTCACGCTTCTCACGGGGATCGCGTATCCGCTCGCCGTCACGGGCGTCGCACAGGTCGCCTTCCCGGGCCGGGCGGACGGCTCGCTCATCGAGCGGGGCGGCCGGGTCGTCGGCTCCCGGCTGATCGGTCAAGCGTTCAGCGAGCCGCGCTACTTCCATCCTCGTCCCTCGGCTGCGGGCGAGGGGTACGACGGGATGGCGAGCTCCGCCTCGAACCTCGGGCCGACCAATCCCGAGCTGATCGACGAGGTACGAGCGAGGAGTGCTGCGTATCGCCGCGAGAACGATCTCCGCCCCGGGCAGCGGGTTCCGATCGATGCCGTGACAACCTCTGGATCGGGACTCGATCCGGACATCTCTGTCGCGAACGCGCGCTTACAAGCGGCGCGTGTCGCGCGCGCCCGCAGCCTCGATCTGAACGTCGTTCAGGCGCTCATCGAGGAGCACACAGACGGCCGCTCGCTCGGCTTCCTAGGCGAGCCGGGCGTCAACGTGCTCGAGCTCAACCTCGCCCTCGACGGCGCGCGCGGCTGAGCGGCACGCTATCGCCATGGCGCGAGGCACTCTCCGCATCTATCTTGGCGCCGCGGCGGGCGTCGGCAAGACGTTCGCCATGCTGAACGAGGGCCGCCGTCGGGCTGAGTACGGCGAGGACGTCGTCGTCGGCTTCGTCGAAGCGCACGGGCGCCGCAAGACCGCCGAGCAGATCGGCCGGCTCGAAGTCGTGCCGCGCAGGCAGATGCGCTACCGCGACGGCGAGTTCGAGGAACTGGACGTCGACGCGCTACTCGCCCGGCGGCCGCAGGTCGCGCTCGTCGACGAACTCGCGCACACCAACGTGCCCGGCTCGCGACACGAGAAGCGCTGGCAGGACGTCGAGCAGCTGCTCGAGGCCGGGATCAGCGTCATCTCGACACTGAACATCCAGCACCTCGAGTCGCTGAACGACGTCGTCGAGCAGATCACGTCCGTGAAACAGCGTGAGACGATCCCCGACGAGGTCGTCCGCCGGGCTGACGAGCTGCAGTTGGTCGATCTCACGCCGCTCGCGCTCCGCAACCGACTCGCTCGCGGCGATATCTACCGGGCCGAGCGGATCGACACCGCGCTCGCGAACTACTTCCGCCCGGGCAATCTCTCGGCGCTGCGCGAGCTCGCGCTCGCCTGGCTCGCCGACCGGGTCGATGAGGGGCTTGCCGAGTACCGGCGCCGGCACGGGATCGCCGAGCCGTGGGAGACGCGGGAGCGCGTGCTCGTCGCCCTCACCGGCTCGAGCGACGGCGACCGGCTCGTGCGTCGTGCTGCCCGTATCGCGCAACGCTCCAAGGGCGACCTCGTCGCGGTCCACGTCGTCCCACAGGATGGGCTCGCCGCGCCTTCCGCCGAACTGCTCGCCGAGCAGCGCGAGCTGATCGCGGAGCTCGGCGGCACCTATCACGAGGTCGCCGGTGCCGACGTCGGCGAGGCACTCCTCGACGCCGCCCGCTCGCTGAACGCCACCCAGATCGTGATGGGGGCGACCCGCCGCTCGCGCTGGCAGCGGCTCACGCGCGGCTCGGTGATCGGCAGGGTCATCCGCCAGTCCGGCGTCGCGATCGACGTCCACGTGATCAGCCACCCGGAAGCACGCTCGGAGGAAGCGTTCGTCGTTCCGCGCACGCGGCGCCCTGCAGCGCTACCACGCCGACGGCAGGCGCTCGGCTTCGTCCTCGCCGCCGTCGGGCTTCCGCTCCTGACACTCGTGCTCGCCCAGCTTCGTGACCAGCTCGAGCTGCCGAGCGTGATGCTCCTCTTCCTGCTCCTGGTCGTCGCTGTCGCCGCTCTCGGCGGACTCTGGCCGGGGGTCGCGGCCGCCGCGTGCGGCTTCCTGCTCGTCAACTATTTCTTCATCGAGCCCCACCACACGCTCACAATCGCCGACGCCGAGGACGTGCTTGCGCTCTTCGTCTTCCTCGCTGTCGGCGCGATCGTCTCGAGCTTCGTCGCGCTCGCCGCACGCCGGGCCACCGAAGGCACTCGTGCCCGCGCCGAGGCCGAAGCGCTCTCACGCCTCGCCGGCTCCTCGACGGTCTCGGCCCTGCTCGAGGGCCTCTGCCGCGTCCTCGGGCTTGAGGGTGCGGCGGTGCTGCACCGCCGCGAAGGTGGCTGGCTGGTCGAGGTTGCCAGTGGCCAACGCATCCCCGAGAGTCCCGAAGCGAGCAGTGCGACGAGCGAGCTCGACGCAGAGCACGTGCTCGCACTCTTAGGCGGACCGATTCGCAGCGAAGACCAGCGCATCCTCGACGCGTTCGCCAAGGAACTCGCAGCGTCCGTGCACCTCGGCGAGCTCGAGGCCGAAGCCCAGACCGCAGGCGGGCTCTCGGCGGCCAACGAGCTCCGCGCTGCGCTGCTGGCCGCCGTCTCCCACGACCTGCGCACACCGATCTCCGCCATCAAGGCGTCGGTCACGAGCCTCCTGCAACGGGACGTCGACTGGACTCCCGACGCCCGGCAGGAGTTCCTCGAGACAATCGACGAAGAGACCGACCGCCTCAACGCGCTTGTGGGCAACCTACTCGACATGAGCCGGCTCCAGGTAGGCGCCCTCGAGATCAGCGCCACCCCCGTCGGGCTCGACGAGGTACTCCCCGCCGCGCTGCACAGCCTCGGTGCCCCGGACGGCTCCGTAGAGCTTGACGTCCCCGAGACACTCCCTCGCGTCCTCGCCGATCGCGGTCTCCTCGAACGCGCTCTCGCCAACGTGATCTCGAACGCCGTTCGGTTCTCGCCGACCGGTTCGCGTCCGCGCATAACCGCTGGCGTGGTCGACGGCGTCGTCGACGTCCGCGTGGTCGACCGCGGCCCGGGTGTGCCCCGCTCCGAGCGAGATCGGCTCTTCAGGCCCTTCCAGCGGCTCGGCGACTCAGGCCAGAGCGAGGGCGTCGGGCTCGGCCTCGCCGTTGCAAAGGGCTTCATCGAGGCCATGGGCGGCGAGATCGAGGCCGACGACACGCCCGGCGGGGGACTCACCATCACCGCCAGGCTGCGGGCGGCCGAATGACCCGCATCCTCGCCGTCGACGACGAGCCTCAGATCCTGCGGGCGCTCGCGACCAATCTGCGCGCACGCGGCTACGAGGTCGAGCTTGCCCAGACCGGCGAGGCGGCACTCGCGACCGCTGCACGAAAACACCCCGACCTCGTCATCCTCGACCTCGGCCTCCCAGGGATCGACGGCGTCGAGGTCATACGGGGCCTGCGCGGGTGGACCTCGGTACCGATCATCGTCCTCTCAGTTCGCGAAGCCGAACGCGACAAGGTCGCCGCGCTCGACGCAGGCGCCGACGACTACGTCACCAAGCCCTTCGGCATGGACGAGCTCCTTGCCCGCCTCCGAGCCGCACTGCGGCGCACCACGCCGACCGAGGAGGAAGCGCTCATCGAGACCGAGCACTTCACGGTCGACCTGGCGGCCAAACGCGTCACCACCGCGAACGGCGAAGTACGACTAACCCCGACCGAATGGCACATCGTCGAGATGCTCGTCCGCAACGCCGGCAAGCTCGTCACCCAGCGCCAGCTCCTCCAAGAGGTCTGGGGGCCTCAATACGAAAAGGAGACGAACTACCTCCGCGTCTACCTCGCCCAGATCCGCAACAAGCTCGAACCCAACCCTTCAAGGCCCCGCTACTTCATCACCGAGGCACGGATTGGCTACCGCTTCGAGCTCGCGAACGCGTCCGCCTCCGGTCCGTGAATCGCTGATGGGTCGATGAGCCGGGGCACGGCCGGTGCCGTGACTCACGTTTTGGGTGGGTGGGCGCGGCAGAACTCGCGCACGGCGTCGTTGAACAGCTCGGGCTGCTCGAGATTGCTGACGTGTCCGCAGTCCGGGATCACGACGAGCCTCGCGCCGCGGATGGCTTGCTCGAACTCGCGAGCGACGCTGAGCGGCGATCGCACGTCCTGCTCGCCCCAGATCAGCAGCGTCGGCACGGCGATACGAGGCAGCAGGTCGCGCTGGTCCGCCGCGGCCATCACGAGCACCCCGGTGCGCAGGCTCTCTCGGCGGACGCTGGCGGCCATGTGCTCGAGCAAAGGGACGAACTCGGCTGGCGGGTCACCGGCGAACAAGCCCGGATAGGTCGGATCGAACTCCTCGGCGGGCGCCGCCAGCATCTGATGCACGCCCTCGACTCGGGCGCGCACCTCCTCCTCGGGCAGCGACCCCTTCCACCCCGCGTATGTGTCGACGAGGATCAGCGTCGCGACAAGCTCGGGATGGTGGCGGTAGAGCTCCTGGACGACAGTGCCGCCCCAGGAGAGGCCGACGACGTGCGCCGGGCCGAGCGCGATCGCCTCGATCAGCGCCGCGAGGCAGTGCGCGTACTCCGGCAAGCCGAAGCCCGCGGGGACGTCCGAGGAGCGGCCCGCCCCCGGCTCGTCCCAGGCGACAACCGTGAACTCGTCGGCCAAAGCAGCCAGCTGCGGTTGCCATACCCGACCATCCTCGGCGCCGCCGTGCACGAGGATGAGCGGCGCCCCCTCGCCCACCCGCTCATACGCGAGCTCGAGTCCGTTCGTCCGCACGACCTCCACCCGCCGAACCTACATTCGCTCGCTAGCGAAGACGGATCGGCGGCGAATGCTTGAGGAAGAGTCATGAACCGGATCCGGCGTGCCTGGCACTTCGTCGTCGACCGTCCCCTCGTTTGACGACGAGCGGGGTCGCATCTGCTCGACGGGCCGGTGGGCAGATTCGCCGTCTCGACACGTCCCGCTCGTCGCGCGTTGTCGGCGGAGGTGCCGCGATGTGTTCGTGGCGACGGCTTCTGCGGAGATCGCGCGGTCCATGAATGCTCCATGTTCGGCGCCCGAGTTCGGCCCCGCATCGTCGCTTCAGGGGCAGCGCCGGGCGAGATCAGGAAGCGACTCGAAGATCGTCGGCGGGTCAATCGTTCGCTACCGCGTCCGACGGTGACTCGGATCTCATCGGCGCTCGGCATCGGCCCTCCGCCATCGCGATCTTGTCGCGGGTTGCGCCGCCGTGCGACCCGGTGCGACCTCGTCTTCAGGTTGGACTGTCGGGGAGCGCAGCGTACGCTCTGTTTCATTGGACGTGGCCAGTGGTTCCGTCGGCGGTCTCGACGCGGAGCAGCTCTTCGGAGCGTTCTCTGTGGGCCTTGAGGCGCTTCGCGACCGGCAGGACTACCTGAATCGGATCAACGTCTTCCCGGTGGCGGACGGTGACACCGGGACGAACATCGTCGCCACCCTGACGTATGCGCTCGAGCTGGCGCACGTCGCGGAGTCGGCCGGGGAGACGGCTTCCTCGATCGCAGAAGCGGCGCTCGTGGGTGCACGTGGCAACTCCGGAATCATCTTTGCCCAGTTCTTGGGCGGGCTCGCGGAGGGGCTGGGCGATGCGCCGCGTGTGTCGGCGGAGCGACTTGTCGAGGCGGCCGCGATTGGGAGCCGCCGCGGCTACGAGGCTGTGGCCGAGCCGAAGGAGGGGACGATCCTCTCGGTGATGCGCGTCTGGGCGGAGGCACTTCGCCGTGAGGTTGCCGTCTCCGGCTCGATTGCCGAGCTGTTGCGCAGAGCGGCGCCTGCGCTGACGGAGTCGCTCGAAGGGACGCGGGAGATGCTTCCGGAGCTGGCGACGGCCGGCGTCGTCGACGCGGGGGCATCCGGGTTCGTCGACTTCTTGGCCGGCGTCGGGCGTTTCCTCGACGGCACCGTGTCCGCGCCCGCGCCTGCTCGTGAAGGTGCCGGACGTGGGCCTCTGCTGGGGGAGGCGCTCGATCTTCACGAGAGTGGAGGCGTGCAGTTCCGCTACTGCGCCGAGGCGCTCGTCGGCGGTGAGACGGTCGATTGTGAGGCGCTGCGTCGGAGGTTGGAGCCGCTCGGCGACAGCCTGATCGTCGCCGGCGGCGGCGGCCGGGCGCGCGTGCACATCCACACCGACGAGCCGGCGCGCGTGTTCACGATGCTGTCCGCGGCCGGTCGGGTCGTCCAGCAGAAGGTCGACGACATGCGGTTGCAGTACGAGGTCGCCCACGAGCGCCGCTACCCGATCACGATCGTCACCGACTCGGTCTGCGACCTGCCGCGCAGCCTGCTCGATCGCTACCAGATCCAGGTCGTCCCGCTCCATCTGCGTATCGACGAGCGCGAGTACCTCGACGGGCTGACGATCGAGCCGGGGCTGTTCTTCGACCTGGCCGAGCGCGCGAGCGCGTTTCCGTCTTCTTCCCAGCCCTCGGGCGAGCTCTTCACGCGCCTGTTCGCCTACCTCTCGACCTACTACGACGCGATCATCGCGATCCACACGTCCGGGCAGCTGAGCGGCACGGCGGCGGCAAGCGCCCGCGCCGCGGCGACGCTTCCGACCGCGGACAAGATCTCGGTGGTCGACTCCCGCCATCTCTCGGCATCGCTCGGGCTGATCGTGCTGCGCGCCGCCGAAGCTGTCGCGGCCGGTAGGAGCGGCGACGAGATCGTGCGCGAGCTCGAGACGTACGGCCGGAAGGCGGAGATCCTCGTCAGCGTGCGCACGCTCAAGTACATGGTTCGCGGCGGACGGGTGAAGCCGATGGCGGGCGCGCTCGGCAAGGCGCTCAACCTGAAGCCGATCGTCTCGTTGGACGCCGAGGGCAAGTCGGTTCTCTACGGCAGGGCGTTCAGCGTCCGCCGAAACGTCGAGAAGATCGTGAAGATGGTCGCGCGCAGACATGCCGAGACCCCGCTACGCTCCTACGCGGTCGTGCACGGCCACGATCGAGCCGCCGCCGACGACCTGGTCGCGCGGCTCGAGAATGTGCTCGGCTTCCCGCCTCTCTATGTCGAGCAGATCTCGGCGGTCGTCGCGCTGAACGCCGGCCGCGGCGCAGTCGCCGTGGCCACGATGGCGGAGTAGCTTCCTCCAGGCCTATCCCCGAGGCGGGAGCGGGACGAGGATGCTCGTCCGCCGCTTGTAGTCGCGGTAGGCGGGGTCGTCGCCGTACTTGTCGTCCGCGCTGCGCTCGAGCAGCGGGATCCCGCTCACGAACAACAGGAGCACGGTGATGAAGACGGGGCCGACCACGACGGCAAAGGCGGCCCCCTCGAGGAACGGGACGGCGTAGAGGAACAGGCCCCACCAGACGAGGATCTCGCCGAAATAGTTGGGGTGGCGCGAGTAACGCCAGAGGCCGCTCGCGATGAAGCGCCCGCGGTTCTCGTCCTTCGAGCGGAATGCCGACTTCTGCGCGTCGGCCACCGCCTCGATCAAGAGCCCGCCGAGCCAGACGGCCGCGCCGGCAACCGCCCAGGCACCGAAGCCGGGAGCGCTGCTCCGATCGAGGAGATAGGAGACGGGAAGCATGATCACGGCGACGGCGACCGCCTGCAGGAGCCAGAAGCGGGCGAAGCGCAGCGGCTTATCCCTCATCGCGTCGAAGCGGTGGTCGACCTTCATCCGCAGTATGCGCCGGAACAGGTAGCCGCCGAGGCGTATTGCCCAGAGAAGGACGAGCAGTGACGCGATGAGCTGGCTCGGCTCCCGCGCGCCGGTGAGCGGAAGCACGACCGCGAGCAGCGCGAACGTCAGACTGTAGGAGAGGTCGGTGACGACGTCCGTCCTGCGTGCGGCGGCGACGGCGAAGAAGGCGCCGTTCAGCGCGAGCGCGATCACGAACGAGAGGACGATGGCCGTCACGGCTCGACGACCTGTCGCCGCCCGGATGGCGGCGCAGCAACTGCCGCCCGCTGCGCGATGCCGTCGAGCATCCCCTCGAAGACGAGCCTGTGCAGCGGCAGGAGCGCATACCAGTAGAGAAGGCCGGCGAGCCCGACAGGGTCGAAGATCGCGGTCTGGCGGATGCGCGAACCGTGCTCGTCGCCGTCGACCTCGAACTGGAGCCAGGCGCGGCCGGGCATCCGCATCTCGGCGCGAAGGCGGAGGAGCCGGTCGGGCTCGTAGCCCTCGACGCGCCAGAAGTCGAGCGCTGAGCCGACGGTCGGCGTCTCGGGGTCGCGGCGGCCGCGGCGGAGACCGACGCCGCCTGCGAGCAGGTCGAGGAAGCCGCGCAGGCGCCAGAGCGTGTTGCCGTAGTACCAGCCGGTGGCACCGCCGATCCGGCGGACGGGCGCGAACGCCTGCGCCGGCGGAAGGGGCACTTCGCGTTCGCGAGAGTCGACCAGCCGCCCGCCCACGGGCGAGTCGGGCGTCCACCTCGCAGACCCGCCTGCGCTGAGTGCATCCGACCAGCGCGTCTCGGCGATCGCACGGTCCTCGTTGAGGAGTGCCCGCGCGATCGCCTCGCGGTAGCCGCGCGGCCGGATCGGAAAGCGCTCGAGCGCGCTCGGGTTCCGCACGACCGTCTCGTGCGGGAGGCTCTCGATCAGCTTTCGGCCAACGCGTGCGTAGACCGGGGTCACGAGTCCGAGCCAAAGGCTCGAGAGCCGCGGTGTCAGTACCGGCACCCGGATGAGCAGCCGGCGCAGGCCGCGCTCGCGCGCGTACTCGCGCATCAGGTCGCCGTAGGTCGCGACGTCCGCTCCGCCGACCTCGAAGACCTCGCTGCCGCGTGCATCGAGGTCGAGCGCGGCGAGGAGGTAGGCGATCATGTCCTCGATCGCGATCGGCTGCGCGCGTGTCTCAACCCAGCGCGGCGTGACCATCACGGGCAGCCGCTCGGTCAGGGCGCGGACGAGCTCGAAGGAGAGACTGCCGGAGCCGATCACGATCGAGGCGCGGAGCTCGATCGTCTCGACGCCGGTGGAGGCGAGCAAACGCCCGACCTCTTGGCGGCTGGCGAGATGCGGCGAGAGGTCGGGACCCTCACCGAGGCCGCCGAGGTAGACGATCCGCCGGACGCCTGCGTCGCGGGCGGCCTCGGCGAAGATCACCGCCGCGCGCCGGTCGAGCTGCTCGAACGACTCGGGCGCGCCCATCGCGTGGATCAGGTAGTAGGCGATGTCGACGCTCTCAAGCGCACGGCGCACGGCCACGGCGTCGAGCGCATCGCCTGCGACGACCTCGAGTCCAGGCTGCGGCGGGATAGCCTCGGGCCTGCGGGCGAAGCAACGGACGCCGACGCCACGTTCGAGCAGCGCGTGCAGGAGACGACCGCCGACATAGCCGGTCGCGCCGGTAAGGAGGATCCGGGGCCGGGAGCCGGCAGCGGACTCCGGCTGCACAGTCATTTGCTCCTCGTGACGGCGTCTGCGGCGGCGACGAGGTCGCCGTCGAGCCGCTCGACGCGCAGCCGTTTGCAGAGCTCCTCGGATGCGCCCGCGCCCGAGAGGACGAGCGGCGCGGAGCGGCCGAGCCGGCGGAGCTCGCCGGCCTCGCTCTCGAGCAGCGAGCTGTCCATGCTCGCGACGACGACGAGTCGCGGGGCCGTCGTCGCAACGGCCTGGCCGAGCGTGGAGAGCGGCGTGTCGGCGCCGAGGAAGAGGATCCGCCAGCCGTGCGAGCGAAGCAGGAGGCCGAAGGCGATCAGACCGATGTCGTGGCGCTCGCCGGGCGGACAGGCGAGGATCGCCAGCGGGCCGCCACCACGGCCCCAGAAGCGTCCGAGCCCGAGCAGCCGCTCGCGGACGAGGTTGCTCGCGAAGTGCTCCTGTCCGACTTCGAGCTCGCCGCGCTCCCACCGGGCGCCGACCTCCCTCAGCGTCGGCAGGATCAGCTCCCGCAGGACGGTCTCGACCGCGAAGCCGGCGAGCGCCTCGTCGAGGACGGCCTGCACTGCCGCCTCGTCGTAGGCGCGCACCGCCGAGAGCAGACGACCCTGCGCGTCCTCGAGCAGCGCCTCCCCGGGACGTGCCTGCGCGAGCGCGCGGCGGGCAGCCTCGGCCGCGGACAGCCCCTCGTCGAGCCCGCGCTTCATCCGGGCGACGCGCTCGGCGTCCTGCGCGGTGTAGAGGCGGAAGCCACCGTCCGAGCGGATCGGCTCCAGCAGCCCGTAGCGGGCTTCCCAAGCTCGCAGCAACTCCGGGCTGACGCTCACCCGGCGGGCGAACTCGCCGATCCGCAGCGCTCCCACGTCCGTGCTCACATCATCACTCTACACACATTCAACAGAAACTTGACAAAGGCGGCTCAGTGTCGCTATACAGTCTCGTACAAAGTTCGTCGATTGATTGTCTAAGGAGGAAGAGATGAGCAAGAACATCCTCGAGACCGCCCGCGAGGCCGGCTCGTTCACCACGCTGCTGGCCGCGGTCGACGCCGCCGGCCTGAGCGACACGCTCGCCGGCGGCGGCCCGTTCACCGTCTTCGCCCCGACCGACGAGGCGTTCGCCAAGCTGCCCGAGGGCACGGTCGAGTCGCTGCTCGCCGATCCGGCGAAGTTGACCGACGTTCTCACCTACCACGTCGTGCCCAGCCGCGTGACTGCGGCGGACGCGGCCGGGATCTCGTCGGCGCCGACCGTGCAGGGAAGCAAGCTGCCGATCTCCATTGACGGGGGCGTCCACGTCGGCGACGCGAGCGTCGTCAGCGCCAACATCGAGGCATCGAACGGGGTCATCCACGTCATCGACCGGGTGCTGCTGCCGGCAGCCGCCTGACCAATCGAAAGGACACGAAAATGAAACGCATTTGGACCACCATCGGCCTGCTCGTCGTCGCCGCCGTTGCGGCCGCGGCGCTCGGCGCCTCGGCATCTGGCTCGTCCGCTTCGCGGTCGAGTGCCGACCAGAACATCGTCCAG
>Ga0164241_10005990_pt1 | contig 11194 bp, 10 predicted proteins | sample OricomyardsoilBY_FD_108780 | JGI IMG/M metagenome (GOLD analysis project Ga0164241, IMG submission 108780) | Backyard soil microbial communities from Emeryville, California, USA - Original compost - Back yard soil (BY) | ecosystem: Environmental > Terrestrial > Soil > Unclassified | place: USA... | reverse complement strand
GCACGAGCTGAATCTGGTCCGCATGGGCCTGAGCCGGCTTACGACCTGAGCATCATGGCGCGCATCGATTTGAACTGCGATCTGGGGGAAGGCGGCCCGCATGACGTCGAACTGATGGCCCTGGTGACCTCGGCCAATATTGCCTGCGGCATCCATGCGGGTGACGTGGATACGATGCGCGGCGCGGTGAACCTGGCTCTGCTGCACGGCGTCGCGATCGGAGCGCATCCCAGTCTGAACGATCGGGCGAACTTCGGCCGGAAGGAAATGAAGGTTTCACCGCGCGAGGTGCATCTTTACGTGCTGACGCAGACCAAGCTTCTGCAAATCATCGCGCGGCAATGCGGCGCACGCGTGGGGCACGTCAAGCCGCACGGCGCGCTCTATAACATGGCGTCGCGCGACGTCGAACTGGCCGCGGCCGTGGCCAGCGCCGTTTACGAAGTGGATCCGCTGCTGACCCTTTACGGACTGGCCGACAGCTGCCTGTTGGCGGCCGGCCGTGCGCGGGGCCTGCAGGTGGCCAGCGAGGTGTTTGCCGACCGGACCTATCAGGCTGACGGAACCCTCACTCCGAGAACCCAGCCGAACGCCCTGATCGAGGATCAGGATGTCGCGATCGCGCAGGTCCTGCGAATGGCGACCGAGGGAGCGGTTCGCGCCGTCGACGGGACGGATGTGGGGGTCAAGGCGGACACGGTTTGTTTGCATGGCGACGGACCACAGTCGCTGGTATTTGCGCAGAAAGTGAACGCTGCGCTCAGAGCGGGAGGATTCCGGCTGAAGGCCTTGAGTCCTTGAGCGAAAGCGCCCTGGTGATTTTCGGGATTTCTTCCAGAAGTGGAATGCGTCACTACCGCCAACGCAGCCGCACGGTGTAGCGGCTTCGGCTTGGGTCAGCTCCGGCTGGGTCAGATGGGTTTGCTTGGTGCGGACGGACGCAAGCCCGACCATGCGCTCAAGCTCCCAATCGGCCTGTGCTTTCGTCGCTTCCTCCAACGTGGCGAAGTAACGCTTCCGCTGCTTTCCGCGAATCGTGCCCATAACCCTATACGCCATCGTGCCGGTCCTCGGATAGGGGAACGGGAAGATGGTGACGGTTTGGGAGCGCGACTTGGGCACATGGTAATAATGGGGGGTCTACGGACAGCCGCGACATCTTTAAGAGGTCGGCATCGCGTCGGAGTATGGTCCGAGGAATCGCTCGCCATTAAAGTGGATCAAATGGTCCGGGTCTTCTGCGATCCAGACTTCCGTTTCCCACGAAATCTGGCCCAGGAACGATTGCATCACCTTCCGAGTTTCGAACGCGGTGACGAAAACGAGGCGAGAGGTCGAATTCTTGAAGAGGCCTTTCAACTCCATTCGGCGTTTGCCATCGACAGGACCAGCGCTCGTCACCGCCTCGATGAGAATCAGCCAATTACGCTTCGTATCGTGAGCCACCACGTCAGGCATCTTGGCAGCGGCGTCCAATTTGATGCCCAACTTTTCCAGATAGGCAGCTTCCAAGTGGAGGAATTTCGTTTCCGTGTCGCCGATGTAAGCGATGGCAGAGCCCGGCGTGAATCGGGGGCAGAATTCTTCAACGACCGCTTTAATGAGAGGATTTTGTCCTCCCGCCGACAGCGTGACCTTTTGGCCGTTCGGGAGTGTGACTGGAACGCGCGCCATCACTCGTTGCCGCTGAATCTCATTCCGGATCGCGGCGTTCTTTTTTAGGTAGGTAGCGAGCTTTGCAGGCCACGCTTCGGTGCCATAGACCTATAGGAGAGCGAGCGCAGTTGGCTCGATTTGATAGACGGTCTTGCCGCTGTTGGTCGGGCGCGCGGGATCGTCCGGATTGCGAAGCAGCACGCCTGCCTCCGCGAAGAACTTCACCGCCTCATCGCGGATCGTCTCACGCGTATTTGGTGCGTAGTTGATCCCGTAGCACTCTGAAATGAATCCGATGATCGGGGTGATCCCGCGAAGCGGCGGCGCCGCGTCTGCCCAGGCTTGGCCAGGTTTGAGATCGAGTAGGGCCAGCAAGACCAATGCAGCCATTTCGTTCGACTGACGCACGCCGAATCCGAGGCCGTGCAAAGCCGCTTGGGCGTTGCGAATCTGAGACGCTTTGCTCGAAATCTTTTTCGGCATCAGGGGCAGTGCGCTTCAACGAGCGCATCGAGTTGGGACTGGGGAGGAAATTCTTCGCCGATCTTATTGCCGATCAGCTCGAGCGTTTTAGCAGGTGGGTAAGGGAGGCTGCGAAGATCGGTCGCATTGACCTGTGTGTGACCGTTGAAATGCCGAAAATAGGCATCAACGACGCTCCAATTGAGATAGGCCATCAGCCCTTTCGCCAGACTGCGCGATAGCCCACGGCCTGCTGCGTGAAAATAATTCAGGTGATTTTCCAAACCGATCCATTCGACACCGGAGGGAAGCCGCGCTGGGTCCACGAGACTCGCGACGATGCGCTTTTTTTCCTCTTTCGATGAGAAGCGACGCACGACCACGTACACGCCCGCCGGAATGAGAAGGTCGGTGCGGGTCGTCGGCACATCGATTCCGTTTGGTTTCTTGCCGCCAATCTTCGGCCAACAGAGGAGGCCTGCTTCAAAATGGGATGGGTAGAGGAGCGGATGACTACCGGGGGCTGGCTCTAGGCGCAGGTGCTCGCGTGCGCGAAAATCAACGATTTTACCCGTCGATACCGTCAGGCCCAAGTCCTGCAACTGCCCGGTGATCTCAGCAAGTTGGCTTCGGGCTGAATGCTCACGGTCGCTCGCGGGTAAGCGAATGAACATTTGCTCATCTTTCGGCGACACGACCTCCGACCACGGCAGGAGATGACTCCTCACTGAATCCGTGAAATCACCGCGGCTGGAGGAGATTTCCACCGTCCGCGGTGGGGAGGAGCTTCGTTCTGCTCGCAGGATAATGTTTTCCTGCAAGACGGATTCGTTGGAAAACGCAGCGGTTCGGGACTCGAAAACATGCAGTCGCCGGAGGGCCATGCGGCCCAGAAAGTCCTGCCTGAACGCCCGAAAATAGGGGCCATTGCAGAAACTGCGCGGCACGATGGCTACCAATTCCGCGTCCGCTTCCAACAGCCGACTAAGCAACGCTAGGAACCCACTGTAGAGATTTGAGACGTCGATCCCTGCTTCGCGAAGCTGGCGATGCGGGCGCGACCCGACGGCAAGTTTTCGATAAGGGGGGTTCACGATGGCCGCGTTGAACGTCCTCAGCGCCGGCGCGAAAAACCCCTGTTCGAGCGACGCTGTCGTGTGCTCGATAAAATCTTCGGTTCGCAATTCCGACGTGAATCTAACGCCGCTTTCCTCGCATAACGCCGCACAGGATTCGAGCGTCTGGCGCAACTGCTCGATAGCTGCGGGATCGATTTCGTAGGCCGTGACGTGAAACGACGCCGGGCGTGGTTTCTGGGCCAAGACTTTTTGGAGGAGCGCTGCCGTCAAGATGCCCGAGCCGGCTCCGGCATCAATCACCCGCCAGTCGGAAAGAGGTCGAATGAAAAAAGAGGCGATGAAAGTAGCAAGTTGGGGGGCGTGAAGAACTGGCCAAGCTCCCGCTTCTCCAGCGCGGCTTTGGCAGGTGCCTGAGCAATTAGTGGCTTTTGAACTCTTAACCCTGCGTGCCCCATGTGGTACAAGAATGCTGAAGCAGTCTGGACGTCGAGCTTGGATGTCGTTCCCACGACGTATGCCAATCAAAGCGCATTAGCTGGCCTCCAGTACGGTACCCACTTTGCCGATCAACGAGTCAGAGGCTTCACGCGTGGCGCTTGCAGGAGGCCGCCAAAACCGGACAGTAACCGGACAGTGGATTTTTCGGGGAAATCCGAGAAACCCGCATCCCCTTGATGGAAAATGGCTGCCCGGGTAGGGATCGAACCTACGACCAAGTGATTAACAGTCACCTGCTCTACCACTGAGCTACCAGGCAGTGTGGCAAAAAGAAGGGTCAAAAAGAGACGCGAAAAGGGGGTTGTCAATCCTCGTCTCCGGTAAAAACGCGCGTTTTTCGCCGTGGCGAGAAAGTTTTGGTTGCATCGCCGTGGCCCGGCTCCATCAACTCAATTCCCTTTTCCAGTACGCCTGCCTTCAATTCCGGAGTCACAGGGGGAACGAATTTATGAATAAATATCAACTTACCGTATCGAATCGTGAAGGCACGGGCCGCAGCGCCTCCCGCCGTTTGCGCAAAGCCGAGAAGATCCCCGCCATCCTCTACGGCAAGCACACGAAACCCGAGTCCCTGGCCATCAATGCGCCGGAGTTCGTCAAGCTCCTCAAGGAGATTTCCGGTCGCGCCGCGCTGATCGAACTGAAGCGTCCCGCCGGGGAATCCGCCATTTCCTTCCTGCAGGAAGTTCAACGCGATCCCATTACCGACAAGTATCTCCACCTCGATCTTCACGAGGTCAAGATGGACGAGAAATTCGAGATCCGCGTGCCGATCCGCATCGTGGGCGAAGCCGCCGGCGTGAAGGTTGGCGGCATTCTTGAGACCTCTTCCTTTTTCCTCCGGATCCGCTGCCTGCCGAAGGATCTGCCCAGTATCATTGAAGTGGACGTTTCGGGAGTCGAACTCGGACAGACCGTGCACGTGAGTGACATGAAACCGATTCCCGGTGTCGAGTTCCGCGACCAAGGCAATCAGCCGGTGGTGTCCTGCATCGAGCCCGTTGCGGAAGAAGTGGCGGCCACCGAGGCCGCTCCCGCCGCCGGTGCCGCTCCCGCCGCCGGCGCCGTTCCGGCTGCCGCCGGTGCCGCTCCGGCCGCCGCCGCTGGCGCCGCCGCCAAACCGGGCGATGCCAAGGCTGCCGCCGCGAAGCCGGGCGACGCCAAGGCCGCCGCTCCGGCCGCCGCCAAACCGGCCGCGAAGAAGTAGTCTTATTCATTCACGGGCCATCCGTTCGCGGATGACCCGTTTTGTACGTTGTTCTTTGAATCATGTCCGTCACGCTGATCGCTGGACTGGGCAACCCCGGGCGAGAATACGCCGCCACCCGTCACAATCTCGGTTTCACCGTGATTGATGCGCTGGCCGCGGCCGAGGGCCTCAAGTGGAAAAAGGAATCCCGCTTCGAGTCCGAGACCGCCCGCTGGGATGTCCAACCCGGAGTCACCCGATTGCTCGTCAAACCGCAGACCTTTATGAACGAAAGCGGACGCGCGCTGCGTCTCCTCCTGGATTTTCACAAGGTTCCGGTCGGTGCGCTGATCGTGGCCTACGACGATTTCACGATCGAAACGGGGCGCGTCAAAGTGTCCGTCACCGGCAGCGCCGGAGGACACAACGGGGTCGCCAGTTTGCTCGCGCATCTGGGCGGCGGATTCATCCGCTACCGGCTCGGCATCGGGGCCGCGCGGCCCCCGGACATGGATATCAAGGATTTCGTGCTGGGAAAATTTTCAACAGAACAAACCAAACTCATTGATCAAAAACTAACCACCTTCGTGGACGGCCTCCGCCTGCTAATGAACCGCGGGCAGGCCGAAGCCATGAACCTCCTCAATCGCCGAGACCACCATGAGCCAGAACAACCGTAACTACAAAGCCACCTTCATTCTCGATAACCGCGGCAAGGAAGATTCCGTGGAGCAGATTATCGAAGGCGTGAAAAAGGAAATCTCCGCCGTTCAGGGTGAAGTCACCGCCGTGGAGAACATCGGCCGCCGGGATTTCGCCCGCGTCACCGATGACAAGCTGCCCGGAGGCGTCTATATCCAGATGAACTTTTCGGCACCGGCCGCCGCGCCCGCCCAGCTGCGCGAGCGCCTGCGCCTGAACGAGACCGTCTATCGCGCGCTCGTCGAAACCGTCTGACCGCGGACCCCGCCCCACCACGATGGCCAATCTCAACAAAGTCATGCTTATCGGCAACCTGACGCGAGACCCCGAACTGCGGGTCACGCCGAAGGGTACGGCCATTTGTCAGTTCAGCCTGGCCGTGAACCGGAAGTTTCGTGACGAGGCCGGCGCGGATCGCGAGGAAGTGACCTACGTGGACATCGAGGCCTGGGGCAAATCGGGCGAAAATATCGCCAAGTATTGCTCGAAAGGCCGGCCGCTGTTCGTCGAAGGGCGCCTGCGTCTCGATCAGTGGGAGGACAAGAACACGAAGGAAAAGCGCAGCCGCATGAAAGTGGTCTGCGATAACTTCCAATTTCTCGGTTCCGGCCGCAGCGACGGCGCCCCGGGCGCCGAGGGCGGCGAGGCCCCACGCTACAATTCCCCTGCGCCCCGCGCCAGTGCGGCGCGTCCGCCGGCTCCGGCCGCCCAGGAAAACCTCGATGACGATGTCCCGTTTTGAGGGCATGTCGCGAAATCCATTTAAACCAAATCCCTCAACCTGTTACGATCATGGCCAATAGCGAAGTTCTCCTCCTTCATCCCGTCGACGGCCTCGGTGCCGAAGGCGATCAAGTCAAAGTCCGCGCCGGATACGCGCGCAATTTCCTCCTGCCGCAAGGCAAGGCGGTGCCGGTCACCGTCGCCAACCGCAAGCAGGTCGAGGCCCTCAAGAAGGCCCGCGCGCTGCGCGAAGCCAGGGAGCTCGATGGCGCCCAGTCGCTTGCCAAGCAGATCGAAAAAGCCGGCATCGCGATCGCGGTGAAGACCGGCGAGGGCGGCAAGCTGTTCGGCGCCGTGACCGCAAACGACATCCACGAGAAGCTGACGGCGGCGGGAATCACCCTCGAGAAGCGCCGGATTCACCTTGGCCAGCCGATCAAGACCCTCGGCAAGCACGAGGTCCGGATCAAGCTGCATGCCGATGTCAGCGTCGAACTTTCGTTTGACGTCGTCTCCGAGAATCCGATCGAGCCAGCCGCATCGTAACGTCCGCGGCGACGTACGATCCCTGACCGGATATGGCTCAATCGCCTGCTACATTCCGGCGCGGCAAACCAGCGGACGATCAGGCGCTGCCAGCAGCCGCGCCCGATCGTTCCCCTCCCTACAGCGCGGAGGCCGAGGAGCACGTGATTGCGTGTTGCCTCCTCGATGGAAGCGACACGATCTCCCGCTGCCTGGAGGCGCGGGTGACGGCGGATTGCTTCTATTCGTCCGCCAACCGGTTGCTTTTCCAGGTCATTGTCGAGCTCTACCAAAAGAGCCCGCCGGTGACTCTGGAAGTCCTCGCCGAGGAATTGAAGACCCGGCGGCAACTGGAGGTGATCGGCGGATTCCAGTATCTGATGCAGGTCACCGGCAAGATCCCGACCACGGCGCACGCCGCCTACTTTATCGAGAAGGTGCGGGAAAAGCATTTGCTCCGCGAACTGATCAAGGCCGCGACAGGCGCGGTCGAGCAGGCCTACAGTTTCAGCGGCGGGCTGGGGGAGTTCGTCGATAAGATCGAGCAGGAGCTTTTTGCCGTTACCCAGGACCGCGTCAGCGACAGCGCGAAGGAAATCAAGGATTCGATCAAGGAAGCCAACACGGTCATCGCCAAGCTGCTCATGAAGAAGGGCGAGCTGACGGGGGTGACGTCGGGGTTCAAGGACCTCGATGCGATGACCTTCGGGTTTCAGCGCCAGGAAATGATCATCATCGCGGCGCGTCCCTCGATGGGTAAGACGAGTTTCGCGCTGAACATCGCCGAGGCGGCTGCGATGCCCAAGCCCGGCAGGGAGCCGGTGCCGACGTTGATCTTTTCGCTGGAAATGAGCAGTTCGCAGCTGGCCCTGCGCATGCTCTGCTCGCGATCGCGGGTAAACCTCAAGTTGCTCCGGGACGGGTTGGTCAGCCGCGACGGCCAGGAAGTCAATGCGCTCGGGCGCACGGCCGAGGAATTCAAAAAGGCCCCGATCCTGATCGATGACTCCAGCAATCTGACGATCATGGAGATCCGGGCCAAGGCCCGGCGCATCTATGCGCGGAAGAAACTGGGCATGATCATCGTCGATTACCTTCAGCTGGTCAGCGGTTCCGATCCGCGCGCCCCGCGCGAACAGCAGGTGGCGGAGGTTTCCCGCGGATTAAAAGCACTCGCGAAGGAACTTGATCTTCCGGTCCTTGTACTAAGCCAGCTCAACCGCTCATCGGAAAAAGAAAACCGTACGCCGCGTTTGTCGGACTTGCGGGAATCAGGATCCATCGAGCAAGATGCCGATATTGTCCTCATGCTGTCCCGCCCCAAGGATGCCGACGAGAAATTCCAAACTGCCGCGAGTGCGGCGGATTTAATCATTGCCAAGCAACGCAACGGACCGGTAGGAGATTTGAAACTAACGTTCCGACAAGAAATTACGCGCTTTGAAAACTTCACCCTGTAGCCTTTTTTCCCGGGCTTTTCTTATCGTTTCAATTTTCCTTTCGGGGGCTCTGGGCGCGTTCGCCCAATCAGCCGGGGAGGGGGGGCCGGCGCCGCATATCGGCACGATTACCATCAAGTTTGTCGGCATGGCGAACGTGAGCGAACAGATCGTGCGCGCCAACATCGCGCTGCGCGAAGGCGCCGAACTCGACGAATCCCTCATCGATCGCGACATCCGCTCCCTTTACCGCACGGGTCTTTTCGAGTTTATCGAGGTCAAGCGGGAGTCGATGCCCGGCAACCTGGTGAATCTCGTGTTTGAGGTGACGCCGAAGTTTCGCGTCCTCGCGATCCACTACGAGGGGGCGAAAGCCTACAAGGACCGGCGTCTGGCCAAGGAAATCAAGACGGTGTTGAACGGAGCGCTCGATGAGCGCCAGATCAAGGACGACACGCAGAAGATCTACGAGTTTTACCAGAAGAACGGATTCAACCAGGCTCAGATCACCTATTCCATCGATCGCAACCGGAGCACCGGTTTCGGCACCGTGACGTTCAAAATCAGGGAAGGCGCCAAGGTGCGCATCGCGACGGTCAACTTCGTCGGCAACGATCACATCAAGGCCCGGCGCCTGCGGAAGGAAATGGAAACCCGGAAATGGCACATGTTTTCCTGGCTCACCGGCAGCGGCCGGCTCAAGGACGACGAGTTTGACGAGGATCTGATCAAGCTGCGCGACTACTACAAGGAGCAGGGATATCTCGATGTCGAGATCGGGGAGGACAAGATCACCTTTGATTACCCCAGGAAGGACCGCCTCGTGATCACGATCCGCGTAACCGAAGGCCGGCAGTATCGTATCGGCGATATCAGCTTCAAGGGCAACAAACTCTATTCGGAGCGATTGCTCCGCCTGCTGCCCCGCCAGAAAAAGGGGATGGTCTTTGTGCCCTCGAAACTCGACAAGGACGTCGAGGCGCTCGAGGACTTTTACGGTCGCGACGGATACCTGGACACCCGGGTCCGCCTGGTTCGCAAACCCAATCTGCAGACGAACAACATCGACGTCGAATATCAGATCAACGAGAGCGAGAAGTTCCAGGTGGAATCGATCAACATCGAGGGCAACACCAAGACCAAGAGCATCGTCATTCTCCGCGAACTGGTCCTGGGTCCCGGCGACGTATTCAGCAGTGTCCTGATGAAGATCAGCAAGTTGCGCCTGGAGAACACCCGTTTCTTCGAGGACCCGGTCAATGTGAAGGACGAGTCCACGAACATACCCGGCCGCCGCAACCTGAAGATCGCGGTCACCGAGGCCCGCACGGGCAATCTCACCTTCGGCGCGGGCTTCAGCTCGCTGGAAAAGGCGGTGGTGTTTGCCGAAGTCACCCAGTCCAATTTCGACTTCAAGAACCGCAAATCGTTCTTCCAGGGCGACGGGCAGAAATTCCGGCTTCGTTTCCAGATCGGCTCGCAGTCCAGCGAGGTGATCCTGGCCTTCGAGGAGCCCTATTTGCTGGAACGCGAACTCGCCCTCGGCTTCCAACTGTTCCGCCAGACCTCGGACTACAACAGTTCCTATTATGAGGAAATTCGCACCGGCGGGGAGGTTTACCTCCGCAAGCGGCTCTTCAACTGGCTGGAAGGACGCCTCTCCTATACCTATGAAGTCGTCGATATCAGCAATGTTTCCTCGTCGGCCCCGCCGAGCATCCTGCTGTTGGCGGGCAACACGACGACGTCCAAGGTCGGCATTACCCTGACCCAGGATACGCGGGATAAGATCATCAATACGACGCGCGGCAATTATGGGACGCTCCTGGCGGAGGTTGCCGGCGGGCCGCTGGGCGGCGACAACAACTATTACCGCCTGGAGTTCCGCGGTTCCAAGTTCTTCCCCATTGCCGAATTTCAGGAGCAGGTGCTCTCGGTCATCGGCCGGGCCGGGGTGGTGGAAAGTTTTGGCGCCAGTTCGAGGCCCGAGACCCGAACACTGACTTTCTATGATTCGACGGGCACCCCCGTGACCAGTTCGTACACCTTCATCCCGGATGTTCCGTTTTACGACAAGTACTTCCTCGGCGGCCCCCAGACCCTGCGCGGTTTTGAATACCGCGAGGTCGGACCGAAGGATCCCAACGGCGAGCCATTGGGCGGCAAATCCTACGGTTTCCTCAGCCTGGAGTACTCCTTCGATGTGGTTAAGCCCGTGCGTTTCGCCTTTTTCTATGACGCCGGTTTTGTCAACGCGGACGCCTACGATTTCAATCCGGCAAGCTACAACGACAACTTCGGCTTCGGCCTTCGCCTGTTCGTCGCCGGCGCGCCGCTCAGTCTCGATTTCGGCATTCCCCTGACGACGGACAAGTTTAATAAAAAAGGCTCGCAGTTTAATTTTTCCTTTGGCACCCGCTTCTAATTCCCTCTGCTTTAACCAATGAATAAGATGATTCGTTCGATTATCACACTGGCTGCCCTTGCCGCCGGTTCCGCCACTTTGCTGGCCCAACCTGCGGTCAAACTGGTCGTGGTCGACATGGCCAAGGTCTATGACGGCTACTATAAATCGGAGGAGGGCAACGCCAAGTTGCAGGAAGCCGAGAAGAAGGCCCAGGAGCAGGTCGAAGAGCTCAACAAGCAGGGGCAGACCCTCGTGGACGAGTACAAGGAGCTCGTCGAACAATCCAAGAGCACGGTGTTGACCGCCGAGGCCCGCAGCAAGGCGGAGGCCGAGTCCCAGAAGAAACTCGAGGAGATCCAGCACAAGCAGAACGACGTCCAGACGTTCAGCGCGAAGACCCGCAGTTCCCTTCAGCAGCGCATGAAGAATCAACGCGACCTCTTGCTCGAGGAAATCACCAAGGTCGTGAATGACATCGCCAAGCGCAAGGGCGCGACCCTGGCGGTCGATAAAT
>Ga0164241_10005989_pt1 | contig 11195 bp, 9 predicted proteins | sample OricomyardsoilBY_FD_108780 | JGI IMG/M metagenome (GOLD analysis project Ga0164241, IMG submission 108780) | Backyard soil microbial communities from Emeryville, California, USA - Original compost - Back yard soil (BY) | ecosystem: Environmental > Terrestrial > Soil > Unclassified | place: USA... | reverse complement strand
CGCCCACCCTGCGCTCACGACCCGGATCCCTTTCCGTCGGCGCGGGTCGGGTTGCACCACCAACATCGCCGCTCGTCCGGGGGCATTCTCCCTACGCCGGCATGATCCGGTTCAGGTCGGACGGTCGGCGGCTGGCAGCCACCCTCTCAGCCCGATCCACCGGGCTCCCGCGTGCAGCCCTGACCCTACGGCACCAAACGACCCCGCGGGACGGGTACGCGACCGCGATGCAACCCCGGCAGCGACTACCTTGACCCGGTGACCGCAACGCTGACCGGGCCACGAGCCGCCCTGGCCGACGCCCGCCTGTACCTGTGCACCGACTCCCGGTATCGGCAGGGCGATCTCGTCGAGTTCCTGGATGCCGTGCTGACCAACGGCGTGGACGTCGTGCAGTTGCGGGAGAAGGGCCTCGAGGCACGGGACGAGTTGCGACTGCTGGAGGTCGTTGCGCAGGCGGCGCGGCGGCACGGCCGGCTCTGGGCCGTCAACGACCGGGCCGACGTCGCGCTGGCGGCGCGGGCGCCGATCCTGCACCTGGGCCAGGACGACCTGCCGGTGCCGGTGGCCCGGCGGATCGTCGGCGACGAGGTGCTGATCGGAAGGTCCACCCACGACCCGGCCCAACTCGACGCCGCCCGAGCCGAGGCCGGCGTCGACTACTACTGCGCCGGACCGACCTGGACCACCCCGACCAAACCCGGCCGCCCGGCCGCCGGCCCTGGTCTGCTGGATCACGCAGCCGCCCACCAGGACGATCGGCCGTGGTTCGCCATCGGCGGCATCGAGAACCTGGCGCGGCTGGACCAGGTCATCGAGCGGGGCGCCCGGCGGGTGGTGGTGGTGCGGATGATCACCGAGGCCGAGGATCCCGGGGCCGCCGCCCGTGCGGCGGCCGACCGATTGGCAGCCGCGGCCACCGCGACCCGCACCTGAACCGCGGCCTCGGCTCCGCCGCTCGGCGGGGAACATCCGGTCGCGCCGGGCGACTCGAACTTCCCCGGGCACCAACCCCAAGGCGGCGCCGGCTGGCATATCGGGCGTTCGGGCTCGGAAGGTTCGACTGGCGCGAGCGCAGGTGACCCGCGCGGCGTCGGCCGGCTCAGGTTTCGTTGACCACTTCGGCCAGCCGGCGGGCCCGCCTCGAGGTGAACACCTGCTCCAACCCCAGCGCCGCACCGTCGGGGCCGGTCAACGGCACCCGCCAGTTCGGGTACTCGTCGACGGTGCCCGGCTGGTTCTGGGTTCGCCGGTCCCCCACCATGTCGGTCAGCGCCACGCACAGCAGCTTCGACGAGGTCCAGGTCAGGTAGCGGTGCAGGGCCGCGACGGTGGCCTCCAGTTCCTGTCCGGCCGGATCGGCTGCGTCGGGGTCCAACTGGTCCGACACCGAGGATGCGGTCAGCGCGCCCCGCTGACGGAGTTCGGTGATCCAGGCGGACCGTTCGGCATCGTCGGCGGCCAACTCCTCGTCCAGCGACCGGGTGAGCAGGCCCAGTTCGTCCCGCAGCCGCACATGGTCGCCGGCCAGGTACCCGGCCGTCGGCGGCAGGTCGTGGGTCGTCACCGAGGCCAGGCAGTACGCGCGCCACCGCTCCGGACGCAGCGGCCGGCCGTCCCCGTCGAACTCGAACTCGAACCACAGGATCGACGTGCCCAGGATGCCCCGTTCGGACAGGTAGTCGCGGACCCACGGCTCCACGGTGCCCAGGTCCTCGCCCACCACCACCGCCCCCGACCGGGACGCTTCCAGGGCCAGGATGCCGATCAGCGCCTCGTGGTCGTACCGGACGTAGGTGCCCTCGGTCGGGCCCATCCCGTCCGGGATCCACCACAGCCGGAAGAGGCCGATGATGTGGTCGACCCGCACCCCGCCGGCGGCCCGGAGCACGGTGCGCACCATGTCCCGGAACGGGGCGTACCCGACCTCGGCCAACCGGTCCGGGCGCCACGGCGGCTGTGCCCAGTCCTGCCCGGCCTGGTTGAAGGCGTCCGGTGGCGCACCGACCGTGATGCCCTGGGCGAAGACGTCCTGCAGGCTCCACGAGTCGGAGCCCTCCGGATGCACGCCGACGGCCAGGTCGTGCATGACGCCGAGCGCCATGCCGGCCCGGCGGGCGGCGCCCTGCGCATTCGACAGCTGCTCGTCCAGCACGAACTGGAGCCAGCGGTGGAAGTCGACGTCGTCGGCGTTGACGTCGCGGAACTCGATCACCGCCGGCGCGGCGGGGTGCCGCAACTCCGCCGGCCACTCGTGCCAGTCCTTGCCGTACCGGTCGGTCAGCGCGCACCAGGTCGCGTAGTTGTCCAGCCCCTCACCCTCCCGCGATCGGTAGGCGGCGTATGCCACCTCGCGCCCGGCCGAGCGAGGCACCGCGTGCAGCAGCCGCAGCGCCTTCGTCTTGGCCGCCCAGGAGGTGTCCCGGTCGATCGCATCGACCCCGTCCAGCACCGCGTGCAGCTCGGACCGCAGCCGCTCGATCGTGGCCCGATCGGCGGCGGCGAGATCGGCGTACTCGGGGATCCGTTCGACCCGCAGGTAGATGGGGTTCTGGAAGCGGCGGGTCGTCGGCAGGTAGGGCGATGGTTCCATCCGGCCCGACGGCTCGGCCGCGTGCAACGGGTTGATCAGCACGTAGCCGGCGCCGAGTTCCGCGCCACCCCACACCGCAAGGTCCTCCAGATCGACGACGTCACCGACGCCCCAGGAACCGGCCGACCGCACGCTGTAGAGCTGGGTGGCGATCCCCCACGAGCGCCGACCCCCCAACCGGTCCGGCAGCCCGACCCACTCGGGGGTGACGATCAAGGCGCATGACGCCTCCTGCCCTTCCGACCAGGCATTGAGGCGGTGGTAGCCCAGCGGCAGGTCGGGCGGGACGCGGAAGGTCGCCTCGCCGATCAACCGGTCCCCAAGGCGCCGGGCCGGGGTCCAGTTCTCCTCCTGGTGCAGGTTGGAGCGGTATCCGCCGCCCTCCAGTTCGATCCAGACATCCAGGTGCGCGCCGTCGCGGACGTGCACGTCCACGGTCGGCGCCCACCCGGATCGGATCACCAGGGCGGGCGGCAGCATGCGGGTCCAGGGCGCGTCGTCCTTCCGGACCAGCGCGAGTTCGGCCGCCTCCGGGGTGGATACGTCGACGCCGAGCGCGGTGAGCACCCGGGCGATGGACTCGTTGGAGACCAGCGTGTGGCGGCCCTGCCAGTCCCAGAACTCGGTGGCGATGCCATGCACGTCGGCCAGCCGGTGGAGCGAGTCGTGCAGATCCATGGGCGGCAGTCCTTCGCGTTCGCCGAATCTCCGGGGATGCGACAGATCACATCACGCGCGCTCATCCGACGCCCGGCACGGTACGTCCTGTTGACATCGGTCCGACATGGACCGTTCCAATACTCTGAAGGGAGCAGGTCGAGCGTGCCCACCACCATCCGTCGACTCATGGACGCCGGCCTGACCCGGCTCCGCCTGCGTGGACGTCCCGCAGTCGGCCGGGCGATCCGGCTGTCCGGCGCCGCCGTCGCCGCGTTCGTTGTCGCCCTGGCGCTGTTCCCCGGCACCGTGCCGATCCTGGCCCCGCTGACCGCGCTGCTGGTCGTCGAGATCACCCTCAAGGACAGCCTGACCAGCGGGCTTCAGCGCATCGTCAGCGTGACCGCCGGGGTGCTCCTGGCCGTGTTGTTCTCCAGCGTGGTCGGCCTGACCTGGTGGAGCCTGGGCGCGCTGGTCGCCCTGTCGATCATGGTGGGTCAGTTGCTGCGGTTGGGGCCGCACCTGATCGAGGTGCCGATCAGCGCGATGCTCGTGCTCGCCGTCGGCGGCGCCGAGGCGGCGGCGACCGACCGGATCAGCGAGACCTTGATCGGCGCGGCGATCGGTGTGCTGGTGAACCTGGTCGTGCCGCCCGCGATGGGCACGGATTCGGCCGCGGCGGCGGTGCAGAGGTTCGCCGCCGAGCTGGCCCGGCTGCTGCGCACCGCGTCCACCGAGCTTTCCGAGCCGATCACCGCCGCCCAGGCCACTCGCTGGATCGACGACGCGCGCACGCTGGGTCGAAACGTTCCGGAGATCGACAAGGCGTTGCGGCAGGCCGAACAGGGCCGGCGGCTGAACAGCCGCGCCCTGGTCGTCCCCGACACCAGCGGCAGCCTGCGTGACGAGCTCGACGCGCTGGAGCACACCACCGTGACCGTCCGCAGCATGTTCCGGTCGATCCTGGACGGCGTGCGGGACCATCCGACCGTCGACCCGAGCCGGGGCGAGGACCTACGGCTGGTGTTCGCCGCCCTGCTCACCGATGTCGCGGCCAGCGTGGATGCCTTCGGCGCCCTCGCCCTGGACCAGGGCACCGACCACGTCGAGGCCACCGAACGACGGCTGGCCGACGCGCTGGCCCGGTTGCGAGCGGCCCGGGACCGGGCCGACGACCTGCGGATGATGCATCCCGGCGGACCCGCCGACGGTGCCGGCAACGGCTGGGAGCTGTCCGAGCCGGTGTTGCAGGCGGTCGAAAGGGTCCTGCGTGATCTCGATGTGCTCGGCCGCGCCCGCCGGCCGCGACCCGCCCGGGTGGCCGCCCTGGCCGACTCGCTGGAGATCATCCGGACCGCTGGTCACCTGCTGCACGCGGCCCCGCTGTCCGGACGGGTCCAGGCAGAGCGCCCCCGCGACCGGCGCCCGATCCCGGCGGACCAGACCGGGCCGCACCGACTCCCCCTGGGTAGGACCCCGGGGCACCGCGCCGGCCGCCCGGTCCGGGACGACTCGCCGCTGGACACCGGACGGATGCGGGCAGTTTCCCGGCCCGCGGGACGGGCGCGATCGGGGCCGGGTGGCCGCGGCCGGCCGGTCGGTGACACCGGTCACGATCGCTGACCCGGCGGCCGAACCCGGAATGCGCGGCCGCCCCTCGGAGTTTTTGTGAATTGAATGTCAACCATTTGTGAGAGAGCCAGGCCCTTGATGACCATCCGCCCCACCCCACGACAGACGCGCATCCCGGCGTCCCTGATCGTCCTGCTCGGTGCGCTCACCGCGATCGGGCCGTTCACCATCGACCTGTACCTCGCCGCGTTCCCGACGATCACCACCGACCTGGCCACCGACCCCGCCGCGGTGCAGCTGACCATCACGGCGACCCTGGCCGGGCTGGCCTTGGGTCAGCTGGTGATCGGGTCCGTGTCCGACGCTCTCGGCCGCCGGCTGCCGCTGCTGGTGGCACTCGGCGTGTACGTCATCGCCTCACTCGGCATCGTGTTCGCCGGCTCGGTCGAAGTGCTGACAGCGCTGCGGTTCGTACAGGGATTCACCGCTGCCGCCGGGATGGTGCTGTCCACGGCGATCATCCGTGACCGGTTCGAGGGCGTGCGGGTCGGCAAGGCCCTGGCCCGGATGATGCTGGTGGTGGGTGTGGCACCGGCGATCGCTCCCGTCATCGGGGCCCAGTTCCTTGCCTGGGGCACCTGGCGGATGATGTTCGCCGCGCTGGCCCTCGTGGGTCTGGTTCTGTTGGGGCTGGCCGCGGTGTTCCTCAAGGAGTCGCTCCCGGTCGAGCGGCGCCGGGCCGGCGGCCTGGCCGCCGCGACCCGCTCATACGGTTCGCTGCTGCGCGACCCGGTGTTCGTCGGGCTGGCGTTCGTCGGCGGGTTCTCGCTGGCCGGCATCTTCACCTATGTCTCATCGGCGACCTTCGTGTTCCAGGAGGGCTTCGGCCTGAGCACCGGGCAGTTCGCCGCCATCTTCGCATCCGGCGCGGTGGCCATCACCGCGGGCACCCAGATCAACGGGGCGCTGATCGGTCGGGTCCGGCCGGAACGGATCCTGCTCGCCGGCGTGCTGTTCTCCGTCGTCACCGCCTCGCTCATGGTGATCGTCGCCGTGCTCGGGGCGGGCGTGCTGCCGCTCGCGGCCCTGCTGGTGCTGACGCTGCTGACCGCCGGCATCCTGCTGCCGGCCGTGCCGGTGATCGCCCTGGCCCAGAACGCGCACCGGGCCGGCAGCGCGGCGGCGCTGCTCGGCGCGATCCAGTTCGCGGTGGGCGCGTTCATCGCCCCGCTGTCCGGGCTGTTCGACGCCGCCTCACCGGTGCCGATGGCCGCCGTGATCCTCGGCGCGTCCCTGGTCACCCTCGCGCTGGTGTTGGCGCTGCGCCGGCCGCTGGCCGCGCGGCCGAACGTCCAGGACGACGAGCGGGTGCTGGCGACGAGCCAGGAGTTCGCCACGCACTGACCGCCCGGGTTGTTGCTACTCGGCGCCCGCTCGGGGATTACCCGGTCGCCCAGCCATCCGGCACCACCATGGCCCGGGCGACCAGTTCGTCGCGCACCCGATCACGCAGGCCCGCGTCACCCGCCAGCCGGCGCTGACGCTCGACCAGACCGCCGGGTCCGATCAGCTCCCGGAACCAGCGGAGTCGACCAAGGCCGGTGAACAGCTCGACCTGGCTGGTGGCCGGGGTGGGCCGATGCTCGCCCGGCCAGCGCAGGGCACCCCACCGTCCCCGGTACGCCGCGTAGCCGAACCCAACCTCGATCGCATCGACCACGAGCGGATACCGGGCCGCGTCGATCGGCACCAGGTCGTAGTTCGGTTCGGTGACGTCGAGCCGGGTCCGCTGTGCCTCGTCCAGCCACAGCACCGCCACATCGACAACCGACCCGGGCTCGTCGACCAGCACCCACGGCACGTATCCGGGAACGCTGACGTGCGGCGAGTGGCCGACCGAGAAGCCGTGCAGCCGAGCCCGGGTCACCGGAATCCCGGCCGCGGTGCGGCCGAACTTGGCCGCCAACCGGGTAGGGGCGGCGTTGGAGCCGAAGGCCACCACCGCCTGGCGTCCGGACAGCAGCAGCGCCCGGTCGTCCGGCAGCGGGTGCACCCTCTCGCCGCGGAGCAGGTAGTCGAACGCCGGCCGGCCCCCCGGATAGGACGCGGGATGCGAGCGCGGGTCGGGCGCGAGGGGGGCTTTCGTCACCGGACCACTCCAGCCCTCCGTCGGTGTTGACGTGGCAGCCTGGCCGGCTCGGCCGATTGGCCGGACATGCTGGCCGTGCGCTCCCTCGGAATGGTCCACAGTAGGCCGGGAGACGCGCGACCGCCGCCCTGCTGCTGATCGCCGCCTGTGTCAGGCTGACCCCGTGCGCATGCAGTTCGCGACCGGCCCCGATCCCACCGATCTGCTGACCCTGCCCTGGTCGACTGCGCTGGAACGCTGGCCCAAGGAGAAGTTGGTCTCGCTGCCTCGTGGCATCTCCCGGCACATCGTCCGGTTCGTTCGGATCGGCGGCATCGTCTACGCGATCAAGGAGATCAGCCAGGGCCTGGCCGAGCATGAGTACGAGCTGCTGCGCGAACTGGCCAAACGCGAACTCCCGGTCGTGCAGGCGGTCGGCGTGGTGGCCAACCGGATGACCCCGCAGGGCGAGCCGCTGGACGCCGCGCTGGTCACCAAACACCTGCGGTTCTCCCTGCCCTACCGTGCGCTGTTCTCCCGGCGGATGGACCCGGACCTGGAGACCAAGCTGCTGGACGCGCTGGCCGAACTGCTGGTCCGGCTGCACCTGGTCGGGTTCGCCTGGAAGGACTGCTCGCTGTCCAACACCCTGTTCCGCCGGGACGCGGGAGCGCTGGCCGCCTACCTGGTCGACGCGGAGACCGGCGAGTTGCGGGAGTCGCTGTCGCGGGGGCAACGGCTGCAGGATCTGGACATCGTGGAGACCAACGTCGCCGGGGAGCTGCTGGACCTGCAGATGTCCGGGCTGCTGCCCGAGTCCATCGATCCGCTGGAGACCGCGATGTCGGTGATCGAGCGGTACGAACGCTTGTGGGAACTGCTGACCGCCCCACAGACGATGGGCGACGACGAGTGGTGGCGCATCGAGCAGCGCCTGCGCAAGCTGAACGAGTTGGGTTTCGACGTCGCGCAGATCCACATCGACGAGTCCGGCGGCGACCCGCACGTCATGGTGCAGACCCAGGTCGTCGACGCCGGGCATCACCGCAAGCGGCTGTTCGCCCTGACCGGCATCAACGTGCAGGAGAACCAGGCCAGGCGGATCCTCAACGACCTGGACACCTACCGGTCGCAGGCGGTGATGCCCGGCACCGAGGTCGACGAGGACACCGTGGCCCACCACTACGTCACCGACGTCTACGACCCCGTGGTCGAGGCCATCCCGGCCGGGCTGGCCGAGAAGCTGGAGCCGGCCGAGGTCTTCCACGAGGTGCTCGAGCATCGCTGGTTCCTGACGCAGGCCGCCGAGCAGGAGGTGTCGATGGCGTACGCGACCCAGTCGTACATGCAGACGGTGCTGCGGCACCGCCCCGACGAGAAGGCGTTCCTGGACTCCAGCCTGATGGGCGTCGGTTCGCTCGATCTCGACGACGGGGAGTGATCACCCGATCCGAGATCGGCATCACAGCCCTGAGATCAAGATGTCACACAAGATCGACAATTCTGTACATCTGCGCTGATAGCGTCGCGGCCGTCCGCAAGAAACTCGGGGTAATCAACCGGGCGGGCGTGTGCGCCCGCCAGGAGGAGTCATCATGACGACAAACGTGCGGGGCATGGGCCAGATCGCCGCCAAGTACTGGTGGGTCATCCTGGTCCGCGGCATCATCCTGATCCTGCTGGGCATGGCCATGTTGATCTGGCCGGGCCCGACCGTGTTGGTGTTCGCGATCATCTTCGTCGGCTACCTGCTGATCGACGGCATCATGTCGGTCGTCCAGGGCTTCTCCGAGCGCAGGCAGGGCCAATCCGGCGCCGGTGACTTCGTGGTCGGCGCGCTGGCCATCGTCGCCGGCATCGTCATCCTGGTCTGGCCCAAGGAGAGCGGGACGGTCATCGCGGTGCTGGTCGCCGTGTGGGCCATCCTGGCGGGGATCTCCGGCATCGCCGGCGGACTCGCGCTGCGCAGTCAACCCGGCTCGGGCTGGGGCTGGTTCGTGGCCTGGGGGGTGCTGGCCCTGGTCTTCGGCGTCATCGTGCTGTTCAACCCCGCCGCGCTGTTGGTCAGCCTGCTGTGGCTGGTGGCACTGTGGGCGATCATGGCCGGCATCATCTTCGCCATCGCCAGCTTCTTCGTCCGCAAGGCCGGCAACATCATCGTTCAGGAAACGGCAGCCTGAGTTCTGAGCGGTCCCGGCTCGCGCGGCCGGGATCGCCCCGGCGGCCGCCTCGGGGAGCGACCCGCGGAGTATCCGGGTCGAATCCTGCCGACCACAGGATCGGCCCGCACTGTCGGTGGCCCCTCCTATGGTGGAAGCGTCCCACCGGACGCCCACCTGGAGGAGATCGCACGCCATGCACGAACTCGCCACTGAGCCCGTCCCTGCACCCCCCGGCCGGGCCGACCTGGAGCACCGGCTCGAAGATCACCGGCGCGAACTCGCCGGGTACTGCTACCGGATGCTCGGCGCCACGTTCGAGACGGACGACGCGGTGCAGGACACGATGGTGCGTGCCTGGCGGGCGCTGGACAAGTTCGACGGCCGCTCCTCGCTGCGCACCTGGCTGTACCGGATCGCCACCAACGTCTGCCTGGACATGCTGAACAGCCGGAACCGGCGGGCGCTGCCGATGGACTTCGGGCCGGCGGCGCCCCCGGTGGCCGAATCACTGGGGGAACCGCGGTCGGAGGCCACCTGGATCCAGCCGATGCCGGACGGGGAGGTGCTGTCGGCGACCGCCGACCCGGCCGAGCTCGCGGTGCAGAAGGACTCGGTGCGGCTGGCGTTCATCGCCGCGCTGCAGCATCTGCCGGCCCGGCAGCGGGCCGTGCTGATCCTGCGCGAGGTGCTGCGCTGGAGTGCCGCGGAGGTGGCGGACCTGCTGGACACGACCGTCGCGTCGGTGAACAGCGCGCTGCAACGGGCGCGGGCCACGCTGGCCACCGTCGACCCGGCGGCCGACGCACGTTCCGAGCCGATGGACGACGCGCAGAAGGACCTGCTCGCCAACTACGTGCAGGCGTTCACCAGCTACGACATCGACGCGCTGGTCCAGTTGCTGCGGCAGGACGCGACGGCGTCGATGCCGCCGTTCGCGCTGTGGCTGTCCGGGCGCGACGACATCGCCGCGTGGCATCTGGGGCCAGGGGCGGCCTGCCGACAGGGGCGGCTCCTGCCCCTGGAGGTCAACGGGTCACCGGCGTTCGCCGCCTACAAACTGTCGCCGGACGGGAGCCACCTGCCGTTCTCCATCCAGGTGCTCGACCTGGACGGCGACCGGATCGGACGGATCACCTACTTCCTGGACACCTCGTTGTTCGAGCGGTTCGGGCTGCCGGCATCGCTGTAGACGATTCGGCTCCGCGCCGGCTCGCGGTTGGGTCTGTCGCGCCGCTCATCCCTCGAGCTCGGCCCAGTGTCCGATGCCGCCGATCTTGGTGACGGCGATGTGATGCCCGCTCACGAGCTCGTCGCCGTCGAGGCCGACCCAGATCACGGACAACTGGGGCGACCCGTCCCGGTTGATGGTCACCAGGTGGGCGAGCGGGCCGGACGCGATCAGCTCGCGGGCGGCGGCGTTCAGTCGGGCCACGGCGCCTCCGGCGCAGGATGCGGTGGACTCGGATCGAGTACACCGCCTCACGCGGTCCCGTCCGCCGACCCCTTACTTCCTGAGCCAGGCCGTCGTCGTGGGGTCGGCCAGCCGCTCCCACGCCGCCTCGAAATCGGCGATCGCCCGATCTCCGCGCACCTGCTCCAAGGCATGCAGCCGGCCCAGCGTGAAGGCGTTGTCTCCGTCCAGGTGCAGCCGTACCCCCAACTCCCGCAAAGTCGCGCGGGCCACCACGCTGTCCTGATGCTCGCCGAGCACCTCCTGCAGGGCCTCGGCCCTCTCGGCGAGCACCGTGGCCGGCTCACCGAAGGCGGGCGCCACCGACTCACCGGCGTAGCGCAGCCGCTTGGACGCTTTCCGGATCTCGTGGTACCACTCGTCCCGCTGGACGAGGCCCTCCGGGGCGCCCGCATCGACCAGGTTGGCCACCCTCTGGTAAGCCTTTCGGACGCACTTGGTCAACACCTTGCGGGCCTTGTGGTCGCCGTCGTCGGCGAAGGGAGGGTCGGCGACGAGTATGTCGAGCCGGTCCAGCAGCCGGAAGTACCTGGTCGAGTTGAGCGCCTCGACCAGCTCGCCGTGGGCCTTCTGGTGCCGGGTCTGCAGCTCGGTGCCGATCCGCGATGAGAT
>Ga0164241_10005988_pt1 | contig 11196 bp, 9 predicted proteins | sample OricomyardsoilBY_FD_108780 | JGI IMG/M metagenome (GOLD analysis project Ga0164241, IMG submission 108780) | Backyard soil microbial communities from Emeryville, California, USA - Original compost - Back yard soil (BY) | ecosystem: Environmental > Terrestrial > Soil > Unclassified | place: USA... | reverse complement strand
TCGACGCCCAGTGGTAGTCATTCCTGATCCCACGGCAAGATCCCGCCATGCTCGATCAGCTGAATCGCATTACTCCGAAGCTCGCCAACTGGATGATCGCCCGTGAGTATCGAAACGGATCCAACTGCCCAGCGGCAAGCGCGGCACGGTACAGCACCTCGGCCCGGCGCCGTCACCGTCCGGCCGTTTAGCGGCAACCTCGTCAATACGTCGCACGAATTCTGTCGGTTCGAGGTCATCCAGCTGCGCCCACAGTGCCGAAACGCTTTCTTCCCAGTTCATCGTGCGAGCGCGAGGTCGATCAACTCTGAGATCAGGTCGGGATAGGCCAATCCGCTGGCCTCCCAACACTTCGGGAACATCGAGATCGGAGTGAAACCGGGCATCGTATTGATCTCATTGATAACGAAGCCCTCTGCCGTCAAGAAGAAGTCGACACGGGCAAGCCCTTCGCCGCCGATCGCATCAAAACCGCGGATGGCGAGCGATTGCATGGTCGCCAATTCGTCTGCCGTCAGGTCAGCAGGGCACACCAGGTCGATCCCCGGCGCATCGAGGTATTTCGCCGCGTAGTCATAGAACTCGCGGCCGGTCAGCACGATCTCACCGGCGACGGATGCTCGGGCCGGCTCGCCTGGCCGTCCGCCGAGCACGGCGATCTCCACTTCACGCCCGACAAGCGCAGCCTCAACGAGCACCTTGTCATCTTCAGCAAGCGCCAGTTCGATCGCGGCGTCAAGCTGGGCAGGCTCGGTCACCTTGCTGACCCCGACGCTCGAGCCTGCGCGCGCCGGTTTCACGAACTGCGGATACCCCAGGTCGTGCGCGTTGAGGCGTACCCGCTCCGCGTCGGTCTGCCAGTCGAACGCCGTTACCGTGATCCACGGCGCAACCGGCACGTCGGCCGCGTTCAGCACCGTCTTGGTGAAGTGCTTGTCCATTCCCAGCGCACTGGCCAGCACGCCGCTGCCCACATAAGGCAGATCGATCAGCTCGAGCATTCCCTGCACGGTGCCGTCTTCGCCCCACGGCCCGTGCAAGATCGGAAACACGACGTCGACCTCGCGCTCCGCGCTGGCCACACCGTTTTCATCGCACACCGTCAGCGTGCGACTGGCGGCACTCTCCGGCCAGCGCACCCGCGTGCCGTTGTCGCGCACGGTGGGCATGTCATCCGGGTTCAACTCAAAGTGCGCCGGATCGTCGCTCTCGAGCACGTACGCACCCTCGCGCGTGATGCCAACGGGAATCACGTCAAACCGCGTGCGGTCAATTGCCGCCAGCACTCCGCCCGCCGTCGCGCAGCTGATCGAATGCTCGCTTGAGCGCCCCCCGAAGAGAAGCACGAGGACGGTCTTGTGCGTCATCCGATGTCCTTTCGCCTTGTGGCTCGTCCGAGTCCGTTGTCAGATGCGGTGCGATGCGCTTCGGATCGAGAGTACCGGCAAGTACCTGACTCACCTGCTCGACGATGGGCATCCGCACGCCCCGTTCACGCGCGAGCTCAAGGATCGGCGCCACGGATGCCAGACCCTCCGCGGTCTGATTCATCTGTTTGACGACCTCGTCGAACGCATACCCTTGCCCGAGCAGGCGCCCCGCCGTGTTGTTACGCGACAGCGGCGACTGACAGGTTGCAATCAAGTCGCCAAGCCCGGCAAGCCCGGCAAGCGTGTCGGTGTGCGCACCGTGTGCGACGGCGAAGTCCGTCATCTCGACCAGTCCACGTGTGATGATCGACGCTTTCGTGTTCTCGCCGTACCCGACTCCGTCGACGATGCCGATGGCAACAGCGATCAAGTTCTTGAGCACACCGCCGAACTCGGTGCCGATGACATCCGTGTTCACGAATGACCGAAAATACCGGTTCGTGGCCACCTGGGCCACAGCATGCGCCGTCTCAAGGCTTTCGCTGGAGATCACGGCGGCCGTCGGCTGTTCTCTGGCGATCTCCAGCGCGAGGTTCGGTCCGGATGCCACGGCGATGCGTGCGGGGTCGATGGGCAGTTCCTGGGCGATCACCTGACTCATGCGCAGCCCCGTGCTCTTCTCGACCCCTTTCATCAAACTGATGATCGGAGCCGAGTCGGGCAGCAGAGGCCCGATCGCGGCAAGATTCGCCCGCAGACTCTGGCTGGGGATCGACACGAAGACCTGCTCGGCACCAGCCATCGCCTCATCGAGTTTGCTGGTGGCCTGCAGGTTGCGTGGCAGGTTGATTCCGCTGAGGTAGTCGCTGTTGCGGCGCGCTTCAGAGATTTCACGGGCGACTTCGACGCGCCGCGCCCACAGCACGACGTCTGAACCGCCATCGGCGAGCACCTTGGCGAATGTGGTGCCCCAACTGCCTGCACCAAGAACTGCGACGCGACGCTGCGCCTGCGACTTAGCCTTCAAAACGCCCCGTTTCACTCTGGTCGTGCGCGGCAGGATTCCACCGCTGCGGCGGTGCCTTTTCGTCTCGAAGGTCTTCCAGCAATGCTGTGATGGCCTGCATGATGGCGTTGGTCGCTTCGGCCGCGACGGTGGAGTCGACGGCTTTGCCACGATACGCGGAGAGATCGACGGGGTCGCCGAATTTGATCGTGATCGTTTTCCGCGGGAAGAAGCTGATCTTCTTCGAGTACCGCGCCATGACCTGCTGAGTGCCCCAGTGCGCAACCGGGATCACCGGCAGGTCATGCTCCAGCGCCATCCGTGCTGCCCCGGTCTTGCCGCGCATCGGCCACAGGTCGGGGTCGCGCGTGAGCGTTCCTTCGGGATAAATGATCACAGTCTGGCCGTTGTCGATGAGTTTTTGCGCGGCCTCCAACGGTGCGCCCTTGCGCGTCGTCCCCGAGCGCTCCACAGGGATTTGCCCTGACTTCGCCAAGAACCAGCCGACCACGGGCACACGAAACAGGCTGGCCTTGGTGAGGAACCGCGGTGCGCGTCCCAGCTTCCAGGCAACAGCGGCCACGATCACGGGATCGATCTCGCTGTAATGATTCGGCGCGATGATGTACGCACCACTGGTGGGCAGCTTCTCACGGTCGATGATCTCAAACCGCGATATCGCGGTCAGCGGCGGCAGAACCAGAGCGGCCAGCGGCCAGAAGAACGACGGACGCGACTTCTCAGGATGTTGTGGCACCGGCCTATTATCCTTCGAGAACGAAGTCTGCTCCCAGCTGCTGAAGCTTTCCGATGAAATTCTCGTATCCGCGGCTGATCATCCCGACGTTGCTGACCGTCGAACGACCGTCTGCCGTCAGCGCGGCGATGAGGTGGCTGAAGCCACCGCGCAGGTCAGGAACGACGATGTCCGCGCCGTGGAGTTCGGTGGGCCCGGTGATCACCGCGGAGTGATTGAAGTTGCGCTGGCCGAAACGGCACGGATGCCCACCCAGACATTCCTTGTGTAGCTGGATGGTGGCACCCATGTCCACGAGTGCTTCGGTGAAGCCGAAGCGCTGCTCGTACACGGTCTCATGCACGATCGAGACACCCTTGGCCTTCGTCAACGCCACCACGAGCGGCTGCTGCCAGTCCGTCATGAACCCCGGGTGCACATCCGTCTCGATCACAACCGGCTTCAGCTCGCCTCCTGGGTGGTAGAAGCGGATGCCGTCGTCGCTGATGTCGAACGCTCCACCGACCTTGCGGAACACGTTCAAGAACGTGAGCATCTCAGACTGACGCGCACCGCCGACGAAAATGTCGCCGCCGGTTGCCAACGCGGCGGCAGCCCAGCTGGCGGCCTCGTTGCGGTCGAACAGTGCGGTGTGGCTGTAACCGCTGAGCCGCTCAACGCCTTCGATGCGGATCACCCGATCGGTGTCGACCGTGATGATCGCACCCATCTTCTGCAGGATGTTGATCAGGTCCATGATCTCCGGCTCGATCGCAGCACCCTTCAGCTCGGTGATGCCGTCGGCGCGCACAGCGGTCAGAAGCACCTGCTCGGTCGCTCCGACGCTCGGGTACGGCAGGTCGACTTTTGCGCCCCTGAGACCGTTGGGTGCCGTCATCCGGATGCCACTGGGCAGCTTTTCGACGATCGCACCGAAATTGCGCAGCACCTCGAGATGGTAATCGATCGGACGATCGCCGATGCGACATCCGCCCAGGTCAGGAATGAACGCCTCGCCAAGCCGGTGAAGCAGCGGCCCACAGAACAGGATCGGGATGCGGCTGGAGCCGGCGTGCGCGTCGATGTCTGCCATGTGCGCGCTCTCGACCGCGCTCGGATCGAGTACAAGCGTGCCTTCGGCCGGACCGTCGGTGACCTTCACACCGTGTATCTCCAGGAGGCCGCGCACGACGCGCACGTCGCTGATGTCCGGAACCGAGCGCAGCTCGCTCGGACCATCGCCGAGGAGAGCCGCGACCATCGCCTTCGTGACGAGGTTTTTTGCACCCTTCAACTGGATCCGCCCCGCGAGTGGACGCCCTCCGTTGATGGTGATCTTCTCTGCTGTCAGTCCCACCCGGGCACCTGCGGCTTGCGCATCCTGAAGAAGTGAGTTCACGTAATTTTCACCGGCAATGTTTTAGGCCGCCACGACTCGCGGCGGGCTTCGAATTCTGTGATCTGCGCCTCATCACGCAAGGTTAGGCCGATATCGTCAAGGCCTTCGAGCAACCGCCACCTAGTGTAATCGTCGATCTCGAACGACACGCTCAGGTCGGCGATACGCGCAGTACGGGCAACCAGGTCAACGGTCGCTTCTATTCCCGGGTTCGCCTCGATGGCCGCCCACAGTTTCTCCGTGTCCTCGGGGGTGATGATGCCGGTCAGCAACCCCTGCTTGCCCGAGTTTCCGCGGAAGATATCGCCGAAGCGCGAGCTGAGAACCGCGGTGAAACCGTAGTCGCGCAGCGCCCAGACGGCGTGTTCCCGCGACGATCCTGTGCCGAAGTCCTCGCCGGTGATCAGGATGCGCGCATTCTGGTATTCAGGCTGATTCAGCACGAACTCGGGGTCGAGCCGCCACTCATGGAACAGCGCGTCCTCGAATCCGGTCTTGGTGACACGCTTGAGGAAGACGGCCGGAATGATCTGGTCGGTGTCCACATTTGAGCGGCGGAACGGAACCGCGACCCCGCTCAGGGTTGAAATCTTGTCCATCAGACCAGCACTCCTGCGTCAATGTCGGCCGGGGAAGACAACGTCCCCCGGATTGCCGTTGCGGCAGCGACCACGGGAGACACCAAGTGTGTCCTCCCGCCCTTGCCTTGCCTGCCCTCGAAGTTTCGATTCGACGTCGACGCGCATCGTTCCCCCGGTGAGAGCTGGTCCGGGTTCATGCCGAGACACATCGAACACCCGGCGAACCGCCACTCGGCGCCGAACTCTTCCACGATCTTGTCGATTCCCTCTGCCTCAGCCTCGATACGCACCCGCGCCGACCCCGGTACGACCATGACGCGCACGCCATCCGCCTTCTTGTGGCCCTTGATGACGGATGCGAACGCGCGCAGGTCTTCGATGCGACTGTTCGTGCACGATCCCATGAAAACCGCGTCGACGTGGATGTCTTTCATCGGCGTTCCTGGCGTCAAATCCATGTACGTCAGCGCTCTCTCGGCGGCTGCGCGCGCATTCTCGTCGACGATATCGGCCGGGTTGGGCACCGCTTCGCTGAGCATGACGCCCTGTCCGGGGTTCGTGCCCCACGTGACAAACGATTCCAATTCGTTCGCGTCGAGGAAGACCTCGGCGTCGAACACGGCGTCGTCGTCTGTGACGAGCGTCTTCCAGTACTCGACTGCGTCGTCCCAGTCCCGTCCGGCCGGCGCGTGCGGGCGGCCCTTCAAATACGCGAACGTCGTCTCGTCCGGCGCGACAAGTCCGGCGCGTGCGCCAGCTTCGATCGACATGTTGCAGATCGTCATGCGCCCTTCCATCGACAGAGCACGGATGGCGCTGCCGCGGTATTCGAGCACATAGCCCTGGCCGCCGCCGGTGCCGATCTTGGCAATCACGGCCAAAATGATGTCTTTGGCGCTGACGCCCGGCTTCAGTTCACCCTCGACGGTGATCGCCATGGTCTTGAACGGCTTCAGCGGCAACGTCTGGGTGGCCATGACGTGCTCGACCTCGCTGGTTCCGATGCCGAACGCCATCGCGCCGAACGCGCCGTGCGTTGACGTGTGCGAGTCACCGCACACCACGGTGATGCCGGGCATCGTCAATCCCAACTGTGGGCCGACCACATGCACGATGCCCTGTTCGACGTCGCCGAGCGAGTGCAGTCGAATGCCGAACTCCTCACAGTTCTTGCGCAGCGTATCGATCTGCGTGCGGCTGGTGAGGTCGGCGATCGGCTTGTCGATGCCGATCGTCGGCGTGTTGTGGTCTTCCGTCGCAATGGTCAGGTCGGGGCGGCGTACCGGCCGTCCGGCCATGCGGAGCCCGTCGAATGCCTGCGGGCTCGTCACCTCGTGGACGAGGTGCAGATCGATGTAAATCAGGTCGGGATTGCCGTCTTCGCCCTTCACGACCAGATGATCGTTCCAGATCTTCTCAGCGAGAGTTGTGCCGTTGCTCATGGGTGCAAGGCTACCCCACGTTTCAGGCTTGGTCGACCAAAATGGTATACCGACCGAGATCAACGGATGCGCCGGCCGCAACCGTCGCGGATTCTCCCGGTTTCACCGCGATCTCATCCCCCGCGGGCGGCATGACGAAGACGCCGTTTGTCGAGTGCAGATCGGTCACAGTGACGGCGTCACCGTCCACCGCGATCGCGGCATGGGTCTTGGAGACCGTTTTTGCCGGGTCATCGAGTTTCAGCAACGTGGCGGCCGCCCATGGTTCCACGTGCACCGGATCGCGACCAAGCAGCACCGCGCCTGCGATCGTCACCTGAGTGCCGTCGGGAAGTGTCAAGCGCCACGAGGTGGGCTTAACCGTCGGCTGTGCGGACTTCGGCGCCGTTGGCGGCAGGAAAGCAGGGAGTTCACGTTTTCGTGACGGCGCCCGCTGCGTCTGCGTTCCTGTGTCGTGGCGCGGTGGAATCAGGTTCGGCGGCGGCGTGATGAATCCGGGCGTGTCCACCCCAACACTATAGATCGGCCCAACCCCATAGATCGGCCCAGCATGACACGTCAGGCCAGCACTAGAGGTCGGCTATGGCCCCACCCTCGGTGCGGCGAGCGGATCGCGCCACACGCTTGGCTTTGGCCTTCGCTCGCCGGTGATAGCGGAACGTGGCGATCTGTCTGCGCAACCAGCCGGCATCCGCTCGAGCACCATCGACCGCGCCGTTCGCGTCGGCCCACAGCGCATCCAGTCGATCGTCGTCAACGGAACCGGCAGCGAACACCGCCTCGTCGACACGCATGGCCAACGGCTCAAGACCTCCGTCTGGCACGGCAAGAGCCTGTTGGCCGCTGTGTTGCTCGATCGCGCGCGCACTCTGACGCCTGGTCGAACGCTCGGGCAGCGCCAGGCCCAGCTCGGCGTAGCCGTCGGTCAACTCGTCCCACGCGCCCGCGGCGCGCCGGTCAGGCGGCCCGATCATGCGTCGCCGATTCCGCCGTCGACGTTTGAGGGCGGCGATGATCAACAGCGGTACGAAATACAGCAGCAGCGGAATACCGATCACGCCAGCAACGATGTACGCCCACGTCGGAATCTCAAACGGCGGGTGTTTGGATTTCGGGTTGTTGTCCTTCGTCTTCACCGGGGTGAGCAGCTCGTCGGCCTTCGCGTTCGAGCGTGGCGGCTGGCGAACCTGCGGCTGCGGTTCAAGCTTGGGCTTCGTCGTCTGGTCTTTGGGAGCATCCGTCTTGGTCGGCGTCGGGAAGAAAGGCACCCACCCGATTCCCTCGAATGCGACCTCATCCCACGCGGTGACGTCGTCGCCGGTGATCGTTGCGCTGGATGCACCCTTGGCGACCTTCGGCTTGAAGCCCATGACCACGCGTGTCGGATAACCCAAATGCCGGGCCATGAGCGCGAATGCCGAAGCGTACTGCTCTTGATCGCCCACCATCGGCTGCTTGGCGAAGAGGTCGGTCATGCGGTCGGCGCCCTCGCCTGCCCGTGATGGCACCGGGTCGGATGCCCGCCCGTGGCTGAGGTAGCCGATGGTCTTCAGCGAGCGCTCGATATTCCTCAGCTTCTGAATCGCTGTCGTGGCCGACCCGGCATATTCCTCTGATTTGGATGCGACGATATCGGGCACGCCGGTCACCGACGGCATCGTCAAGCGTGCCGGAGCAACGTGCGCGAGGGCCTTGTCGCTGTATGCCTTCTGCGTGGTCACACCGACCTTGTATTTCAGCCCGCGCGCGACGCCGCTGGTGACGGCCGTGGTGCCGGTCATCGTGTTCACCCGAACGGTCGTGGTCGGATCGGTGCCCGTGTATGCGTTGAAGTCGAGCGCGCTGACGTAGCCGGGTCCGGGGAGCCACACGTCGTCGTATCCGGTGATCGTGATCGACGCGGTGGACTTTTTACCCGGTGTGAACAGCGACGGCGCCGGGATGGTACGTCCGAGGAGTTCGAACGTTCCGGAGCCGTTCGTCTGCTGCTGCGGTCCTGTCACGCTCCAGACAATCCCGTTGTAGCTGTCCATTGTCGCCAGCCTGATCAGTTCCCCCTGCCGCAAACCGTCGATGGTGAACAACTTCTTTTTCTGCAGGTCTTTGGTGTACTTGCGGAATCCGGCGAGCGGGCTCGGGTAGTTCAGCGGGTCGAACGGCGGCGTCACTTCTTGACGCAGCACGAACCGCGACGAGGATGTCGGGGCCAGTGCCGCGCCGGCAAGCGCGCCGACAACAACGGCTGCAGCCACTACCACCGCCGTGCCCGCGATCTTGCGGCGCATCAAGCCGCTGTCGCTGGTCACCGCCAGCCCACCGCTGCGCACCCGGCGCCAGCCGAGCCAGATCAGTGCGATCGCGGCGAACACCACACCGCGCACACCGGCGAAGTACGCATCTCGGGTGCCCAGCAGAATCGCGCCGAAGAACAGCAGGACGGGACCGACGAGCAGAACACTGGATCGCAGCACCGTCCTGCGCTTGGCTGGCAACCACCGCGTGGCCAAGAGCACAGCGACCAGCGCAACAAGCCACGACGCAACGTATGGGATGACGGCAATGTACGGCGGTGCTTCAACCGGTGCCTGCAGCGTCACAGCGTCTGACCAGCCGAACACCGCACCCATGACGAGCCCGGATAGGCCATCCAGCGACGGCAGCACCCCGTAGAGCGCACTCTGGGGCATCGTCAGCGCGGTTCCGAACAGAAAGTATCCGGCGATTGCCACCGCGATGGTGGTGAGCACCGACGCCCGCAGCAGATACCCGACGATCGCGGCCGCGCCACCGATCACAAGTCCGCCGATCGCGGCAATCATGAAGTTGTAGTGCCCGAACGTCGGCTCGAAACCAACCACAGCGACCAGGCTCAACACCATGACCACGGCGATGTCGACCCACGTGGCCGCGCCGATCTTCTTCATCGCCCCGCCCGATCTAACAGGGCAGGCAGATCGGCCAGGCGACCGACCGTGGCAATGACGACTTTGCCCACCTTGCTCAGTCGGGACTCGGCACCGAGCTTCACTTGAACGGCGACCATCTCGGTATCCGGGCCGTACAGCGTTGACACAGCACGCACGTCGTGCGCGGCGGCTTGTGAGCCGACCACGAGGATGACGACACTCGGCGACGGCAGCTTGGCGCCACTGATCCGCGCAAATTCGCGCAGGCTCGCGTACGCGCCGCTTACCGGCTCGATACGACATGAGTCGTCAAGCAGTGAGGTCACTGTGCGATCGCGAAGGGGGCCCTTATCCCAGACGACGTTGAGTTCGCTCTCTTCGCGAATCACCTGCGTGCCGATTGACGCCATCACCGAGACGCCGAGTTCGAACTCGTCCTCAGAGGCGTAGTGCGCGTTTTCCGCGCTGTGCAGCAGCAGCAGCTGTGACCGACGCGTCTCCTGATACTGGCGCACCATCAGCTGACCGGTGCGCGCCGACGTGCGCCAGTGCACGTTACGGATGTCATCGCCGGGTTCGTACGTGCGCAGCGCGTGGAAGGCGAGGTCACTGTTGGTAATCACCTTGGTGGTTTGACCTTCGAGGTCGCGCACCAGGCCGCGTGCCGTGGCGACCAGCCGCGTCGTGGACGGGTGCACGAATAGTTCGATCTGGTCGGTCCACCGCATCACTCGACGAATCAACCCGAGCTGGTCGCCACGCACCGACTGCGCCGGCCCGGCCAGAATGAGCGCGCGTCGTTGCGTTGGCACGGCGAACAGTTCTTCGTTCTCGCCGGCCGGTGCCAGCCGCGGCACCACGAACTCTGCCATCCCGTTGCCGACGGCCAGCTCCATCCGTGTCGGCAGCATCGGCCGTCTGCCCACGTTGGCAACGGTCATCCGGCCCATGGCGCGCGAGCCTGCGACGACCCGTCGCGGGTTCAGATCGATGGTGACGGCATAGGTGGAGCGTCCGATGGCGAAGCACAGCGCCACGAGAAAACCGGCCAGCAGCGTTGCGCCGAGAAACGTGAATTCAGCCCACGAAAACACGACGCTGACGATGAACGAGGCGGCAGCGGCGCCCAGCACGAGCCAGCCCATTGCGCTGACCGCACGCAGCGCCGGCCCGGCGACGCCGTCGACCGCGCGAACGGCAGGCAGGAAGAATCGTCCGATGGCGCGTATCCCGCTCAGGATGGCACCCCACAACTCTCCCAAACCCAGAAGGGTTTGGGAGGGACGCTTCGACTCTGCCGCCGTCATGTGGCTACGCGGCCCGGTACGCAGGCGGGTTCACCGCTGCGATGGCGCGCGCCACGATGTCTTCGGCGGTGACGCCGGCGAACTCCGACTCCGGATCGACGATCACACGGTGAGCGAGCACCGGAACCGCAAGATCGCGCACGTCGTCGGGGGTCACGTATGTGCGACCGGATGCGATTGCCCACGTCTTGACCGCGCGTGCCAGCGCCAGCGCTCCACGGATGCTGACGCCGAGCGCCGAGTCCTTGTCGGCGCGCGTTGCGCTGACCAGCTCGCTCAGGTAGCCCATGACTGACGCGTCGGCGTGCACATCGGCGGCCAAGTTCGACATGGTCACAACGGAGTCGGATGCGATGATCGGCTGGATCGAGGATGCTCGCGCACGGTTGGACGAGTCAAGCAACAGGCTCACCGTGGTGTCGTGGTCGGGGTATCCGAGCGAGGTTTTG
>Ga0164241_10005987_pt1 | contig 11197 bp, 11 predicted proteins | sample OricomyardsoilBY_FD_108780 | JGI IMG/M metagenome (GOLD analysis project Ga0164241, IMG submission 108780) | Backyard soil microbial communities from Emeryville, California, USA - Original compost - Back yard soil (BY) | ecosystem: Environmental > Terrestrial > Soil > Unclassified | place: USA... | reverse complement strand
TCGTCCGAGGCATTTTCGAAGATCACGCTGGCAATCGGCGTCATCGACGGCAGGTAGTAGGTCTGGTGCGTCTTGGTGACTTTCTTCGGCAGTGCGCCACGCATCATCAGCCACATCACCACTTCGGCGCCTTCCATGCCGCCCAGTTCCGCGTACTCCGCGATGGTGACCTTGGTCAGACCTTCCGGATCCTTCTCCAAGCGCTCCAGGAACTCCATGTCCCAGGGCGTGTTGTTGAAGCCGCAGCGCTCGCCATGCACCTGGTGCGACAAACCACCGGTGCCCACGATGGCCACCTTGATGTCCTCGGGGTACGACAGGATCGCACGGCGCAGTGCGAGACCCAGCTTGTAGAAGCGCAGCGGCGTCGGAATCGGCGGGTTCAGCACTCCGCACTGGAAGGGCACGATGCGGCACGGCCAGCCCTGGTCATGCGGCAGCAGCAACGACAGCGGCGAGAACACGCCGTGATCAAGATCCTTGCCCTGGAAGTACGACAGGTCGAACTCATCGGCCACGAGGCCCGCGGCAATGTGCGCGGCCAGCTTCGGATCACCCTGGAATGGCGGCAGCCTGCGCGGCCCGCCACCCTCGTCCGCCGGCTTGTACTCCTCGCCAATGCCCAGCGCAAAGTGCGAGTAGTGGTCCAGGAAGAACGAGGTGATGTGATCATTGAAGATGTACAGCAGCACGTCGGGCTTGCGGTCGGCCAGCCACTGCTGCACCGGCTTGTAGCCCTCGAAGATCGGCTTCCATACCGGGTCCTCGTGCTTTTTGGCATCCAGCGCGAAGCCGATGGTCGGGGTATGGGAAGTCGCGATCCCGCCGATGATCCGGGCCATGTTGCTTACTTGCTCTCCGCCGTCTTGCGCACTTCTTCACCGACGCGCGCGTCATCGCCGGCACCGCGGGACCTCATGCCGAACATGAATTCGCCCTTGGCATCCCCCACGCTGACCACATAGCCACCTTCGGTGCCATTCTTGTAAGGCGCGCAGTTGACCGTGATGGTGTCGCCGATCTTGACCATGCCCTTGCGGTAGCCGCCGTCGTACATGTGGCGCACGCTGTGGCCCTCGAACTTCACTTCGTGCATGCCCTTGCCGTCGGCGTTCGGCAGCTCGATGGTCATCTTCATGTGCGGGTTGATCGCGGTGAACGCGGTCACCTTGCCGGTGTACTTGACCTGTTTGCCGAAGTCGAATGCCACGGCCGAGTGATGTGCACCGGCTGTGGCGGCCAGCAGCGAAGCGGCCGTGAATACAAAAAACCTGCGAAGCATCGTGTTCATTTCAGTTTCCTCTTGATGCAGTCAATTGTTCAGGGAACAGGAACGCCCTTTTTCGCGGCGATTTCTTCAATCCGCTCCAGCCACTTCGTCTCGGGGCAGTCGTAGGGCAGCGCGTGGCCGTTCGGTATCTCGACCCAGCGCTTGGTGGACACGACCGGCGAGGTGTAGAAGACCGGATCGGTCATGGTCATCTCCACGGCCAGGATGCGGCGCCCCTGCGCGTCCGTGCCGTCGAGTTTGTAGCGCTCGACGATCGTGGCCTGGTCCGAATGCGCGGTGTTGCGCTGATCCACCTGGTCCACGAGATTGTCGGTCTCGACCACCAGCGTGTCGCCTTCCCAGCGACCGCTGGAGTAACCATTGCGGCTCGGCACGCGATCCGCCATGGGCATGTTGCGGGCGCCAAAATAGATGCGCCGGAGCTCGTCCATCGCCTCGTAGACGATGATCATCTGGCTCTTGCCCTGCAGGATTTCCATCGGGTAACCGCCCGAGCCCATCATCGACGCGGGCATGCCCAGGCCCGTGCACCAGGCGTAGGGGGAATCGTCGGTGCCCTGGGTGAGCTTGTTGTACGCGTCGACCCGCGCCTTGCCCTCGGGGGTCATGTTCGACGGCGCGCCGCCGCCGCCTCGGCGGGCGGGGGGAGCGGCACCTGCCTGAGCTGGCGCTGCACCGCCCTGTGCAGGCGGCGGACCGCCCCGGCGCGGAGCAGCAGCACCGCCACCGATATTCGGCGGGGCACTGGTCCAGACGCCCGAAAGATCCGGCGCGCTGGCGGGGATTTCCGCCGGCGTGGCGGCCGCACTGGCAACCATTGTTGCAAGTACCACGGCCAACCCGTTCAACCTCAATGATTTCCGCATAGCTTCCCCCCGAATACCGGGCTGTTCTGTAGAGCCCGGCAAGCCTAGGCCGGCCACCGAAGGTGCGCAAGCACAGACTGGCCTTTGCGCCGATCAACCTTCCTTGCGCATCCCGAACTGGACCGGTGCCCAGGGCCGAAGTTCCGGAAGCCAGTACCTCGACCTGATCGGGCTCCCAGCAGAAGGGCGCGGGCAGCCGCGATGTATTCTGCCGTGATGAGCAAGGACACACCGCAGACCTCTTCACCCTCCTATCGACTGCCCGCACTGGATCAGGACTTCCTGCTGGGCGATTCCATGCGAGGCGTGCGTTTTCTGCTCGAGTACGCGAAGGCGGACGAGGCCCTGCGCACCGCCGGAGTGCGCTCGACTATTGTCGTATTCGGCAGCGCGCGGGTGCGCGAGCATGGCCCGGGCAACCAGGCCCGCTGGTATGCCGAAGCGCGCAAGTTCGGCGCCATTGCCTCCGAGCGCGGCGGTGCGCGGGTACGCAATGGCTGTCTGCGCGACAACGTGATCGCCACCGGTGGCGGCCCCGGCGTCATGGAGGCGGCGAACCGCGGCGCTGTCGAAAGCGGTGCACCCACCATCGGCTTCAACATCAGGCTGCCGCGGGAGCAGGTGCCGAACCCGTGGACCACACCGACCCTGACCTTTCGCTTCCACTACTTTGCGATGCGCAAGATGCACCTGGCCATGCGCGCCAATGCGCTGGTGGTGTTCCCCGGTGGCTTCGGCACCATGGATGAGCTCTTCGAGATGCTCACGCTGCGCCAGACCGAAAAGGTGCAGCGCCTGCCCGTGGTACTGGTCGATGAAACCTACTGGCGCTCGGTGGTCAACTTCGAACAGTTCGCGGCGCAGGGCATGGTGGACCCCGAAAACCTGGCGCTGTTCCGCTATGCCGAGGATGCCGAAAGCGCCTGGGGGCAACTTCTGGCGCTGGGCCTGAAGGTTCCGGCCGCGGACTAGCCGGCACCATCCAGAGTCAGCAGGCTGGCGTTGCCACCGACGGCAGCTGTGTTGGTACTGACCGTGCGTTCGGTGGCGAAACGATCCAGGTAGTGCGGACCGCCCGCCTTCGGGCCGGTGCCGGACAATCCGCAGCCGCCGAAGGGCTGCACGCCGACCACCGCGCCGATCATGTTGCGGTTCACGTAGACATTGCCGACGCGCGCCCGCGCCGCGATACGACGCGCGGTGGCTTCGATACGCGTCTGCACACCCAGCGTCAGGCCATAGCCCAGCGCATTGACCTGCTCGATCATCGCCTCCAGGTCCACCGCGCGATAACGCAGCACATGCAGCACCGGACCGAATACCTCGCCCTTGAGCAGTGCCAGTGATTCGATTTCCATGGCCACCGGTGCGAAGTAATGGCCGCCGCGCGCAATGTCATCCGGAAGCGTCGCGCGTTGCACCCAGCGCGCGGAAGGAGCAAGCCGCGCGACATGCTTTTCGAGATTGCAGCGGGCCTCCTCGTCGATGACCGGACCCACATCGGTTTCGAGCAGTGCCGGATCGCCAACCAGCAGCGTCTGCATGTAGCCGCGCAGCAGTTCGATGGTCCGGTCGGCCACATCTTCCTGCAGCAGCAGCACGCGCGCCGCCGAACAGCGCTGGCCGGCGCTGTCGAATGCGGAAGTGGCTGCATCGCGCACCACCTGCTCCGGCAATGCAGAGCTGTCGACAAACATCACGTTCTGGCCACCGGTCTCGGCAATGAACGCGGCGATCGGCGCATCGCGCGCGGCCAGCTGTCGATTGATGAGCCGCGCCACTTCGGTGGAGCCAGTGAACGCGACCCCCGCCACCCGCGCATCGGAGAGCAGCGCCCGACCCAGCGTTGCGCCATCGCCAGGCAGCAGAGCCAGCACCTCGCGCGGCACGCCCGCCTCGTGCAGCAGCTGCACTGCACGCGCTGCGATCAGCGGTGTCTGCTCGGCCGGCTTGGCCAGGACGGCATTGCCCGTTACCAGCGCCGCGGCCACCTGCCCCGTGAAGATGGCCAGCGGGAAATTCCAGGGGCTGATGCAGACGAACACGCCGCGCCCATGCCATGCCAGTTCATTGCGTTCGCCGGTGGGTCCGGGCAGCTCCACTGGAGCCGCGAATCGCTGTTCGGCGCATCCCGCGTAGTAGCGCAGGAAGTCCACCGCCTCGCGCACTTCGGCCACAGCACTGGCCCAGCTCTTGCCGGCTTCGCGCACGCACAGGCTGCAAAGCTCCACACGGTGCGCTTCGAAGGCATCCGCCGCGCGGCGCAGGCAGGCCGCACGCTGCATGACCGCGGTCGCTTCCCAGCGCGCGCAGGCAGCGTGGGCCACAGCCAGTGCGGCGAGTGCCTCCGCAGGCGTTGTCTCGACCACGGAGCCGACCACGTCTTCCAGATGCGCCGGGTTCAGCACGAGCCGACCGCCTGCCTGTTCTTTCACACCGGCGATCAGCGGCGCGCAGCGATACTGGCGCGACGCGAACCGCGCGCCTTGCTGCAGCAATGCCACCGCTTGCGCTCCATCTCCAAAGTTGAATCCCGCCGAATTGCGGCGCCCGCTGCCGAACAGCGCCTGCGGATCGGGAATGGCCGGATGCGCAATGACGGACAGCGCGCGCACTTCGGCCACCGGGTCGCGCACGACTTCGTCAACAGGCAGCCGCTCGTCGAGGATGCGATGCACGAATGATGTGTTGGCACCGTTCTCCAGCAGGCGTCGCACCAGGTAGGGCAACAACTCGGCATGCGGACCCACCGGCGCATAGACGCGGCATGGCGCATCCACGGTTTCGTACAGCTCGCGGCCCATGCCATGCAGCCGCTGGAATTCGAATTGGCGCCCGGCTCGCCCTGCCACGGTCAGCACCCAGGCCACGGCATGCGCGTTGTGGGTGGCGAACTGCGGATAGACCAGAGCTGCATCGGCATCGATGAGCCGGCGCGCACAGGCCAGCCAGGCCACATCGGTACTGGCCTTGCGCGTGTAGACCGGGTAGCTGGCGAGCCCCTGCTCCTGCGCCCGCTTGATCTCGCTGTCCCAGTAGGCGCCCTTGACCAGGCGAATGTTCAGGTGGCGCCTGCTGCGTGCCGCGAGATCGAGCAACCAGTCCAGCACCACCGGTGCGCGCCGCTGGTAGGCCTGCACGGCGAGGCCGAGTCCCTGCCAGCCAGCCAGGCGCGGCAGTGCGAGCAGCGCACGGACCACCGCCAGCGAGAGTTCCAGCCGGTCGGCTTCCTCCGCATCGATGGTGAGCGGCACATTCTGGTCGGCAGCGCGCTGCACCAGTTCGGCCATGCGCGGCACCAGCTCGGCGAGCACACGCGGCGCGCGCCCGGGCTCGTAGCGCGGATGCAGTGCCGAGAGCTTGACCGAGATGCTGGCGCGCTCCTGCCCAACGGCCTTGCGATCGGCCGCTGCAATCGCATCGATGGCCTCGGCATAGGCGTCGAAGTGACGCCCGGCTTCGGTCCAGCTGAGCGCGGCTTCGCCCAGCATGTCGAAAGAGTAACGCCAGTGACGGTCGTCATCGGCGCGTGCCCGCTGCAGCGCCGGACCGATGGCGCGCCCCATCACGAACTGCGTGCCGAGAATGCGCATGGCCTGCCCCAGCGCCGCGCGCACCACCGGCTCGCCCAGGCGGGTCACCAGCCGTTGCAGGAAGCCCGTCGCATCGCCCTCTGGCTGCTCGCCGGCCCCGAGGATCCTGCCGGTGAGCATCATGCTCCAGGTCGAGGCGTTGACGAACAGCGACTCCGATTCGCCCGCGTGCGCGGCCCAGTCACCGGCGCGCATCTTCTCGGCGATCAGCCTGTCGGCGGTGTCGGCATCGGGAATGCGCAGCAGTGCCTCGGCCAGGCACAGCAGGATCACGCCTTCCCTGGAACTGAGCGAGTACTGCGACAGGAAGGCGTCGAGGCCGGAATGCTGGCGCCGTTCGGCCCGCACCTTTGTGACCAGCGATCCGGTCAGTGCGCGTACCTGCGCCGCCTGCTCGGGTGGCAATTGCGCGCGCCCGGCAGCCGAACGCACCAGCTGCGCTTCATCGCCCAGGTAGTCGGTACTGAACGCGTGCGGAAATTCGGCGTCCATGGACGCCCAAGATTACCCCTTGCGCGGGCCCGCGATACCAAACTCCGCGCCCTGCGGATCAATGGACGCGGCCGCCCAGCCGCCACCGGGCACCTGCTGCGGATCCTGCAGCAGCTTGCCACCGCCATCCACGATGGCTCGCGCCGCGCGATCGATGTCATCCACGCCGAAGTAGTAGCGCCACAGCGGTGGCCCGCCGGAAGTACGCTTCATGGCCGCGCCAAAGCGCACGCCGCCGCCGATGAGGAACTGGTAGTCACCCAGGGGCCCCATGCTCATCACATCACCCTTCTGCCATCCCAGGTGCCGGACATAGAACCCGACCGCGGCCACCGGATCGCTGGTGACCAGTTCGTTCCACTGGCAGTGCCCGACTTTCGCGGCGAAGGACTGGCTCTGACCATCCGTGGACTGCGGCGCCATCACGTAGACGGGCACGCGCTGCGGATCGAGGATCATCGCGAACCGCCCAACACCGGGAATGTCGGTGGGTGGCACGCACGGCGTGGCCCCGTCGCGCTGCATGGCCGTGACCGTGGCATCGACATCCGCGACGCGCACATAGCCCAGCCACAGCGGCCGCGGCAGGCCGGTCTCCGGTGGCAGCGCCATCACTCCGCCAATGGTGACGCCCTGTGCCGCAAACATCTGGTAGCCGGGCACGGTCTCGTGCTGCAGGAAGTCCCAGCCGATGACCTTGCCGTAGAAACCCCGCGCCGCCGCGACGTCCGAGGTCAGCAGCTCGTACCAGATCCAGCCACCCATGCTCATGAGGCGCTCCTCAATGTGAAATCAGCGGCATGCCAATCAGCAAGCGGTGCAACCACAGCAGTGTTGCGACATACAGCGCGAGACCTGCGACCACCGCAATCACGTCATTCCATGCAGATGGCCGGGCCTCGATGTTCAGCGTTGACGCGCGCCGCTTCAGCGAGATCCGGGCAGCCACGGCCCAGGCCAGAAAGCCGCCGAACAGCAGCACATCGGCCAGCATGCCGTTGGCCAGCAGATGGGCAAAGGCCCAGGTCTTCACCGCCGTGAGCATGGGATGCTTGAGCTTTGTCTTGATGCGACCCGGCAGATAGGCAGCGAAGATCAGCGGAAACACGGGCAACATCAGCAGGAAGGTGACGTGCCGCATCCAGTACGGCGGCGCATACAGCACTACCGGCGCGAGCCGCGCCTGCCCGTAGCCCACGATGATCAGCACCACCCCGGCCAGTGAAAAGAGCGAATGCACAGCGCGCCAGCCATTGCGACCCAGCACCGCGATCAAGCGATCACGCGCGGCCACCGAGAAGATCGGCAGTGCATGCAGGCCGAGGAACAGGACCAGACCGGCGATCAGCAGATGCATGGACGGAAGTCTAGGCGCGCTGCAGGTTGCCGTCGATGGGCAGCACCTGCCCTGAAATCGACTTCGCCGCATCGGAGGCGAGATACAGCGCCAGCCGTGCGATATCGTCCGCCTCCACGAAGTACTTCAGCGACTGGTTCACCAGCTGCAGGCGCTTCTCTTCCTCTATCGTGCGGCCCGACGCCTGCGCGCGACCCTGGAACACGCGCTCGACGCGTTCGCCCGCCACGGCGCCCGGGGCAATCGCATTGGCGCGGATGTTGTACTCGCCCAGCTCCATCGCCAGCGTCTTGGTAAAGCCGATCAGCGCCCACTTCGAGGCCGAATACGGGCTGCGATTGGGATAGCCAAAGCGTCCCGCGGCCGAAGACATGTTGATGATGGCGCCGCCTGCGTTCTTGATCAGGTGCGGAATCACGCAGCGCGTGACATCGAAGGTGCCGGTGAGATTCACGCGCAGCACCTGGTCCCAGGTGGCCGGGTCCAGCTCATGCACTGGCTGCGTCGGCCCGCCGATGCCAGCGTTGTTGACCAGCACATCGAGGCCACCGAGCGTGTCGATGGCGGCAGCCACCATGGCCTCAACCGCGGCGCGGTCGCTGACATCACAGACGTGTGTGGCGAGCCCCGGCAGTCCGGATGCGGCCCGCTGCAGCGCGCCCCGATCGATATCGCAGATGAAAACGCGCGCGCCCTCCGCATGGAAGGCGCGCGCAATGGCCAGACCAATACCACCGGCCCCGGCAGTGATCAGAACGCGCTTCAAACCCGGCCGCGTCCCGTTACTTCGCCGGCGGCGCTGCCGGTGCGGCCGGTGCCGCTGCTGGCGCGCCACCTGCACCTGGACCACCGCCACGTGGAGCGCCACCACCACCGCCGGCCTGGTTGGCGGCAATGGCCTTGGTCAGCTCCGGAGCGTCGAGCTTGCCATCCTTGTTGAGATCGTATTGATCCCATGCCGCGATCAGCCGCAGGTTGGCCTTGGTCGCCTCTTCCTTGGTGATGATGCCGTCCTTGTTCGCGTCGTTGTTGGTCATCATCGTCTGGATAGTGGCTTCCGGCGAACCACCTGCACCGCCCGCACCACCACCACCGGGACCACCCGGTCCGCCGGCGCGCGCACCGCCTGCGCCAGGACCGCCAGCGCCCGGCGGCGGACCACCGGCCGGCGCCTGTGCGTTGGCCGCCGCGGCAGCCAGCAACGTGGCGAGCGCCAGAGTCAATTTGCTCGAACGGTTCATGCGTACCTCCGTGTTGGTGTCGATTACTTCGCGGGCGCCGGCGCTGCCGGAGCGGCCGGTGCTGCTGGCGCAGCAGGACCACCGGGGCCACCCGCGCGAGCCCCACCACCACCGCCGCCGCCCGTGGTCGCGGCCAGACCCTTGGTGACCTCGGCCTTGTCCACCTTGCCGTCCTTGTTTGCATCGAACTGATCCCATACTGCGATCAGCTGTTTGGCGGACTTGGTCGCCTCTTCCTTCGTAACGACGCCATCCTTGTTCAGATCGTTGTTGGCAATGACGGTGTCGGCCGTAACCTGCCCGCCGCCGCCCGGACCACCGGCACCGGGCCCGCCCGCACCGCCGGGAGGCCCACCGGGCGCCTGCGCCTGTGCGACAGCACCCACCATGAGAGAAGCGACAGCCAGCGAAATCATGTTCGATCGTTTCATCTAGTCCTCCATCCTGAAGAAACCACGGGGGCGACAGTTTCCTCCAAAGACAGGCGCCAGGCGAGGCTATTGCCGGGTTTCGCGCCGCACGGTGAGGATCTTGACCGGTTCGGCCAGCATCTGGCCCTGCATGACCGGATTGCGGGCCGCCTCGCTCCGGGGCAGCTCCAGGATGGCATGGACCAGGTCCATGCCGTCGGTGACGCGGCCGAACACCGCATAGCCCGGGTCCTTGCCATCGGCCGTGCCATCCATGGAAACCAGATCGCCGATCACGATGAAGAAGTCAGCTACCGCACTGCCTGGTTCGTTGCGTCCCATCGAGATGGCACCGTCGACATGGGATAGTCCGGTAGTTGCCGGCGACTCGTGGGCAATCGGCTTGTACAGGAGCTTCGGGTCGCTGAGGCCTCCCTGGACCAGGCCATACCGGCCGTCCTCGGAAACCTTCATCGCACGATAGAAGGTGATGCCATCGAAGCGCTTTGCATCCACGTAACGCAGGAAGTTGCCGGCAGTGATCGGCGCGCGCCCGACCTCGAGCGCAAGGTGGATGTCACCCATGCTGGTGTGCATGACCACCGGTACTGTTGCCGGTGCGGCAGGCTGAGTCCCGGCTGGTGGCGACACAGCGGCAGGCGGTGGGGGTGCGGCTTGCTGGCCAAGACAAAAGGCCGGCAGTGCCAGCAGCACACCGGCGCAGATTCGCGGGATACGATTGCTCATGGCCGTGAATCCTAGCCCAAAGCGCACTTCCCTGTTCCGACAGCGCGGTACCGCCGAGGGGGAGCGGGTCGAATACGTGGAGCTGTTCTTCGACCTGGTGTTCGTCTTCGCGGTCACGCGGCTCTCGCACACCTTGCTGGAGGACCTGAGCGGAGTTGGCGCACTCAAGGTCGCGCTGCTGCTCGGCGCAGTCTGGTGGGTGTGGATCTACACCAGCTGGGTGACCAACTGGCTGGCACCCGAGCGCCTGCCGGTGCGGCTGTGCCTGTTCGTGATGATGGGCGCCGGCTTGCTGCTGGCCGTGGCCATTCCGCATGCGTTCACGGATTACGCGCTGGTGTTTGCGTCCTGCTACGTCGCCATGCAGCTGGGGCGAACGGCGTTCTTCCTGTGGGCCGCGCGCGATGGCTCACGGGAACTGCGGCGCGCCTTCTGGCGCATCTTCGCGTGGTTCTGCGTTTCCGCGGTGTTCTGGCTGGCGGGCGCGCTGCGGCAGTCACTGCAACCGGCCGCGTGGACGCTGGCTCTGGGTCTGGAGTATGCGGGGCCGGCTGTCTACTACTGGGTGCCGGGCATGGGTCGCTCGCACACGCGTGACTGGAACATTGCCGGCGGGCACCTGGCCGAGCGCTGCGGGCTGTTCGTCATCATCGCGCTGGGCGAATCACTGCTGCTGACCGGCACCGCCTTCGCCGACCTGGAATGGAATTCCCACACACCCGCCGCACTGCTGGCATTTGGCAGCGCAGCCGTGGGCAGCATCCTGATGTGGTGGATCTACTTCGATACCGGCGCGCAGCGGGCTCATTACCGCATCGCGCATTCCGCCGATCCGGGCCAGCAGGGGCGGATTGCCTACACGTACATCCACACGCTGATCGTGGGTGGCATCATCGTTTCGGCCGTTGCCGACGAGCTGCTGCTGGCGCATGGCGATCATGGCGTGCCGTGGATCGTGATCCTGTCCGGCCCACTGCTCTATCTCATGGGCACCGCATTGTTCAAATGGGTGATGAATGACCGCAGGGCACCACCGTTCTCGCACCTGGTCGGCTTCGCGCTGCTGCTGGCGCTGATCTGGCCAGCCCACAGCCATCAATTCACGACGCTGGGGCTGGGAATCACCACCACCGGCGTGCTGCTGGTGGTGGCGATCTGGGAGTCGATTGCGCTGGCGAGGCCAACGCGCACTCCCTAGGC
>Ga0164241_10005986_pt1 | contig 11199 bp, 13 predicted proteins | sample OricomyardsoilBY_FD_108780 | JGI IMG/M metagenome (GOLD analysis project Ga0164241, IMG submission 108780) | Backyard soil microbial communities from Emeryville, California, USA - Original compost - Back yard soil (BY) | ecosystem: Environmental > Terrestrial > Soil > Unclassified | place: USA... | reverse complement strand
TCCACCTCGGAAGTTTATGGCAAGAGCGCCAAACCGGAATTCAGCGAGGACGACGACCTGCTCATCGGGCCGCCCGGCCATTCGCGCTGGAGCTACGCCTGCTCAAAGCTGACGGATGAATTTCTTGCGCTGGCCTACGCGCGTGAAAAAAAACTGCCCGTCACCATCGCGCGGCTGTTCAACACTGTCGGCCCGCGCCAGACCGGGCGCTACGGCATGGTGCTGCCGCGTTTCATCGCGGCCGCGAAGGCGGGCGAGCCGCTGCAAGTTTTCGGCGACGGCGCACAATCGCGCTGCTTCTGCCTCGTGCATGACGCGGTGGAGGCGCTGGTGCGTTTGCAGCATTGCGATGCGGCGCGCGGGGAAATTTTCAACGTCGGCGGCACGGAGGAAATTTCCATTTTGGAACTGGCGAAACTGGTCGTGGCCACGCTTGGATCAAAATCAAAAATTGAACTGATCCCCTACGACCAGGCTTACGCGCCGGGTTTCGACGACATGCGCCGCCGCAAGCCGCGCGTGGAAAAACTGGGGCGCTGCGCGCTGTTCAAACCGCAGACGACGCTCCGCGAAATCATCCGGCTGACGGCGGGCGGATAAACCGGCCGGCTTGCGTCACATGGCCAGAATAAAAATCCCCTGCCCGGCTTGTGACAGCATTCTTCAGTGCGATGGCACACAGCGCGGCCAAAGGGTAAAATGCCCGCATTGCAAAGAATTGATTTCTGTTCCAAAAAGCGCTCGGTCTCATGTCCGCCGTCCGAAACGACGGCAAGCCAAGGGCAGATTCCGGCGGATCGCCCTGGCCGCCATTGTTCTGATTTTTGCGGCCGCGATCGCGATGATTGCGTTTTGGATCTTTCAGCCAACGCTTATTCACTGGCCGGACCGCCGGCCGATTGGCGTCCTGTTTCTGGCTTCAAACTATCACGCCTCGGACACCAATCCGCGCGGCTGGTTTAACGATCCGAAGCTGGATGTCACAGGGCCGGATGGCGCACAGCGTTTCCGCAAGGCGCTGATGGATTACACCGACCGCAGCCTGGATGTTTTGAAAAAGACCGGGGCGCAAGGCGTGATCGTGTGGGATTTGGAGGGCGAGCAGTATCCGCACAAGACCTCGTATATCGGCGATCCGCGTTTGCTGGACCGGCTGGCGCCGGAAATGGCGGCGGCGGCGGATGAATTTTTCACGCGACTGCGCGATGCCGGCTTGAAGGTCGGGGTGACGATCCGCCCGCAGCAACTGGTTTTTGAGCACGGGCGGCCCCGGCAAACGCAGGTGCTCAATATCAAACAATGCCTGCTGGCGAAAATTGATTACGCCCGGGCGCACTGGGGCGCCACGCTGTTTTACATTGATTCCAACGGCGGCGTTCGCCGGCCCGATGAAGTCTGGCAACTCCGCAGCCTGGCGAAGGAACGGCCCGATGTTCTGCTGATCCCCGAACATCACTATCTGCCTTATTGGGCTTTCAGCGCGCCTTACGTGGCCTTGCGCAAAGGCGATTCTTCCGTGACCGCGAGCTGGGCGCAGAAATTTTTTCCCGGCTCATTTCAAGTGCTGGACTTGAACGACGCTGACAGTGACGGAGCAAAACTCGCCGCTGCCTGGCGCAAAGGCGACATCCTGCTGTTCCGCGCGTGGTTCTGGAATTCAGATTGCGATCTGCTGGAAAATTACCAAAACAAATAACAGCGGTTAAAAACGCGCATCACAAAATCGCCTGATTGACGGCAATAAAAAACAAGCCGGTCTTGTGAACCGGCTTGATTTTGGAAGTGAACTTAAAAAGCTGAATCAACGAGCGGCCATTTTCTGGTTGCGGAAAATCCGCAAGGCGCTCACGCCAAAAGGCAAAAATAATTTGCATGGCCGGCACGCCCCGCAGTTTTTCGTTATTTTTTCAACCGCAAAAATTTCAGCGCGACCTTGAAATCTTTCGGCCATGGCGCGGAAAATTTCATCGTTTTTTTGGTGCGCGGATGGATGAAGGTCAATTCCTTGGCATGCAGCAGCACGCGCGCGGCGGCGTAGTTCACCAATTCCTTCAGCTTCTTGTTCTGCCTGGCCCCGTAGGTTTCGTCGCCCACGACCGGATAACCGAGATGCTGAAAATGCACGCGGATCTGATGCGTGCGACCGGTGTGGATCTGCACCTCGACGAGCGCGGCATGGTTCAGTTTTTCCAAGACGCGGTAGCTCGTATGCGCGGCGCGGCCATCGCCGTCGTCGTGAACCGCCATGCGTTTGCGGTGCGTGGGATGGCGGGCGATGGCGGCGCGGATTTCGCCGGCCTCGCGCGCGAGTTCGCCGCAAAGAATGGCGTGGTAGATTTTTTTGACGACGCGGCCGGCGAATTGTTCAGAGAGCGCCAGGTGCGTTTCGTCATTCTTGGCGACGACGAGGCAGCCGCTGGTTTCCTTGTCGAGCCGGTGAACGATGCCAGGCCGCGCCACGCCGCCGATGCCGCTCAAGGAACCCTGGCAATGATGCAGCAGCGCGTTGACGAGCGTGTGTTCTTCGTGGCCGGCGGCGGGATGCACGACGAGGCCGGCGGGCTTGTTGACGACGAGCAGCGACTGGTCCTCAAACAAAATCTCCAGCGGGATGTCTTCGGGCTGCGCCTCGGCGGGCCGCGCCTCGGGCCAGATGACCTCAACGACTTCACCGGCGTGCGGCGAATGCGTGGGTTTGACGAGCTTGCCGTTGACACGGATGTGGCCTTGCTCGATGAGGCGTTGCATCGCCCCGCGCGAGGCGGCGGGAAATTTTTTGCGGAGCAATACGTCGAGACGTCCGCCGGGCAGCGACTTTTCGACGGTGAATTGCTCCGCGCGGCCGGCCATGAAATCATTCCCCCGCCGGTTTGGGCGAATTTTCATTGCGCCAGGAGATGAGGAAGATCAGGCCGACGCCGGTGCAGATCGCGGTGTCCGCAATGTTAAAAGCCGGGAAACCGACCTCGCCGCCGCCGCGCTGTTGCATGTAGAAATAAATGAAATCAATCACTTCATGGCGGCCGGGCAGCAGACGGTCGGTGAGGTTGCCGGCGATGCCGCCAAAAATGAGGCCGAAGGCGATCTGGCCGGAGAACGTGTGCGAATTGAAATGGTGCCGCGTGAGAAACAGCGCGACAAACGCCAGCAGCGCGACGAACGCGAGCGTGCCGTTGTTCCCGCGAAACAGGCTCCACGCCGCGCCGGTATTGCCCCAATGGACAAACTTGAAAAAACCGTTGACGATGATTTTTTCCTCGCCCTTGTCGAGCAGGTTCAGCACCAGCCATTTGGTGAACTGGTCGAGGATGAAGACCGCCGCCGCGATGACAGCGATACGGCAGTTTGACTTTTGTAAAATGGAATGGGTGCTGGCCATGTAAATTTATTGGTGCAAGTTACCTGACCGTGAAAATAAAACACGATTTTTCTGAACGCCCGACGCCCCCCATTGCGGATATTCTCGTTGAAAGAGATGATTTGATGCCTTTTTCAAAGGCTGTGGAACCGGCATCCTGTCTGTCGCATTGATGGTTGCCTCCCAAACAAACCGAGGCAAGGCCACCGTGTCAGTGCTGATACGTTATGAATTTTCCATCCTTGCCAAGGGTAAAGGAAAGATTATCTATAGCGGCAATTTCCATTCCGCTTTCGTGCTTAATCCCCACTTCAACATCCGCGCCGCCATCAATGACGCAATACGCGCCTGTCGGTCTGATAACAATGTCTTTCAACTCATAATGCAATCCCGTGTCCGCCTCGGCCATTGGCAGGACTTCCTCCCTGGTGATGGGCACGGACAAGTCTCGTGGTTTGCCGTCCGTGGGGATCGAATTCAAGTCATGCGCCCCTTGTTTGGTCATCAAGTAAAACACCTTGGCCTTGTCTTTGCTGTTAGAGATGACCAACGTGGTGGAACCAATCATGAATGTGTAGCAACCTGCCGATACCGCATAGAAGTTGCTCAAATTGATTTCCGAAACATCAAATGGAATATGCCCTTTGTAGGCATTCGCCCACCTGTCAATGGCCGGTTTGAAACGCTCGGCGAACAATTCTTCCAAAGTTTTCCTTTCGGCTGACGTCAATCGGGAGGCCGGCTTATTCGTCCGAATCTGTTTGAACGAAACGGTGTTGGTCTGGCCTTCACGAATCAACTTGGCCAACCGCGCCCGGTCGGCGGCATGAAACGCCTCGTGCGCCTTTTCCCGCAGCCGGATGACGCGCAAATAGGGGTGCAACCGCTCCAGCGCGTCCCGGTCGGCGTATTGCCATTTAACCCAGCCCAGCGCAACCAGTGAGGCCAGAAACGTCCAGACGAATAATCGAACCCAGTGTCGTTTGAAAAATCTCACCGCTTAATTATTACCTCTCAAGTAATAAGCCAGTTTTCCATCGGCATCAAAAACCATGTCGTATTTCCAAGAAGCCGCATTATCTGGACTGCCGCCAACATGAACCATCACCCCGCCGTTGAGTCCACCGGAAAAGCCGCTAGGCACCAGCCGGACTTGGTCGGGCGGAAATTGGTTGCCACTATCAGCCACAAGCATCGTCATCACATCTCTCCTTGGGACTGGACTTACGATGAGGGGTGCTGTCCCATCTGGCTGCATTGCCATTCTCTTCGTTTGGGTCGGATCATTCAAATAATCAACCCGCGCAATTCCTTTGGTGTCCTGTATGCCAAGCGTTATTCCGTCCACGACGAAAACATATTCATGGTAGGCCGCGTTCATTCCTATCCGCTCGGCGAGCTTGTCCGGGGTCACAGATCTTTGTGAAAACGGAACGTGGCTTCCGTAAGCGTTGCACCAGTTGGACAGCGCGGGCCTATACCGCTTTTCAAAATTCGCCTGAAACTCTGCTTTCTCGGCGTCGGTAAATTCCGAGTATCTGGTTTTGACTTTGACGTGAAACCCGGCATTTGACGATACGTTCGGCGGTGTATTGGTGGCTAAAGCTACGGCAGGTTGCGGCGGCGCAGAAACTGGAGCCTTTGTAACCGAACGGTTGATCACCCAATAAAGCAGCAACATCACTGCGGCCAAACTTGTAAGTGCCAGCAAAATTCTCTTTGGATTCATCGTTATTAGTGCGTCGTAACGCTCATCGGATAGTGCCCAGAATCGTCGCGCTCGACTGGCTTCTTCGATTCGACTTTTCCATCGGCATAGAGAATGTTGCCGTCAATCGGACAGACGGCGAGAACTTGGTTCGGGTTTCCAAAATTCACATCCGATCCGGAACGAAAGTGGTAAGTTATATTCGATGCCGTAACCTTGGCCCAATTGGCTGCCACAGTTTTCGAGTGGTCCAACGGGCAAATTAAAAGCTTTGTCGTGGACAACTCATTGGACATGGCTTGAATAAATAAATAGGCATTACTGTCAAAACCATCCTTGTTCCTAGCGCATAATTCCAATGTGCCACCGGCATTGGTGCTTAAGTTGAATGGAAATTGATTGCCATGATCTCCATTCCAAATGAGGAACGCGATCCCGATCTGCTTCAAATTATTGACGCAGGTGATGTGTTGCGGCTTGGGGCCGTTTTCAACTCGCTCATAATTCCAATACAAATAATACACCCATGCGAATCCAAGCAACACAATGACAATTACGCGAGCGATGTTTTTTTTCATAGCAGCAAGGGTTAATGGCGGGCTGTCCAAGCCAGTCACCCCGCATGTTTCAAATGTTTTGGTTATCTCATTTTTACATGCGAAATATTGTTTGTGATGAATTCGCCATCATATACTCCGGCAAAATTCAAATACGGGAATCCAATTATCAACGGATATGTGTAGTAATTGTCCAATTCCGGGTTCATTCCCCGGGTCTGACTTAAAGCCCAAGCAAATGAGTAGGTTGGATCACAAGCACCAGGCCATGGATTTGGGCCAGACACCCAGAGATCGTCGAACATGACAGCTACTTCGACCTCTGTGCCACCAGATACGCCAGAGTATCCGCCTTGTGGAAGTGCCCCACTAAAAAAAAGACCGACATTTTTCATCATCCAGCTTGATGTCTGTTCTGCTGTTTTTCCAATTCCAAATGCTGCGGGCCATGTCGAAAATGTTTCATCCGCAGTGTCGGATGGGTCAGTATCAGTGTAACAAGCCCAAAGCGCAACTTTTCTCATCCTCCAATTTGGCGTGGCCGAATTGTTTGCTTGATAAGATGCGTTGTATTGGGCGTCAGCTGTGCCCAAATAGCTTTTTACGAACTGCGATCCTTTTGGACCTCCGCCAATTTCAGTGCCGTTCCCATGCCCCATGTAAAATGTAAAGTCCGAGTAGGCAAAACTTCGCAGTGAAAGCAAGATTTGATTGGCAAAGGACTGGTCGGTGCCTTGCGTCAAAACCGCTGGCCAAGCAGGAGTTGTTGATAGATCGCGATTTCCGCCGATTTGATCGGTTGTATAAAGTGTAGTGGAAGGCCAATCATTTTCGTAAAGAGACTCATAAAGACCAACCGCTTGGCTTCCAACGTATGTATTGGCCTGGTTATTCAAAAAGGTCGGATTAGGAGCACCACCTACACTCGGGTCTTCTTCCTCGTAACACATAATGTTCGCTGCGGCTTTCCTCACCCCATGCCGGTCTATTGAATTGGTGACAATCAGCGTCGCAGGGTCATACGCAACAAACTTCACAACATAGGTGTCGTTCGTGTATGGGGTGATTCCATCCGCTTCTGTGAAATCCCAAGGAATCTCGATAGTGGTTGCGGATGGAGCGTGTCCGACATAATGCGCAACATTATGTCCGTCAGACGGGTCAGAAATCCACGCTTCAATGTCCTGTTCTTTATTGATGACGAAAAGTGAGTAGGTTGTCCCGATGGTTGGAGAGCTATTGTCGCCAGCAAAAGCCATGTAGGTGTCATTTTCAAAATCAAGCGGCAACGAAGCAGATCTGGAAAAAAATATCTTCGCATTATCTGGCGGATTTGACGAGTCGTAAATCCGAGCAGCATTGGCATCATTAGCGTAAATGGTGCAAATGCCATTCGGGTTGTAATCCGTTTGGATATTAATTGTGTTGTTGGTTCCAATGCTGTATCGGGCGGTATTCCCATCCACCGTCACCTCAAACGATTCATTCGTCACGCCGCTCAAGTCGGTGATGGCGGCTTGAAGCGCAATGGTGTTGCTCACCACGTCGTAAGGCTGTGGCCCGGTCAGTTGAATTTCCGGCCCGCTGTAAGGAATGACGCGGAAGAAGGCATTATACACCGTCGAAATGTTCGAGACGACCAGATACATCGGATCCGTCACCTGCCAAGCCGGCACCGAACCTTGCACCAGCCAGCCGCCGTTCTGGATGTTGTTGGTTGGATTCGACAGGTCAATGGCTTTGAACAAGGGCGTTTCCACCTTGTCGCACACGACGAGGCAGAAATCCCGCGTTTCGGCGGAGTAATCAAAATGACTGGCCTTCAGCAGCAGGCAACCGGGCTGATACTGCGAAATCTGCAATGTTGGATTGGTATTTGTGTCTGTGAAAGCCACACAGGCATGGTAAAGATTGGTGTCCGTCGCCACAACCGCATTGGTGTCAATCACCGCAAAAGTTTGGGCCTGATATTTCAGGTAATTGGAAATGTCCGGCGGCGGAGCATAGGTGTTGGTGCCGCCACCGCCACCGCCGCCGGGAAACGGGATCCCTTCGCTGTCCAGCGCGTTCAACCGCAAGGCGCGGGATTTTCCGCTTGCCTGCAACTGCTGATAATCCTCCGGACTGTCGCCCACGACATACTGGCCGGGAAAACCGCTCATCTCGTAAACCGGCAAGGCTCCCTTATACGGATCGCACGGATAGGGCGGAGACAGTTGCTGGTTCAGCTTCGCCGACAGCAGCCAGAATGTTCCCGACGCCGGCGGCTCGGAAACCGGCGTGAGTTCCTGCGCCGGTGCGGGAAAAGCCATTGCCAAGACGGCAATGAGCACAGTTGCAAAGGATACTGCCCAACTTCTGAATATAGTTTTCATCATTTTATTTCTGATTTTTGGTTTGTGTGAAATGACGAGAAAGCTTATCCGCCTTGCGTTCCCTCATTCAGGATTATGATCTGAATTATAGCTGTCAGCACTTTTTGGTCAAGAGTATATTCTTATCACTGTGCTGTGCGCTTCCGTTGCAGCGTTTGGGGATGCGCCGTCGTTTGGACTTTTCAGATGCTTTCGCCTTGGTGTTGCAACGACACCGGGAGGCAAGAAAAATGAGCAAGCAAGGTCTCGCGGAAAAGGCGGGGCTGCATCAAACATACATCGGAATGATTGAGCGGAAGATGAGCAATCCGAGTCTGGATACAGCGTTTGCCATTGCCGAGGCATTGGCACTGCCGTTGGCTCAACTGATTGCCGAAGCTGAAGCCGAGCGAAAGCGCCACGACGAAGCGCCAAAGCGGAATTAATTTTTTCCCTCTGTCATTCCATCCTTTGCCTCATTACCGGCAAACGTAAATCTCAAATTATCTGGAATTTCGGACATGACCGGAACGCCCAACCACAAAAATGTGATAGGCCCGCAAGTGCGCCTTTTCCGCGAGCAGCGCGGTTGGTCGCAAAGTGTGCTGGCGACCAAATGTCAGGTGGCGGGCTGGGACACCTCACCTGATTGAATCCCTCCTTTTGTCTTATAGACGAAAATCTTTGGCAGGAATATGCTTTCCGCATGGCGCTGGTGCGCATCCTGGTTGACGGCTATTCGCTGCTCCACAGTTGGCCGGAGCTGGCGGAGGGCCGGCCGCGTCATTCCGAGGCGGCGCGGGACGCGCTGGTGGAACTGCTCACGCATTATCAAGACGCCTGCGGCACGCCGGTGACGGTTTTCTTCGACGGCCAGGGCGGCCGTAAATCCAAGCCAAAAAACACGGCGGGCAAACCGGTCGAAGTGCTGTTCTCCCGCGCGGGCCAGACGGCGGATGATCTGATCGAACGCGCGGCGGCCCGCTTTCAGCCTTACGGCGAAGTGCTGGTGGTGACGGATGATTTCGCGGAGCGCGACACGGTCAGCGCCTTCGGCAGTTCGGTGAGCAGTTGCGACAACTTCATCCGCTCGATCCAGAATGCGCTGGCGGACTTGCGGGAAAATCTGAACAATCACAATCGTTCCGAGCGAAACCGTTTTTTCCGGTCACGTTAACCATGAATTTTCATCGTCCCATTTTTTTTGCCGGCGCGATCCGCCGGCTCGGCGCGGGGATCGCCCTGCTGTTTTTTTTGACCGGCGCCCGGGCGGAACCGGCCGGCGGCGGACGCTGGTTGTTCATTTTTGACACGTCCTCCGCGATGAAAAAAATGCTGCCGGCGACGGAGGTGGCCTTGAAGCAGTTTCTCATCATCAGCGCCGGCGGCGAACTGGTCGCCGGCGACAGCGTGGCGGTCTGGACAGTGGGCCGGCAGGTGAGCGGCAAGTTTCCGACCTTCACCTGGGCGCCGGACCGGGCCGTGACCTCCACCACCAACCTGGTCGCGTTCCTCGAAGATCAGAGCTACCGGGGAGATTCCAAACTCGCCCTGTTGCAGGCGCCGATCAGCCGGGTGGTGGAAAATTCAGAGCGGCTGACCATCATTCTTTTCTGCGACGGCCAGAGCGACATCACCGGCACGCCTTACGATGAAAAGATCAACCGGGCTTTCCACGAATCCCGGTCTGAACGCAAAAAAAGCCGGCAGCCGTTTGTCGTGATCCTGCGCAGCCAGCTTGGAAAAATCATCGGCTGCTCGGTCAATTTTCCGCCGGGCGGCCTCACGGTTCCGCTTTTCCCGCCGCCGCCTGCGCCGCCACCACCGCCGCCGCCCGTCACCAATAATCCGGCTCCGATGTCAGCGCCACCGCCCGTCGCCCCCGTCGCATCCGGGCCGGATTTGGTCATCGTCGGCACCCGAGTCGGCACGAATTTTGACATGTTGATGAAGACTGCTCCGGTGGCCGGCAAGGCGACCAACGAGCCGGTCAAGCCGGCCGTGTCCACGACCAATTCGATTCCGGCCCAAGCCCCGGCGACAAACGTGATGACGACGAACTTTCCCGCCGCCGCGATTAAAACCAATGTCCCGGCGGCGATCACAACTGGGACGCCCGATCCGCCGATGAATATTTTCATCCGCCTGGGAGTTGCCCTGCTGGCGGCGGCGGGTTTGCTGGTTTTGATTTTGCTGCTCCGCAACCGGCGACGGACGCAGGCCAGCCTGATCACCAGTTCGATGTCGGACGGGCCGCCGCGCCGGAAATGATTTCCTTTCCGCGTGACTTTTGGCCGCGCCTGTGAAAGATTTCGCGGCCATGAAATCATTCAATGTATTTTGCGCCGGAAGCCTTGCCCTGCTGCTCGCCGCCGGCTGTTCCAATGAAAAACCGCCCGCGCCGGCCGCCACCCCGGCGGCGGTCACCAATCAGGCGCCGGCCGCTGCCAACACCAACGATGTCGGCGTCATCACGACGAGCGAAGGCGTGATGGTGGTGGAATTTTATCCGGACGTCGCCCCGCACCACGTTGCGAACTTTGAGAAGCTCGCCAAAGCAGGCTTTTATGACGGCACCTGTTTTCACCGTGTCATCCCCGGTTTCATGATCCAAGGCGGTGATCCGAACACCAAGAATGAAAACGCCAAGAACACCTGGGGCATGGGCGGCCCGGGCTACACCATCAAAGCGGAATTTAATTCCAAGCATCACGCGCGCGGCATCCTTTCCATGGCACGTTCGAGCGACCCGGATTCCGCCGGCAGCCAGTTTTTCATCTGCCAGGCGGACTGCGGCCAGCTTGATGGGCAATACACCGTGTTCGGCAATTTGATCAAGGGTTTCGACGTGCTGGACAAGATCGCCAACACGCCGACCGAACCGCCGAACCGTCCGATCAAACGCGTAAATATTGACAGCATCAAAATCGTTCCCGCCGCCAGCGTGAAATAATTTCAACCGACTAAAATCAAAAAATAAATTTATGAGCGAAGTTGCCATCCTTAACACCAGCGCAGGCGAAATGGTCCTTGAATTCTGGCCGGACGTCGCGCCCGGCCACGTCAAAAATTTCACCGACCTGGCCCAGAAAGGTTTCTATGACGGAACCTGTTTCCACCGTGTCATCAAGGGTTTCATGATTCAAGGCGGCGACTTCACGATGGGGAATGGCACAGGTGGCGAGAGCATCTATGGTGCCAAATTCGCGGATGAAGCATTTG
>Ga0164241_10005985_pt1 | contig 11199 bp, 11 predicted proteins | sample OricomyardsoilBY_FD_108780 | JGI IMG/M metagenome (GOLD analysis project Ga0164241, IMG submission 108780) | Backyard soil microbial communities from Emeryville, California, USA - Original compost - Back yard soil (BY) | ecosystem: Environmental > Terrestrial > Soil > Unclassified | place: USA... | reverse complement strand
TTTCAACGCGTTTCAAACCGGCTATGCGAGCGAACTACGGCGCTCCGATGGCGAGTTGATGCGGATGTTCAAACGCTTCTTTGGCGGCTCGAAAGGCGAGAAGGCCTATCACGCCTTTAAAACCCGGCTCGCGAACGATTCCTCAATCCGCAGCATTCACGACAATCCGACCTATTGCGCCAACGCCCAGTCTGTTTTTGAGGCGGCGCTGGTCGCGAAAAAGCCGACACTGGCCAATTTCGTGTCGGGCGTGGAGATTCAGGCGGCCAATCCCTACAGCGCCTGTCATGTGCGCGTTGCCGGGATCAAGGGGGCAGGTGAAGCGCCGAGCTTCATCCCCAAGCCGAAGCCCGCTGATTTAGGCGGCAACGAGCAGGCGGCCCTGAGCCCGAACTGAACGGCGAAATATCCGAATACACAAAGCGCGAAAGGCTCATCCCTTTCGCGCTTTTTTGCGCGCGACTGACGGCCAGCGCGGGAATGTTCAAACAGCATAAAAGTGCAGGCAGCAGAAGCGTTCAGCCCCCAGCGTTCAAACCGAAGCGTTCAGACCACCACGCAAAGAAAAAGGGCGGACCAAACGGCCCGCCCCAAATCTTTTGGCTATGAAAGCCGGGCTTAGTTGCCCGCGCCATCACCCAGTTCGATGACCGCGCGCCGGTTTTGCGGCTCACGGACGCCCGGGCCAGTCGACACGAGCGGATCGTCGAAGGACTTGCCGGCTGTCGCGATCGACGCACCGTCCATGCCCTGGGCAACCATGGCGCTCTTGACCGACGCCGAGCGGCGTTCAGACAGGCCCTGATTGTAGCTGTGCGAACCAACCGTGTCGGTATGGCCGGTAATGACCACCTTCACGATGTTGTTGGCTTTCGCCGTCTTCACAGCCTCGCTGACAACCTGCTGTGCTTCAGCCGTGAGGTCCGACTTATCAAAGTCGAAGAAGACGATGAACGTCTTGACCGCAGGCGGCGGAGGCGGCGGGGGCGGAGGAGGCGGAGGCGGTGGCGGGGGCGGCGGGGGAGGAGGCGGCGGAGGCGCTTCCTGTCCGACGTAGAACCGCAGACCGGCCATGATGATGTGTTCGCTCAGATTGTTGACGTGAACAGTCGTTTGCAGATCGTTGCGGAAGTTCGAATCCACATTGACCTGACGGAAACGATATTCAGCGAACAGATCCCACTGTTCACCAGCCTGCCAGGACAGACCGCCAATGGCCTGCCACATGAAGCCGGTGTGGCTGCCACGGGCGAAATCTGCACCCGAACTCGCACCACGAATGTCTGAATGTACGCTACCGGCACCGATACCGCCGCCGAGCGACAGATCGAGAGACGATGTCAGCGGCACGTCATACACGGCATTGGCCATGAACGAACGGACCGAAGCAGACCCGCGGCCGTTCTCGCCCAGGATCGGGGCAACGGACGCGCCCTTGATGCCATGCGAGTCGTAGCCGACTTCGGCTTCAAGACGGATCGGCACTTCGCTCAGCTTGTAGCCGACGCCACCAACAACAACAGCGCTGTTGTTGAACGGCACTTCGCCTTCAATACCGGCGACTTTTACTTTTACATCTTGGAGTTGATCCCAACCGGCACCAATAGTGAAGTACCAGCCTGTCTCGCTGCCGGCGAGAGCCGGACTCGAAATGGCCAGCGCCGCAACGCCAGCCAAGGCGATCAAACGGAGTTTCATATATTTTACCCTCGCTCTTAAGGAAATCGACGGACAGGTAGTCCCGCCGGTCATTCGGACCAGGCGGAGATATAACGGCCCGAATGCAGAAAGTCTCCCTCAATAGTCCATGATCTTCCGCTATTTAGCGAATAGCGCGTCGGATTTACCGAAGGGCTGTGACTGAGCTGCAACAACTTTAGCCAGTCTTTAAGGCTGTGCGCCAACATTGTAGCCAGTCCCAACTGTCAGGCGCCCGCCCCGGCCCAACCGCCACCACCGCTACAACACAGGGTTGTGTGACGGTCGCGGCAATGCGGAAATCGTTGCGCGGGTATGGGTGGGCTGATGGCCCCCACCCGGTTTTGCGCGTTGGCTTGCGCGGGTCCGGGCCTCGGCTTAAGCAACGCCATGACCGCGCCGGACCAAAACCCTATTAGAGAAGTGCTCGATCTGCTCGATCTGGAGCCGATTGAGGTCAATATTTTTCGCGGCGTCTCGCCAAAAGACCGTATGCAGCGGGTTTTTGGCGGGCAGGTGCTCGGTCAGGCGTTGGTGGCGGCCTATCGCACGGTGGAAAACCGGGTATGCCATTCGCTGCATGGCTATTTCCTGCGCCCCGGCGACCCCAAAGTGCCCATTCTCTACGAGGTGGACCGCAGCCGGGACGGAAAGAGCTTCACCTCCCGCCGGGTGGTGGCGATTCAGCACGGCAAGCAGATTTTCACCCTCGCAGCCTCTTTTCAGGTCGAGGAGGAGGGATTCGAGCATCAGTTCGACATGCCCGAGGCCCCGGCCCCCGAAACTCTGCCGACTGAAATGGAATTGCGGGCCCAGGCCCTGCCGCAGGTGCCGGAGGAGGACCGCGAATGGTTCACCCGCCCGCGCCCTATTGAGCTGCGCTATGTCGAGCCGATGGAATATGTCCGCCCCTCCAAGCGCGCCCCGCGCCAGATGGTGTGGTTTCGCTCCACCGGCCAGTTGCCGGACGATCTTTCGCTGCATCAGTGCCTGCTCGCCTATGCGTCAGACCTGACCCTGCTCGACACAGCGATCCGCCCCCATGGCGTCGGCTGGTTCGACCGCTCGGTGCAGATGGCGAGTATCGATCATGCGATGTGGTTTCACCGTCCGTTCCGCACCGATCAATGGCTGCTCTATGCGCAGGATGCGCCCAGCGCATCAGGCGCGCGTGGCTTCAATCGCGGTGCGATTTATACCCGCGAGGGTGTGTTGGTCGCCTCCGTGGCGCAGGAAGGTCTGGCCCGGCCGCGCAAACGCGGCTGAACGGGTGTAAACGCCTCAGCTGGCGCAGTTGTTACAGACGACCGAAATCACCCGGCGCGGCTTGGTGTAAAACACATCCTGCATATGCAGCGTGCCAAGGATGAACTTGCCGTAGGGTGAGGTGTAATTATACGTCACCTCCGCCACGATCAGGCTGCATTTGGTGGCGCTATCGCAATCCGCCGGCAACAGGCCGGGATCGCCGGAGGCAAGTTTGGTCGGATCGCCCACATTCATCGAGCCGCCGACCGTGTGCGCCACGCCATTGCTGGTGGCGGCGCTCCACAGCACCGTGCCTTTATTGGCCTGTTTGGTGCCCGTGAGACTGGTGATCACAATGCTGACATCGGCGTTTGAAAACGGCGTCATGATCGCGCTGGAGGCTGAAAAAATATCTGCCATATCGGCTTTGGTCAGCTCAGTCGCCTGGCTGGTCAAATCCGCCGCGGTCGAGGCCACGGTCGTCATCTTCTGGTGGGCGCTCAGCGCATTACAGGTTTCGACCAGCCCGAAAAACAGCACAATCATGAACGGCGCAATCAGCGCAAACTCAACCGCCGCCATGCCTTGCGTCGCCGATCTGAATTTGCGCAAGACCCTCAGCATGTGGTGCTCGCTTGCCGGTTGGCATCGGGATAGGGCTCGGTGCGGAACGCCGCCGCGGAGCCTAGCAGAACCTCATTGCCGCTTGGCATGTTGCTCATCAGCGGCGCAAGGAACGGCGTCAGCACACTCCACGGATAATAGGCGCGCAGCAAAACCACCTTGCAGGCATCGGTCGCCTGCACCGTCATGTTGTTCACGTCGAGCGCGCCATTGCTCTTGATGACGTTGGGATAGCTTGCCCCGGAAAAGCCGCTGAAGACGCGCATGTCCACCTGCAATGTATTTTTGCAGTCCTGCCAGCTCATCAACCCGGTGCGCGCCCCACTGGCAGGCGGATTTTGCGGATCGGAAGACGCAAAGCTGGCGCAGACCAGGGATTTGACGGTATCGGCGGAGAGCGCGCCCTTCTGTTGTCCGGTGCGTACCTGCCGGGCCGCATCATCGATGGCATTGGTCAGGGTTGACTGGGCGAAGAACAGCACGCCGGTCTCGATCAGCCCAAAGAGAAAGAGAAAGAAGATCGGCGCGACCATGGCGAATTCGACAGCCGCAGAACCGCGGCGCGAATCTTTACGCATCCGCGCGGCGGCGCGGTTCAGTCGAGAAGCAAATGCACCCAGCAACAACATCGCTTTTTCGCGCAACCGCGCCCTTTACAGGCGTGCGTTGTACCGCGCATGTCCGGCGGGGCGAAGCAAATGGCGCAAGCGTGATGAAGGAAATCTTAGTTGTGCGGGTTCCGATTAAGACTTGAGGCGAAGTTTCGTAAACTCATAAATGATCTGTTCATCAAGATTTATATTCGTGCAACTTTAGCAGCCGAACTTCATGTTCGGCTAACCATGTGTCGGAAAAGAAAGCGAATCTTCATGCCTCTCTCCGATAATACACGCGTGTCGTGAAAGTTGGAGCTGGGGATGCGTATCGGCAGCATGGTGCGTCAGTTGCGTAATCACATGCGTGCCTTTCCCAAGGCGCGAAGCGGCAATGTCGCGATGATTTTCGGCCTTTCACTCATTCCCCTCTGTCTGGCGGCTGGTGTTGGCCTTGATATGTCGCGCGCCATGATCACGCGTGCCCGCATGGGGGCCGCGCTCGACGCAGCAGGCCTTGCCATTGGCAGCAAGCCGGGCATGAGCAATGACGAAATGACCGCGCTCGCCAATCAGTATTTCAAGCAGAACTATACGGCGGACCCCAATGTCTACGGCCAGCCGGCGCAGGTTGTCGTCAACCGTCCAGCCGGTTCGCAGACCATCACACTCACCACCAATGTCGCGATGCCGACCACGCTGATGCGCATCGCCGGGCTGGACACGATGGGCGTGAATGTCAGCTCGCAGATCACCTGGGGCCAGACCAAATTATGGGTGGCGCTGGTGCTGGATAACACCGGCTCGATGTGCGAACCGCCCAACGGCGCATCCTTTCCCTGCCCTAATCCGGCATCCACCACCAAGATTTATGCGCTGCAGCAGGCCACACATAACCTGCTGACCATGCTGAAAGATGCCGCCGCCAATAATGGCGATGTGCTGGTTTCCATTGTACCGTTCAGCAAGGATGTGACAGTCGGCACCTCCTATGTCGGGGAAAGCTGGATCGACTGGACCGATTGGGAGGCCGAGCCGCCCAATGTCACGATCGCAAGTTCCATCGGCCCAGGTTCGTCATGCCCCTTCACCGACAGCAGCAACAGACGCAAAAGTCCGTATGGCTATTACTGCATGAACGATTCGACGAGCGATCTGGGCGACGCCTCAACTGCGACGAAGGTTTCCAAAGTGCCGGCGAGCGGCCTCATCTGTCCGGGCGTCGATAACGGGTCCTATAATACGCCCGGCAATGGCGGTTTCGCCCGTGCAGGTCACTATTGGAATGGCTGCTACGACAGCGTTCCCACCAACACGCTTGTAACCACCTCCACCTCCACCAGTAGCAACAACTCGGTCGCAAGTTGTACTTCAAACAGCAACGGGAATGGGGTGTGCAGCGGATCAACCAGCACTTCAACAAACACCAGCACCACCGGCCCCAATGTCACCACGGCAACGACGTCCGGTTACAGCGGGGACAGTGGCCCCACCACGACAAGCTCTACCGCCGCCCCGGTGACCGGCTCGCCCTCCACCAAATGCACGACCAAGAACAGGAAAACGACCTGCACCACAACGGTCACGACATCGACCACAACGACAACAACAAGCGTCACCAGCACGGGCGCCGCGCCCTATAACCATAACTGGGTCGCCAACAGCCATTCCAACTGGCGCGGCTGCATCATGGACCGCGCGCAGGATTATGACACCCAGAACGTCGCCCCCACGGGCGGCGCCAAATTCCCCGCGGAAAATTCGGACAACTGCCCCCCCGGCATCGTTTCGCCGCTGCCGAAAGCAAGCGACGTGGCCGATAAAACCGCGTGGGATGCTTACTGGTCCAATCTCAGCACGGAAGTGGACGCCATGGTCGCCAACGGCAACACCAATCAGGGTGTCGGCCTTGCCTGGGGCTGGCAAACGCTGACCAACGCCGTGCCCTATAGCCCCGGCACGCTGCCCACCGACACGCGCAAAGTGCTCATTCTGTTGACCGATGGCGCCAACACACAGAACCGCTGGTCCACCTCCGCAACAGACATCGATAGTCGCACAAAAAAAACCTGCCAGGCGATCAAGGACGACAACATCACGGTCTATACTGTGCTGGTGATGGCCGGCAGCTCCTCCATGCTGCAAGGCTGTGCGTCGGACACGACCAAATATTTCGAACTGTCCAAACCCGATGACATCGTAACCACCTTCGCCCAGATCGGTACCCAGATCACCAATTTGCGGGTGTCGCTGTAAGAGGGTTTGCCTATACTGGCACGTCGGCGGAAAAGCATCGCCGACGTGCCGATGCAGAACCGGCGAGCGCGTTTAATGCTTCCGGGACCGTCTTTATCTGAGAGGATAAAATCGCTGATGCGATAGATGTGCCGCGAAATCGAACGGTGGATGGTGCCGCCGGATTTGCAGCCCATTCTCAATAGGCGCATGCGTGCCAGCGTTTTCCAGTTCTACTTGCTCGCGTCAGCGGCTTTCAGCAACGCCGCCGAATGGCTGGCCACTTCGTCATGGATCGACTTGTGGTAGTCCGACGAGTCGCCCACCACCGGCGCGGGCTGGCACTGGGCGGATGTGCAGCTATAGGTATATTGCTGCGCGCCTTTGTTGAGCGTCACCGCCCCCATGCGGCGGCCGAACACCGTGACATTCTCATTGGCGATTGGCTTGCCGTCGCGGCCCAGCGCAATCAAATTGGTCGAGCCGAAAGATTTTCCGAGCACGAAAACGCGGGTCTCGTCGATGGTGGTGATGTCGGCGATGGTCGGGTTGCCTACATAGACCGTGGAGATCGGCTTTTTGAAGGTGACGATGCGCACTTCATCCACCGGCACCGAAATGTTGGCGGCAAAGGCCGGGGCAGCAAAGGTGGCGGCGGCAATGAAACTCACAAGGGCGCGGCGCATGGTGGTTCCTCATACAACGATCATGGCGGCAGATTAGAGTGCGCGCGTAAAGGAACGCTTAAATGGATTTGCCACATTGGCACCTCTTAAACGCTCCTTAACGGGCGTTCCCTAGCTTGAACGGTAAATCCTTTGGCCCGCTTTCGGAAGATATCATGAGACGCCGTGTCCCCGTTCCCGCTCCCGAGCCTGACAATATGCTAACAGAGATCCTGGAATATGGCCTCACCGCCACGCTTGTGCTTGTGGTGCTTGTCGCACTTCTGGAGATTTGCGGCATCAATGTGGGCTGGCGCCGTTAGCCGGTGACGCGCGAATTCACAGGTCTGGTAAACAGTCCGCAACCATTAAACATTGCATTCCCTTTATCCGCACGATTCTGTGCCGTGCCGAGACAAAACCGTCTGTGTGCGAAAACTGCCTTTAAATCGGTATTAATCGGTACTGCATAGAATGCGAAGGTCCATGACCTTAGGACCGGGAAGAGAGACCGGGCTCTGTGGATTTCAAGGGTGTCACTCAAGTGGAGGTTTTTATGTCCAATCTGATTTCGCGTTTTATCCGCGATGAATCCGGTGCGACGGCCATCGAATATGGCCTGATCGCGGCGTTGATCGCGGTCGTTATCATCACAGCGCTGACCGCAGTCGGCACCAAGCTGTCGAGCACGTTTAACAGCGTGAAGGATAGCCTGGGCGGTGCTGCCGCGCCGGCGACGTAAGAGACAAATCTTCGTCTCAGCATATCGAGCCGCTCCTCACCGGGCGGCTCGTTTGCTTTATGCTTAAGCGCATCTTCATATTTTTCGTCGATCTTTTACCCATGATCGCGCCCTGGCTCACCCTCATCCCTCTGATCGTGCTGCTTCTTCTTGCGGCGGGCTGGGATATTGCAAGTTTCACGATCCCCAATTTCATCCAGGTCGGGCTGATCCTCGCCTTTGCAGCCTTCTTTCTCGCCGCGGGCATTCCGCTTTCGGCGCTGAACGGGCATGTGCTTGCCGGGCTGCTCGGCCTTGTCTTCGGTTTCACTCTGTTCGCGCTCGGTTATATCGGCGGCGGCGATGCCAAGCTGCTCGCCTGCATTGCGTTGTGGCTCGGCTTCGCCGATCTACCAGCCTATGTGTTGCTCGCCTGCGTCCTCGGCGGCGCGCTATCGCTCGCCATTCTCGCTATGCGAAAATTGCCGCTGCCCGCCATCTTCGCGCGCCAGCCCTGGCTCCTGCGCCTGCACGATCCCAAAGAGGGCGTGCCCTATGGTGTGGCGCTCGTCGCCGGTCTTTTTTTCATTCTTCCGCAGACGGAAGTTTTTCACCTGGTCGCACGTCAAGTCTGACAATTCGCAGGGTGCTATTAAGTATTTTCTAAAGGGTGGTGTGCTCCAATTCAGATCAAAGGAGCCTTCCCCATGGATAGACGCCGTCTCATAGTTGTCGGATGCGCCGCCATCGCCGCTATCGCCGCCATCTTTTTGATGCGCGCGCTTCTGGGCGGTGGCACGCCCAAGGTCGAGGCCGCCGTCGCACCGCCGAAGATCGAGACGTTACAGGTTCTTGTCGCCGCCAAGGCGCTCCAGCCCGGCACAAAACTCACCCCCGCTCTGGTGCGCTGGCAGGGCTGGCCCAAAACCTCTGTCGATGGTGCCTTCGTCACCCCCGAAAAAGTGACAGATCTCACCGAATATACTGCCAAAGCCGTGGTGCGTGCACCGATGGTTGCGGGCGAACCGGTGACGGAAACCAAAGTTGTGCAGGCCGACAGGGCAACCTTCATGTCGGCCACGCTCACACCGGGCATGCGCGCCGTCTCGGTCGGCATCTCGGCGGAAACGGGCGCAGGCGGTTTTATTCTGCCGAATGATCGCGTCGATGTGATGAAGACCGATGTGGTGTCCGAAAATCCGCGCCGTTACCGCGCCACCACCATCCTCGAAAATATCCGCATCCTGTCCATCGACCAGACCTCGAAAAAGGGGGATGACCAGCAATATGTCGTGGGCCGCACCGCAACGCTCGAACTCACCCCCGATCAGGTGAAGGTGGTCGCGCGGGCCTCGGCCAGCGGCGCATTATCGCTCGCGCTGCGCTCCCTTTCTGCGCAAGACGCGGAAACGGCGCGTGCGGACGATGCGAAATCCTATACCGGGGAAATTCAGGTCATTCGTTACGGGGTCGTGCGTGCTGACGCCGCGATCCAGAGCAAGGAGTAATCGGCCATGCGTAGGGGTATCATTGCAGGCGTTCTTTTGAGCGCCGCATGGCTGGCTGCGGTCGCAGCGGCAGACGCCGCGCCCAAAGCGCAGGCCGAAAGCGGTGCAAAGGTGATTTCCATTTCCACCCGCGCCGGTCAGACCGTGAACCGGAAAATGAATCTGGCACTGGACAAGGCCGCAATCATCGAACTCACCACCGATGCGCGCGATGTGCTGGTCTCCAACCCCGAAATCGTGGACGCCGTGGTGCGCTCCCCGCGCCGCATTTTCCTGCTGGCGATGAAAGCGGGGCAAACCAACGCCTTCTTCTTCGATAGCGCGGGCCGCCAAATCCTCTCCCTCGACATCCGTGTCGAGCGCGATACCGGCGATCTGCAAACCATGCTGCGCAATGAGCTGCCCGATTCCAGCATCCGGCTCTCCTCCATCAATGGCACCGTGGTCTTAAGCGGCAATGTCAGCAGCGCCGCCGATGCCGCGCACGCCGCCGATCTCGCGGGCCGCTATGCTGGCGGGGCCGACAAAATCGTCAACATGCTCAAAGTCTCTGCCAATGAGCAGGTGATGCTGAAAGTGCGCATCGCCGAAATGCAGCGCCAGGTCGCCAAACAGTTCGGCATTGATCTGGCCGCCGCCGCCGTCGCCAATGGCGTGCCGATTGCGCTGTCCACCTCCAACCCCTTCGGGTTGATGGGCCGCGCGCTCAACGATCTGGCGGGCGCCAATATCGGCCAGGTTTGCAGCACCGGTGCCAACCCTCTGGGCGCGAGTACCTGCGCCATCCATCCCAACAATGTGCAGGGTTCTTTCAAGGCGTTTGAAGATATCGGCCTCATCCACACACTGGCCGAGCCCAATCTCACCGCCGTTTCGGGCGAAACCGCCAAATTCCTTGCGGGCGGCGAATTCCCCGTCCCCGCCAGCCGCGACCGTGATGGCAATGTCACCGTCACCTTCAAACAATTCGGTGTAGGCCTCGCCTTCACCCCGGTGGTGCTGTCCGAAAACCGCATCTCGCTACAAATCTCAACAGAGGTGAGCGAGCTCACCAATACCGGCGCCTTCAACATGGGCGGCGGTTCGGTGACAGATAGCAACGGCAACGTCACCCAGACAGGCGGCGTCACCATTCCGGCCCTCTCGGTGCGGCGCGCCGAGACCACGGTGGAAATGCCGTCCGGCGGCAGCTTCGCCATCGCCGGGCTGTTGCAGCACACCTCAAAACAACAGATCGACCGCTTCCCGGCGCTGGGCCAGATGCCCATTCTCGGCGCGCTGTTCAGAAGCCGGGATTATCAGAACAACGAAACCGAACTCGTTGTGCTGGTCAGCTCTTATCTGGTGAATCCGACGGGCATCAAACAGCTCGCCTCGCCGACAGACGGTTTTGTGCCGCCCGCCGATCTCGACACCATCCTGCTCGGCAAGCTCAACACGGTCTATCGCAAATCGCCTGACGAAATCCGTTCCGCATCGAACGGCCCCGTCGGCTACATCGTTCAGTAAGGGGTGATGGTCATGTCAGATTGGAAAACCATGTCGCGCATGAAACAGCTGGTCACCGGCGGCGCGCTGATCGCAGTCCTCCTCGCCGGAAGCTGCGCCGCGCCGATGAATAATGGCAGCATCGTCGCCGACCCCACCGTCAATCACCCGATCACCGTAGAGCCCGACACGCGGACTTTGCGTCTGTCCTTCGCAGGCGATGGGCTGACGGCGGATGAAGCGCAAAGTTTCGATCGTTTTGTGGGCGATTATCTCTCGCGCGGTAACGGCGCCATCTCCATCGCCGCCCCGGCGGGGCCGGGCGCTGGCGATGCGATCCGCTATTTCGGCGAACGCCTGATCAATCTCGGCGTGCCGCGCTCGCGCATCGTCGTCGGCAGCCGCCCCGTGACGGGCGG
>Ga0164241_10005984_pt1 | contig 11200 bp, 15 predicted proteins | sample OricomyardsoilBY_FD_108780 | JGI IMG/M metagenome (GOLD analysis project Ga0164241, IMG submission 108780) | Backyard soil microbial communities from Emeryville, California, USA - Original compost - Back yard soil (BY) | ecosystem: Environmental > Terrestrial > Soil > Unclassified | place: USA... | reverse complement strand
GCCCATTCCTTTCAGCGTCGCCTTGATAGCGGCCATCTCGTTGGAAATGATAAATGCGCCAACTGCCGCGCCCAGAATGATGATCAACTCATGCGGCGCGGAATGGATAATGATCTCCATCTTGCCGCCAGCGAAAACATAGCCGCCGAAGACAAAAAGGAAGATCGCAACAATGCCTGCAATACCGGTCATTGACTGGCTTCTCCTGTGGCCGGGGAGTCAGCAGCCGGTGCTGACGCTTCGATCTTGGTGGCGGAGCGGCCTGCGAGCAGGACGCTGAGTGCATAGGCCTGCTTGGGTTCCAGTCCGGCAAGGATCGGGGCCGCGGCTTCCGGTTTCATCCGCCGGATGAACTCGGCGGCAAAATCGGGGGCCATCGCGGCAAATAATGGGACGGCCTGATCCGGTTTCATCGCCTCGTAAGTGGCGACAAGCGACGTAATGTCGCCTTCCTGTGCCGCTGACAGCGTGTCAAGCGTGCCTTGCAACCGGTCCTGGGCCGCTTTCAGTGTCTCGATCCCGGCAGCAAGCCGGGTTTCGGCCTCGGCAATTTTGGCTTCGCGCGCGCTGATCACCGACTCGGAGTCTTTCACCTTCTTTTCCCGCGCCAGCAGATCATCCAGCATCGCCGCCATTGCGGGTTCGGTACACTGCGCGCCCGTCAGGGGTAGGGCGTCTGCGGCTGCTGCTTCGACCGGTGCTTCCGCAACCGGTTGCGACTCGTTCACCGCAGCCTGACCGACCCGCAACCCCAGCGAGACAATCAGCAAGGCCAGCAGCACCGCGACAATTCCGGGCTTGCGGCGTCTGACGTTTGGGCCGCTCATATCGCGCGGCCTTTCCGGGCCGACAGGAATTCCGGCAAGCGGACCTCGTCCGTTCGCGCGGCAAAGGACAGCGTCAGCGGTTCGACCTTTGACGCGGACGCAGGAGCAGGTGCGGGCACATCGTCGGGCAGGTCGTGCAGCGCCGCGACGAGCAGCTCGAGGCGTTTCGAAATCGCCTCGGCCCGGGACGTGACCTCGACAATCGATGCGCCGGACGACGCGGCGGCGGCTTGCGCTGCGGTCAGCGCCTTTGTCATGTCATCGACCTGCGCTGACAGAACTGCGATGGCACCGCCAACCCCGGTGTCGAGACTGTTGATATTGGCTATTCTGCGGGCGAGGATGACGCACCAGATGATCACGCCGATCGTGCCCGCGCCAAGCAGGATGTCAGATCCGTAGGACATGAGATTGCTCAATTCAGCACAAACTCCATGACTAAAAGGTTGGTCGCGTGGTCTTCGCCCACGACAAGCTGGACACGGCGCAACAATTGCGAGCGCAGCTTCAGGAGCGCCCCGTCTGCTTCGAAGTCTTGCGGATTGACGGCGCGCAAGTAGCTGTTCATCGCATCGACAATGCGTGGCATCACTTTGGTGACAGCTTCCGCCTGACCCGTCGGCACTTCGATCTGCGATGAGAATCGCAGATGTTGATACCGCTCGGATCCGGTGAGGGTGACAATCAGCGGCTCGACCGGCACGAATTCGACATCGCCGCCGGGCACCGGGTCGTCCGATTCGGCGTGTTCCGGCGGTGTCTCTTCATGGGTGCCACCCAGCCCGGGAATCATCCCCGCCTGCGCCGCGTAAAAGCCACCGCCCCCCAGCAAAACGGCCAAAATCAGACCGATGAGCAGGGCCTTGGACTTCTTTTTCGGGGTAATGTCACCAGTGTCTTCTGCCATCATTCTCATCTTTCGCTTGGGAGTGAGATAGCAGAGACCCGTTAACCAAATGCTAAGCTGCGGCGGTGTATGACGGTCCTTGTCCAAGAACTGGATGCGAGGGCCGAAACATTGCAAAGCATTTTACAGAACTGGCAGGCGCTTGATCCTCGGCGTCGGATTTTTGTCCTTGTCGCGGCCGGATTCTCGCTGCTGGCGGCGTGGGGCCTGTTCTCGTTGGCGACAAAGCCCAGCATGGCTTTGTTGTATTCGAACCTTGATGCGGCGGCCGCCGGTGAGGTGATCACGGCCCTCGACGCACAGGGCGTCACCTACGAAGTCCAAGGCTCGGCCATCTATGTCGATGGCGCCAAGCGCGATCAATTGCGCATGTCTCTGGCCGAGAGCGGCCTACCGAATGCGTCCAGTGTCGGCTACGAACTGCTCGACAACCTGTCGGCCTTTGGCACGACGTCGCGGATGTTTGACACCGCCTATATCCGCGCAAAAGAAGGCGAACTGGCCCGGACTTTGATCGCGACAAATGGCGTCAAAGCCGCGCGCGTTCATATCAATGTGCCGGAACGTGGAACCTTTGGCGCAAGCGGCGAGGCATCCGCCTCGGTCATCGTCACAACGTCGGGATTAACCGACGCGCAAGCGCGGGCCATGCGGCACATCGTCGCCTCGGCAATTGAAGGCCTGACGCCAGCGAATGTCACCTTGGCCGATTCGTCGGGGCGGCTTTATGCGCCGGAAGATTCCCCCGACGGGATCAGCGCCGATGATGAAACCGGCCTGAAGGAAAAGGTTGAACGCTTGCTGGCCGCCCGTGTCGGGACGGGCAATGTCGTCGTCGAGGTCACAATCGATCGCAACACTGATGTCGAAAAGGTCAGCGAGCGGACGATTGATCCAAACACCCGCGTGCTGATGTCGACCGAGGCGACGACAAGCACGACGTCCGAACAGGGCACCGACTCGGGCGGTGTCACCGTCGCATCGAACTTGCCCGCCGGCCAGGCGAACGGCAGCAACGGGTCCAGCCAAAGCTCGGCGAAAGATACCAGCGAGCGGGCAAATTACGACATTTCTGAAACGCAGCGGCAGGTCGAGCGCGGTCCCGGTCAGATCAAGCGTCAGACAGTTGCGGTTCTGATCGGCGGATTGCGCACCGTCGCGACCGACGGCACCGTCACGCTGACACCGCGTGATGCCGCAGAACTGACGGCACTGGAAGATCTGGTGAAATCGGCGGTGGGCTTTGATGACAAGCGCGGCGACGTGGTGACCTTGCGCTCGATGGACCTTGAAACATTGGCCGCCGAAGGCACAGTTGCCGAAGCCTCGCTGTTTGCCGGGATCGGCAATATCATCCTCGATCTTGCCAAAGTCGCGATCCTTGCTGTCACGACCCTTGTACTGGCGCTGATGGTTCTGAGGCCCCTGACACGGCGGCCAGAATTGCCTGCGCCCGGTCAGATGATCGCGCTGCCGAATGCTGTACCGCAAACCTTGGATAACCAGGCGGCGGATCTGAGCCGCCCGCAATCACTGCCGGGTCCGGGCGGCCCGCCCGGTGGGTTCGAGGTACCGTCCTCAGGGACCGTCGATTTCTCGAACTTCCTCGGCGGCAATTCAACCACCGTCGACCACGAAAATCCCGCGGACCGTCTGCGCAACCTCGTCGAACAACGCCGCGAGGAATCCATCGCGTTGCTCAGATCGTGGACGGAACCAGTTGCGGCGGAGAACACATAAGTGGCGCTGAAACTTGAAGAATTTGAAGCGTTAGCGCCCTCCGTCTCCGGCACGGCCGCCCCAGCGACCGATTTCGGGTTTGCACAGGTCGGCGACTTCACCTTTGCTGCGACGGCCCCCGCACCTGAGGGTGGGCCAGCGCGTGACTATGACGCAGGTTACAAGGCCGGATGGGAGGACGCCGAACGCCGCCACGAAAGCGAAGCGCAGCGCCTGTCGGAAGCGCTGCTACATTCGGTCCAAGACCTCAGCTTCACCCTGCACGAAGCCCGCGTTCATGTGTTGAAAATGCTCCGCCCGCTCGTCGAATCAATGATCGGCGCCCTGGTACCCGAGGCCGCAAAAGCGGCCCTGCCGGTCATCGTCGCTGACGAGATTGAGCAACTTGCTGTGGGTCTGGCGGACGAACCGCTGACACTGCGGATCAGCGCTGATGACCGGCTGATGCTGGAACGGGCGTTGACCGGCGTCCAGTCAAGCCTGCAGGTCAAACTGGTGGTCGAGCCTAGCTTGGTCGCCGGACAGGTGCTGATCAGCACCGAAAATCTGGAAAAACGGATCGACCTTGACGAGGTACAGACCCGCATCACCACGGCGCTGCGCACGCTTGGCAGTGACTTCACCGAACCCCAAGAAACCAATGCAAACATGGTGGCATAATGCCTGACGACGATCAGAATGATCCACTTCGAAATGTCCCTTTAGAGCTGATCGTCTCGATTGGCCGGACGCGGACGCGGGTTAAAGACCTGCTCGCGCTTGCACCTGATCAGGTGTTTCGCCTTGATCGCGCACTGTCCGATCCGGTCGAGATCTTTGTCGGCGACAAGCGGATCGCTTTCGGCGAACTGACCGAGATCGAGCACGAAGGCGCGGTATCACTCGCCGTCCGGATTACTGATCTGGTGGACCAAGACCGTGCGGCTTAGATTTCTTCTTGGCCTACTGGTCCTCCTGCCCGGCCCTGTTTTCGCGCAGGACGTCAGCATCTCACTTGGCGGCAATTCCTTGTCCGCAACCGGCGTCGGCCTGTTCGCCTTGCTCACAGTGTTGGCGCTGGCCCCGGGCATCGCCGTGTCGATCACCTGCTTTCCGCTGATCGTCACGGTGTTCTCGATCCTGCGCCAAGGCATCGGTTTGCCACAGGCCCCGCCGAATATCTTGATGGTTGGCCTGTCGATTTTTCTCACCTGGTTCGTCATGGAACCCGTCTTCATGCAATCCTGGACGGACGGCGCAGGCCCGGCCTTTCGCGGTGAAATGAAGATCGAAGACGCGTTCACCCCGGCCTATGAGCCGTTCCGCAAGTTCATGGAGGCGCGAACGGACCCGGATTCCTACGCCCGTATGGCAAACTTACGCGGCGTTGACCCGGCCATTGCGAACTCCAACCTGTCGATCCTGATCCCCAGTTTCATGCTGTCCGAAATCGGCCGCGCATTTCAGATCGGGTTCGTTGTCCTGCTGCCCTTTCTGATCATCGATTTGGTCGTTTCGGCGATCCTGATGTCCATGGGGATGATGATGATGCCCCCGGCAATCGTCTCGCTGCCGATCAAACTGGGGTTCTTTGTTGTCGCGAACGGCTGGACGCTGCTGTCTGAAGCGCTGGTCAAAGGCTATATGTAAGGCAATGTGACTTGCGGTTCCGCAAGGTTTGCCCCATCTAACTTGGGTCAAACACCGAGGACCCGCCATGCCCGCCTATCGCTCCAGAACCACCACCCATGGCCGCAACATGGCGGGCGCACGCGGGCTTTGGCGCGCAACGGGCATGAAAGAGGGCGACTTCGGCAAGCCGATCATCGCGGTTGTGAACTCGTTCACCCAGTTTGTGCCCGGCCACGTCCACCTCAAGGACTTGGGCCAACTGGTCGCGCGTGAAATCGAAGCCGCAGGCGGAGTTGCCAAGGAATTCAACACGATCGCCGTTGATGACGGCATCGCGATGGGCCATGATGGCATGCTGTATTCGCTGCCCTCGCGCGAATTGATCGCTGACTCGGTCGAATACATGGTCAACGCCCATTGCGCCGACGCGATGGTTTGCATCAGCAATTGCGACAAGATCACCCCCGGCATGTTGATGGCCGCGATGCGGCTGAACATCCCGGTGGTCTTTGTCTCGGGCGGCCCGATGGAGGCCGGAAAGGTCATCCTGAAGGGCAAAGAAGTCGCGATGGACCTTGTCGACGCGATGGTTGCCGCCGTTGACGACAACATGAGCGACGCCGAAGTTCAAGCCATCGAGGAAGCCGCGTGCCCGACCTGTGGCTCGTGTTCCGGCATGTTCACGGCGAATTCGATGAACTGCCTGACCGAGGCTTTGGGCTTGTCTTTGCCCGGGAATGGCTCGACCCTCGCGACCCACGGCGACCGCAAGCGGCTGTTTGTCGAAGCCGGTCATTTGATCGTGGACATCACCAAGCGCTACTACGAACAGGACGACGAATCTGTCCTCCCGCGCAACATCGCAACCAAGCAAGCCTTTGAAAACGCAATGACTTTGGACATTGCGATGGGCGGCTCGACCAACACCGTGTTGCACATTCTCGCTGCCGCAATCGAAGGCGACGTCGACTTCACCATGAAGGACATTGACCAGTTGTCACGCAAGGTGCCCGTCATCTGCAAGGTCGCGCCCGCCAAGTCCGACGTCCATATGGAGGACGTCCACCGCGCGGGCGGCATCATGGCGATCCTGGGCCAACTCGACGCGGGCGGCCTCTTGCACCGCGACACGAAATGCGTTCATGCGGCCTCGCTGGGTGCTGCGATTGACCACTGGGACATCTCGCGGTCGAACTCCGAAGACGTGCGCCATTTCTTCATGGCGGCCCCGGGCGGCGTTCCGACGCAGACCGCGTTCAGCCAAAGCCGCCGGTACACCGAACTCGACCTTGACCGCGAGAAAGGCGTGATCCGCGCGACGAAAACCCCATTCTCGAAAGACGGCGGACTGGCGGTTCTGAGCGGCAATATCGCGCCCGACGGCTGCATCGTGAAAACGGCAGGCGTCGACGATTCCATCCTGAAATTCTCGGGCCCTGCACGGGTGTTCGAAAGCCAGAACGCGGCGGTTTATGCGATCCTCGACAACCAGATCAAGGAAGGCGACGTCCTTGTCATCCGCTACGAAGGCCCGAAAGGCGGCCCCGGAATGCAGGAAATGTTGTACCCAACCAGCTACCTGAAATCGAAGGGCCTCGGCAAAGCCTGCGCGCTTCTGACCGATGGGCGGTTTTCGGGCGGCACCTCCGGCCTGTCGATTGGCCATGTCAGCCCTGAGGCCGCATCGGGGGGCACAATCGGACTGGTCAACGAAGGCGACATGATCGACATCGACATCCCGAACCGCACGATTTCTTTGCGGGTCAGCGACGCCGAACTGGCGAAGCGCCGCGCCGTGCAGGACATCAAAGGCTGGAAGCCCGAGAAGGTCCGCTCACGCAAGGTGACGCAGGCCTTGAAGGCCTATGCACTGTTCGCCTCGTCTGCCGACAAAGGCGCAGTTCGCGTGTTGCCAGAATAATAAAAAGGGGAGAGGTGTCCGCAGACGCCTCTCCCCAAATTCATTCGTCCGTCTAAAAGATCAGAACGGAATTTCGTCGTCCATGTTGGACCGCGATCCGCCGCCTGACGACGCACCACCACCACCGACCGGTTCATAGCTGCGCTCTTCGTAACCGCCCGAACCGCCACCATAATCGCCGCCACCGCCTGAGCCACGCGAATCGAGCATGTTCAACTCACCCCGATAGGGCCGCAAAGCGATCTCGGTCGTGTAGCGATCCTGACCGTCTTTGTCCTGCCATTTGCGGGTTTCCAACTGGCCCTCAATGTAAACCTTCGAGCCTTTTTTCAGGTATTGCTCAGCGACGCGCACCAAAGCTTCGTTATAGATCGCCACCGAATGCCACTCGGTGCGCTCTTTTTTCTCACCGCTTGCCTTGTCGGTCCAGTTTTCCGACGTCGCGATGCGCAGGTTGCAGACCTTGCCGCCTGACGGGAAGGTGCGCACTTCCGGGTCACGCCCAAGGTTGCCGATGATGATGACTTTGTTGACCGATCCTGCCATGGCTGACGCCCCCTTTGATCCTGCGATTCGATTTTCGCGAGACTATCTCTGCCAGAACTTGGTTAATAGTCTCTTACGCACAAGAGACTGGAAAAGTTCCACGGCCCGCGCTAAAGAAATTGCCATGTCGAAGCGACTGCTTGCATCATTCGCGGCGTTCAGCCTGATTATCTGCACCGTTCCAGCGGTGTCGGGACCGCTTTTGATTGGCAAAAAGACTGGCATGGCGGCCAAACTGGCGCTCCTCGATGGTCGGGCGGCGCAGCAGTACGACTTTTCAGAGCGTCTGAAACCCGACTACAAACCAGCAAAAGCCGGGACCGAAACAGTGCCGAAATACAGCGGTAAGTATTCGGGCGAGTACCTGACGCTGGCAAAGGCTGCGGCCCGCAAATATGATATTCCGGAAGATCTGTTCCTGCGCCTTGTACAGCAGGAAAGTGGTTTTAACCAAGGCGCTGTCTCACCGAAAGGTGCGATTGGACTGGCACAACTGATGCCCGGTACGGCTGCGCTGCTCGGCGTGGACCCGAACAATGCCGAGGACAATTTGCACGGCGGCGCACGTTACCTGAAGATGCAATATGACAAGTTCGGTACGTGGGAACTGGCACTTGCTGCTTATAATGCCGGGCCTGATGCGGTTGTCGCGGCGAATGGCGTACCGAATTATGCCGAGACGCTGAATTACGTGAAAGTCATTCTCGGAAGCTGACGGCTGTCCGGACTCGGTTCTGGGCTACTTTGACTTGGCCTGGTGTCAGCTTTTCTGCTTTATAAATCGATAGATAAGTCAGTTTGGCTTGCGGAGCGCAGGCCCGCAGGATCGCGGTTTTCAACACGCGCCGAACGGGTCGCAAAAGCGCGAAGTCCGCCCACCACGGCGAGCCGAGCGTGGTAATCGCGACAACATGCTTAAGCTTGAGCAGAGGTTTGATCGCCGACAGGTCCTCTGCATGGTCAAACGCGACGCCGGGCGCCCATACGCGGTAAAACCAGCCCTTCAAGATCGCCGGAAAGCCAAACCACCAGGTCGGATAGACAAGGATCACGGCCTCGGCCCACTGCAGATTTGCGGTTTCTTGGGTCAGCGCGGTTTGATCAAATTGTGCATGGTAGGACGCACGCTCTTTCGCGCTCAATCGCGGGTCGAAGTCAGATTTGTACAGGTCTTGCAGACGAAATTGATGGTCCATGAGCGCAGAATACGCGGTTTGTGCAAGCAACGCGCAGAGGCTTTCAGCGAGCGGATGGGCGAGAACGAGTAAAATCCGCAAGGTCAGAGGTTCTGCGCAGCGGCGAGAGCGAGCGGAGACAGACCATTGTCCGGCGCAGCGGCAATGGCTTTCAATGCGGCTTTCATGCGGGGGTCCCAGAAGTCTTTCAGATGCGCCAGCGTGCCTGCCGAGCGGTCCGGCTCGGGCTGGCTTTCGTAAAACGTCGCGATCTGGTTGGCCATCATGACCAGTTTGTCAGGCTGCATAGGTTTTGGCCTTTGGTTCTGTGTGGGTTTTCGGTTCGCGGACGCCGGTGATCAGGGTCATGCCGGTGTCCTTTGCGAGCGCGACGGCGCGGTCGGTGGGCGGGGCGGCGCCGATCAGGACGGGGCAACCGATGGCGGCAGATTTCTGAACAAGATCAAGGGACAAGCGGCTGGTCATCACGATGACACCTTGGCTGGCGTGGCCCTTGATCGCGCCGATCAGCTTGTCGAGCGCGTTGTGCCGCCCGACGTCTTCCCGGACGATCATGTCATGGTGAGGGGACCAGAACCCTGCGGCGTGCATGCCGCCATATTGACGGCCAAGCATTTGTTTTTCCGAGAGTTTTGCGAAGAGATCGGGGATCAAGCCGGATGAGAATGCGATGGGTTTGACGGGGGGAAGGGTGCGGGTGGCGTCCTCCAGCCCTTCGATCCCACAGAGGCCACAACCAACCGGCCCGACACGCGACCGGCGGCGGGCGTCGAGTTTTGCGGCCAGGTCGGTGGGGATCCATGCGGCGACTTCGATGCCTTTTGCCCCGTGGTCGGTGACGCTCAAGTCCTTGATCTGATTGATGTCTTCGACGATCCCCTCGGACAGGCAAAAGCCGGCCAGAAGGTCGGCGAGATCATGTGGCGTCGCCATCAAAACGGCCTCGGTCGAGCCGTTCAAAACCAGAGCCACCGGGGTTTCGGGCGTGTAGATCATGAGGTCAGACTAGCGGCTTTAGGGTCGCACTGCGACTCCATTTCCTAACGAATCGTTAACCGTTTACCGGCAGGTTGCCGGTAAACTCTGAAACTCACCGGCAAACTGCCGGGTCCGGTTTATGGATCAGTTGAAGATTGATTTGGCGCTTACGATATGGGACGTCCGTTTAAATGAGTTACGTTCGCTTTGTCAGGCCCAACATTGCGGAAGGCCTCCACGCGCGAGAAGGGTTCTTCTGTGCAGCTTATGCCTTGCGCAATCGGACTGAAATTGATCCGTACACGTCGGAGCGACTGGAAGAGCTATTAAGTTGGTTTCGATCAAACTTGGCTATACCGAAAGCGTTCGATCGATCAAAATCAAAGGGTGCGGGTCGCAAGTACACCCCAGGCCTGAGTTGGTTCAAGGAAGATGCCGCAGCGGCCATCGCTCGTTCGTTTGAGTTGATCGAACTGCTCAAAGAGAATGGCTATCCGATTGAAATCATCCGCGCGGAACGGATTGGCTTTATTGTCTACGAAGACCATCAACAAGTCGTCGCTGAACCGTTTTCTGACACACCAATCTGACGAGGATAGGGGATAGGTAGTGAGCGATGGTCTTCGTTTTCTTTGGCCCGGAACAAGCGAAACGTCGGGCCAGCGCCTGCGGGACCCCTCGGGCTGGAGCTTTGGTGACGTTTTCTCTCCATTGAGTGGTCAGGGTTCACGGCACCATAGATCGCGCAGAACAAGTGTTGCACCGCCATCCCCCGGCAGTTGCAGTCCCGCCTAGCCTTGCGAGCGCTGGTAGCTGTGTAATGAGCTTTAGTTGGCAATTCAGCACATCAGCGTTGGCAATTATCCGCACGCGGACTCTGCTCATACCAGATTATCGTTGCCGCCCCGGATCATACCGCCGAGCTGAGCCTGTAAGGATCGAAGAAGCGAAATAACAAAGTCATCTTCATTATAATGTCGACCGCTCATATCAGCAGCGATCACGAGGTGACCGCCCGTCTCGTTCTCAACGTCACTTTCGATATTGACGTATGCAATTATGTCGTCACCATGCTCGGTCATAAGGAGCCAAGGGTATTCCTGCTTTGGGAGGCGTTCGGATAAAACCTTTTGCGCGAGCATCCGATCCGACACACCTGTCAAAAAGTAACTTTTCAAAAGAGCGCCCTGATCTTGCACGCCGGTGCATAACTGCAAGACATCCGTGACGGCGCCAGCAACAGACCGAGTACATTCGCCGGAGACATCACGATTGCAGTTTTGCCAATGACTATTGGCCCCACTCATTCCGCCGCGGGCAGGATCCGGCGGGAGTGGGTGGCCTGCTCGGAATAGTCCTCTTGCCACTCGGTCGGGCCGTTGGACGGCGCGACCTGAACGGCGGTGACCTTGTATTCCGGGCAGTTGGTCGCCCAGTCTGAAAACTCGGTCGTCACCACGTTCGCTTGCGTGTC
>Ga0164241_10005983_pt1 | contig 11201 bp, 6 predicted proteins | sample OricomyardsoilBY_FD_108780 | JGI IMG/M metagenome (GOLD analysis project Ga0164241, IMG submission 108780) | Backyard soil microbial communities from Emeryville, California, USA - Original compost - Back yard soil (BY) | ecosystem: Environmental > Terrestrial > Soil > Unclassified | place: USA... | reverse complement strand
CGAGGACGGGGACCGGGAGCTGTTCGATCGCGCCGCCGACGCCAGCCGCGAGACGCTGACGCAGTTCCTCGTCGCCGGGGGACGAGAGCGCGCCGAGCGGCTGCTCGCCGATCGCACCCGCTTCCAGCTTTCTCCGGATGCCTGGGACGAGTTGGTCGCGATCATGGATCGGGAGGCAAGGCCGAACCCGAAGCTCGCGAAGCTCTTCTCGCGTCGCTCCGCTGCGTAGTCCTCCGTGGTGCGGCTGCACGGTCCGAGGCCACTCGAGCGTAAGGACGCGCGCGAGGGATTCCGTTGCGGTGTCGCCTCATTGGACACCTGGCTGGTCGAGCACGCGCCAGGCGCCGATGCCGCCCGCTCGGCCCGCACCTACGTTGTCATCGATGAGGAGCAGGACCGCGTCGCTGGCTACTTTGCATTGACCGTCGCCTCGCTCGAGCGGGAGGAAGCGACCGGAGGGGCGTCGCGTGGCATGCCCCGCCATCCGATTCCGACGATGCTCCTGGCCCGACTTGCGGTCGACGAATCGGTCCAGGGAGGGGGAGTCGGGGCGATGCTCCTGGGCGATGCGATGGAGCGAACGCTCCTGGTCGCCGAGGAGACCGGGATCCGCCTGCTCCTCGTCCACGCGGTCGACGGGCAGGCCAGGGATTTCTATCTCCACTACGGCTTCGAAGTCTCTCCTTCGGACCCGATGAACCTGCAGCTTCTGGTCAAGGACATCCGGGCAACCATCGCCGGTCGCTGATCAGACGACCGAACTGGTGAGAGCAGCTCCTGGAGTGGCTCAGTTCGACCTGCCTAATCGAGCGATCCTGACAGTTTCGGCAGGAAGTCTACTTTTCGCAGGTCCGAGCCGAAGTTGGGTAAACTCCAACTCCTGCTGAATCCAACAGGTAGAGCAATTTATGCAGAATGACGCGCGTACGATCGAGAGGGAAGCCTTCCGGCTGTTGCCATCGCTCCTCGCCGAGATGCTGGATGAGGAACAGGTTGAGCTCTACCAAGACAAGGGGCGACGCGATCTTGGGATAGACGTTCTTGCAGACGATTCTCGGGGCCGACGTTGGGCGATCGAGATCAAGAATTCCAGCCGTCCGGGCCAAGTCGACCGCGCGGCGGCTCAGCTCGTACATCACGAAGACAAGGGCTTCATCCCAGTCTTGGTCGTCCCCTATATGTCGAAGGCAGGTGCGGAGACGGCAGACCGCCTAGGACTCAACTGGCTGGATCTTTCCGGTAACGCCCACATCCGCGACGAGGACCTACACATCTGGGTCCAGGGAAAGCCCGATCGGTTTCGCGCAGTCGGCAGACCCTCGTCTCCCTTCGCGCCTAAGAGTGCCCGCATCACGAGGACCCTCCTGCTCGATCCTGTCCGGTGGTGGCGCCAGAAAGACCTGGCAGACGCCACCGGCCTGGACGACGGGAACGTCTCGCGGATCGTCAGGAGACTCGACGACGAGAATCTGCTCGAGCGCCGCGGGCGGGAGCTACGCCCCCGTGACCCCGGCCTTCTCCTCGATGCCTGGGTGCAGGACTACCGTTTCGATCGCCACCAGGCGGTCTGCGGACATTTGAGTGGTGGCGGGATCGAGATCGCCCGCGAGCTCGATCGGCGCCTCGCCGATGCAAATGTCGCCCACGCCTTCACCGGCCTGCCGGCCGCCTGGGCGATGTCCCGGTTCGCTCGGTTCCGCCTGACCAGTGTCTACGTCGAGGGCGACCCGCATCTGGTCGCCGAAGAGACGGAAATGCGACTCGGCGAGAAAGGCGCGAACGTGCAGCTGCTGGGTCCGGACGATGACGGAGTCTTCGCCGGCGCGACGGAGTTCGACCGACTCCCCTGTGTCGCCCCCGTGCAGGTCTACCTTGACCTTTTGAGTCTGCCCGAAAGATCGAGGGAGGCCGCCGACCATCTTCGCGCCGAACGGATGGACTGGCATGACTGACCTACGCAAGCCGAGGCACCGCAGCGGCTACTGCCGCGAGGAGACCGACCAGGTCAAAGCTGCGCTCCTGACTGTGGCGGTGACGTTGGGGGCGATGATGGACCGGATCTGCATCGTCGGCGGACTGGTGCCGAGCCTTCTCATCGACCTCCAGGTCGGCACCGACCCCGAGACCGAAGCGAATCATCCGGGGACCAACGACCTCGATGTGGCTCTCGCGATCACTCTCCTCGATGACGAAGAGTACGCCGAGCTCGGTGAGCGGCTGCGCCAAGAGGGCTTCGGCCCCGACAAAAACAGCAAGGGCAACCCCACTCCGCAACGCTGGAAACTCGGGTCGTTGAAGGTCACCATTGACTTCCTTCTCCCGCCGGTCCCCGGCGTCGAGGACGGACGTCGCATGCAACCGCTGGAGGGTGATCTCAGCGCCATCATCACTCCTGGCCTGCAGCTCGCCCACGAGGAACGCGAGGAGATCATCCTCGACGGGCACACGTTGAAAGGGGAGCGGGTGCGACGGCCGATCCCCGTCTGCGGCCCCGCTGCCTTCGCCGTGCTGAAGGCGCTGGCCCTCAACGACCGCGGTGAGCCGAAGGACGCCTTTGACCTCGTCTACGTCCTTCGGCGCTGGCCGGGAGGTATCGCCGACATCGTCGAGCGACTCGCCCCGCACGTCGAGACTGACGGAGGGATCGTTGGCGACGCTCTGGGGAAGCTCGCCTCGGACTTCGAGTCACCCGACAGCCATGGTCCACTTCGGGCAGCCGAGTTCGACGGCGAGCAGGGCGAGGACCTCGACGCCGGTGCCGCCGATGCCCACGGCTACGTCGACGACCTTCTTAGGCAATGCCGTCGTCGCGGATACCTCGATGGCTCGGTGTCGGAGGACTAGACAGGGACGTCTGCCCGAACGTAGCCCTGCCCGACTGGTGAAGCTCCAGTGGCACACTGCGTCCATGCCGACCGACCGCCACCTGTGCGGCGGGGAGCCCGAGGGCGCCCGCCGACAGGAGCTGCTGGAGAGGCGAACCGCCCCTGGTCATCGACACCTCGGCGCGGATCGTGGACCCCGCGGTGCGTGGCACTGGCGGAAGATCCCGTCCGTGAGGTGATCGGCTCCGGCTGGCTCCTCAGCCCAGGGTGAAGTGAAGACCCCGGCCCAGCTGGGCCTCGCCTTCGCCGTAGAAGGCCGAGACCGTGTATGGCCCGTCGTCTTCGAGGAAGGAGAACTTCTCCAGCTTGACCCGGCTCCTGTAGACCCCGTGCTTGCCGCGCTTCGGTTTCCACCCAGGACATCTCGGGGTGGCGCCGGGGCTTGATCCGGGCTAGCGTTCCCGTCTGATGAGGGGAGCATCGAGAAACGGTCGGGGACGCCGGCTGCCGGCTGTCTTGGCCACCCTCGTCGCGGCCCTCCTCTCCTGCGGCCTGGTCCTCTCATCGGCTGCGTCTGCCCAGGCGCCGCTCTCGATCAGGATCGAAGGCAATCACTTCGTCAACGGCGAAGGCCAGACGATCCGCCTGCTCGGCGTCAACCACCCGAGCCTGGAGTACGCCTGCGTCGATGGCTACGGCTACGACGACGAACACATGGACGCCGCCGACGCCGCCGCGATCTCCTCCTGGAACGCGAGCGCGGTGCGCGTGCCGTTGAACGAGGACTGCTGGCTCGGCCTGAACGGTCAACCCAACAGCAGCCAGGGAGCCGACCCGCCGCTGACCGTGGCCGGCTATCGGCAGGAGGTCGAGAACTACGTCGCCGACCTGAACGCGCACGGCCTCTACGCGATCCTCGACCTCCACTGGACGGCGCCGGGGGCGAAGATCGCGAACGGACAGCAGCCGATGCCCGACGAACACTCGGCCTCCTTCTGGAGCTCCGTCGCCGCGACGTTCAAGGGCGACCCGGCCGTCGTCTTCGACGTCTTCAACGAGCCGTTCTCCCCGGCCGATCCGCGCTCGGGCGACGACCCGGCGCACCCGGTCAGCTGGAGCTGCTGGGAGAACGGCGGTTGCACGGTGCCCTACTACGAAGAAACCGCCACCCGCACCGGCGTGACCTACACCGCCGTCGGCATGCAGGCGCTCGTCAGCGCGATCCGGGCTGCCGGCGCCACCCAGCCGGTGATCGTCGGCGGGCTCGACTACGCCAACGATCTGACCGGCTGGGTCGAACACGCCCCCGACGACCCGCTGAACCAGGAGGCCGCCTCTTTCCACAACTACATGGGCAAGAGCTGTGACAACGTCGGCTGCTGGAACGACGAGGTCGCCCCGGTCGCCGCCAACGTCCCCGTCGTGACCGGCGAGTTCGACCAGGACGTCTGCGCGCCGAGCAATTTCGACGAAGAGTTCATGGCCTGGGCCGACGAGCACGGGGTCGGCTACCTCGCCTGGGGATGGTGGGTCCTCACCCCGGGTGAGATCGCCGCGGCCGGCTGCAGCGCGTACTACCTGCTGACCAGCTACGACGGCACCCCCGCCCCGCCGAACGGGACCACCCTGCGCTCCCATCTCCTCTCGCTGCCGCCCGGTGGCGACACCCTGCCGGGGGGAGGAGCCACGGGCACGGGCGGGTCGGGCGGGGCCGGTTCTGGCCCGAGCACCGGTTCCGGTACGGGCCCCGGCGGGCGGAAGCCTCCCGTCACCCTGCTCGGATTCCGCGTGCAGGTCGAGCCGGCCGGGACCAAGCTGAGCCTCACGCTCACTGCCGCCAAGTCCTGCGCAGGTGTCGTCGCCGGCCGGAGTGCCAAGGCGTTCAAGGTGTCCGGGCACAAGCCGCGGAAGCTTGCCCTCGGCACCACTCATCTCGCCCTGGCGGCCGGGAAGCGGAAGACCGTCGTCCTGAAGCTGCCTGCCCCCGCCCGGAAACTGCTTGCCACCGTGGGCTCGCTCCGCGCCCGCTTCACCTTGCGATTGAGCGGCGCCCAGAACGCCGCCACGATCCTGAAGCGCCCGGCGACCCTGAAGGCGCCCTGACCGACAACACGGGCCGCCTTTAAGCCGGCTCTCATAAAAGGCCCAGACTGGCCTAGGATTTCCCGGTCCACATTAGGTATCTGGGGGGTTTGCCGTGAGGTTCGCGATGCTCGAGCGCGAGCTCGAGCTTGATGCACTGGCCGGGGTGTTCGCCGATGCGCGGGGTGGGGGTGGGCGGCTTGCGGTGGTCGAGGGGCCGGCCGGGCAGGGCAAGAGCAGCCTGCTCGCGGCGGCGGTCGAAGGCGCCAGGGCGGAGGGGATGCGGGTGCTCTCGGCGCGCGGCGGGGAGTTCGAGCGGGCCTTCGCCTTCGGCGCGATCCGGCAGCTGTTCGAGCGGGCGCTCGGCGAGGCCGACGAGGAGGCGCGCGGGCGGCTCCTGGCGGGGGCCGCCGCCGGAGCGGAGGCCGTGGTTGCCCCGGGGCAGGCGGTGCCCGCCGAGCCGGGGTTCGCGACGCTGCACGCGCTCTATTGGCTCACCGCGAACCTGGCGATGGAACGGCCGCTGGCGATCGTCGTCGATGACCTGCACTGGGTCGACGATCCGTCGCTGCGGGCACTCGGGTACCTCGGCAACCGGATCGGCGATCTGCCGGTGGCGCTGATCGTGGCGCTGCGGCCGGCCGAGCCCGACGTCTCGCAGGAGCTGCTCGACGCGATCTGCGATCAGCCGGGCGCGACGACCTTGCGGCTGCGGCCGCTCAGCGCCGAGGCGGTGACGGTGCTGGTCTCCCAGGCGGCGCCGGACGCCGACGCCGAGCTTTGCGCCGCCTGTCTCGAGGCGAGCGCCGGCAATCCGTTCTACCTCCACGAACTGGTCGCCGGCCTCGAAGGCGAGGTGGCGGCCGACTCGGTGCGGCGGGCGACGGTGCCAAGCCTCGGCGACCGGATCGTCCGCCGGATCGAGCGGATCGGCCCCGAGGCCGTGCCGCTGGCCCAGGCGATGGCGGTGCTCGGCGACGACGGCTCGCTCGACGCCGCCGCCGCCGTCTGTGGCGTCGATGGCGAGACCGCCGCGGGGATCGTCGCCCGTCTGCGCCGGATCGAGGTGCTCGCCGCCGAGGATCCCTTCGCCTTCGCCCACCCGCTCGTCCTCCACTCGGTCTACGACTCGCTGACGGTCGCCGAGCGCGACCGCCTGCACGCCGCCGCGGCCCAGGTTCTCGGCGAGGCCGGGGCGCCGCCCGGCGTGATCGCCGCCCACCTCGCCAGGTTGCGGCCGACCGGCTCCTCGGAGGTCGTCCGCGCGCTCCAGGCCGCCGCCGGCGAAGCGCTCGCCAGTGGCGCGCCGGACGCCGCGGTCGCTGCCCTGCGCCGGGCGCTGGAGGAGGAGGCGGACGAGCCGCCGCGCGCGGTCCTGCTGCGCGAAGTGGGCGAATTGGAGATCCAGTCGCGCGACTTCGCCTCGCTCGCCCACCTGACCGAGGCTCTGGAGCTGGCCGACGACGACGGCGAGCGCACCCGCGCGGCCGTGGCTTTCGCGACCGTCTCGGCCGGGGTCGGCCAATGGGACGACGCCCTCGGCGTCCTCAACGAGGTGCAGGCCGGGCTCGCCGACGACGAGCAGTCGCTGCGGCTCGAGCTGGACGCGATGCGCGCGATCATGCTCGGCAACGACAGCGCCTACCAGGAGGCATATGACGGCGAGCTGCCGAGGATGCTCGAAGCGGCTCGTGGCGACTCCTGGCCCGCCCGCGCCCTGGCCAGCGTCATCTGCTCGATCTGGGTCAACCGCGGCGAACGCCTGGACGAGGCGCGCCTGCTGGCCGCCCACGCGCTCGAGGGAGGACATCTCTACCGCGAGCGCGGTGTGTTCGCCTGGCCGGTTCCGCAGGTCCTGATGACCGTGGTGATGACCGAAGAGGACGAGTGGGCGGACGCCATGCTGGCCGAGGTGACGACGGTGGCGCGCGAACAGGGGTCGGCCCACGGCAACATGTTGGGGGCGCTGCTCGGCGCCTGGCTCGCGGGTCGCCAGGGCGACCTCGTCGCCGCCGAGGGCGCCGTGCAGGTGCTGGGGGAGATCTATCAGCAGCTCGACATCGCGACGATGTATTGGGCGCTCACCGAGAACGTCGGCGAGCGCCCCGGCCTCGATGCCTTCGTCGCCCCGGTGGAGGAGGTCGAACTGGAGGGCGGGTTCGCCCGCACCGTCTCCGGCCCGATGGCGCGCGAGGCCCGCGCCCGGCTGCGGCTCGGGCGCGGCGATCGGGAGGGGGCGCTCGCCGACCTGCGCGTCGTCGCCGAGATCTATACGCCGCTGCGCATCTCCCCGCTGCGCTCGTCATGGCGCTCGCTGCTCGCGCTCGCCCTCGCTCCCGACCATCCGGAGGAGGCGATGACCTGGGCCGAGGAGGAGGTGAGGCTGGCCGAGGAGGTGGGGCGGCCGCGGTCGCTCGGAATCGCCCTGCGCCGGGCGGCGACGGTGGGCAGGGAGGAGGACGAAGTCGAGTGCCTGCGCCGCTCGGCCGAGCTGCTCGAGGGCACGTCGGCGCGGCTCGAGCAGGCCCGCTCGCTGCTGGCGTTGGGCTCGGCGCTGCGCCGCCGCGGTCATCGGGCAGAGGCGCGCGAGCCGCTCGCCACCGCGCTCGAGCTCGCCCACCGCTGCGGTGCCGAGGCGACCGAGGCGCGTGCCGCGGAGGAGCTGCGCGCGGCAGGCGCCCGCCCGCGCCGTCCCGTCCGCAGCGGCCTCGACGCGCTCACCGCCAGCGAGGCGCGGGTCGCCCGCCTGGTCGCCGCCGGCAGCTCCAACGCGGAGGTCGCACAGGAGCTCTTCGTCAGCCTGAAGACGGTGGAAACCCACCTCGGCCGCGCCTACTCGAAGCTCGGCCTCTCCGGTCGCGCCGCCCGCGGGCTGCTGCCCGGTGCCTTGGGTCGAGAAAAGGTCTAGGTCGAGAAAAGATCAGGGGCCACCCCTGATGCGAAGCGGCGGCGGTTGCGGCACATTGCCCGCCGTGTCCTCGTCCGGACAACACGTTGTTTCTCGATCGACGCTCGCGGCGGCGCGGCGCCTTGGTTCGCTGCTTGCCGTCGCACTGCTCGCGCTCGCCGCCTTCGCGGCCACCGCGACGGCCGCCACCCCGACGACCTCGCTGGTCAGCGTCAGCTCGACCGGGGTGAAGACCAACGGCTTCTCCGGCCAGCCGGTCGTCACCCCGAACGGCCGCTACGTCGCCTTCTACAGCGAGGCCACGAACTTCGTCTCACCACCGCCGAGCTCGGTCGCCAGCCTCTGGCTGCGCGACCGCGACCGCGGCACGACCACGCTGATCGCCTCTCCCGGGGCCTGTTGCGGCGGTGCGCAGATCAGCGACGACGGCCGCTGGGTCGTCTTCTACTCCAACTCGGCGAGCCTTCCCGGCGCCAACAACGCCTACCAGGTCTATCTCTGGGATCGCGAAACCGGCGCCTCGCGGCGCCTCAGCTCCAACACCGGCAGCGGCCAGACCTACGAGGGCGTCCACGACGTCGACATCTCCGGTGACGGCAGCCGCGTCGTCTACAGCGCCTTCGACAACGACGCGGGCGGCCGCGACGACACCTTCCTCGTCCAGCTCCCGGCGGGGACGGTGCGCCGCCTCGGCGAGCCCTCGCCGGGGACCGGCCCGACCGCCGGCGTCGCCTCTCCGAAGATCTCCGGCGACGGGCAGTACGTCACCTACGGGACGGCGGAAAAGTACGAAAGCGCCGACACCAACGGCATCACCGACGTCTATCGCGAGAACCTCGACACGGGGGCCAAGCTGCGCGTCTCGAAGACCGCCGACGGCGGCGTTTCGACCGGCGCCTCGTCCGCCTCCGACATCGATCGGGACGGCTGCGTCGTCGCCTTCAGCTCGGCGGCGACGAACATGGCTCCCGGCGCGACCGAAGGCGGCACCCACACGTTCGTCCGCGACATCTGCCAGAACACGACCGAGGTCGTCAGCATCGCCAACAACGGCACCGCGGGAACCACCTCCGGCATACCGCAGATCTCCGGCGACGGCTGCACGGTCGGCTTCTACACCGGCTCGCCGATCCTCTCGCCGACTCCGACCGGGAGGGCGGTCGGCCTCCGCGATCGCTGTGCCGGGGTGACCTCGCGGGTCGACGTCTCCAGCGAAGGGGCGCCCGAGAACGGAGCCGTCGGACCCGGCGGCTTCTCGGTCGGGGGCGCCAACGGGCGCTACGTCGCCTTCCCCTCGACCGCCACCAACCTGGCGCCGGGCGACGGCGACGTCAATCAGGACATCTTCCTCCGCGACCGGGCCAACAACGTCGGCCCGCAGGTCGCCGCCACGACCTCCCAGTCGGCCAACCACGTGAGCGTCGATCTGAGCGGCTCGAGCGATCCCGACGGATTCCAGCTGAGCGGGGCGACGAGCTTCGGCGACGGCAGCCCCGAGGTGGCGGGCCTGGTCGTCACCCACGACTACCAGCAGGCCGGCACCTACACGATCGCGGTGACCGTGACCGACGCCGACGGCGCCTCCAGCCGCGACTACCGCACGGTCACCGTCACCGATCCGCCGCCCTCGGGATCGGGCGGCGGTGGCGTCGTCGGCCCGGGCACGGGTGGCGGCTCGGGCAGGGGTGGAAGCGACCGCGCCGCGGCGCTGAAGCTGAGCGCGAAGCTCTCACGGGCGCGCTTCGCCGTCGCCCCCGCTCACGGCAAGGCCGGCGCCGGTCAGGGGGCGACGCTGACCGCGACGCTCTCCTCCGCGGCGACCCTGACCCTGACCTTCGAACGGCGGCGCAAGGGCCACCGGGCGAAGGGTAAGTGCGTGGCCGGCGGCGGCAGACCGAAGTGCACGCTCTACGAACGGGTGGGATCCCAGAGCAGGTCGGTCGGTGCCGGGTCGAGTCAGATCGCCCTCACCGGCAGGCTCGGCTCGAAAGCGCTGCCACCCGGCCCCTACCGACTCACGGTCGAGGCGAAAGCCGGGGGCGACAGCACCAAGACCACTTTGACGTTCACCGTGACCAAAGCGAGGAAATGATGAGCGCACGCCTCAAGTTGACCCTGATGTGCGCGGCGCTGTCGGTCGCGGCGGTGCTGCCGGCGAGCGCCCGGGCCGCCGGGACGACGACGATCAACTTCGACAACATCCCCGCCAACACCGTCGTCCACGATCAATACGCGGCCGACGGTGTGCGGTTCGGATCGCCGGGTTACTTCGGCCTCCCTTCGGCGGACGTGCCCTGTGACTCGATCGTTCGCGACGAAGGCATCCACGGGCGCTCGATCAACATCTCCTGCACGACCAGCGAGGTCCACGACGGCACCAACACCGCGATGGAGTTCGAAGACCCGCGCCGTCAGGTCAGCTACATGCTGATGAACGACGACTACTCGGGCACCCGTACGGTCACGATCACCGAGTACAAGATCAACCATGAAGTGATCGCGCAGTTCGACCAGATGCTGCCCGCCAAAGCGCCGACGCCGGTCTCGCTCGCCCCCCGTCCGCAGGCCGACATCGCCTACCTCACGATCGTCGAAAACGGTGAGGACACCCACAACGGCTACGGGGTCTTCGTCGACGACATCAGCGCCCCGATCGAGGACGGGCGTTCGCCCGCCTTCACCCTGGCGGTGATCGATCCCCTGGTCGAAATCGTCGAGGCCGGCAAAGGCACGGCGACGGTCGGTGTACGCCGCTTCGGCGGCTCGACCGGCGGGGTCAAATTCGAAGCCGGGGCGCTGCCGCCGGGGGTCGAAGGCGTCGAATTCGAACCCAACCCGGTCGCCGGCCGCGATCCGACGACGATGCGGATCAGCCTCGGACACAACGTCCACTCCGACCTCCAGGTGCCGATCAAGATCGTCTCCACCGGCTCGCCCGGGGTGGGGACGGGCGCGACCACGACCGGCGTCGTCACCGTGCGCCCGATCCCGGCGCTGTCGTTCAACGCCGATCTGCCGAAGGTGATCGTGCCCGGCTGCTCGAACGGCGGCCCGAGCTACTTCGGCGTCCGCGGTGGTTTCAGCGGGATCGTCAGCGTCACCGCCCGGGTGATCTCCGGGAACTCGGTGAGCATCTCGCCGGCGCCGGTCAAGGTCGACACCTTCGGCAACGGCGCCTACGCGTTCGAAATGCCGTTCTTCTCAGGCTGGCCGGAAGGCGATCCGCGCGCCATCGGCACCTCGGTCGTCCGCTACACGTTCAGTCCCGGGTATGGCGACACCGCGGTCGAAGGCGACGAGGTGATCCGCAGGCTGCCGATCAAGGTCGACAGCATCACCCAGTCGTTCCGCGACTTCACCACCGGGATCCTGCTCAAGGGCACGCT
>Ga0164241_10005982_pt1 | contig 11203 bp, 8 predicted proteins | sample OricomyardsoilBY_FD_108780 | JGI IMG/M metagenome (GOLD analysis project Ga0164241, IMG submission 108780) | Backyard soil microbial communities from Emeryville, California, USA - Original compost - Back yard soil (BY) | ecosystem: Environmental > Terrestrial > Soil > Unclassified | place: USA... | reverse complement strand
TGCGGTTTCCACGCCTGCGTCGGCCGCCAGCGTGCGGCTGGGTACGGCCACGCTGAGCGCTCCGATGCTCTTTCCGGAGCCTGCCGGCGGACCGCCGGACGTGCGGCTGAACTTCAATTCATCGACCATCTACCAGCAGGGCGTCAACCTCGGCGACACGCTGCGGTTCTCGCCACAGTGGTCCCTGCGATTGGCTGTGAGCCAGGACTGGTTTCATACGGATAATGTCAATGCTTCCGGAGTGGCGCTGGCCGGCTACAAGGACCAGGGGCTCAGCTCCAGCGGCAGCGTGATGTTCAAGCCCGTCGACAGCATGACGCTCTACGCCACCTATGCGAGCAGCCTGCAGGCTGGCGACGTGGCGCCGGGCACAGCCGCAAATGCCGGCGCCGGGCTGGCGCCTTACCGCAGCGAGCAATACGAAGTGGGTTACAAGTGGGCGCTGGAGAAAGTGAACCTCACTGCCGCGCTGTTCCGCATCGCGCGGCCATTCGCCACGACCGACGCGCTCGATCGCATCTTTCGCATCAGCGGTGACCAGATCAACAAGGGGCTGGAGCTGTCAGCGGTCGGGGAAATGGTCCGGGGCCTGACGGTCTATGGCGGAATGACGCTGCTCAACGCCAGGCTCAGGAACACGCCGCTGCCATCCACCGATGGCAAGTTGTTTGTCGGTGCCGCCAGGGTGAAGGGCAATGTGCTGCTGGAATATCAGTTTCGCGCGGTGCCCGGCCTGGTGACATCGCTGAATTACCAGTTCTCTGGCAGGCGCGCGGCCAACGATACCAATTCGCGGTTCGCACCCGGCTACGACCTCTTCGATGTCGGCCTGCGGTATGGGACCGTGGTCGGCGGAGCGCCGGTCACGCTGCGTATGGCCATCAACAACATTGCAAACCATCACTACTGGTCGACCGTGGCCCCAAGCAACCTGACAGGCGCCAACACGGGCAACCTGCTGGCGCATCTGGGTGCGCCGCGCACGCTGCTTGCCTCGGTGAGCGTCGACTTCTGAAAACCGGGCCGGTCAGCGTTCAGCCCTGGCCGGCCTCGAGAGTCCGTAACACCTCGGGTAGCGCAACCGCGCAGTGAAGGACCTGCGCGGCGACGGCCTGCGCGTTGTTGAGATCGATGACGGGCACCGATGCGCCCTGCAACGGCGCATCGGTGGCGACGGCCACTATCTGTGGATCCTCGACATACAGCGCAGACTTGCCCAGCGAGGGCCGGTACACCTCGATCTTGGGATGGCGTTCGCGTTTGTAACTCTCCACCAGTACCAGATCGCAGCAAGACACGCGGCGCAGCAGTTGCGCCAGCGAGGGTTCGGCAGCGCCGCCCAGCTCGTGCATGTGCACCCAGCGGCGCGCGGAGCAGATGATGACCTCGCTGGCGCCGGCCTTGCGATGTTCGTAGGAGTCCTTGCCTGGAATATCCACATCGAATTCATGGTGGGCATGCTTGAGCGTTGCGACGCGCAGGCCGCGCTGTGCGAGCAGAGGAATCAGCCGGAGAATCAGGGACGTCTTGCCTGAACCGCTCCAGCCGGTGATGCCGAGTACGCGTGGGTCTTGCATCGCAAAACTTATATAGTGCGCCTCGATGCAAGCCAAGAACTCTCTGCTGGGAGTGGTGATTGCTGGCGGTCGCTCGCTGCGTTTCGGTGGCGAGAAGGCTGTGGCGCTCTTCGCCGGACAACCGCTGTTGCTGTGGGCAGCGAAGCGGCTGTCGTGCGCCTGCGACGAGGTGGCAGTGAACGCCCGATCGGGAACAGCCGCAGAGGCATTGGCGCTGGCCGAAGGCTTCACGGTGATCCATGACGTAGCCGGGGATCCAGATGGCCCGCTGGCTGGTGTGAAAGCCGCGTTGCAGTGGGCACAGCAGCGTCATGCCCTGCAGCTTGCCGTCAGCCCCTGTGATGTGCCCCTGGCACCCAGGGATCTCTACACCAGGCTTCACGCCGCGGCAGGAACCGGCGCTGCAATGGCGCAAACCAGCGAGGGACGACAACCACAGTGCGCCATCTGGCCGGTCAGCGCGCTGCCCGCCCTGTGTGCTGCGCTGGCCGGGGGTGAGCACCCTGCGACGTGGCGGATGCTGGAGCAGGTCGGCGCGGTCAAGGTGCCTTTCGAACCGCCCGGCAGTTTCGCCAATCTCAATACGCGCGAGGATCTGGCACGGCTGGAGAGCCAGTTCCTGCGCGAGCGTCCGTGATGTCCGGCGCTGTCGACAGCGCGCGCTTCTATGCGGTCAGGAAGCCACTGGCCGCATTCTTCGCGGGCGCAGCCATCGCATTGCTCGCCGGGTTGATCGGACTGGGCGGCGCTGAATTCCGTCTGCCGGTGCTGATCATGGTATTCGCGCTTTTCGCGCACCGGGCGGTGCGCATCAATCTGCTCATTTCGCTGGCGACGCTGGCAGCGGCCTCGCTGGTCCGGCTGCAGCTGTTGCCGACGACTCGCGTGTCACAGTTCGTTCCGGAGATCGTGGCAATGGCGGTGGCGGGCATCGCCGCTGCCTGGGTCGGTGCCGGCATGCTGGAGCGTATTGCGCGCGAGCGGATCATGCCGGTGATTGCGGTCCTGCTGGTGCTGATCGCCGCTCTGCTGGCCGCTGAGGCTTTCCTGCACGGCTCGGGCGGGCTGGCGCTTTCTCCTGGCCCCTCGCGCACGGTGCTCGCGCTGGGGTTCGGCATGGTCATCGGTTCGATCAGCAGCCTGCTGGGTGTGGCCGGGGGTGAATTCATCATCCCCGCGCTGGTGCTGGTTTTCGGCGCCGATATCCGCACCGCGGGCACAGCCAGCGTGCTGATCAGCCTTCCCATCGTGTTGACGGGTGTTGCCCGGCACTTCCTGGCCGGCAAGTACCGATCGAAAACCATGCTGGGATTTCTGGTGCTGCCCATGAGCCTGGGTTCCATCGCGGGCGCGGTGGCTGGCGGCTATGTTTCCCTGGCCATTCCTGCCAGTGCCTTGCGCCTGGTGCTGGCGGGGATCCTGGCCGCTTCGGCCATCAAGCTGTGGCGCCAGCGCGGCGCGGGCTACCAGCGACAAAAATCGGCGACGAAACCTGCCGGATAACCTTCCGGCTGCGGTGGAAGTTCTACAAAGCCGTCGGTGCCGGCCAGAGCCAGGAAGTCACCTGATCCCTGCGGAGCGCGCGGTTCGCCGAGCGTTGTCCCGTCCCGGTCAACCAGCGTGACGGGCATGAAGTAAGTCATCTTGCGGCCCGGCATGGCTTGCGTCACGGCAAGCCGCTCTGGTTCGCGGGCGCGTTGCCCCGTGGCTGCGGCCAGCGCCGGCACAACGTAACGGACCAGACACAGCAGTGTCGAGACCGGATTGCCGGGCAATCCGAAGACGAGCTGGTTTTGCCTGCCGATGCCGAACCACATGGGGCGGCCCGGACGCTGGGCCACCTGATTGATGAGTTCCGTGACACCCAGAGACTTCAGTGCCGACGGCACGAAATCGAACTTGCCCTTGGACACGCCACCGCTCAGCACCACCACGTCGCGCGATTCGAGGATGGCACCCAGCTGGCCGCGCATCACGCTCTCATCATCGCGAAAGTGCTGATCGACCACATCGGTGTAACCGTGCAGCTGCAGCGCGGCGCACACGGCGTAGGCATTGGATCGTCGTACCTGGTGGTCTGCGATGGGCAGTCCGGGTTCGATGAGTTCATCGCCGGTGGAGACGACAGCGATCTTCGGCTGGCAGCTGACTTGCACCGATGCCAGTCCGGCAGAGGCCACCACGGCCAGTTCCGCCGCGCCCAGGCGCATGCCGGGAGTGAGCATGGGCACGCCAGGCACGCTGTCGCAACCGCGCCTTTGGACATTGCGCCAGGGTTCGGCGGTGGCCTCGGCCTTCAGCGTAAGCCGGTCGTCCGCCAGATCGTATTCTTCCAGCGGTATGACCGAGTCCGTGCCCGGTGGCAGAACCGCTCCGGTCATGACCTCGATCGCGGCCGTGGCTTCGGCCAGCCTCATCGGGGCGACACCTGCGGCCTGGGTGCCCTGCAGCCGGAAGCTGCGCGTGCCGCTGGCGAAGGCGCCGCTGGCGACGGCAATGCCATCCATGCAGACCCGGTCGAAGGGCGGGTTGTCCCGCTCTGCCTGCACCGGCTGTCGCAGAATGCGGCCGACGCCCTCACGCAGCGCGACCTTCTGTGCGGGCAGCAGCGCCACACGCGACAAGATGGCCTGAGTGGCCGCGGCGGGCGTCAGTGGCTTGCTCAGGCCGGCACCTCGCTCTCGCGGCTGTAGCCCAGACTTGGCGCAGGCGTTCCGCCCCGACTGACGGACACCGCGCAGTACTTGAATTCCGGGATCTTGCCGAAGGGGTCCAGCGCCGAGTTGGTCAGCACATTGGCAGCGGCTTCGTAGTAAGCGAAGGGAATGAACACGGCGCCAGGTGGTGTGCCGTCGTCACGCCGAACCGCAATGGCCACTTCGCCGCGGCGTGAACGCACCGTGATGGTGTCGCCGGGCACGAGCCCCAGCTTGTGCAGTTCCGCGCCATTCATCGATGCCGTTGCGATGGGCTCGATGGCATCCAGCACCACGGCCCGGCGCGTCATGCTGCCCGTGTGCCAGTGTTCCAGCTGGCGCCCGGTGATCAACACGAAGGGATAATCGACATCGGGTCTCTCGTTGGCAGGAATGATGTCCGCCGGTACGAGCTTCACGCGACCATCACTGGTGGGGAAGTCTTCCATGAATACGATCGGCTGGCCCGGATCGTCCTCGCTCAGGCAGGGGTAGGTAACGCTGGACTCGTTCATCACGCGTTCCCAGCTGATGCCGCCGATGGCCTCGTGCATGGCCTGGCGCATTTCTTCATACACGGCGGCCACGCCACTATCTTCGCCCTGGTAGTTCCAGGGCAGATCCATGCGGGTGGCGATCTGCTGGATGATCCATAGATCCTGCCGCGCATCACCGGGCAGATCGAGGGCTCGACGTCCCATCTGCACCATCCGGTCGGTATTGGTCACCGTGCCGGTCTTTTCCGGCCAGGCGCTGGCCGGCAGCACCACATCGGCGTACCAGGCCGTCTCGGTCATGAAGATGTCCTGTACCACCAGGTGTTCCAGCGCGCACAGGGCTTCGCGGGCGTGGTTCAGGTCCGGGTCGGACATCGCGGGGTTTTCACCCATGATGTACATGCCGCGGATCTTGTGCGGATCGCCATCTTCGACCAGGCACTTGTCCATGATCTCGGTCACCGTGTAACCGGGTTTGTCGTCGAGCCTGGTATTCCAGAACTTCTCGAAGCGGGCGTGCGCGTCCTTGTCGTTCACGCGCAGGTAATTCGGGAACATCATCGGGATCAGGCCGGCGTCGCTGGCTCCCTGCACGTTGTTCTGGCCGCGCAGCGGATGCAAGCCGCTGCCCGGCTTGCCGATCTGGCCCGTCACGCTCACCAGTGCGATCAGGCAGCGCGCATTGTCGGTGCCGTGCACATGCTGACTGATGCCCATGCCCCACAGCACCATGGCCGACCTGGCCCGGGCAAACTCGCGCGCCACTTCGCGGATCGTCTCGGCGGGAATGCCGCAGATGGGCGCCATCGCCTCGGCGCTGTATCCCTGCACGTTGTTTTTCAGCGCCTCGAAGTTGCTGGCGCGATGGCTGACGAACTCCTGGTTCACCAGGCCTTCGTCGATCACGGTATGGATCATGGCGTTCAGCAGCGCCACGTCCGAATCGGCGCGGAACTGCAGCGTGCGCCAGGCATAGCGGCCGATATCGGTGATGCGTGGATCGGCCAGCACGATCTTGGTGCCGCGCTTGGCGGCATTCTTCATCCACGTGGCCGCGACAGGATGATTGGCCGTGGGATTGGAACCGATCACCAGGATCAGATCCGAGTGTTCGATGTCATTGACCTGGTTGGACACGGCTGCCGAGCCCACGCCTTCGAGCAGCGCGGCCACGCTGGAGGCGTGGCACAGACGCGTGCAGTGATCGACGTTGTTGCTGCCGAAGCCCGTGCGCACCAGTTTCTGGAAGAGATAGGCCTCTTCGTTGCTGCCCTTGGCGGATCCAAAGCCGGCCAGGGTTTTCAATCCGTGGGTGTCGCGCAGCTGCTTGAGTTTTCCTGCCGCCACACCCAGTGCTTCCTCCCAGGTGGCTTCACGGAAAACCTCGCGCCACTTGCCCGGATCTCCGACCTCCGTCGAGTTCTTGGGTATGCCCGGCTTGCGGATCAGCGGCTTGGTCAGGCGCTGCGGATGGTGCACGTAGTCGAAGCCGAAGCGGCCTTTCACGCACAGGCGATTGTGGTTGGCCGGGCCGTCGCGACCATCGACGCTGACGATTTCGCCATTTTTGACGTTGTAGGTGAGCAGACAGCCCACGCCGCAGAACGGGCAGACCGAGTCGACTTTCTTGTCTACGGTCTGCGGGCCAATGAGCGTCTTGGGCATCAGTGCGCCGGTAGGGCAGGCCTGTACACATTCGCCGCAGGCCACGCAGGTGCTGTCGCCCATGCCATCGGCCAGATCAAAGACGATGGCGCTGTGCGCGCCGCGGAAGGCATAGCCGATCACGTCATTGACCTGCTCTTCGCGGCAGGCGCGTACACAGCGGTTGCACTGGATGCACGCATCCAGATTGACCGCCATGGCCGGATGCGAAAGATCAGGCGCGGGCTGCTCGCGCCTGAGCGCCTTGAGTTCGGGCCGCACGGCGATGCCCAGGCGCGCCGCCCATTCGGACAGCTCGCCATGCTGGCGCGATGCATCATCATCGATCCACTTGTAGCCCTGCTCCGGCATGTCCGAGAGCAGCATCTCGACCACCATCTTCTGGCTCTTTACGGCCCGGTCGCTGGTGGCCTGAACCTTCATGCCCGCGGTGGGCGCGCGGCAGCAGGATGGCGCCAGTGTGCGTTCGCCATCGATTTCGACGACGCAGGCGCGGCAATTGCCGTCGGGCCGGTAGCCCGGCGTGTAGCACAGCCGAGGGATCTGCATACCGAGGCGCTCGGCGGCCTGCAGTATGGTCTCGCCGTCGAGCGCCTGGACCTTGCGCCCGTCGAGCTCGAACTCGATGGTGGAGGGTTGGGCAACGAATTCGGGAGCGGCGCTCATGTCACACCTCGTCCGGAAAATATTTCTGCACGCAACGCACCGGGTTGGGTGCCGCCTGACCCAGGCCGCAGATCGATGCATCGAGCATCACCTGGTTAAGGTCTTCGAGCGTCTTGTGATCCCACTTTGCGGCCGTCATCAGCCGCGCAGCCTTGCCCGTGCCGACACGGCAGGGCGTGCACTGGCCACAGCTTTCATGCTCGAAGAAACGCATCATGTTCAAGGCCGCGTCGCGCGCCTTGTCTGCCTTGGACAGCACGATCACCGCGGCCGATCCGATGAAACATCCGTAGGGCTGAAGGGTGTCGAAGTCCAGCGGGATGTCCGCCAGGCTTGCCGGAAGTATTCCACCTGATGCGCCGCCGGGCAGGTAGCCATACAGCTCGTGGCCGGGCAACATGCCGCCGCAGAATTCCTCGATCAGTTCGCGAAGGCTGATGCCGGCCGGGGCCAGCTTGACCCCTGGCTCTCTTACGCGGCCGCTGACGCTGAAGGAACGCAATCCCTTGCGGCCGTTGCGGCCGAAGCTGCTGAACCAGCTCGCGCCACGTTCCACGATGTCGCGAACCCAGTAAAGGGTCTCGAAGTTGTGTTCCAGCGTGGGACGTCCGAACAGGCCGATCTGCGCGATATAGGGCGGACGCATGCGCGGCTCACCGCGCTTGCCCTCGATGCTCTCGATCATGGCGGATTCTTCACCGCAGATATAAGCACCGGCGCCACGGCGCAGCTCGATCAGCGGCAGGGCAAAGGGCGCAGCGGCGCGCAACTGTTCCAGCTCGCGTTCGAGGATGGCGCGACAACCGTGGTATTCATCGCGCAGGTAGATGTAGCAGGCCTCGGTCCCCACGACATGCGCCGCGATCAGCATTCCTTCCAGGAAGCGGTGCGGATCGCGTTCGAGATAGGTGCGATCCTTGAATGTGCCGGGTTCGCCTTCGTCGATGTTCACAGCCATGAGGCGGGGGGCCGGCTGCTGCCGCACGATTCCCCATTTGCGACCCGCCGGAAAGCCCGCGCCACCCAGGCCGCGCAGCCCGGAGTCAGACATGGCCTTCAATACGTCATCGGTTTTCATCTCACCCGACGCGATGCGTGCCGCCAGCTGGTATCCGCCTTTGGCCTGGTAGGCGCGCAGGCCCACATATGCCGGCGATACATCATCTGGTGAGCGGGTGATCGGCGCGGTTCCGGAACTGGCCGAGTCGAAGGCGCCATCCCCCGGGGGCGCCGGATGCACGATGGCACCGTGTTCGACGGCGGCCTGAACGCGCTGCAGATCAGCATGCACCACCGGGGCTTGGCCGATCACGGCTACGGGCGCCTGTTCGCAGCGACCCACGCAGGGCGCGGGAATCACGCGCACATCCGCACCCAACAGGGCGGGCAGCCGCTCGAGCAGTTCACGCGCGCCCCGCATTTCACACGAAAGACCGTCGCAAACGCGGATGGTCAGCCGCGCCGGCTCTTCACCTGCGCGCAGGACTTCGAAGTGGTGATAGAAAGTGGCCACCTCGAAAACCTCTGCCATGGGCAGATTCATCTGCCGCGCGAGCGCCACGAGGTGACGTTCATGCAGGCCGCGATGGAAATCGTTCAGCTTGTGCAGGTTTTCGATCAGCAGGTCGCTGCGATGCGGACCCGCGCCGATCAGTTCCTGCACTTCACCCATCGATACGTGATCGGGTTGCCGGCCTTTCAACTGGGCCTTCTTTTTCAGGCGGCCGCGCATCTGGTCGACGGAAACCACCGCCACCGTTGCGGAATCTGTTTGCTTCGCTGAGGTACTCATTTGCACACTTGATTGATGTGAGGCCTCTCGCCGTGCCGGTCTGCGAGGCGCACAATACAAAAGAATATCATAGGGGCCCGAGCCACAGACTGTGATGCCCGCCCGAAAGCATGACGGCGACAGTAATTCCACGCAGCAATTCGCGTATCGCCGCGCGTTGATCCTGGGTGGCGGCGATGTAGGGTCCGCGATTGCGCACCTGCTGTTCCGGCAGCGCTTTCACGTGCTGATCTGCGAGCGCCCACGTTCGACACACATGCGTCGCGGCATGGCTTTCGTCGACGCGCTGTTTGCCGACGTCGCCATGCTCGATGGAGTCGAAGCGCAGTTGCAGCGCACAGTGGATGGCATCGAATCGTGCTGGGCAGCGGCAAGAGCCATCCCCATCGTTGCGCTACCCGAAGAGCAAGTGCTGACCGCACTGCGATTCGATATTGCGGTCGATGCCATCCTGCATCGTGCTGCCCTCACCAGTGATCTGAGGGCAATGGCCGACTTCACCGTGGGTCTGGGGCCAGGTTATGCGCCGGGAGTGAATTGCCACGTGGCGGTGGAGACGCAATGGGGCGACACGATGGGTCGGGTATTGCGTGATCGGCCAACCGCGCCGCGTAGCGGTGGCCCCCGGCCACTGGATGGCGTTGCGCGCGAACGTTTCGCCATCGCACCGGCTGCGGGCCGCTGGCAATCGCAAGCCGGGCTGGGGCAGGCCGTGCGAGCCGGCGAGGTTCTCGGCACCCTCGATGAGTTGCCGATTCGCGCTCCGATAGGCGGATATCTGCGTGGCCTGTCGCGCGATGGCGTTGAGGTTCTCGCCGGTCAGCGGTTGCTCGAAGTGGATCCGCGTCCGGTTCCGGAAGTGTTTGGTCTGGGTGAACGTCCCCGCGCCATCGCACGGGGTGTGCTGTCCGCGATTGCGGCCAGCGACTGATGCTGCAACAGCACTCCGCCCTGCAGCTCGTGTTCAGTGCCGATCCGGCGCTGTACTCGATCGTCGGTCTTTCGCTGATCGTCAGCCTGGGTGCCACCTTGTTTGCGGCAATGCTGGGCGCGCCTCTGGGCGCGCTGATTGCGCTGAGCCGTTTTCCAGCGCGACAGGTCGTCGTGGTGACGCTCAATGCATTGATGGGACTGCCGCCGGTGGTGGTGGGATTGGCGATCTACCTGCTGCTCTCGCGTGCAGGGCCGCTGGGTTCGCTGGGCCTGCTCTTCACGCCGCAGGCCATGGTCATCACGCAAACTGTGCTGGTTCTGCCCATCATCGCGGCGCTGACCCGCCAGACGGTGGAGGATCTGTGGCTGGAATATCGCGATGAACTGGCGGCCATGGATGTCAGTCGGTGGCGCCGCGTGTGCACGCTGCTGTGGGATGCGCGCTTTTCGCTCGTCACCGCGCTGCTGGCCGGCTTCGGGCGTGCAGCGGCCGAAGTGGGCTCGATCATCATTGTGGGCGGCAACATCGAAGGCTATACACGCACCATGACGACGACCATTGCCCTGGAGACATCCAAGGGCAATCTGCCCTTCGCGCTGGGATTGGGGCTGGTGCTGCTGCTTGTCGTGCTGCTGGTCAACGTGCTGGCTTCCCTGGTCAGGCACCTGGGCGCCCGCTTCGAGCGTTGAACACATGATCGATCCGTCGCGCAGTGCCGAGCTTCCCATCGTCCTGGAGGAGGTTGTCGTGGGTGCAGGTGATGTACCTATTCTTCGCGGCGTGTCGCTGACCTTCGCGTCTGGCGCGCCCACTGTGCTCATCGGGCCGAACGGTTCCGGCAAGACGACTCTGCTGCGCGCCGCGATGGGCTTGTTGAAACCGACGGCGGGCCGCATCACCTGGGGCGGCCGCAGCGATGCACCGCCCGCGCACCGCGCTTTCGTTTTCCAGCGTCCCGTCATGCTGCGCCGCTCGGTCGCCGACAATTTGCGCTTTGCCCTGCGTTGCGCGGGTGTTCCAGGTACGCAACTGCGCGCCCGGGCCACGCAACTGCTGGAACTCGTAGGCTTGCAGGAGCTTGCGCAGCGACCCGCACCACGTCTGTCGGGGGGTGAGAGACAAAGACTGGCGCTGGCGCGCGCCCTGGCCAGGGATCCCGCGGTACTGTTCCTGGATGAGCCCACCGCGAGTCTCGACCCGGCTGCCACGCTGGCGATCGAAGAGCTGGTGCGAAAGGTGATCGCGCGCGGCGTCAAGGTTGTCATGACCACGCACGATCTGGGCGAGGCCGAGCGCCTGGCTGGAGAAGTGGTGCTGCTGCATCGGGGCACGGTGGCAGAGTGCGGGCCAGTCACGCAGTTGTTCCGGAACCCGCA
>Ga0164241_10005980_pt1 | contig 11205 bp, 11 predicted proteins | sample OricomyardsoilBY_FD_108780 | JGI IMG/M metagenome (GOLD analysis project Ga0164241, IMG submission 108780) | Backyard soil microbial communities from Emeryville, California, USA - Original compost - Back yard soil (BY) | ecosystem: Environmental > Terrestrial > Soil > Unclassified | place: USA... | reverse complement strand
TCCGGGCGCTGGTAAATCGCGAAACCGTGATTATGTGAGACGTCCTGACCCCGAACACGGAGGTTGCGACATGAAGACACGGCTCTCTGCGTTGCTTGTTTCTCTGGTTCTCTTGGTTTCTCTGCCTGCAGCGGCACAGAATTATCCCGACCATTTCGAAAAGTACGTCAATGACTACGGCACCGTTCTTGAGCCGAAGCAGGAAGATGAAATCCGCGACTGGCTGAAGACGCTCGACCGGAGCGGCATTGAAATGACCGTCCTGACCATCGACACGATGAAGGACTATGGCCACCGCGGCGAAATTGAACCCTTTGCGACGGGGCTTTTCAACACCTGGGGTATTGGTGATGCCGCAAAGAACAACGGCGTCCTGATCCTGGTGTCCCGTGTCGACCGCCAGATGCGGATCGAGCTTGGCGCAGGTTATGCCAAAAGCTTCGATGCAAAGATGCAGGGCGTCATTGATACGCAGATGCTGCCGTCATTCAGGGACGGAGACTACGCCGAGGGCATCCGCAACGGCGTGGGTTACACCATCCGCGAAGTGACCGGCGCGTTTCCGACCGGTTTCCCTGAATTGCCACAGGGACCTTGGGACAAGTTCCTGCGGCTGATGAAGAACCTTGCGATTGCCGCGGTCATGGTTGCAATCCTCCTGTTCGGTCGGTCAGGTAGCGGCAGCTCCAGCGGCCATAGTGGCAACTCGTTTGGCGGCGGCAGGTCTTCGGGTGGCGGCGCGTCGGGTCGCTGGTAGATCAGCCAAGCGGCACGCAGTCCTTGATCAACGGAATTTCGTCCACCTGAACGCGTTCCGGAAGCGCGTAAAAATCGCCTTCCGAATAGCTCCAGCCGTGCCACTGGCCGTTGATCCGCGCGACCGCATGCAAATTGTACTGTGGCACGTCTCCAGCAAACTGCCGCGATTTCCACAGTGGCACTTGGGCGAGACAACTCGCTCCTTGCGCGCGCGCCTGCTGTTCGATCTTGGCCGCGGCGTAACCCGGCGCCTGCAGCGCGGTGACGGCAAGTCCGGCGACGCCAGCTAGACCAAGCGCATACAAGCGCAATGGCCGATAGAAATACGCTGCGGCGAAGACCGCGACTGCGACCACCAACCCGCCAATAATTGGCGTGCTCAGCACCCGCACGACATTGATGAACCCATCACGCCCAAACGTGACCATAGCAACCGGCGGATACCACGGCGCAAGCACGCCCCAGAACAGCCCAGAGGGGCGCACCATCCACGCAAACAGGATCAGCAGCAGGTTGATTTGTAGGCCGACGATCGCCCAGTTGCGATACTTCAATCCGTCGCGCGACAGCGGATAAAGCATGGTTACAATCCACCACGCCGCGCCAATCATCACAAAAGCGGCAAGGGTCACCAAAACGACAGCAAGGTTATCGGTCATTCTCGTGCCCCATATTTACACATCGTCCCGGTAGCGGTTCACGATAGGATAACGCCGATCCATGCCGAAACTCATCCGCGTCAGACGCGTTCCCGGTGCAGCCTGCGCTCTTTTATATTCGGCAAGGTAGATCAGCCGCTCAACTTTCTTGACCATCGCTCGGTCATAGCCGAGCGCGACAACATCCGCCACCGAGGCCTCTTTGTCGACCAGATTTTCCAAGATGACATCCAGCGTTTCGTACGGCGGCAGGCTGTCATCGTCGCGCTGATCCGGTCGCAATTCTGCCGACGGCGGCTTATCGATCACCCGGTCCGGAATCACCTGCCCGTCAGGTCCCAGCATCCAGTCGCGATGATTGCGATTGCGCCAGCGACAGGTCTCGAAAACCCGCATCTTGTAGAGGTCTTTGAGCGGGTTATAGCCACCCGCCATGTCGCCATAGATTGTGCAATAGCCGACCGCGACTTCGCTCTTGTTCCCGGTCGTCAGCAGCATCTCGCCAAACTTGTTCGACATTGCCATCAGCATCACCGCCCGCAGACGGCTTTGGATGTTCTCTTCGGTCAGGTCGACGCCGAAGTCGTTGAACGTCTCGCCAAGCGCGGCCTCGACGGCCATCTTCGCCCCGCCAATCGGCACTGACTGATAGGGACAGCCAAGCCGGGTCGCCACATCTGCCGCATCCTCCAGCGAGGTCTTTGAGGTAAACGGCGACGGCAGCATCACACAGCGCACATTGGCCGCGCCAATTGCATCAGTCGCAATCGCGGCAACCAGCGCCGAATCGATCCCGCCGGACAGCCCGAGCAGCACGCGCTTGAAACCGTTCTTGCCGAGATAATCACGCAGGCTTTGCACCATAGCATGGTAATCCTGCTCCCAATCATCGGGATAGGGCACCATCTCGCCGGGCACCGCGCGCCAACCCTCTGCCCGCTTTTCAAGATCAATGTGGCGATAGGCTTCGGCAAACAGCGGCAGTTGATGGACAACCTCGCGCCCCGGATGCAGCACAAACGAACCACCATCAAACACCTGATCGTCCTGCGCGCCGACCATATTCAGATAGATCATCGGCAAGCCGGTTTCTTCAACCCGCGCCTGCATCGCCCCCATCCGTTTGGGAAACTTGTTGCGATAATAGGGCGAGCCATTCGGCGAAAACAGCACCTCGGCCCCCGCTGCTTTCAACGAGGCCGAGACTTTAGGGAACCACGCATCCTCGCAGATCGGTGTACCGATCATCAGACCTTTGACCCGGTAAGGCGGCGCAATTGGTCCCGAGCTGAAAACACGCTTTTCATCAAACACCGTGTAGTTCGGCAACTCGTGTTTCCGGATCCATTGGCGCACCTTGCCGCCTTCGCAGATCGCGTAAGCATTAAACAAGCCAGTTTCATCCAGCAGCGGCGACCCGACACCCAATACCGGTCCATCTGCAACCGACGCCGCCAAGTCCACAACCGCAGCCATGCAGGCGCGCGCAAACGCAGCTTTGGTCACCAAATCCTGCGGCTGATACCCTGAAACCGACATCTCGGGCAGTCCGACCATATCCGTTTTGGCAGCACGACCTACCTCCCAGGCGGCACGCGCTTGCGCGACATTGCCCGCAATATCGCCCATGACAGGGTTCACCTGCGCAATCGTCATGCGGAAGGATTCTGCCATCGTTCACTCCTCAGCCCAGTTGGGAGATAACAGTCACACCGACCCTCGAAAAGCCAAGTTTGATGTCAAAGACGTTGTCATATCGCCACCTTGTCGATAACTCTTTCATAACAAGTCCGGTAGGGGCCGGTATAAAGCACTAGGGAGAGACCCCGTGATCAAACGCGTGGCAAAATTTTCGGCAGTTGCGATCCTTTTAAGCTCGGTTTCCTTTTCCGCTTTTGCGCAGGACGGCGGGGTAGCAGTCAAAGAGTATTCCGACGGCGGTGTCTACGAGGGCACGTTCAAGGACGGCAAGCAGGACGGTCAGGGGACCTACAAGCTGCCGAATGGCTACGAATACAGCGGCGCATGGGTCGATGGCGAGATCAAGGGACAAGGCACTGCCAAATTCCCGAATGGCTCGGTCTATGTCGGCGAATTCGCCAAAGGACGCCCCGAGGGCAAAGGCAAGATCACCTTCGCGGACGGTTCGACCTATGAAGGCGACTGGACCAACGGCGAGATGACCGGCCAAGGCGTGGCGGTCTACGCCAACGGCGTCAAATATGAAGGCGGCTTCGTCAATGGCCAGTTCCAAGGCCAAGGCAAGATGGAAGGCGCCGACGGCTATATCTACGAAGGCAACTGGGAAACCGGCAAGAAGAACGGCACCGCCAAGATCACCTATCCCGACAAAAGCGTCTATGAAGGTGATGTCATCGACGGCCAGCGCATTGGCGTTGGTACTCTGACCATGCCCGACAGTCTTGTCTATACCGGCGACTGGACTGCCAATCAGATCAATGGCCAAGGCAAGCTGACCCAGCCGAACGGTGACGTCTACGAGGGAACATTTGTCGACGGGCAGCGCGCTGGCAAAGGCAAAGTCACCTATGCAAGTGGCGAGGTCTATGAAGGCGATTTCGCCGATGACCGCCGCCACGGCCAAGGCAGCTTTACCGGCAAAGACGGTTACAGCTATGTCGGCGAATGGCAGCTCGGCCGCATCGCTGGCAAAGGCAAAGTCACCTACCCCGACGGTTCGGTCTATGAAGGCGACTTCAAAGACGACGTTGCTGATGGGATCGGCAAGATCACCTATGCCGACGGCAACAGCTACGAAGGTACGTGGGTCGCTGGCGTGATCGAAGGCTCGGGTGTTGCGACCTATGCAGGCGGCCTCGTCTACAAAGGCGAGTTCAAGAACGCGAAGAACCACGGCACCGGCACGATGACTTATCCGGATGGCTATACCTACACCGGCATGTGGCAGGACGGTCAGCGCAACGGAACGGGAACCGCGACCTACGCGGACGGTTCGGTCTACGAAGGCGAATTTGTTGACGGCCAACGCGAAGGCAAAGGCAAGATCACGATGCCCGACGGCTTCATCTATGAAGGTGAATGGAAGAACGGCGAGATCAACGGCGTTGGAACCGCGACCTATGCAACCGGCGACGTCTACGAAGGCGAGTTCGTCAACGGCAAACGCGCAGGCAAAGGCACGATCCGCTACGCCAACGGACAGGAGGCCAGCGGCACCTGGACCGATGGCAATCTGACCGAACAGGACCCGAAGCCCTGACATGACTGGCGTTCGTCCGCACGACGCGGACGATAACTTATTCACGCTCGGAGGCTTTACCTGTCGGCTTGCGCATCCGCAGGCCGTCACTTGCCCGCCGGTCGTGCTGCTCCACGGCACTAACGGAAACGAGAATGCGCTGCTCGACTTTGGCGGCGCAGTCGCTCCGAACCATGCGCTGTTCGCGCTGCGGGGACCGACGCCTTGGAATGACGGTTACACCTTTATCCTGCGCAAGGACGATGGTTCGCTTGACCTTGAAGACCTCGCGCGACAGGTGCCGAAGTTTGAAGACTTCCTGCAGGCATTTATCCGTGAATACGACGTGGCACCCATTCTGATCGGCTATTCAATTGGTGCGATTCTCTCGACCGCACTGATCGGACGTGATCCATCCCTTGTTGCCGGAGTAGTCTTGCTGCGTCCCATGCCGCCCCAACCAGATTTTCAGCCAGCAGCGCTGAACGGTACGCCGGTTCTGATGATTGGGGGCCGCCACGACGAACGTCGTCTGCCGCAGGACTTCCCGGACCTGCAACGCCAGTTGATCGGGGCCGGTGCCGATGTAACCGCGCATATGCTTGACGCGGGTCATGGCCTGGAACGATCTGGTCTCGACATCCGGCTGACCCGTGACTGGATCACGGGTTTCGAAACAGTGCGGGGTGCCCGGACATGAGCCTTGATCTGATGACCCAGGCATATGCGCATGGCCGTCCCGGTCCGGGCAATCGGGCAGGCCTTGCTGCGGTCTTCAAACGCTATCAGCTGACCGAGGCCGACGCGTTTGGCCATCGAGAGCTTAACATAGGGCAAGACGTTTATGAGGTCTACGGGCCCAAGGCCGACGAGCCGTCAGATGCGCCGCTGGACTGCATGATTTCGATCAGGAGCGGTCTTGACGCCGGACTTTTCAGGTTCCTGTTTGACCTCTGCACCGAGGCGCAAATGGTTCTGCTTCTGGAGTCCGATGATGCTTTTGACGGCGCGGTGGTCCTTTGCCCGGCCAGTGTCGATCCGTCAAACCTGCCCGATGACGAGATATTCACCCACCCGTTGATCTGGACAGTGCCTGAACAGGCGGCGGACAGGCTGACTGCCACGTTCTCAGCATTTGATGCTTACCGAACTGCCGCCACAGCGGATGTCCCGCCGCTCTCTGGCATTGGGAACTGGCTGCGACGTGCGTGGAAGAAGTAGCCGGAGCGGGCCTCGCCAAAGCATTTGAAAAGGCCTATATCCCCGCGCCATGACTCAGAACCCGCCGATCCTCCGCCCCGACCTTGCCCGTGCCCTGGTGCCTGACGACCGCCGCGCCGGACAGCCGACCATTGGCATGGTCTCGCTGGGATGCCCCAAGGCGCTGGTTGACAGCGAACGGATTCTGACCCGCCTCCGCGCCGAAGGCTACGCAATATCGCCTGATTACCAGAACGCAGAGGCGGTGATCGTCAACACCTGCGGCTTCCTCGATTCCGCCAAGGCCGAGTCGCTGGACGCCATCGGCGAAGCGCTGCGCGAGAACGGAAAAGTCATTGTGACCGGCTGTTTAGGGGCCGAGCCTGACTACATTACCGGCGCACATCCCAAGGTTCTGGCGGTCACGGGGCCGCATCAATACGAAGCGGTTCTGGACGCGGTCCATCGAGTCATTCCGCCCGCGCCCGATCCGTTCATTGACCTGCTGCCCGCGACCGGGGTCAGTCTGACCCCGCGCCATTACTCATATCTCAAGATCGCTGAAGGCTGTGACCACAAGTGCAAGTTCTGCATCATCCCGGACATGCGGGGCGGGCTCGTGTCGAGGCCCGTGAAGGGGGTGGTGAGAGAGGCCGAAAAGCTGGTCGAAGCGGGGGTCAAAGAGCTGCTGGTGATCTCGCAAGACACCTCGGCTTATGGTGTGGATTGGAAACAAAGAGACGATAAATTCCCGATCATTCCGCTCGCCCGACAGCTCGGTGAACTGGGGGCGTGGGTGCGGTTGCACTACGTCTATCCCTACCCGCATGTGCGCGAACTGATCCCGCTGATGGCGGATGGTCTGATCCTGCCCTACCTCGATATTCCGTTCCAGCACGCACACCCGGATGTGCTGCGCCGGATGGCGCGCCCGGCTGCCGCAGCACGGACATTGGACGAGATTGCCAACTGGCGTTCGGTCTGCCCCGACATCACGCTGCGCTCGACATTCATCGTCGGATATCCGGGCGAAACCGAGGACGAATTCGAGACTTTGCTCGACTGGATGGACGAGGCGCAACTCGACCGGGTTGGCTGCTTCAAGTACGAAAACGTCAAGGGCGCAAGGTCAAATGACCTGCCCGACCACGTGCCGGAAGAGGTGAAAGACGAACGCTGGGCGCGGTTCATGGAGAAAGCGCAAGAGATTTCCGAAGCGAAACTGGAAGCCAAAATCGGCAGCACACTTCAGGTGCTGGTCGATGAGGTCGACGCCGATGGTGCGACCTGCCGGACCAAGGCCGATGCGCCGGAAATCGACGGCAATCTGTTCATCGACGAAGGCTTTGAACACCTGAAACCGGGCGATCTGGTAACGGTCAAAGTTGACGACGCCAGCGAGTACGATCTGTGGGGCGGGTCGCCTGAGAGGCGGTGAAAACCGGGCAGATTCGCAGGCCGGGACGCCAGCCCGATTAGGTTGATTTCATCACCAATCGTTAAGACTTTGTTAAGGTTTTGCGCGGGCGTTCGGGCGAACTGCGGTCTGGATTGTATACAAATTTACCGGCAGATTGCCGGTAAATCCGCAAAACCCCGGCAATCTGCCGGGACGGAAACCGCCCGGCTGCTGCAACGATCAGCCGCTTGATTTTTGTACAAATCTGACGTATCTTACGTTTGTTACGTTTTGTACAAAAGGACCATCGCATGATCGAAGTCACCGTATCGGAAGCGCGTGAGCAACTCGCTGACCTGCTCGGCAAGGTCCAGCATTCTGGAGATAGAGTGAGGGTGACCCGTCACGGGAAGCCCGTCGCAGTGATCGTTTCTGCCGAAGAACACGACTTTCTAGAGCAGTGCGAAAACTTGTACTGGGGCCCGATTGCCGAGGAAGCCTATCAGGAATACCTGAAAGATCCCGGATCGGCGAAAACCATTGAAGAAATCATGGCGGAAGATGCGGGCGTGAAAGCCGCCGGATGACCCGCCACACCGTGATCGTCACCCCCGGTGCCGAAAAGGAACTGGCGCGGGTGCGCGACCGGGTCTTGAACCGTCGGCTGAAGCTGGCAATTCTGGCTTTGGGCGATGATCCGCGCCCCGACGGATGCATCAAGATGAAGTGCAACGCCGAGGAATGGCGCGTTCGCGTCGGGGACTGGCGCATCGCCTATCGGATCGAAGATCAGCGACTGGTGGTACTGGTTGTCCGGGTCGCTCCGCGCGGCGGGGTGTATGGGTAGGCGAGGAGGTAGGTCTTGCGGCGGGATCATTGGTGGGTGCAAGCACGCACCCTACGGCTGGCGATCACCGAACAGACCGTCTTTAAACTTTTTCCCGTCCGATTCCTCAGTCCGACGAGCCATCTGGATAATCTCCCAAATACTAAACACTTCAGAAATTTGTCGGTCCAGCTCATCAAGCGTAAGGAGAGGTGTGCCATCTAGCACATCAAAAACTGCTTTGCGCTTTCCTTTCGCGACACGGGGAGTACGGAGGATAGCGATTTTTGCATTTCTGCGTTCTGCTATCTTGTTCGTGTGCCATATTAACGACTGCACCACTGCGATACCAGAGCGATTCAAATTCATCTGCGACCTATAGTCGAAATAGATCAGATATTGTTGGCCATTGACGACGACCGAGACCGACTCAGTGAACTGCAAGGTTGCAGCGCTGTTTCGATATGGGATCGGAGCAGGTTCCAGAAGAACTCCCCGCGCTCCGGTAGCATTTCGCCAATCAATGACTGCCCGCGCTACGGAAGTACAGTTCTCAGCTTGGGCCGGTCCTGACTTACAAAGTCGTTCAACGTTCTGAATTAGAGCCTCATCATCACCGCTTGGCAGGTCCCAACTAAAAAGGCGGCCAGCGCTGAGCAACAACTTCGGCAATGCGGCATGAACCGGATCATAGTTCCAGAATACCTCTGGGGTCTCGACCTCCGCTAAATTCGCTCGCTTTTTTGTAGTAGGAAGCATCGCATTGTTAGCGACCTCGAATGGACTCAGGCGGTTGATCTTCGTAGGCATCCAAGTCGTCTCCGTCTACCGGCTCCGACACAAGATGTCGAAAGTATCGCCGAATTATGGCATCATCTGGTATCCGAATGCTTGAAGCAAGGTTTATCTTGGCACTCTCCCACACCGAGTGCCAAGGCCCGTTCGCGACATGCGACTTTTGCCTTAATTCTGAGGCAGTTAGGTGTCGTAGTTGAACTACGATACTGCCAACGATTCTTCTGACGTGCTTGTTCCCTATCTGTTCAACTGCGCGAATCTCTCCGGTTCGATAGTCGTGCACCATGGCGAACGATTCGATTGGGTTAGCCTTATAATGCCTAAAACAGTTGTAGATATAGGGGTGGACAGGTCCATCTTTCCACGCTTCGAAGTGCCCCTCAATGAGCGGTTCATTAAATCTACTGAGGTAATAACCATGGCAGAAATAAAGTAGCTTCTGCAGCTCAAGATGGGTCGTTCGAAGCCCCGTTAGGCCTCGAACCTTTAGTATCAAGTTCGCAATTGCGCGCGGATCGTAGGGAGCCTTATCCATCCATCTTCAGTGCGTTTATGAATGCTTCCTGCGGGATTTCGACCTTGCCGAACTGCCTCATCTTCTTTTTCCCGGCCTTCTGCTTGTCGAGCAGCTTGCGCTTGCGGGTGGCGTCGCCGCCGTAACATTTGGCAGTCACGTCCTTGCGGAAGGCGGCGATGGTTTCGCGGGCGATGATACGGCCTCCGATGGCGGCCTGAATCGGGATTTTGAACATGTGGCGGGGAATGAGGTCTTTGAGCTTTTCGCACATGACGCGGCCCCGGCCTTCGGCGCGGTCGCGGTGGACCATGATCGAGAGGGCGTCGACGGGTTCGTCATTCACGAGGATCGACATTTTGACGAGGAAGTCCTCGCGGTAACCGGTGATCTGGTAGTCGAAGCTGGCATAGCCCTGGGTGACGGATTTCAGGCGGTCGTAGAAGTCGAAGACGACTTCGTTGAGCGGCAGGTCGTAGACGACCATGGCGCGGGGGCCAGCGTAGGTGAGGTCCAGCTGGATGCCGCGGCGGTCCTGGCAGAGTTTGAGGACGTCGCCGAGGTAGTCGTCGGGGACAAGGATGGTGGCCTTGATGCGCGGTTCCTCGATGTGGTCGATGAACGTGAGGTCGGGCATGTCTGCGGGGTTGTGGAGTTCGCGGACCTCGCCGTCCTTCATGTGGAGCTTGTAGACGACGGAGGGGGCGGTGGTGATGAGGTCGAGGTTGTATTCGCGTTCAAGGCGGTCGCGGATGACTTCGAGGTGGAGGAGGCCGAGGAAACCGCAACGGAAGCCGAAGCCGAGGGCGGCGGAGGTTTCCATTTCGGAGGTGAAGGAGGCGTCGTTCAGGGCGAGTTTCTCGATGGCGTCGCGGAGCGCGTCAAAGTCGTTGGCGTCGACGGGGAACAGGCCACAGAACACCACCGGGATGGCGGGCTTGAAGCCGGGCAGCGGGGTTTCGCAGCCGCCACGTTCGGAGGTGATCGTGTCACCGACGCGGGTGTCGCGGACCTGCTTGATCGAGGCGGTGAAGACGCCGATTTCGCCGGGGCCGAGTTCTTTGATGGCGACCATCTGGGGTTTGAGGACAGCCAGCGTGTCGATGCCGTAGACGGCGTTGGTCTGCATCATGCGGATGCGCTGGCCGCGCTGGATGGTGCCGTCGATGACGCGGATCATGACGACGACGCCGAGATAGGCGTCGTACCATGAGTCGACCAGCATGGCCTTGAGCGGCGCGTTCACGTCACCCTTGGGCGGCGGCAGGCGGGTGACGATGGCTTCCAGCACATCGGGGATGCCAAGGCCGGTCTTGGCGCTGATCGGGATGGCCTGACTGGCGTCGATGCCGATGACGTCTTCGATCTGCTCTTTGACTTGCTCGGGCTCGGCGGCAGGGAGGTCGATCTTGTTGAGGACGGGGACGATCTCGTGGTTGGCGTCGATGGCCTGATAGACGTTGGCCAGCGTCTGGGCTTCGACGCCCTGCGTCGCGTCAACGACCAGCAGCGAACCTTCGACGGCGCGCATGGAGCGCGAGACTTCATAGCCAAAATCGACATGGCCGGGCGTGTCGATCAGGTTCAGGACGTAAGCCTTGCCGTCCTTGGCGACATAGTCGATCCGGACGGTCTGCGCTTTGATGGTGATGCCGCGCTCGCGCTCGATATCCATCGAGTCGAGCAACTGGGCCTTCATGTCGCGGTCGGCAACGGTGCCGGTCGACTGGATCAGCCGGTCAGCAAGCGTGGATTTGCCGTGGTCGATATGGGCCACGATGGAGAAATTGCGGATCTGGGCGAGCTCGGTCATGATCGCTCGCATATGGC
>Ga0164241_10005979_pt1 | contig 11206 bp, 8 predicted proteins | sample OricomyardsoilBY_FD_108780 | JGI IMG/M metagenome (GOLD analysis project Ga0164241, IMG submission 108780) | Backyard soil microbial communities from Emeryville, California, USA - Original compost - Back yard soil (BY) | ecosystem: Environmental > Terrestrial > Soil > Unclassified | place: USA... | reverse complement strand
CGCGACGGCGGCACGGGAGGTTCGGGCACGAATACCTCTTCCGCGACCAGGCGCCCCATCACTTCCAAATAAGACTGCTGCAGCCTCCGCCGCCGAATCGCGCGCGCCATTGGGGCAGTATATACAACCGTCCCGCGCGCGCCGCGCTCTTTCCCCCGACCGCGCGCCCCCGCGCGCCTCGTTCAAAATTCTTTCACGTCGCTCAGCGCGCGCCGCCGACGTGGCTCATGTCGAAACGAAGCTCCGTCGACGTGCGCTCAAGACTGCGCGGGCGGAGCTTTTTCGGCGTTGCGGAGAAGGTAGGCTTCGATGAACGGGTCGAGGTCGCCGTCGAGCACTGCTTGGACGTCGCTCGTCTCGTGCTCGGTGCGAAGATCCTTCACGAGCTGGTAGGGCTGGAGCACGTAGCTCCTGATCTGATTGCCCCAGGCGATCTGGCCCTTGGCCGCTTCGTAGCGGGCCTGCTCGGCTTCTCGCCTGGCCTCCTCCATTTCGAAGAGCTTGCCTTTGAGCATTTTGAGCGCCATCGCGCGGTTTTGGTGCTGGCTGCGCTCGGCGCGACACACGATCACGATGCCGCTCGGCAGGTGCTTCATGCGCACGGCCGTCTCGACCTTGTTGACGTTCTGACCGCCTTTGCCGCCGGCGCGCATCGTCGTCACCTCGAGGTCCACGTCTTTGACCTCGATGTTGATTTCGTTTTCGACGTCCGCCGTCACCTCGAACGCCGCGAAGCTCGTCTGCCGGCGCGCGTTCGAATCGAAGGGGCTGATGCGCACCAAGCGGTGCACGCCGACCTCCGCGCGGAGGTAGCCGTACGCGTTCGGCCCCTGCACGGTGAAGGACGCGCCGTCGATGCCCGCCTCGTCGCCAGCCTGATAATCGACGATCTCGGTCTTATAGCCGTGACGCTCGCACCAGCGGAGGTACATGCGAAGCAGCATCTCCGCCCAGTCCTTGGCGTCGGTGCCGCCCGTACCCGGGTGGATGCTCACGATGGCGTTCGCGTGATCGACGGGGCCGCTCAGCATGCGGCGCAGCTCGGCCTGGCGCACGCGGCCTTCGAGCTCGGGCAGCTGGCCCTCGATCTCCCCGACGACGCCCTCGTCGTTCTCGGCCGCCCCGAGCTCGAGCAGCTCGTTGGCGTCCTGCACGTCGCGCGTCAGCTTCTCGATGAGCTCGAGCTTTTCGACGGCGCCGGAGCGCTTGCGCATCTGCGCCTGCGCCTTCTCCTGATCTTCCCAGAAGCCGGGCTCCGAGCCGAGCTGGTCTAGCTCTTCGACGAGGCGGCGAAGTCCCGGTACGTCAAAGAGACCCCCTTAGCGCATCGACGCGCCGTAAGAGGTCCTGGAGTCCGTTGCGAGCTTCGGCAAGCATGACGAGGCCGATGTAGCAGACGCCGGGCAGAGCTCCAAGCCCACAAGCGCCCGTTCCGGCGTGACGCTGCTGGTTTTAGGGGCGCTCTTCGGGGCGGCAGGGATTTTCGGCGCCGGCTCGCGCCGTTCCACCGGTGGCGCCTCGAGCCGCAGGTGCCGGACCCGCTCGCCGAACCAGCCGCCCGTCAGCACGTCGAGCTGCATCTGGGCGTCGAGCCGCTCGAGCCGCGCTCCGCCGCGCACGGTATCGTCCGCGGCGCTCTTCTCGCGCGAGAGCGCGCGGTGCCAGCGCGAGAGGCGCCTGAGCACGCCGTCGGTTCGCTCCTCGGCGCTTCGCTCGCGCGCGATCCGCAGCCGCTCGAGCGCCACTTCCTCGTCCGCGAAGATCAGGCGATTGAGACGGAACGTGAGCTGCGCCTCCATCAGGAGCCCGTCGCCGCCGATGGTGCTGTACCGGTACGGGTCGTCGATGGTCGGCTGCAAGCGCAGCGAGTCGTCGCGCGAGCGCGCGGCGCGCACGCGCACCTCCGGCAAGAGGGCGCTGAAGCGGGCGCGCGTTCCCGCGCCGTCGAGGTCGCGCGCGTGCTCGACCGCGTGCTGTGCGTTCTCGGCGGCCACGACGGTATCGCGCGCGAGCCGTTCGAAAAGCTCCGAAGGGAGCGCGGGCGCGAGCACGCGGGTCGGCTCCGTGCCTTCGGCTCCGTCCGCCTCGAGCGGCGGCGGTTCGTCGTCCGCGTCGTCGAGCGCGACCAGACGGCGCGGCGCCGCCAACCGCTCGAGCGGCAGCGTGACGCCGACGAAGCCCGCCAGTTCCTGCCGCTCCGAGCGCCGGTCCGCCAGCACCCCGACGGAGACGCTCGCTTCCCCGCGCCGGCCCTGCGGCTCACGTTGCGCGGGAGCCACGGGCGGCTCGGCGCGCGCACGCCCGCCGAGCACGACCAGAAACACGAGGGTGCGGGCGGACGCGCGTCGTTTCACGCGGGGCGGTCGGTCGCGCCGGGCTCCGGTTGTGCCCGCCGCTCGGAAACGTCAGCGCCCTGCGAGCGCCGTCAGCTCCGCGCGCAGGCCCTCGGGCTCGCTCCCGGGCGGTGAGAAAGCGACGCTCAGGTGCCCGGCATCCATGCGGTACACCCACGCCACGGCGAGCGGATGGAACGTCCCGGCGACGTCCGTCCCGAGCGCGCCGCGGATGTGCGCGGAGCTTTCCACGGGTGGCAGGGACACTCGCGTCCTCACGGGATCGAGCGGCACGTCGAGCTGGCCTGCCGTCGGTCCCTCGGGCGCCGGAACGAACCACGCGACACGCAACACGACGCCGCTCGCGCCCGGCGGCAACGAGTAGACGCCCTCGACGGTTCCGTCGCGCGCGACGAGCGCGCACTCCGGGCGGGGCGCCGTCGGCTCCACCAAAGGCTCGGCTTCCTCGAGCGTGGGCGGAGCGGCCATCGTCGGCACGGGTTGCGAGATGGGCGTCGAATGGTCGAGCGCGCTCGGCAGCTCGTCGTCGTTCTGGGCAGCAGGTGTGCCCGGCACAGGCTCGAAGGCAGCGACGACGGGGACCGGGTCGGGAGCGGACTCGGCGAAGAACGGCGCGGGGGCGGCTTCTCGTGCCGGCTCGGCGAAGAACGGCGCGGGCTCGGCCACGGGCACGGGAAACGGCCGAGCCGGCGCGTGCGGCACCGGCGCGGGGGCGAGCGCGGTGTCCGGAATGGGCTCGGGTTCGACGGCCGGCGGATCGGGGATGAGCTGCGGATGGCGCGTTGCCTCCGGCGCTTCCACGGACGCGACGAACGACGGCTGAACGAGGGACGGCTGCGCTGAGGGCTCCGCCGGCGCGGAGCCCCACGGCTGCGCGGACGCGACGAACGGCGCCGGCGCGGGCACGGGCTCGGGAATCACGCTGATCGGCTCCGACACGGGCGGCCGGCGCCGTCCGCCCGCGGAACGTTCGCTCAGGATACGCTCTCGCAGCGCGAGCGCCGCCGCATGCTCCGGCTCCGTCGCGAGCACTTCTTCGAGCGTCGCCAGCGCGCGGTCGGCGTGCCCCTGGACGAGGTAAATCTCCGCGAGCGTGAGCGTCGCTACGGGTGGCGGTCCGGTCGTCTCCTCGGCGGCGGGGCGCGCGTCGCCGCGGATGGCCGCGGCGGCGGTCGGCATGTTGAGGCCCGCGTCCATGACGCTCGCGACGAGATCGCGTGCGACCCCGAGCCACCCGCGCGAACGGCGGCGCGCACCGGCGTCGTGTTCGCTCAAACGAACGATCTCGTCACGGAGCTCCACGCGCGTCATGACCTCCGGGCGTCGGGCGCCGAGCGCACGGGCGCGAGCCACGAGCTCATCGCGGGAGAGCTGATCGAGGGCGGGATCCGTGCTCATTGGGGGCCCTAGCGTATCATCGGGCCAAAGAGGGGCGCGCCATTTCGCGCGGCTCGGAGCACAATAGGGGCATGACCGAGCGCGGCCCGGATGTCCTTCCGCCCGAGGAACGCCAGGCGCTGCTCGACGCCCCACGCCCGCGGCACCTCCCCGTCGTGCCGCGCGCGCCGGCCGGCAAGCGCCGGCTGCCGCTCGCCGAAGCCGCGCGTGACGTCGATCGCCAGGCGGTTCCCGTCTACGTCGTGTGGGAAGTCACCCTGAAATGCGACCTCGCCTGCCGGCATTGCGGCTCGCGCGCCGGCCGCGAGCGCGCCGACGAGCTCACGACCGCCGAGTGCCTCGACCTCGTGAGCCAGATGGCCGAGCTCGGCGTGAAGGAGGTCACGCTCATCGGGGGGGAGGCGTACCTGCGCGACGATTGGCTCGACATCGTGCGCGCGATCCGCGCCCACGGCATGAGCGCCACCATGACGAGCGGCGGCCGCGGCATCACGCGCGAGCTCGCGGAACGAGCCAAGGAGGCCGGCCTGCAAAGCGTGAGTATTTCGCTCGACGGCCTCGAAGCGACCCACGATCGGCTACGCGCCCTCGACGGCTCGTTCCGCGCGGGCCGCGCCGCGCTCGGCCATTTGCGGCAAGCCGGCATCCGCGTCGCCTGCAACACTCAGATCAACCGCCTCACGCTGCCGGAGCTGCCGGAGCTCCTCGAGCTCATCGCCGAGGCGGGCACGCACAGCTGGCAAATCCAACTCACCGTGCCGATGGGACGCGCCGCGGACGAGCCCGAGGTACTTCTGCAACCGTTCGACCTGCTCGAGCTCTTCCCGCTGCTCGCGCGCCTCAAACCGCGCATGGACGAGCTCGGGGTGCGGCTCTGGCCCGGCAACAACATCGGCTACTTCGGCCCCTACGAAACGCTCTTGAAGGGCGGCATGCCGCGCGGTCACGGCGCGTCGTGCGGCGCGGGCCGCAGCACGATCGGCATCGAGTCCGACGGCGCCATCAAGGGCTGCCCGTCGCTGCCGACCGAAGCGTGGACGGGGGGCAACATCCGCGACGCGTCGCTGCGTGACATCTGGGAGCGGAGCGCGCCGCTCCGTTACACGCGCGATCGCACGGTCGACGACCTCTGGGGCTACTGTCGCACCTGCTACTACGCCGACGAGTGCCGCGCGGGTTGTACGTGGACTTCATTCCTGATTTTCGGCCGCGCCGGCAATAACCCGTATTGCCACCATCGTGCGCTCGAGCTTCAAAGAACCGGCCAGCGCGAGCGACTGGTTCGGCGCGCCCTCGCCCCGGGCGTGCCTTTCGACTATGCTTCATTCGACGTCTTGGTGGAGGACGCGTGATGACCCATTTGGTTCCTTGCCCGCAGTGCTCGCGCCACGTGCGCACGAGCGAAAGTCTGTGCCCCTTCTGCGGCGCGGGCCTCGCGCTCTCGCACACGCCCGCGCCCGCGCTGCCCAGCGCGCGCCTCGGCCGCGCGGCGACGTTCGCCTTCAACGCCACCATCGCCGGCGCCTTCGTCGCGATCGCTTGCGCGGGCCGCAGCGAGAAAGACGACAACACCGAGCCCAGCGCCGGCACGGGCGCGATGATCGGCTCCGGTGGCTCGAATGGCGGCCATCCGGCGACGGGCGGCGCCGGCGGCACCAACGTCACGGGCGGCTCGACCTCCACGGGCGGCTCGACCTCCACGGGCGGCTCGACCTCCACGGGCGGGGTCGGCGGCTCCGCCCAGCCCGTTTACGGCGGGCCTCCCCTCGGCGGCACGGGTGGTCAGGTCGACACCGGGGGCACCGCGGGCTTGGGCTCGACGGCGGGGCGCGGCGGGCGCGCCGGCGCGAGCGGAAGCGCGAACGCGGGCACCGGCGGCAACGTCCAACCCCCGTACGGCGTTCCACCGGACTTCGACGCGGGCACCCCGGCTCCGCTGTACGGCGCCGCACCGGCTTACGGCGCGCCGTCCGACTAGCCGACGCCGCTCGCTCAGCAACGGCCTGCCGCTCGCCGGCGCGAGGAGGCGCGTTCGACGCCGGGCACGCACTTTTAGGGCCCGCCTTGCTCGCGATCCGAAGATTCAGCGGTCCCTGGCGGTAGCAGTCGCAGTGCAGAGTTCCAGCGTGATGGCGCACGCCTTGCCAGGGCGGGCCCTTCATGCGACCTCATCGCCCTCCAATGCTTCGTCGCTACGTCTCCGTGATCGTTGCGTGGCCGAAGACCGTGATCGCCGCCGTCGCGGTCGTGACGGTCTGCCTCGGCTTTTTCATCAGCCGCCTGAAGGTGAACATCGACGTCGATTCGCAGATCCCGCCGGGGCATCCGCTCGTCATCGTCGGCAAGCGCATCGAAAAAGAGTTCGGCGGGAAATACATGACGGTCATCGGGGTCTATCCGACGACCGGCACCGTCTACACGCCCGCCGTCCTCGGCAAGGTGAAGCGCATCACGGACGCCGTCGAGAAGCTCCCCGGCGTGAAGCCGGGCAGCGTCATCTCGCTCTTTTCGAAGCGGGTGAAGGACATCAACAGCACCGAGGACGCGCTCGAGGTGAAGCAGCTCGCCGACCAAGTGCCGGCGAACGACGCCGAAATGGCGGCCTTCAAGCAACGGGTCGAGCGCAACCACATCCTCACGAGCTTGCTCGTGAGCGACGACGGCCGCGCCACGGCCGTGCTGGCCGATTTCGACGACTTCGTCAAAGCGGGGGGCCCCAAGGGCCTCTACCTCACCTTGGAGAAGATCCTCGCGCCCGAGCGTGACGCGAGCTGCGAAGTGCTGAGCGCGGGGGCGCCCTCCGTCCTCTACTGGCTGCTCCAGTACACGCGGCGTGTCGCGCTGCTCTTCGTGCTCGCGCTCGCCATGATCGGCTATTTGCACTACCGCGCGTTCCGCACCTTGCAGGGCATGATCGTCCCGCTCGTCACCGCGATCATGGGTGTCATCTGGGCGCTCGGACTGATGGGCGTGATTCAGGCGCCGATGGACCCGTGGAACATCATGACGCCGATCTTGCTGCTCGCGATCGGCGCCGGCCATTCCGTGCAGATCCTGAAGCGCTTCTACGAGGAGTTTGCGCGCGCCAAACGCGAGCATCCAACGGCCTCCGACGTCGAAAGGAACCGCATGGCGGTCGTCGAGGCCACCGTGAAGGTCGGCGCCGTGATGCTCGCCGCCGGCACGATCGCGGCGCTGAGCTTCGGCTCGTTGGCGGCGTTCGGCCTGCCGTCGATCAAGAGCTTCGGCCTGTGTACCGCGTTCGGCATCGCCGCGGCGCTCATCGTCGAGATGACGTTCATCCCCGCGGTCCGCATGCTGATGTCGCCCCCCACCGAGCGGCAAACGGAACGCGAGCAGCACAAGGAGATCTTCGACACGTGGCTCGAGCGCCTGGCCGACATCGTGCGAGCCAAGAAAGAGGGGCCGATCCTCTGGATCTTCGTGGCGCTCCTCGCGGTCGCGGGCGTGGGCGTCCTGAAACTCCAGGCGGGCAACAGCCTCGGCGCGCAGTTCTTCGAGGCGAACGGACCCGTGCACGGCTTCCGCCTGGCCGACTCGCGCATGGCGGGCACGCGCGTGATTCAGGTCCTCATCGAGGGCAACGCGACCGACAGCATCAAGGATCCGAAGGTGCTGAAGAAGATGGACGAGCTCGCGACGTTCATCCAGCACCAGCCGCTTCCCATCGGCAAGGTCGTGTCGATCGTCGACGTGCTCAAGCAAATCCAAAAGGCCATCGACCCCGAACATCCCGACGCGTTCCCCGACACGCCCGAGCTCGTCGCGCAGCAGCTCCTCCTCTACTCGATGTCGGGCGACGACGACGACCTCGCCCGGCTGGTCGACCGCGACTTCAGGAACGCCGTCATCACGGCTTACGTGAAGACGGACGACTTTCGCAGCATGAAGGGCTTCACGGTCGCCGTGCAGGAAGAGGCGGCGCGGCTCTTCCAGGGCCTGCCCGTGAAGGCGACGGTCGGCGGAGGCGTCACCAACGCCATCGCCCTCAACGAGACGATGGTCCACGGTAAAACCGTCAATCTCATCCAGATCTCGATCTTGGTGATGGTGATCACGAGCGTGCTTTTGCGCTCGTTGATCGGCGGGTTCCTCGTGCTCCTGCCACTGGCGACGGCGGCGCTCGTGAACCTCGGCCTGATGGGCCTTTCGGGGATCTTCCTCTCGATGGGCACCGCCGCGATCTCGGCCATGGCCGTCGGTATCGGCGCGGACTACGCGGTGTATTTCTTGTTCCGCGTCCGCGAGGAGTACGAGCGCCAGGGGGATCTGCGCGAAGCGACGGCCGTCGCGCTCGTCACCTCCGGCAAGGCCATCACCTACGTCGCGAGCGCCGTCGCGGGCGGCTACCTGTGCCTCACGCTCTCGCTCTTCAAGGTGCACGTGCTGCTCGGCTGCCTCGTCGCCCTCACCATGGTGACGAGCAGCGCCGCCACCGTTGCGTTTCTGCCCGCCGTCCTTTTGCGCGTGAATCCGCGCTTCATTCGCAAGAGCGGCGACACGGGCGCCGCCCCGGCCCAGGCGCCCAGCGCGGCAAGCTGAAGCCGGAAGCCCGTCCCCGGCGGGGGCAGTTCTGCCGCTCATTTCGTGTGAGCCGCCGCGCCGCGGCCCGCTGACGGCCGCTGGCCGAACTTTTGCTGAAGGCTTGTCCCTTCCTGCCCGCCGGCAGCCGCCTTATGGGGCTGTCGGCATGAGCGCAGGGCGAACGTTGGTGGTGCTCGGGTATTCCCCCTGGTCGGAACGGGCGCGCTGGGCGCTCGACCACCATGGCCTCCGCTACGAGCTCGTGCGGCACGAGCCGTTCATCGGCGAGCGGAAACTCAGGCGCCTCGTCGGGAATAAGAGCAAGCGCCCAACCGTCCCCGTGCTCATCACCCCCGAAGGCCTCCTCACGGAAAGCTGGGACATCGTGGCGTACGCCGACCGCCTGGGGAGCCGCCCAAAGCTCATCCCGGCCGCGCACGGAGCGGCGATTCGGGAGATCACGGCGCTCTCGAACGAGGCGATGGCCAGCGGCCGCGCGCTCGTCGTGAGCGCCATGCTCGCGAGCAACGCCGCTCTCGACGACGCACTCCCGCCGTTCGTGCCCCGCTGGCTGCGTCCGCTGTTCCGGCCGTTGTCGCGGTACGGCACGGCCTGGTTCGGCCGCAAGTACGACGTCGATTTGAAAGACACGGAAACGCCACGCCGCGTCGTGCGCGGCGTTTTGGAGCAGTTTCGCGCGCGCCTCAGCGGCCGTCCCTACGTCCTCGACAGCTTCAGCTACGCCGATATCGTCGTCTGCTCCGTGCTGCAGGGCATTCGCCCGCCTCAGACGGACCACGTGCGCCTGCGCCCCGGCACCCGCGCCGCTTTCACCCAAGCCGAGCTCGCTGCCGAGTTCGAAGATCTTCTGACGTGGCGCGACGCGCTGTATCGTACGGACCGTCCCGCTCGCGTTACTTGAGGAGAGGAGCTGCCCCGTGATGTGCTCCGTGTACATCGCGATGAGCCTCGACGGCTACATCGCGCGCCCCGACGGCAACATCGACTGGCTGAAGACGGTCTCGCGCCCGGGGGAAGACTACGGCTACCGCCGCTTCTTCTCCTCCGTCGACACCGTCATCATCGGCAAGAAGACGTACGAGGTCGTCCTCGGCTTCGACACCTGGCCGTACGAGGGCAAGCGCGTCGTCGTCGTCACGCACGAGCCCGCGGAGCCGCAGCACGACGAGCATTTCTACAGCGGGCCGCCCGAGGGCCTCGTTCCGCGACTGTCGTACGAAGGCTTTCAGCACGCGTACGTCGACGGCGCCGGCATCATCCAACAGTTTCTGGCGGCGGGGCTCGTGCGCCGGGCCACCGTTTCGGTCATTCCGCTGCTGCTCGGTGAAGGCGTGCGGCTCTTCGGCAACGCGGGTCGCGAGCTCGACTTGCGCCTGCTGCGCTCGCAAAGCTTCGAGAGCGGACTGGTCCAGCTCGAGTACGAGGTCGACCCCGGGGCGCGCGAGGCGGTCGACGTGGGAGCCATCTCCTTCCGCCCGCTCGGCGAGAGCGACCTCGCCCTCTTGCATCATTGGTTCAACACGCCGCACGCCCACCACTGGTACGGCCGCGGGGAAACCATCGGCGCGGTGCGCGACTGGTACGTCCCGATCCTCGACGGGAAAATGCCGACGAAAAGCTTCGTCGTCCTGCACGGCGAGCGCCCGATCGGCCTGCTCGAATGGTGCCGCTTCGGCGACTACCCGGAGATGATGCCGATTTACGCGGTGCAGGATCCCGACATCGTGAACATCGACGTGCTCATCGGTGAGGAAGACATGGCTCACCGTGGCCTGGGCCCGTCACTGATCCGCCGGTTCTTGCGCGAGATCGTGTTCCGCGAAGAGCGCTTCAAGATTTGCATCATCGATCCGGAGACCGAAAATAGGAGCGCCATCCGCTGCTACGAGAAAGCCGGCTTCCGCCACGTGCGCACGATGCCCGACGACGGCGAAGGCAAGCCCATCTATTTGATGGAGCTCCGCCGCGACGAGCTCACGTCGGCGTGACCGAGCTCACGTCGGCGTGACCGAACTCACGTCGGCGTGACCGAGCCGGCGGGCGCGCTCAGTACCACGCGGCGCCCATCGGCTCGCGCGTGGACACCGCGGCCCGCGCTTGCGCGATGTCGTGCACGATCTGCGCTCTCAACGCGGCGATGCCGTCGAAGCGCCGCTCGTCACGCAGCCGCGCGCAGAGGTGCAACCGAATGCGAGCGCCGTAGAGGTCCCCTTCGAAATCGAACAGGTGCACCTCCGCGCTGAATCCCGCGCCCATGGTCGGGCGCTCGCCGATGTTCGCGACCCCGCGCCCGAGCGTGCGAGAGCCTTCTTTCGTCACGCGGTCGACGACGACCGCGTACACGCCGTAAGGGGGCAAGGCCTCCGGTATGGCCCCGAGATTCGCCGTCGGCACGCCGATCGTCCGCCCGCGACCGGCGCCAGGGACGACGTTCGACGAAATCGAATGCGGCCGCCCGAGCAGGCGCTCTGCCGTCGCCAGATCCCCCGCGGCCAGCGCCGCGCGGATCCGGCTGCTCGAGAACGGCCCCGCCTCGTCACCGCGCAGCGCCTCGGCGCGGGCCGTGAACCCGAGCTCGCCACCGAGCCGCTCGAGCGCCGCGAGGTCGCCCGAGCGCCCGAGCCCGAAACGAAAATTTTTCCCGACCACGACGATGCGCGCCCCGAGCGCACCCGCGAGCACGTCGCCTGCGAACCACTCCGGCGAGCGCTGCGACAGCTCCTGCGTGAACGGCTCCACGACGACCGTGAGGTTCGGACAGACGGCCCCGAGCAGCTCGAGCTTGCGGTCGAGCGTCGTGAGCACGGGGAGCGCACCGCGTCCGAGCACCACCGAAGGGTGCGGCTCGAACGTCAGCGCCACGAGCTCGAGGCCCTGAGCCGTCGCTT
>Ga0164241_10005978_pt1 | contig 11206 bp, 12 predicted proteins | sample OricomyardsoilBY_FD_108780 | JGI IMG/M metagenome (GOLD analysis project Ga0164241, IMG submission 108780) | Backyard soil microbial communities from Emeryville, California, USA - Original compost - Back yard soil (BY) | ecosystem: Environmental > Terrestrial > Soil > Unclassified | place: USA... | reverse complement strand
GTGCCCGCCGGCACCGACGTGTTGCTGTGCCTCTATCTACTGCACCGTCACCCGCGCTACTGGAAGGAGCCGGAGGCATTCCGCCCGGAGCGTTTCGACGCCGCGCATGAAGCCGAACGCCCGCGCTTCGCCTACATGCCGTTCGCCGCGGGTCCGCGGCACTGCATCGGCGAGACATTGGCCCTATATGAAATGTACATGCACTTATATAAGGTGGCGCGCCGCTACCGGCTGACCTACGTGCCGGACCGCCCGCTCGAACTCGAAGCGCAGATCAACCTGCGCACCAGACACCCTCTCATGATGAAGCTGGAACGCCGATGACGATGACCAAAGCCGAAACCCTCGCGGAGCTGATCACCAACAACCGCGGCGTCAAGCGCACGATCACCTACCTCGAGGCGGAGAACAGCGAACGCGTGGTCGGCTACGACGAGCTGTACGAACGCGCGCTCGGCATCCTGTTCCACCTGCAGAAGCTCGGCGCCAAACCCGGCGACAAGCTGATCATCTACCTCGCCAACAACGAGCAGTTCCTGGATGCCTTCTGGGCCGGCATGTTGGGCGGCATCGTGCCGGTGCCCGTGGCACTCGGCATCAGCGACGAACACAAGCACAAGCTGCTGCGCATCGCCAAGAAGCTGGGCCAGCCCTTCATCTACACCGACAAGAAAACGCTGGACCGCATCGGCAGCTTCGCGGGCCCGGCCGGCGTGCAGGACACCTACGACGCCCTCGCCTCGCGCGCCTTCTTCGCCGAATCCATCGACGACATCTCGCGCGCCGGCCAGGTGCAGCCGGTGAAGCCGGACGACACAGCGTTCATCCAGTTCTCCTCGGGCTCGACCAGCGAGCCCAAGGGCGTGGTGCTCACCCACCGCAACATCCTCACCAACGCGCGCGGCGCGGGTGAAGCTTCGCGCTGGAACGAGAACGACACCAACCTCACCTGGATGCCGCTGACCCATGACATGGGCCTGATCGGCATGCACATCATGATGTTCGGCCATCGCATGCAGCTCAACGTCATGCCGACCGAACTATTCATCCGCCGGCCGCTGCTGTGGATGAGCTTCGCCGCGCGCAAGGGCGTGACGGTCACGAGCTCACCGAACTTCGGTTACCGCCACTACCTGAAAGTACTGGGCGATCGATCCATCGGCGACCTCGATCTCTCACGCCTGCGCCTGCTCTACAACGGCGCCGAGCCCATTTCGGTGGAGCTGGCCGACGAGTTCATGACGCGCATGGCGCCGGCGAAATTGCCGCGCACCGCGATGTATCCGGTGTACGGCCTCGCCGAGGCGACGCTGGTGGTGAGCTTCCCGCAGCCACCCGGCCAGATGTACGAGTTCGTGTCGGTGGATCGGCACCAGTTGAGCGTGGGCAAGCCGCCCGCGCCGCTGCCCAAGGAACACGCCGACGCGCTGTTGCTCATGGCCGTGGGCCAGCCCATTCCCTACAGCAAGGTGCGCATCGCCGACGACCAGGATCGCGAGCTGCCCGAAGGCACCGTCGGCCACATCCTCATCGCCGGTGACAACGTCACCAGGGGCTACTTCGAGAATCCCGAAGCCAACACCCAGGGCTTCAGCGCCGACGGCTGGCTCAAGACCGGCGACCTCGGCATGCTGAAGGGCGGCAAGCTCTACATCACCGGGCGCGCCAAGGAAATCATCTTCGTCAACGGGCAGAACTACTACCCGCACGACATCGAGAGCATCGCCATCCGGGCTGACGGGCTTGAGCTCGGCAAGGTGGTGGCCGCGGGCGTACGGGCGAAACATGGCAGCACCGACGACCTGATCCTGTTCGTGCTGCATCGCATGGACATGAAGGAATTCATGCCCATCGCCGCGCAGGTCACGCGCCTGGTGAACGAACACACCGGCCTCGAGGTGGCGCACGTGGTGCCGGTGAAGCGCATCCCGAAAACCACCAGCGGCAAGATCCAGCGTCACCTGCTGGAAGACGACTACCTCAACGGCGTGTACGACGCCGAGCTCGGGGAACTCGCCGGGCTGCGCGCGCAGCTCGCAGCCGCGGGCGGCGCGAAGACCACCAGCAACGAGATCGAGAAGAAACTCAAGGACATCTGCGACGCGGCGCTGGAGCGCAATATCGACGTGCAGGACAACCTGTTCGAGATCGGCGCGAGCTCACTGAAGCTGATCGAGATCCACGAGAAGATCGACCAGGTGTATCCCGGGCTGGTGGACCTCACCGAGCTGTTCGACTTCCCGACGATTGCCGAGCTGTCGAAGCACCTCGAAGGGAAGATGGCGGCTACGGCCTAACTGCCGCTGTCGAGGGACCGATCGACGCGCGCGACCTGCTCCTGCGGCGCGGGTTGCGGCCGCGCGGCGCTGACCGGTTCCGGCGCGGGACGCGAGTCCAGGCTGGACCAGAGCACCACGGCAATCAGCAGGGCGATGGGCGCGAGGACGGCTATTGCCGAGCGGTTGAATACGAACATGGGTTGCTCCTGAGTGGGGCAATCCTGACGAAAAGGCTCTGCCCGAAAAACCAGACAAAAGCGAATTCATTGTCTGGCGATACTTGACAGTCCGAATTAAGATGCCGGGCCATGGATCAGCTCCAGGGAATGCGGGTATTCGCGCGGGTGGCGGAACTGGGCTCGTTTGCCCGTGCCGCCGATGACCTGGACATGTCGCGCGCCATGGCCTCGAGCTATGTTGCCCAGCTCGAGAAGCACCTCGGTACACGTTTGCTTCACCGGACTACACGAAAAGTTACCGTGTCCCCGGAAGGCGCCGTGTACCTGGAGCGCTGCAAGCGCGTGCTGGCCGAGGTGCAAGCCGCCGACGACGAAATGCGCCACGCCCGGGCGCGGCCGCAGGGCAAGCTGCGCATCGACGTGCCGGTGGCGTTTGGCCGCTACCTGCTGATGCCCGCGCTGCCCGCCTTCACCGAGCGTTACCCGGAGATGGCGCTGGAGATCCGCTTCAACGACCGCTACGTGGACCTCGCCGCGGAGCACATCGACGTGGTGCTGCGCTCCGGGGAAGTGAAGACGCCGGACCTGATCGCGCGCCGCGTCGCCACCTCACGGATGGTGACCTGCGCCGCGCCCAGCTACCTCGCGCGCCACGGTGCGCCGCGTACCCCGTCCGACCTGCGCAATCACCGGACCATCGGCTTCCTGCGCAGCGACACCTCGCGCCCATCCGAATGGAAGTTCAAGCACGGCCGCGAGGGGGTGCAGAAGCTCAAGCTGAACTTCGCCCTGTCGTTCAACACGTCGGAGCCCATGGTTTCGTCGGCCTACGAAGGCCAGGGCATCATCCAGACCACGGACCTGCTGCTGGGCCGCGGCATCGCCGAGGGCCGCATCGTCGAGCTGCTGCGGGAATATTCCTGCGAGGGTCCACCGTTGAGCGTGGTCTATCCACGCGCCACGCAACACCTGGCCAAGGTGCGCGTGTTCGCCGAATTCGCGGCGGAGATCATGCGCAAGTACCAGGCCCGCGCACGCATTCCAACTACCGGGCCGTAGCCTCGGAGAGCTGCTGCGGGAATACGAGCGCGAGGGTCTGCCGGTGGCCGTGATCCACGTGCGCGTCACCCGGCAGGTCGCCCGCATGTGCGTGCTCGCGCAGTTCGCGGCCGGCCTGGTGCGCGATCACGAAGCGCGCATGCGCCGCCGCGCGGCCGGAACCCGCAACGCCTGACAACCAGGTGAGATCTCTCACGCGAACGCTCCTTCTGCCGCGCCGACCTGGATGCCGCAATCCAGGAACCGGAAACTGTCGATGTGCTCGGGCTTGCTCACGCGGAAGCCCTGCGCGTAGTCGACGCCGAGCTGCGTGACGGCGCGCAGCTTGGCGGTGGTGTCCACGTGGCTGGCGACAGTGCGCATGCCCAGCGTATCGGCCATGTGCACGAAGCCGTTGATCAGCGCGCGCGACAGGATGTCGTCGGTGGCACCCTGGACGAGCGAGCCGTCGATCTTGAGGATGTCGGCGTTCACCTCGCGCAGGAATTCGAAGCGGCCGCTGCCGGTGCCGGCGTTGTCCACCGACACCTCGCAGCCGCGCTCGATCAGCGAGCGCGCCAGCGCGGCGAATTCCTGCGGCGCGATGCCGGCATCGAGTTCGGCCACCTCGAAGCGCAGCGACGACAGCGGCAGCCCGGACTTGTCCAGGCATTGCTCGAGGTAGCTGCGGAAGTCGGGGCGAACCACCGACTTGCCCGAGAGGTTCACCGAGAACACCGCGTTGGCGTCGGCCCAGCGCTCGCGATTGCGCTGCATCCACACCAGCAGCGCGCGGATCACCCAGCGGTCGATCTTCGGCATGCGGCCATTGCGCTCCGCCGTGTCGATGAATTCGTGCGAGGCCAGCACGCCGAATTCCTCCGTGGGCAGACGGATCAGCACCTCGACGATCAGCGGATTTCCCTGCGCGGCTGCATGGTCGTCGCGCAACGCGACGATGGGCTGCAGGTGCAGCGCGAATTCGTCTTCCTTCAGCGCATGGTCGATGAGCCCGAGCATGAGTTCTTCGCGCTCGGCCAGCGCGATGTCCTGCCGGAGCTCGTCGTGCGCGGCGATGTTCTCGAAGCGCAGCGCGGCCACCACGGTGGTGGTGCCCGAGGCTTCGTCCGCCGCCAGCACCGGCACGTCGAAGCGTCGCGCGGCCTGCGCCAGCACCGGCAACACCGGCACCAGCGAGGCGACGCGGTCGGCGCGATCGGACTCCGGGGTAGTGAGGCCCGAGAACACCACCAGCAGCACGCCACAGAAATAGTCGCCGTCAAACAGAGCAAGGGCACAACGTGCGCGGGCGATATCCGCGCTCTCCCACCACAGGCCGCTGGATTGCCCGCGCACGTCGTGCGGTTCTTGAACGACTTCCGCGATCAGCGCGTGATCCTCCGCGAGCAGGAAATCCGCGCTCGACCAGAGCGCATGCCCGATCGAGTCGTGAATCGACAGGGAGAGGATTTCGGGGGCGCGCCGCATGAGGCCGCGCGCCAGCGGCGCGAGCACTGTTTCGGGTGATTCATGTGTCGGAAGTTTCGTCATATGTGGCCGAACATTACGGGGCCACGGAAACCGCATCGCAGTCGCCGGTCGGCGACGTAGGGTTAGGGCGACTCGCCCCCTCCAGGTGGAGTTAGGTCAAATCCCGCTTGCCACATATTGCAAGGCGGACTCCGGCGGGGCCCCTAGAATTGCACGATGCGCGCCTCCGGCAGCCCGAACCCTCCTGGCATCAACCGCGCCCTGCTGGCGCTGTGGGTGCCCTTCTGGCTGCTCATGATCCTGGTTGCCGTGGAAGACAACCTCGGCGACCCGGGAATCCGGTGGTGGGAGCCCGTGCTCTGGGAAAGCAGCTCCTGCCTGTTCGCCACCGGCCTGCTGTGGTTGCAGCAGAGGCTGACGGCCCACTGGGACGTATCGAGGCCGGGCCCATGGTTCGGGCGCCAGATCGCGTGGATTCCCGTGGTGGCCGTGGCGTTCGTGCTCAGCGTGTTCCCGTTCCGCCTCGCGGTTTATGCGCTTACCGGCGAGATCTACGAGCATCGGTCTTGGCCGCACGTCTTCTTCTACGAAAGCGTCAAACTACTGCTGTTCTCGGGATTGTGGCTGGGGATCATTTTCGGCTTGAAGAGTTTTGCGTCGTGGCGGCAGGAGCGCGCGCGCTTGATGGAGCTCCAGAAACATCTGGCCGAATCGCAGCTGGCGCAGCTCAAGGCGCAACTGCAGCCGCACTTTTTATTCAACGCGCTGAACACCATCTCGTCGCTCATGCAGGTGGACGTGGAACGCGCTGACCGGCTGCTCGCGCAGCTGGCCGATCTCCTGCGCGCCACCCTGCGGGCCGGCGCGAGCAACATGACTTCGCTGCGCGAAGAGCTCGAGCTTCTCCACTCGTACGCTCGCATCATGCAGGAACGTTTCTCCGGCCGGGTCACGCTCGACTGGCGGGTAGCCGACGAAACGCTCGAGGCCTCGGTTCCCACCATGCTGCTGCAACCGCTGCTGGAGAACGCCTACAAACATGGAGTCGAGCGGAGCATGGTGCCGGTGGTGGTCACGTTGACCGCGCGCCGCGACGGCGATCGCCTCGAGGTCAGCGTAAGCAACGATGGCACGCTGGGCGGCGCGGGCACCGAAGGCATCGGCCTGCGAAATTGCCGCGAGCGGCTGGCGGTGATCTACGCATCCGCGGCCAGCCTGACGCTGGCAGCCGAGAACACCACCGTGGTGCAGCGGCTGTCCCTGCCCTGGAAGCGTTTCGCGCCATGATGCGACTGCTGTTCGCCGACGACGAGGCGCCGGCGCGTGACAAGCTGCGCCGCTGGCTGGCCGAACAGGCCGACGTCGAGGTCGTCGCCGACGCCGCCGATGGGCTCGCCGCCGCCCACGCTATCTCGAAGTTTTCACCCGACGTCGCGTTTCTGGACATCCACATGCCCGGCCTCAATGGCCTGGAGGTGGAGGCGCAGCTCGAACCCGGGACCGCGCCGTTGTTGGTGTTCGTCACCGCGTACGACGAGCACGCCATCAAGGCCTTCGAGCTCAACGCCGCCGACTATCTTCTCAAGCCCTACGACAAGGACCGCCTGCTCAAGACGCTGGAGCGACTGCGTGCACGGCTCGCGTCGCCGGGAACCCGCGACCACGCCGGAACCGCGGTACGCGTGGCACGTGCACACACCGGCAGCAGCGATCGGTTGCTGGTACCCCAGGGTGAGAAGGGCGAAGGTTTTCAGCTCATCGATGCCGACTCCATCCACTGGCTCGAGGCCGACGACAACTACGTACGCGTGCACACGCCGCAGGCACGTCACCTGCTGCGGCGCACGTTGACCGACCTGCTCGCGCAGCTCGGCGAGGAGCGCTTCGCGCGCATCCACAAGTCGGCTGCCGTGAACCTGCGGCACATCGGCACGCTGTCACCCTTGTTCAAGGGTGACCACGAGATCCGGCTGCGTGACGGCACGGTGCTCAGGCTCAGTCGCCGCTACAAGGACGCGCTTTTCGCCCGCCTGCATCGCTGAGGTCCCGCGTACCCCGTGCCGCGTCCCGCTTGCCACATCGTTGTCGCCGGCCATCAACGGCCCGGTCAACCTCTCCCGCATGAGCACGGGAGAATCCATGAACGCCACGACCGCCATCTCCACCGACCGCTACGACTTCCTCGACTGGCTGCGCGTGCTCGCCATCTTCCTGCTGCTGTTTTTCCACACGGGCATGCTGTTCGTGGGCTGGGGATGGCACATCACCAACACCGAGACCATCCCGTCGCTGCAATGGCCCATGGACCTCGCGCACCGGTTGCGCATGCCGTTGCTGTTCGTCATCGCCGGGGCCGGCATGTGGTACGCGTTGCAGCGGCGGAGCATCGCCGCCTTCGCCGGTGAACGCACGCTGCGCCTGCTGGTGCCGGCCATCGCCGGCATCTTCCTCATCGTGCCGCCGCAGATCTTCGTGGAACGGGTCGTGCACGGTGCGTGGCACGGCGGCTACCTGCAGTTCATGACGGACCGCGTATTGCAGTTCCAGCCCTACCCGGCCGGAAACTTCAGCTGGCATCACCTGTGGTTCATCGTCTACCTGTTCGCGTACGTGTTGCTGCTGCTGCCGCTGATGTCATGGTGGCGGCGCGCGCGGCCGGCGCTCCGTCCCGGTGCCTGGTTGTTCGCACTGGCGCTGCCACTGGGCATCAACGAAGCGCTGCTCAAGCCGGTATTCCCCGAGACACATAACCTGGTGAGCGACTGGTACATCTTCATCCACTACCTGCTGCTCACGCTGTACGGCTTCGTGCTGGCATCGCTGCAAGGCGCTTGGGACTGGCTCGCCAGGAACCGGCGCGTGTCGCTGACCATCGGCCTCGCGGTGCTGGTCGCCCTGCTGTCGCTGTTCGCGGCGGGCGTCGTCGCGCACGACACATTCGCGGACTACTTCATGGCGAACATGTTCACGTGGTTCCTGGTGCTGGCATTCCTGGGTTTCGGCCGCCACTACCTGAGCTTCAGCAATCCGCTGCTGCGCTGGGCACGCGACGCCAGCTATCCCGTCTACATCCTTCACCAGACGGTGATCATCCTGATCGCGTGGTTCGTGATCCAGCAACCCTGGACTCCCTGGGGCAAGTACTGGCTGGTGCTGACGACCACCCTCATCGCCTGCGTCTTGATGTATGAGGTGATCCGCCGCGTGCCGGCCTTGCGGTTCCTGTTCGGAATGAAGCGGCAGCGAGCACTGAAAGCCGCTGCGCCCGGCTCCGGCGTCAGTTGCCGTACAGCGGTTTCTTGAGCTTCCAGCGCTTGTGTGACCAGGGCCAGTCGGCGGGCGCGTCGCGGATCTGGTCCTCGACGAACCTCGCGTAGCGGCCGGTGAATTCACCGGTGGACAATGGTTCCCCGGCCGCGGCCAGCGGCACGAATTCGGCTTCGTAACGACCCCGGGCGACGCGCTTCAGCCGTACGAAAAATGCGGCGTAACGCGTCGCGCGCACGATCTCTTCACCGCCGAGGAAAAACGCCGTGTCGCGGTTCAGGAATTTCAGCCAGTGCTTGCGTTCGCTCGACACCGGTTCCTGGTCGGCCACCATGGCGATGACCCGCGGCTTGTTGCGCTGCTGGATGATGTCGCCTAACAACTGCGGCGCGGGAATCAGGCGCGCGCCGAAGCGGCTGCGCAGCTTGAGCATCTCGCGTTCGGCCCAGTTGTCGACCAGCGGCTTGTAGGCGGCGTCCACCGGCACGCCGAGCTGCGTCGAGAACGCGAGCAACATCCACTCCCAGTTGCACTGGTGCGCGGCCACCAGCAACACCGGCTTGCCGCGGGCCACCTCGTCGCGCACCAGCTCCGGGTTCATGAGCTTCACGCGCCACTCGAGTTCCGCGGGCGTGAGCCGGGCCGAGTGCATCACCTCGACCAGCATGTCGGCGAAGCCGCGGTAGTAGTCGCGGATCACGCGCTCGCGCGTGGCGTCATCCCACTCGGGAAACGAGGCCTTGAGATTGGTGACGACGACGCGCCGGCGGTAAGGAACGATGCGCCAGGACATCCAGGCCAGGAAGCGCGCGATGGGATACCAGATGAAGAGCGGCACGCGCGAGAACACGCGGATCCACAGGGAGCTCTTCATGGCATCAGGTCGGGAAATGGTGCCCTCTATCTGATTCGAACAGATGACCCCTTCATTACGAATGAAGTGCTCTACCAGCTGAGCTAAGAGGGCGTCGAAGGGCGCGCATTCTAATGGCGTCCGCGGGGGGTGTGAAGCGCCGCATCACCCTTCGGGGGCCCGAAACGGGCCCGGATCCGGCAATCGTGGCGCCGTTCGCCTCAGGCGGCGGGTTTGCGCCGCAGCCGGATGACCAGGTCGATGCCGTCGACCAGCATGCCGGGCGGGGGCTCGGGCAGGCGCTGGAATTCCACGTCACGCAGCGCCACGTCCATCAGCGCCCCGGTATCGAGGTCATGGAAGTGGTAATGCGCATCCGTGTTCGAGTCGAACCAGCAGCGGTCGCTGCCCACGGAAAGCTGGCGGATCAGCCCGGAAGCTGCGAATAGATTGAGCGTGTTGTAGATCGTGGCCTTGGACACGCGCATGCCCTGCGTGCGCAGGCCCGCGAGGACCTGTTCCGCCGAGAGATGCTGGGGTCGACCGAGAAGCAGCGAGGCAATGCGCAGGCGTTGCGCGGTGGGGCGCACGCCGGCGCGCATCAGCCGCTGGTTCAGGTTTTCGACGAGGCCCGGATCGAGGTCCGTCATTGGCATGGGCGCGAGTATACGCGCCGCCCTCCGGCCGGCAATGAGAAACAGCGCAAATCCAGCAGTTTCAGGCGGTGAAGTACGGGATTCCCGGCCGCAAAATCCCCGCATGAAAACGAGGCATGGAAGCCACGGGGTCACGCTGATCGAGCTGTGTTTTTGTGTCGCCGTGGTGGCGATACTCGCCGGGCTCGCGGTTCCCACCCTGCGCTCGGCGCTGCGCAACGCGGCCATGCGCAGTGTGGTGCTCGATCTGCTCACCGGGCTGCAGCAGGCGCGCACCGGCTCCATCGCCCAGTCGCGTCCCGGCGTGTTCTGCCTCAGCGATACGGAAGGGCATTGCGTCGCCGGCAGCGGCGCGGCCGTGGCCTGGACCGCGTTCCTGGAAGGCCGCGGGGGCAGGACGCCGCTGGCCGGCGGTCCCCTGCCCCGCGGGCTGGAACTTCGCGCCACGCGCCCGAAGCTGAATTTCTGGCCGGACTCGCTGGCCGCCACCACCTCCACCCTAACTATCTGCGATCGCGGCGAATTCGCGCGGCCGCGCGCGCTGATCATCAGCCAGACCGGCCGCGTGCGGCTCGCGGACGGCGCCGCCGGCGCCTGCCATGATTAACCATTCGCATGGCTTCACGCTGGTCGAGACGCTGGTCGCGCTGGTGCTGCTGTCGATCGGGCTGCTGGGTGCGGGCGGGATGCTGCTGGGCAGCCTCCAGTCCCACGCGGAGGCCCGCCAGGAAATGGCGGCCGCGCAATTGGTGCGCGACATGGCCGATCGCATCCGCGCCAATCCGCGTGCTGGCGCCGCGTACGACTCGCGCGAGGCCGCGCCGCTCGCCCAGCCCTGTGACCTCGCCACGCCCTGCGCCGCGCCCGAACTGGCGGCCGCGGACCTCGCCCATTTCATCGACGCGGCGCAGCGCCTGCTTCCGGGCACGGCGACCCGCGCCTGGGTCCAATTCGAGCCCGCCATCGGCCCCGCCGCGGCCAATCGCTTCGCCATTACCCTGAGCTGGCGTGGCCCGCGCGATGACGAGACCCGCGTCGTCGCGTTGAGCCTGCTGGCGTCGCCGGTGGCGGGCTGAGCGTGTGCGGTCGCGGGAACCAGGCTTCAGCCTGCCCGAGCTCATGATCTCGATGACCCTGGGCCTGCTGCTGCTGGCAGCCTTCTTCGCGGTCATGCAACGCTGTCGCGAAGCCTTTTCCGCCGGCGAGAGCCTGGCGGGGCTGCAGGACAACGCGCGCCACGCATTGTCGGTCATCGTGCCGGACATCGAACACGCCGGGTTCTTCGGCTTCGCCGGCTCCTCCGCGAGTTACACGCGTGGCGGGACGGTGCTCGCCGAAGGTGCGCAGCTGCGACAGCCAGACGCCACACACCTGGTCGCGGCGGTGCCCGGACTGCCCGCGGGAGCGCATGACTGCGGCGTCAACTTCGCCGTCGACCTGGAG
>Ga0164241_10005977_pt1 | contig 11210 bp, 10 predicted proteins | sample OricomyardsoilBY_FD_108780 | JGI IMG/M metagenome (GOLD analysis project Ga0164241, IMG submission 108780) | Backyard soil microbial communities from Emeryville, California, USA - Original compost - Back yard soil (BY) | ecosystem: Environmental > Terrestrial > Soil > Unclassified | place: USA... | reverse complement strand
CGACTATCGCATCATTTTTGTGCGAAATAACCACGGTTCGTTGACAATGCAGAATACTGTCATATATTTGGCCTCTGAGACCGCTGGCGGAACTAACATCGCAATTGCGATTGATAATATCGCCGCAAGTGCGATCGGTTCGGCTTCTGCTCAGGCTGTACAAATTGCTAACGAGACGACTTCTCCGGGTGGCGGTGTCGGTTCATTTTCAAGTCCAACAACTGCGGGTACCGGGCTTTCGCTTGGCAATATTCCGACAGGGCAGTGTCGAGCAGTTTGCGTGCGAAGAACTGCAACCAATAGTACATCTCAGGCAGACGGCGTCACTCTCGAAATTTCATTTGAAACTGCGCCCTAGGAGAGAATTATGCCCCCGAGGCAGTGTGATCCATCGCCAGATGCACATAACGTTGTCGAACTTCACATCGATAATGATCAGTGCGAGGCTCGTTTTTTGTGGGATTGGGATGGTATTTCGGTCTTCCCTAACTGTGCCGGTCCGTTATTTCGTGGACGAGTTCGTAATAACACCGTAAACGTTACCTACTATGCCCACTTCATTGGCAATCGAGGAACGCCGCGGACTATCCAGCTTGATCCTGGTTTGGATGAAGTTCGTAATGCTGCTTGGCTGGCACAACGTGGGCTTGACAGCTATTCCGATCTTTCGTCCTTTTCTATTGATACAAGTCCAAATACTCCCTCACTTTCTGAGCTTCGCGCAAATATCCCGAATTGGGTGTACAGCACTACATCCCTGGACGAATAACACATGGCCGCGCCAACATTCGTCTCTTACGGGGCGAGCGTTTTTAACACCCCTACGACACCGAAAACCGTATCCATTTCGGTTAATGCTGGTGACCGTATTGTTGTCATGTCGAAAGCGGAGGGCATAGGCGGCGGCAGTGCCACGAACACTGCGCCAACTGGTGGCAGCGAAACATATTCGCAGGGTGCAACGCTTGGCACCAATTCAAGTCATGCCCGGGCGATTGCCTGGACTGCGACAGCAGCGAGTACACAATCGTATTCGGTGTCTTGTGTGCGTCCAGTGACGGACACCGCTCTTTGGTGGGGTTGCGAAGTTTGGGTGTGGCGCGACAGCGACGGTTTCGGCGCTGTCGGCGCACCAACAGTCAACTCAACCAGCAACAGTGTAACTTTAACAACAACACAAGCAAATTCGGCTCTTTGTATAGGCTCATCAGATTGGAACTCAGCAGACGGAGCGTCCCGAACCCGCCGCACCATTAACAGTTCGACCGGCACGGAACGAACCTACTTCCGGGACTCATCGCATTACGCCGCGTACGGGCAGGACTACGCGGACTGCGGTTCAATTGGCTCCGTCACAGGCGGTTATTCGGCTCCGGGGTCACAAGCATCTGCTATTATTGCGGTAGAAGTTAAAGGCACCGCAGGCGGTGTTGTTACACCTTATGGGATTCTTATTCCGCCGTACCGCAGAAGGAGTCGGTAAATTATGGGACGGTATTCGGCTGCGGCAACGTCAACGGTAGGTTCCAGTACTTTGCCTATCGCTGCTTTAGTTGGAGGGACTACTTGTCGACCTAAGATCGTGGAAATCGGCGTGTCGAATACTTCGACGACCACCGCAGTCTCCATGTCGGTTCGACGTATTACGACAGCAGGAACTCCCGGAACCGGGCTTACGGAATCACCAGAAGATAGCTCGGACGACATTGCAGCTATTGCTACAGCTGTCAATACTTATTCGTCAACTGGGCCGACTCTATCGGATGAGCTTCGACGTGCAACTTTAGGGCCGCTGGCCGGAATTGTATGGATTTTTGAAAAGGGTCTTGTAATTCCCAAGACTGCAAACGCAGGTGTTGCACTTATTCCGACCGGCACTGGCCAAGCATGTGATTTTTACTTCGTATGGGATGAATAATGCCCAATTACACACAACTAAGTGGTGCTGCCAGAGGTAAGCTACTCAGGATAAACAGCACTCGCTTTATTGTGGCAGTAACTATTGGAACCACGACAGTTACGAAGTCTCTTAGCCAGACTTGGAATGTCAACGCCGACGTCACGAAGTCCTTGTCGGAAACCTGGAATGTTAATGCACTCGTAACTAAATCTCTGAACGAGACCTGGGTTATCACTGCCAATGTTGTGGTTTCTCTGGCGGAAACTTGGAATGTAAACGCAAATGTTACGAAATCCCTGGCAGAAACTTGGGGCATCGGTGGCCTTGTTGTAAAGTCTTTGCCAGAGACTTGGGGCATTAATGCTCTTGTTACTAAGCCGATGGACCAGACTTGGCTCGTGTCGGAACAGGTTACTAAGATGGTTCAGGTCACCTGGGCCATAAACGCTTTTGTAACTAAGTCGCTTGCTGAAACTTGGGGTGTCGGCGGGGTTGTTACCAAGTCTCTCAACGAAACTTGGGGTGTAAATGCTCTGGTGACCAAGTCTTTAGCTGAGACTTGGAACGTGCAGATCAGCATTGTTAAGAGTCTTGCTGAAACGTGGAATATCAGTGCTTTTGTTCTTAAATCTCTCAACGAGACTTGGCAAGTTGATTCCGGTAATGCTGTTGTAACTAAGTCCATTTCTTTCACTTGGCAGGTGGCATCCAACTTGACTGGAAGTATCGCAGACCAGGAATTCACCCGACTTACTGGGTTGGGTTACACCGGTACAGTCCTGGAAATGAGACGAAAATGGTTCCTCGATCAAATTGTCGTCACAAACGAAGATCAGTATTCTACGCAGGATCTAGAATTTCTGTACCTGCGATCAATTGGTATGACAGGGTCTCTTGCCGACATGCGCCAGCAGCACGGCGACATTGATTTTGATTAGGAGTAGTGATGACAAACCCGCTTTTCGGTGACAATTTCTATGGTCATAGTTTCATTACGCCTGATGGAGTTTTCAGCCAAGATCAACTTCTTGTGGCTCAGATGTTGAGCGAGTACGATCCCTCTCTTAGTCTCGTGCGTGTCGAAAACCCACAGGAAGGGCAGATGAATTGTGCTGTTCTCTGCACGCCGAATCTGGGCAACCCTTATGTTGTGTTTTATATCAATCAGGCTGATGTCAATTACCATGTCCTTGCTAGGATTTATAGTATCGACATGCAGAGGCTTGGTCGCCCTTTGGAAGATCAGCTAAAAGCTAATGACATGGCTCGGGATTTGTTTGATGCGCTTAAGCGGGAAGAAGTTCAGGCTGAGGCCGCTGAATTTGCGACAGCAGTTTTGAAGTCTCCGTTGCACACCTATAAGCATAACGGGAAGGTTTACACCTAAAATGCCACAGCCGCTCGGGACCAAGACTGTCGGTGACGTAATCACTTGGGTTACCGAGCAGTTTGGTGATGTTGCCAACGTACAAATCGATTCGCCGAAGATCATTCGGTGGATCAACATGGCTATCTTGGAAATCACGACACGTGATCCAAAAGCCTATCAGGGTCGATTTACGTTGCCTTCTGTTGTTGGGCAAGGTGAGTACACCTATGCCAACAACTTACTTCACATCACGACGGTAAAGTACAATAACACGATTCTGCGCACCATCTCTTTTGAAGAGATTCAGCGACAGACTGTCGACGACTTTTCGACCCAAAAAGGCGATCCGATTTATTGGTCGCACCAGGCTGATTATTTTCAGCTGTGGCCCGTACCTGATGCTGTCAAAACGATTACAGTTTACGGTTCAGCGAAACCTGCGAACTTGACTGTTGCTGGTGATACTCTCATCCTCCCGGACAAGTATTTTCCTCGTATCTGTGAATATGTCGAGGGTTGCGCTCGGGAGCTTGATGAGGATTACGAAGCATCGGCAGCTAAGTTTACTCGATTTGAAGATATGCTCAAGGTCGGGCAAAATTCGTCAGACGCCATGCTTGGAACTTATCCGGTGATGCGGGACCCGGAAGAGGAAGAGTGGGTGTACTAAATGGTAGCCCGTTTTGCTCCTGTAAAACTTGGCCCATTTTCAGGTGGGATGCGCAATTCATCTGGCCTCGGTGAAAATATCGCGGACAATGAGGTTTACGACCTTACGAATCTTGAAGTTGATTTGGACGGCTCGCTTGTCAATCGTCCAGCGATCAGTGATTTGACCTTGAATTGGACTACGGCGGGATCGGTCGCGCCGAGTCCGATTCAGAATCTTCGGGTTGTCGGAACCTATAAGCCGAATGACGGTCGAAAGTTTCTGGTAGTTTCTGTAACTGGAACTGTGCGGCTTATCAACGCTTCGTCTGGCATTGCGGAAGCTATCACAGCAACTGTGCCGATTGTCTGCTGTATTCAATACAACAACAAGCTTTGGCTGATTCCCCAACCCGGCTCAGCCAGCAATGGGGGATTCTTTGATGCGACCAGTCCGACAATTACGTATACAGCTGTCGCAGCAATTCCTCAGGGCGAATGTGTAGTTCTTTACAAAGAGCGTCTTTTTGTCGGAAGTGGTATTAACTCCACCACTAACACTGCTCGCGTGCGATTTTGCGCAATTGGTGACCCTCTGACTTGGAGTGGTAGCGATAATTTTGATGTCAGTCCAGGAGACGGCCAAAAGCTTGTCGATATGGTGGCTGTCGGAAACGACATTCTCATCTTGAAGGAACACTCGACTTACCGTTTTACTTACTCCAAATTGCCTAGTGCTGCTGACCTGTCGATTGTGGATGGGGTTATCGGAGTCCCCGCAATTAACTGTGCTGTCGTCTATAACTCGAATGTCGTATACGTGCTTCATGATAATGCCGTTTACGAACTTGTGAACTCAGTCTACAAGCGCATTTCGGCAGCAATTTCCATGACACAGGTTCTTGACGCGACGCTCAACTCGTATGACACTTACGGACTGACTCTTTTCCGTGACCGGCTCTTTGTAAGGTACTTCACCAATCTTTATGTGTACGCCTTGCGAGTCCAACGTTGGTCAAAATGGGTTACGGCTAGGAAATTCAGCAAGATCACAGTAATTGCTACAGCCGGTCTTGGACTTGATACTGCCTATATGCACAGTGCTACGACCGCCGATCCAAACAAGATTTTCCTGTTCCGAGACGATCGCGTGACGGGTGTCGGAAGTACAGAGACGTATAACTGGTCAGTTCAGACGAAGATCACACACTTCGACATCCCTTCGCAGTTTAAAGTAATTTCACACGGTCACGTCGAGATGGCCACATCTGGAACGCTAACCACGACAATCAGGATTCCCAACTCTCAGAATAATCCGACGTGGGACTATGAAGCTGCCCATTTTGTCTGGAGCGATCCAGGTAACTGGGATGACTACGACTTGACCGCTTATACGGCAGTTGTCGCGCCTGCTGCTGGTGAGTACAACGTCAAGGATATTAAAAGCATTAAGCAAAAATTCCGGTTCAGAACGGTCTATATCGTGCTGTCGGGTGATGCCGTCGCGAGCACGAATGGCGCTGATTCCAGTGTGAAGATTATCGGTGTGGTAGTCTTTCTAAGAGAGGCGCAACTTACAGCCAAGGAGACGAACTAATGTCTTACGACTTGGGGTATTCTGGTTTTGAGAAGCCTGACGCTTATACGCCATTTGCTGCTGGCCGTAAAATGTACGGTGTCGAAGCACGATCTAATCCGACCTCTGGGCCTGTCGGAACAGATGGACAGCAAGGATATCAAGAGCGTGACATGATCGCCCAAGCCCGGAAACGAGCAATTCTCGCAAGGATGAGCGCGGGTCAGCAGAAACGATTTATGGACCCTGACTACTTGAGAGGGATTGGACAGTAAATATGCCTACCGCAAATGAAATTAAAGCCCTCGCGGATCGGATCAAGGCTGCAACTGCTAATGCCCGAGCAGCGCAGGCACCTAAAGCTGCCCCCGCAAAAGCACCGGTGCGAGCACCAGCGAAAGTTGCTGCGCCGGTCAGGGCCCCTGCCAAAGTTAACACTCCTGTAGCTGGCCGTCAGAATTTGGCACCTGCAAAACCAACAGCCAAAACCCAAGCATCCTCGTCGTATTCGGGGGGAAGTTCTGGGGGAGGCGGTGGTGAAAGTTACTCCGGTGGCAGTGCAGGCGGTGGAGATTTTTCGGGCGGCGTGTCGGCTGCAAGTTTTGAACCTGCTGCGCCGGTAATGCAGGACGTTACCATTCCTGATCCACTTGCTAGTGAACCTTACAAGCGTGCCAAGGCTGAAATGTTGCGTGCTCGCGGCGATTTTGATGCTCAGCAGCAACTTGCTCGTGGGCAGTACGATGCTACTTTCGATGATGCTCAGCGACAAATGGGCTGGCGTTCAGCAGTTCCGCGTACTGGATTGCGAGCTTTGCAGGCCGGTGCTGGAAATGACGAAGCTGGATTTGACCCGGGTGCGCAAGGTACTGCCTATGGGGATGCCTATGGCGCAAATCAGGGTGACTTTGCGGGTCGAGGTCTTTTCAATTCTGGTTTGTATTTGCAAGCTTTGTCGAACATGAACGGTCAGTTTAATGATCGGCGTAATTCATCGTTGCGGGATCAAAAAGACTGGCGCGATACTCAATCCTTGAACCAACGTAATTTCTATGGTCAGCAGGAAGCTGCTGATGCTGCTGCACAAGAAGATGCTATCGGTTCAATCATGGCCCAACTTGGTGTCGGCAGAGATCAGGTCATTCCAGGTCGACAGAATGTGATCCAGAGAGCGGTGTGATATGGCGTACACGCCAACTCGGGAAAATCTTGAGCAGCTTCTCTCTTACGGGTACACCCCACAACAGATTAAGCTGATTGTCAAGAGTGAGACTTCTGTTCGTGCCGCTTTGCAAGCCGGACAGTCTCGTGGCATGGGAAGTAATAAGCGAGTTGCACCACTTCCACAGTCGACAGGTCTTGTGGACGGAAGCTCTGCTGTTCGACAGCAGTTTGGTCCTTTTTCGTCAAGGGATATTATCGGCGGAACTGCCACAATTGCGCCTCAACCTCAGTCGACTAGCGGAAATGTCGGCAGCACTATTGCCCAGACTGCGCTGGGTGCTTTGTCGGGACTCCGAAATAGTTCTTCTCTAGGCAACATTGCTAGGCGAGTTGCAGATATTGCGACTAAAGCTGGTGGAGCTATTGGCTCTGGTATTCGGAATGAAGTGTTGGGTAGCGCAGGTGGCTCCGGGCAGCGTGTCGCAGGTAATCGTGGCATTAATAGTGCGGGTGCTCTTGGCAGCGACGAAAGCTTTGATGTCGGCTACTCACCGGAAGCTTTTCAGGCACCGAATTTCGAGTACCGGGACTTCACCGATCAGGCTCGACAGCAAGTTGGCGGGGTTTATTCGCCACGCTATGCCGCAATCGATGAGGCTGCAAATCGTGCGAATCAGCAGTACAAACGTTCTGACACGTTGACTGCCGGTCTGTACCAGAAGCTCGCAGATAATATTGCAAATATCGCTGCGGGTTCTGCTGCTCGACATGCTAACGCTGCTCAGGAGCAGACTGCTAGAACGAATCAACTTGTTGCTGACACTGGGCAAAATTACTCAAGCACTCAGAATCAGGAAGCTAGACTGCTTGAACAAATGGGCCAGCAGGAAGCTGCTAGGGACGTTCTCGGTAATAACTCTGCTGAGCAGGCGTACCAGCAATCTCAGGTTCAACGTGAAGGTGCTTTGCAGCAAGCTGCGAATACTTCGCAGGCGAACGTTCAGGCCGATTATCTTGGCAACGTGACGGATGCCAACAATACTCAAGGTGTTGTAGCTCGACAAAATCTCATTGCAAATCTTGGTGACCAGTTGTCGGGTTACGAGCAGGATCGATTCAATCTCAAAGGTGACGAGGCTAATGCGGCGTTGCAGCTTGGCCAGCAATTGTCGGATAGGGATTTCTCTCTCCAGCAGGCAAACTATGGTGGTTATCGGGATGCTTATGGTGCCAATAACCAGAATGCGCAGTTCCAAGCAAATCTGAGTTTGCAGCAAGCACAAGCCCGACAGCAGCAAGCTCAAGCGGTGCAAGAGCAGCAGATGCGTCAGCAGGAAATTAACCGCAACCAGGCTAATCTAGATCGACAGTACCAGTTCGATCAGGCAAAATACGGGACAGATTTGGCTACCGCATTGGCGCAGCAACGACTTGCCGAGCAGAAAGTTGCAGGCTCCGGTAACGAAGCTTTGAGCTTCGACAACTCCGATCCTGTGTCTCGAACTGTGCAACAGATTTCCTCAGCTACAGGTGGAAATTCCGGTGCAGGGCAGCAGTATTTTGATTTCGTTAACCAAGCTGCAAATGCGGCTGCTTCCAATGCGGCGGATGTTCCTGCGCTTATTGGAAGTCAGGGCGCCTTCATTGAGTACATTCGCGGGGAGGCGGCAAAGCGTGGAATGGATCAGCAAGTAGCACAGGCAGCGGCAGCGGCTTATTGGTCTAACATTTACGGGCAGAAGAAATGACAGTAACGGCTCTAGCTAATGCTTACATCAAGGAACTGTCGAAGGTTGGGACAGGGAGTAAGTCTACTCAGTTTGCACTAAATCTTTCAGGCTACCAGCCGAAAGATTGGGGCGGCTTCACCCCTGTCGAGCAAGATTCTGACCCAGGTATCGGTAGCAGGATTCTTGATGTACTGATGCGACCCTTGTACGCTTCTGCTAATTTCGCTAAAGCCGGCGTTCAGAACATTAAGGTCTTAGCTGACGATAGTATCGGCAGTGATCAGGCTGTCAATCCTTTTGGGGCAGCCTGGGAAGGGCTGTCGGGACGTGAAAAGACAACCTATGCTGATGTAATCGACACTGCTCTTCCGGAAGATTTCGGCCGCGGGCCTAAGATTCCTGGTGTCGACATCAGCATTCAGCCCTTCAATGGCGTCCCGATTTCGATTGGCAATGACGCCGTTCGGGATGCTGTAAAAGGTATCGGCGGACTTGCTGGAGACGTTCTTCTTGATCCTGTAAATCTTGTTGCAGGTGGTGCAGGAACTGCAATTCGGGCTACTTCCAAAGCAATTAAGGGCGCTAAGAAAGTCGAGCCTGGTGCGACTTCCGTAACCGGAATTTCGCCCATGCAGCAACAGTGGCGAGAAATTGTTGACCCCGCTGAGATTGAAAAATATCGTGTCGCAGAGGGCGGAAAGCACGCTGCTGCCGAAGGTGAAGTCACAACCCGTCCAGGTGAAAGAACTTTTTCCTCAGACCCGGATGCCGGGCGTCATGCGGCTGTCGAACAAGCTGGTCGACATCGCGTACCGGAAACTCCTACGCCTGGTCGACATGCTGCCCAGGAAATAGCTGATCAAGTTGTCGCAAAAGCTTCTGAACCTGTCGTGCCGATCGGCAATGAAGTTCGGAATCCTAAGCAGTCGACAATTCTTGATAACGTGATGATGGGGCAACATGTTAGTGTTGCTACCTCAAAATCCGCTGCCGCTATTGCCGCGGCTGAGAAAGCAAGAATCAAGCCACCTGTTTTCTTGAAGGAAATCAACCCTGACGAATATCTTGCCTCTGCTCGTTATGCTGTCGACAGCATGCACGTTTCACCCCGACAGCTTTCTCAAGATTTGGGAATTAACTACAAGACTGCGCAGCGACATGTAGCACTCATGGAGAAGGACGGCATCCTAGAGACTGCGAAAGAAGCTGCAAAGAAGCGCGGCCTTGCAGCGAACGCAAATGCTTCTCATCTTTCACGCTCTGTCAAGGTCAATGAAATTCCCGAGAACCTGATGATTAATCAGGTCGACCCTACGGATGCGTCTCGGGCTGCTTTGATGTACGACAATGTCGTTGCCAGCGCTCGACAGACTTTTGATGATCTTGCGAAGCAAGGGACTCAACCGAAGATTGTCGCCAGTGACGGCAAGACTTACACCCTGTCGACAGCCGATATTTTTGAGGCTATCCCCCGCAAGGTTGTAGAGGATTACAATTTCGGCGGCATCGGTAAAAAGGGTGCTGGAAACCTTTACCCCTCTCAATGGCACGCTGGCGCGGCTGAAGCTTTACGTATGAGTGAGTTGGGAGTCGAACCTGCTCTGGCGGCTCCCGCAATTGCCAAAGTCATGCAAGATGCTTTGCGAGGAAATGCCTCTCGTGCAGCAACTATTAAGTCTGCCGGTTCTGTAGAGGCTGTCGCAAAAGCTTTCTCCGAGAATATGCCTGCTTTGGCGAATAAGCTCGCAGAATCCTCTGCTAAGTTTGGCACTAAGAATCTTGTCGACAGTGAAGCCATTGCATCGACAAAAGCCGACGACATTCAAAAGGCACTGTCGGAAGGTTCTCTTGGCGACGCCATCGGCGCAGTTGCAAATGTCGGAAACGATCTTAGTAATATGGCCCGACATGCCGGGGCAACTGATGACGCGGCCGTAATGGCGGTGCAGCAAGTTGCTCCGATGGTTGCAAAAATTGCGCCAGAAGTTGATATTGCAGCCGCGAGGTCTGCCAAGTTTGCTGAAAATGTACGTACCCGAGAAGGTTTCTCGCCACAGGCTACTAGCAAAATCATGGCTCGCAATGGCAAGATTTATCTACTAATTGAGCGCAACGCAGATGAGATTGCGCGAGAAGCTGGTTTGCCTGTCCTAACTCTTGGCGAGAAGCCTGCTGTCGTCATGAACTCTTTTTTGCAATCTCTCATGCATCCACTTCGGAATGCTTTCCAGTATGGCTACCATACTGGCGGGATGGCTACGGATTGGCGTGCACTAACTTCGACAGCCGAGCATTCTCAGTCGCTATTCCGTAAGAGTATTAATCACATCGCCAAAGAGCACGGAGCGAATGTCGAGCCGGCATTTACTGCCTGGCGTCGTGGCATCACACCTAGTGATCCTGTAGTATTGAAGGCATACAACGACTTGATGGGAGTAATTGACCATACGATAGGTAACGGTTTGCGTGGAAGGATGTGGCGTAATGGCGCCTCGATTGATGCAATAAATCAAGCTCTGGAAGAAGTTGGCGTAAGCCATCGCTTCAAAAAGCCGGTTAAGCCGGAGGATCGCGCACTTGTGCCGGAACAGGTGCGAGATTGGGATATTAAAGACCCATTGCCAGAGCTTGAGAAAATCAACAAAGCTGCACTGTTGGTTGAAACGCGCCAAACCGTGGGGGTTTCCGCGTCTCGTCTCGGAAGTAGCGTGCCTAAGCCGGGCTACGTTAAACTGCGCTCCGGGGAACTCTGTTCCCTCGGCAATTATGTAGACACGGGTCTTTTCTTCCCCCGGGAAGCTGGCGAGTATATTCAGCAGTTGG
>Ga0164241_10005976_pt1 | contig 11211 bp, 7 predicted proteins | sample OricomyardsoilBY_FD_108780 | JGI IMG/M metagenome (GOLD analysis project Ga0164241, IMG submission 108780) | Backyard soil microbial communities from Emeryville, California, USA - Original compost - Back yard soil (BY) | ecosystem: Environmental > Terrestrial > Soil > Unclassified | place: USA... | reverse complement strand
CCGAGTTTTATTCTAAACTTGGGATAAAGAAGATAAAGTTCTGGCCCACCTTTTTCCCTTATACCGAACCTTCTCTTCAATCAATGGTGTATAATGAGAAATTCGATAAATGGATTGAATTGTTTGGTATGGGAATTTTTAGGCCTGAGGTAACAAAACCATTGGGTATCAAAAATCCTGTTTTAGCCTGGGGAGGAGGCTTTGAAAGATTGGCTATGTTACGCTTTAATCTTGATGATATACGCGAATTATATTCAAACAATTTAACCTGGTTAAAGAGTGTCCCCAAATGCCTGTAGTAAACGTTCGAACATCCTTACTCTCAAAAATCTTTTCTGAGATGACTCTGGAAGAAATTATTGAAAAATTACCATACTTGGGTCTCGATATTGAAGGACTTGACGAGGCTAATGATAAAATTAGAATAGAGTTCAATCCCAATCGACCAGATTTTTCTTCTGAGAATGGGATTGTACGTGCTCTAAAAGGAATATTGGATGTAGAATTAGGATGTCCAAGTATACACGATCTTAGAACCTCTTCAAGTTCAATAATGGTAGATGAACAATTGAAAAATGTAAGGCCCATCATATATGGATTAGTTGCAAAGCGGGCTTTTCCAATAGATAATGAAGAATTAACACAATTGATATCCATGCAAGAAGATTTGCATAATGGAATCGGTAGAAACAGGAAAAAGGCTTCAATAGGACTGCATAATTATGATGCGTTGACCTTTCCCCTTTTATATAAAGGGGTTTCCAGGCAGGTCAAATTCATACCATTAGATGGAAAAAAAGAATATAGCCTAGCCGAAATCCTTTCAGATTTTGACGTCGGAAAAAAGTATGGTCACATCTTGGAAAAGTTTGAATTCGTCCCTATTTTGCTTGACTCAAAGGATAAAATCATCTCGTTTCCACCTATTATAAATGGAAACACAACAAGAGTAGACCAAGCAACTAGCAATCTATTCATAGAAGTTACATCAGTGAATCCCAAGTCTGCTAAAGATATACTTTCAATATTATCGTTTGAGTTAAGCGATATGGGGTTTGATCTGTATTCTGTAATAGTCGATTCTACTTTTCATAAAAAAATTGTTACACCAATCTTAAAACCGTACAAACTACAATTAGATTTTAACTATGTTAATAGAATGTTAGGTCTCGAATTAACTCATGAGGAAATCTTGGTATGTCTTCAGAGAAGTAGATGTGAAGGTATAGACAAAGGTAGCGGTAAACTGGAATGCATAATACCTAGTTATAGAATAGATTTGTTTGACAAAGTAGACGTATGCGAAGAGGTTGCTATTGGTTATGGGATCTTCAATTTAGAACCATTACACCCCAGCACTTATTTTCCTGGTCGCAAGAATAATCAATCGATTGTTTTTGATAAAGTACGTGACATATTAATTGGTCTTGGATTTATGGAAATTATTAATCCTGATATAATATCTAAAAGCTTGGTCAGAGATGTTTTTTTGGAAGATGGTCATTCCGATAAAAAATTAGTTACTTTAGGTGATTCAAAAAATACTGAATTTGAGTTACTAAGAAACAGTTTAATTCCTTCTATCATCAATACTTTTTCTAAAAACATTCATGAAAAATATCCTCAGAAATTATTTGAGATTGGTAAGACATTTTCTGCAACAGAAAATGAAATCAGAGAAGATTGGTTACTTTGTGTTTCAATTGCACATAATACCACAGACTATACAGAAATTAAATCCAATTTAGAATCTCTTATGAAGTATTGTTTCAATGCGATTGTTACTACACCCAGATATGACACTAATTATTTTCTAACAGGTCATTCTGCAAGAATTCTCCTTAAGGATCAGAAAATTGGGGAGATAGGTGAAATTCATCCTCAAGTTTTGGAAAATCTTAACTTGCGTACTTTGATAACTGTTTTCGAATTCAATTTATCGACAGTAGTTAATATTTTGAATCTCGACCAAATTCGTATAGTATAAGGATTTGTAGTCTTGCGAATACAAATCTACTTAATAAAAGATCCATGAATAATTCAAATACCCATCTTCAACTAAGCTTTACTTCCGAATTCTAAAGTGTCTTGGCAGCTTTATGAATCTAGAGATAATAATGACCATTTATTGCTCAAGTGGCTTTTTTCCAACTGTGACCCTACTAGTTAAACGATATATAGCTGTTTAATTTTATAATCATTAATCCCCGTCAGAGAGTGCGCAATGAGTTATACACGGAGTGTAAGGCTAACTATGATTTTGCTGTGGGTCAGTGGCGGGGTACAACACAATAATATTTGGTGATTTCTATCTATTCAAACCCTCGAGATGTCCTTCTTGCTCTAACTTGTCTGCGTGTGCACTGATGTATCTCCAAATTATGTCTGCTTTATCTGATTGGAAATCCCAAGGTGCAATTAAAACTAGGTCATTATCACGTATCCACATCCTTCTTTTTATCTTCCCTCTAATCCTACAAGTCCTAATTTTTCCGTCAGAACTTTTTACAATGATATTATCACCGCCTACCAATTTAATTACTCTTCCAAATAACTCTCCTTCCTGGGGCATGACCAGTTCCTTCAAGTGAGCTTCGTTTAAAACTTTACGTTTGCCTATTTCTAATCAATGGTTAGTGGCCCAGGATTAAATAAAAACTTTTATTTTTAGCCATTTATCATTGATTAAATGAACGAAAATTGATTTTTACTTGTAAATGGCATATTATTTTACGACAGGTTTGGAACCGCCGTCTGCAATTTTGAAAAGTAGACTTTCATTACAGTAAAACGCAATTCAACCTTGCATTTGGCAACGAACATAATTTTGAGATAAAAACGATTTCCTGAATCGTTAAATTTTTAAATAATGTAGTCAAACATTATGTTGATAAATGTCAGAAGAATATTCTAAATCAAATTTAAAAAAAAATTAACTTCTGAGGAATTTGAGGTATGTGTAAATCGTGGGACTGAGCCACCATTTTCTGGGAACCTTTTGTACAATAAAGAAGATGGCGTCTATACGTGTAAGTGCTGCGGTTCTATTTTGTTTGATTCTGATAGTAAGTATGATTCGAAGTCTGGTTGGCCAAGTTTTTGGGCTCCATCAAATAATGAGAATATTAGAGAAAAAATCGACTATGATTATGATATGATTAGGAAAGCAGTAGTTTGTTCAAAATGTGGATGCCACTTGGGCCATCTATTTGATGATGGTCCCAAACCAACTGGATTGAGGTATTGCATTAATTCCTTGTCGCTAGATTTCAAGAAGAAGATTAATCCTTCCTGATGGGAAGGATTAATCTTTAGATTAAATTAGAATCCTAAGTAAAATATATAAAATAATCCATGAAGTACCATTATTGACAAAAATCATGGTTAGTACACCAGTTAAAAGCATAATGACGATATTCATATTTCTGCTCATAATTCCCTTATCTAATATTATCCTCTACTCAAACAACGACAAAAGTATTCTTGTTTTCTCCAAAGTAGTAAATCAAACTGATGACTCTGGATTTTCTGAGTTATATAACCTCAGCAATAACAAGAACGATTCCGTATATGGACAGATTCAAAGCATTGATAAAAATAACTTGTCACTTGTATGGCAGGATTCAAACTTTAAGACACAAGCATCAAATTTACAGGATAGAAATTACGATATTTTTTTCAAAAACGTTAATTTAGGTAATATTTCAAGTGGTGAAACCATTAACATCAGCAATAATTCTGGGTTTTCAGAACATCCACATATCTCCTCGTCAGGAAACAATGTCTATTTGACGTGGGTTGACAACTCCAATGGTCATAAGCAAGTATTCCTCCGAACCAGTGATAACGGCGGTAAGACATTCGGTGAAAGTCATTTATTGAGTAACGATTATGTCAATGCATCTAATGTTGATGTTTATTCAAATGATAAACATGTATTCGTTGTCTGGCAACAAACAAATTCTACTCACTCTTCTGTTGCCCTGCGAGTCAGTGATAATCTGGGTAAATCATTTGGTAGTGAGAAAATTCTTTCAGATTATAGTAGAGATTCCTATCCAAAGGTGTTTGCAGATGAGCATAATGTGTATGTTTCCTGGAATGTAGACGCAAATAATCGGTTTCATCCCAGAGTCATTCAAGAACAAGAGGGGTTAACAGGCAATAAGCCTGGAATATATTTCATTAAGAGCGAAGACCTTGGAAAAAGTTTTAGCGGCCCAGTTAGATTCGATTATGAAGATAGCTTCGCTAACGGTAAATCACAAGTGTCCGCTTTTGATAATTATGTATACGTAACATGGGTTCAGAGGGACTCGGTAAATAAATTAGGAAATCTGTTTACTGCAAAAAGTTCTGATGGTGGTCAGAATTTTACAACCGATCAAATTCCTATTTCTGAGGACCAAATCCTTGATGCGGCTAATTTAGATACATTCGCTTATCAGGATAAATTATTCACCTCATTTGAGGGCAGTCTCATAGAACCTGGATTTAATAATAGCGAAGGTACTGAACCAACATTCAATAAGGAGATCTTTCAGTTTATGAGGGACTATGATCAAACCGGGGAATATACAATCTATAATTTGAGTTTGAATTCTGGTATATCAGAATGTCCTTCTATTACAATTAATGCGGTGGACAATATTGTTTCAGTATCCTGGGAAGATTATACTCCTGGTAATCATGAAATCTTTATGCGGTCTATTAATTATTGAACGGTTTTGTCCCACCTAAATGAATAAGTTTTGAGGAGAGTCAGGAGGAATAAATTTCGAGGTGAATCTTATCTGATCCTTGATTGGACCTTTCAAATCCATGAGAGTGTATGCGATCTATAGAGGAGTTACAATTTTTGCAAATCCAAGAAGAAGTCTCTAAGCAATTATTACATCTCCACATTGCAGTTAGCACCAAACCACACCTTCTGCAAGAATCTTCATTAAACATTAATTATCTACCTTAATTGGGTTTTTAGGCTATATAAATATTACAACACATTTTATAAAAATTATATTAATTTAACACATAATTTGAATATTTCGTTAGTAATTAACTATAGTTCAAAACTTATTATACTTTGTTACTAAACAATTTTTCTAACTAGGGGGATCAAAATCAGTAAAACGGCTGTAACAAACATGGAGATGATTTTTTTTTAGTTTTTCCATTCTATTACTCGCCTATATTCTCTGCAAATAGTTTAAGGCAAACGCATATCGCTGTCAAAATGCTCGTATCTAACAGTAATATTTTACTCGGGGCATTTCATTACATGAAAATGTCACAAAACTCGGAAGTCCGGTTTATTCTCTTCATTTTAATTGAAATTAATTCAATGTAATAGGGGGACTATCTTATTCATCATCGTCTTGTAACGTCTGTATTTACATTCTATGAATATATTCTTTAGGTCTAACCATAAGTTCTGCTCTGGTACATAAGCTACTCAGTAATTATGGCCGCATGGTAAGGTTTCTTGCACTTTGGACACATAGCATGATCACACACACATTCTATACAGTAATCACTGCTTTCCTCAAACTCCATTTTATTTCCTTTATAAAAACAAATTTCGCAAACTACTTTTTCCATCTAAGTCATTAGTATGTGGATATAATACTTTATTTAATAGTTTATTATACCGCTGGATATCTCTTAAAGTGAAACTATTTTGATTGCTTCATCCCTAATACGGTCAATATCCGATTGAGAAGAAGCGGATATACACAAAATATCTGCCTTGTATGGAATGGTTATCATGGTGATTTTCTTTTGTCTAATCAATAAGTAGTCTACCGGGCCAAATTTTGCTGAGAATGATTGAAAAAAGCTGATATTGGAGAGAGACTGCAGATACATATCCTGTTCTTCGTTTTGATCAAGTAATGGCTCAATTCCTTTTCGGAATCCGCCTTCTATAACTTCACCTTCCCTATTTACGATTCCAACAAACCTTACGTTTTTATCAATTGCAAATATATCATTGCAAATATCCTTAGTGAATCGGTCTTGAAGATCATTTTTCTTGGACATTTCTATATCTATCACTTTTGTGAGGAGAATATATATTTAGATCTTTACTTAGGTGACCAATTTCTTTGATTTCTTGTTGTCAAAAAAAGTCATCTTTGAAGTCTTGTAATATATTACTTCACCTCGCCGCTCTACAACCGCTATAACAACAGACTTGCCCATATTTTCAACTTGTTCAATAGCATCGGCAAATTCCGACGCTTTGATGTTGGTTCCCTCATTTAATCCAATAGATATGTATTTTGATGTTTTCTTATTGTATTCTCCTCTTTCGTAGATTCTAAAATCTGTTCCGAATCCAAAGCCGTCTTTGATTACATACCCTTTGCTTCTCAAATCCCTAAAAATCAGATATTTTGTCAAGATCTTTTTGTCTTTTTTGATCAATGTCTTCAAAAATGTAGAAAAATCATATTCTGTTTTGTTTCTGTAAATCTTAATTTTATTATTTTGAAGTAAATATAAGCTTTCAAGACTGTTTAAAACGTATTCTTTATTAAAAATCTCTCCAAACCCCTTGTTCCGTAATTGATCTTGCTGTTTTGCCTCAGGAACAACTATTTTTCCTTCCTTCGCATGGTGAACTGCCTCTATCATGAAATTCGAATCAATATTCTCTTCGTTACTAGTTTTCATATCATTGGAATTTTCTGTAGGAAATGATGACAAATCTAGATCTGTGGGTTCACCGGTTTGAGAGGATTCGGTAGGGTCATTGTGAGAATTATTTCCTGAGGACATAACAAATAAATCACAGCCAACAGCCTCATTTATTTATTAAAGAGAGGAATATTTGTGAAAGGTGTAAATTATAGAGAAATTCGTGGTATGCCTTATGTAAGGCGTGAGTATATTAAAGGTAAACCTCAAATTAAGATTGCCAGGTTTGCATCTGGCCAAGCAAAAGGAAATTATGATTATTTAGTTGAACTAACTGTTACAGAACGAATTCAAATTCGTCATAACTCTCTTGAAGCTGCAAGACTCGCGGGCAATAAAACAATGGCTCAAGCAGGCGATATGAGCTTTTTTTCACGACTAAGGGTCTATCCGCACGTAATCTTAAGGGAAAATAAGATGATCGCTACAGCTGGTGCAGATCGTCTTCAGGAGGGTATGAGACGTGCATTTGGTAAAGCCACTGGCTTGGCTGCACGAGTTGAGCGAGGAAGAACCATCTATGAAGCACATGTTACGAAGGAAAACCTGGAATTAGCCAAAAAGGCATTCAAAGTAGCTTCAAGTAAGGTGGGGTGTCCAACTATTACTAAAATAACTCCTATTAAGAAGGATACAATCCAAGGCAAATGATGGCCGAACTTGGGTCTGTTCGGTCACACAAAAGTAGTAGCTCAAGGATCCTAAATCTTTTAGTCTACTAACAATAACAGGGGACAGAACCCTCACTTTGATTTGGTTGTGGTCTGTATTTGTGCCCGGTTCTAAAGAATTTGGACATGAAACCAGATTATTTATTCGTTCTCAATGAATTGATGAATTTGGTTGTCTACGACAACCCACCACCACCTAATTGGATGAGTAAATTCTATTGTCAAAGTCAAATTCATCACTAGTATATTTTTTATGCAGCAATATACAAAGACACGTCAATTAGGTTATTTGACTAAGGGTGTTGGTTTATAACTTTTGAGTATTTTCATAAGATAATTCTAATGGGACTTGAATAAAACCACAATATAGTCGCAAATTTTATGATTTACAGTAATAGTAGGAGTAAAATATGTAAATTATGGACTTCAATACATCCTTTATGGAAATATTTATATCATTACTGTTATGCTAAAGATCTGTGAAGTTAAATTAGAGATGTAAGATTTTAGTCTGGGCCAACCCATGCATTAGATGATGGCATGAACTAATGTTATATAAGCATATTCGTAAATGTACAGATATATATTGGAAATTTACGACAGTATGTGTATACCTTTGTATACTTTTTTGTATACATGGTGTCGCTTTTGCAATTAAATAATTAGTAGGGATATTAGCCGGGAAAATGCTATACTTAAGACATTGTGGATATATACTATAAGTAATCTAGCGTCTTGACTATTTTGGCTTATTTGAGTTTTAGACTCGCCAGTGCAAATATGATATGAATGTCCTTTAGTTCTAATCATGTCCAAAAGGAATGATATCATGATATCAAATACATCTTAAAGATCTTACAAAGTTCCTCTTTCTAAAGGACGGAATTGCCTTAGGGGTTTTATTTCTTAGATATATGAATAATTTCGAATTTGTTAATCTCTAATCGATTCAATCGGTTGTTCACTATTGTGTTATCGATCAAGGCTCTATAACGCTTTACCATTTATATTTCATAAAGCGATTTCATACCAAAAATTACAGGTGTTTCGGGATTTAGGTTAGTATTATTGCCCGAATAACACTGTATTTCTATAGATCAGTGTCTTAGGGATGGGGAGGGTTAAGGGTTTGAATGCATCCTTAGGTTCGATGACCTCAAGGCAATACCTATAGATTGTAAGACGTTTCGTGGAGGCAGTTCTAATTTTGAAGGAAATTGGTTATGTTTTTGAACTGATGGATTCAATTATTTGCTCTGTAGCAAAATTTCACAACAAATATTTTATAACCAATAATTTTTATCTCTTTTATGGGACAGATAAAATTCATTACAGATTTTGATGATCAGTTTTATCTTAGTAAGAGAATATTTGTTCGGGTTGATTTTAATGTAAAGGTTAAAGATAATGCTGTTAGTGAAGATTATAGAATAAGATCTGCGATTCCAACTATAGAATATTTAGTAAAACGGGGTGCCAAAGTTATTCTGGCATCCCATCTAGACAGACCTTCTGGCAAGGACTTGAGATATTCATTACGACCTGTATCAAAAAAACTGGGTGAAATGTTATCCTCCTTCAATGCCGGAGTTACTTTTTCTGATGATTGTATAGGCAAGGATACTATTGACCTGATAAACGGGTTGAAAAATGGTGATGTGTTATTACTTGAGAATTTAAGATTTTACTCTGAAGAGGAAAAGAATGATCCTGTTTTTTCTGAAAAACTTGCCAATTACGCTGATATTTATGTAAACGATGCATTTAGTACTTCCCATAGGAAACACTCTTCTACTTATGGAACTGCGAAGTATTTCGACACTAGGATTGCTGGTTTTAATCTTACCCAAGAGTTACAATACTTATCCGTATTGAGAGAAAATCCTTCAATCCCCTTTACTCTGGTAATCGGGGGTGTGAAGATCAAGGATAAGATTGGAGCTCTGAATCATCTTTTACCCAAAGCTAATAAGGTTCTCATAGGTGGGGCTGCTTCGTATACCTTCCTTAAAGCAAAAGGTTATTCTGTTGGGGATTCTCTTATTGAAGAAAACTATTTACCATGGGCCACTAAGGCTTTAGGGGATCATAGCGACAAGATAATTCTACCAATTGATCATAAGGTGGCTACTTCGGATAATAGTAGTCAATACCATATTGTAGAAGCGGATATTCCAAAAAATATGAAGGGATTTGACATTGGGGATAAGACAATTCAAAAGTTTAGTTTTGAAATTCATAATAATGGATTGGGTACAATTTTTTGGAATGGACCAATGGGTTATTTTGAAAAAGAAATATTTTCTAACGGAACAAAGAGTGTTGCTGTAAGCATGGCTTTGGCATATTGGAGAGGGGTTAAGACTTTGATTGGAGGAGGTGATACCCTCGAGGCCATGAAGATATCTGGGGTGTCAGAGAAGGAAGTAACTCATGTGTCCACTGGAGGTGGTGCTACGCTGAGATTTTTAGCGGGAGATGAAATGCCTGGAATAGATATTTTACGCAATTGATAAAATATAGCGAGTCTGATAGACCCCACTGGTCAGGAAACCATTACAAGTTCAGTTTCATATGGCATCCGATCAAGATAAATCGAGTATACATTTTTTGTTAAATGTAATCACTGATCAAGATAATAACATACAATTTTGAATATATGAACGATATGGACGAATTGATCTTTTTTGTCAAGTACCCTGTTGATATTCTTTTTCATTCACATCAACTAATTTGACTAGAATTCTTACGATAATGATCATATTCTAAAAGGCTTCGTTTTTCATTCATTCAGATCAGGTCCAACTCTGATGTTCATTTGAGTTGTAATTCAAATTGTAAAATGACTGGTAAATCATTTTTTTGATATCAATAATCCATAGAATAAATGATACTCTATAGAATAAATAATTGTCAAGCTAATATTATTCATTAATTTTGACTTCAGCATTAATAGCAGACTATTACGATGCCATAGTCGGAGGTGGGAGTGTTTCTGGACTAATGGCGGCCCGCGAAATGTCGTCTAGAGGTCTTAAAGTTCTAGTTCTAGAAGAAGATCATGAAATTGGAACCCCAGAACATTGTGGAGGAGTTGTCAGCCAAAAAGCGCTCGAAGGTCTCGGAATTATACCTAGATTAAAAACAGTAGATAATGAAATAAAGAGCGCCATAATTCGGTCCCGGAATAGCTCATTTGACATGAATTCTGAAAATCAAAGAGTAATAGTGATAGATAGAAGGTCTTTTGATAAGGAGATAGCACTTCAAGCTCAGAAAAATGGAGCTGAGATTAACACTAGGAGTACTATTGTTTCCGTTAGTTTAGAAGAGAATCAGTTCAAAATTAAGATCCAAGGGGGAAAAGTATTCGGTAGCAAATTTTTTGTCGATGCTCGTGGAGTTGGAACATTAGTCAATAAAGGAAAAAGGAACATAATCCCATCAGGCCAGTTTGAAGTTTATGCTCCATGGATAATGAAAGACACAATAGAAGTAATTTTTGATTCAGACCTATACCCAGGCTTTTTTGCCTGGATTATTCCAACTGGTGAAGGAAAAGGTAAGGTAGGTGTAGCAGGTAAAAACATAAATCCAAATTTATCAATAGAAAAATTCCTGGAATCTCGGGGCAAACCATATTCAATCATTAGAAAAATTTATGCCCCTATATGGATTAGTGGATATGTCAAGCCATTTTTTAACGGTAGAACCGTAGTTGTAGGAGATGCTGCAGGGCAGACCAAACCTACAACTGCCGGAGGAATTTATACGGGAGGCATGGGAGGAATTTATGCTGGTCGTGCCATATCCGAATCTATTTTAGATGGCGGTGATACTT
>Ga0164241_10005975_pt1 | contig 11212 bp, 10 predicted proteins | sample OricomyardsoilBY_FD_108780 | JGI IMG/M metagenome (GOLD analysis project Ga0164241, IMG submission 108780) | Backyard soil microbial communities from Emeryville, California, USA - Original compost - Back yard soil (BY) | ecosystem: Environmental > Terrestrial > Soil > Unclassified | place: USA... | reverse complement strand
GCACAAAGGCGAAATCATTGTACAATCCAAAGAAAACCAGGGAACTGAAATCTCATTGCAATTTCCTATTTACGAAGGGGAAGCCTGATTCTTACCGTTTTCTAACCAAAGTTTTACCAACTTTTTATTTCATTCTATCCGGCTACTAATACCGGTGATGCAGTTTTGTATAAATAAATTATTTGTATGAAGCATATTATTATACCTACTGATTTTACTGTCGCTTCTCTGCAACCGGTGCATACTGTAGTAAAACATTATCAACCCGAAGAAATAAAAATATCGCTGCTCCATTTGCTGGAATCGCCTTCAGGCTTTCAGGATATTTTTACAAAATGGGCAAACACAGATTTAAAGAATAATATCTCAAAAGAATTTACAACTGCCTGTGAAATATTACAAAGTAAATATTCTTCTACCCTGCTAAGTGTAGATATAATGATTAAGCATGGAAGCTCCTCTGCTTACCTGCAAAATTTATTAGAAGGATATAATGCTGATGCAATATGGATTACCGAATCACTTACATTTCGCCGCCCGTGTAAGCAAAGCGTTGACCTCTACCGATTGCTGAAAAAAGTACGCTTTCCTGTCAACAGGGTTCCGGCTATGCTGAACCTTCCCCCTGTCGGCAATTCTATTTCAGAATTATTAGTGAATGATGCATTAGAAGTAAACTATAAAATGGCTTAACATACGCTATGCTACTTAAAAAAAACATACCAATCAAATACGTTCTTGGAAAAATAAAGTACGAGATAATCTTTGTAGCGATTTACTCAACGATCATCGCCATAGTCTATCATGCATTTGACCATACCGTACTTTCTATTCCTTTGAGTATTCCGATGATTGCGGGCACAGTACTATCGCTTCTGCTGGCATTCCGTTCCAACCAGGCATATGACCGTTGGTGGGAAGCGCGGATAATCTGGGGAGCTATCGTAAATGATTCGCGCACATTAGCCCGCCAGGTACTCACATTTACTGAACGTGGCGGTGATGATGAAAGAAGGCAGTTCACTGAAAAATTAATCCGCAGGCAAATGGCATGGAACTATAGCCTGAGCCAGTCATTACGAAAAGAAGACCCACGAAAAAAGATAGACCAGTTTATTTCTAAAAGGGAAATGAATATCGTATCGCGTTACGATAATGTGCCCATGGCTTTACTTGAATTGCATGGCAGTGATATAGCTTATGCTTTGGAAATGGGATGGATCAATGAATACCAGCATGTGGAAATTGATAAAACATTGAGCCGCCTTTGCGATGCAATGGGTAAATGTGAACGTATAAAGAATACAGTATTCCCCGCTACCTATGGCTTATATATTCATTTAGCTATGAACCTTTTTATTATCCTGTTGCCGTTTGGCTTATTAGATAGTTGTGGCTTTTTTGAAATTCCATTGGTAATAGCCATTGCCGCTTCATTTATGCTGATAGAAAAAATGGCTATTCATTTACAGGATCCGTTTGAGAACAAGCCTACAGATACACCAATGACCACCATATCTACGAATATCGAAAAAGATTTGAAACAGATGCTGAACGACCATCATCTGCCCGAAGCAGCCGGAATGTTAAAAAGATATTTCGTGTTGTAAAGAGAGTTCTTCGTCGTTGTCCGTTAGAGTTTCTATTCCCGTAGCCGTGCTTTCATGTAACAGAAATTGTGAAGTGAGAGAGCACGGCTTTTTTATGTCCCGATTATAAGGCTTATACAAAAGAAAAATCGTTTATGAAAACATAAACGACCGTTTGAAATTGTCATAGATAAGTGAAATGGAAAATGGTTCTTGATCCCAATTTTGTGGATACTACTTATAAAAGTATATCCGGGCATGAAACTATTTTGTTTTCCATTCATAGAAATAAAATCAGGAATTTTTTTTAAGAAAATAGAGATAAACCTCTACTCAGCTTTTTCATTAGTAAAATGTTATACAAATGATTTTGTTTAATCTATTATGTCTCCTTAATTTAGATGCATAAGCGATTTACCTTATCTATGACGATCCTAGTAGCCAAACTTTCACAGGTGTCTGTACTGCTTGTCGATGCCCACCAGATGTTGCTCGACCTCTGGTCTTCCCTTCTTTCCCGAGATGAACGTTTTACTGTATGTGGGCAAACCACTTCCATAGTTGATGCGGTAGATATAGCAAAAAAATTGCGGCCCGATATTGTACTGCTGGATATAAATACAAAAGCAAATGATGGATTTGAAACAACCAAACTAATCCGCCAGTATTCCCCTGCATCGCGGATTATCGGTGTGTCATCATTTGTATTGCCTGCCTATGCAAAAAAAATGAAAAGCCTGGGCGCTATGGGATATGTTACGAAAACCTCATCCCTGGATGAAATTATTATCGCCATGCTGGATGCCATGAAAGGCCAGTTTTATTTTTGCAGGCAAATACTGGAAGCAATAAAAAATGAAGAAAAAATAAAAACTACCAGGAAAAACTCTTCATCGGTACTTACCAGCCGCGAAATAGAAATTATTACATTGATCAAACAAGGGCTTACCTCCAAACAGATTGCAGATAAACTGCATCTATCTCCGAAGACCATTAATATACACCGCAATAATATTTTCAGGAAAATGAGTGTAAAAAATGTTTCTTCTCTCATTACAACTGCCCAACAGATGGGGTTGTAATCCTCTTATCATTTATCTTTGCCGCTTTCTAAACTTATACAACGACAAAGATGAAATACCGTTCCTTTAAAGAATACAAAGTATCAGAAATTGGCCTGGGCACATGGCAGTTAGGCAGCGCTGACTGGGGTGTTGTGACCGACGAAGAAGCGTTTGCAATACTGCAATCTTATGTAGATGCCGGTGGCAACTTCATTGACACTGCAGATGTATATGGCATGGGCATCAGCGAACAGGTAATCGGCCGCTTTCTGAAAACAGTAACTGAAGATATTATTTTCGTTGCGACCAAACTGGGCAGAAGGCATGATGCACCCAATGGCTGGCCGCAAAACTTTACTTACGACGGCATGAAAGCCCATATCGAAAGTTCCTTAAAGAACCTTGATATCCCGCAATTGTTTTTAGAACAACTCCATTGCATACCGACAGAAGAAATGCGCAGTGGTAAAGTATTTGATAACCTGCGCAAATTTCAGGACCAGGGCTTGCTGCAATACTGGGGCGCGAGTGTAGAAACTAGTGAAGAAGCATTGATCTGCCTGGAGCAGGAAGGTTTGGCATCGCTACAGATTATTTTCAATTTATTCCGCCAGCATGTAGCAGAAGAAGTATTTGCAAAAGCAAAAGAAAAAGGTGTTGCGATTATCGTTCGTGTGCCTCTTGCAAGTGGATTGCTTACGGGCAAGTTTAATGAACAAACAACATTTGCAGAAAAAGACCATCGTAATTACAATGCGAATGGTGAATCTTTCAATGCCGGGGAAACATTTTCAGGTGTACCGTTTCAGCAAGGTGTACAATTAGCAAAAGAAATAGGCGCTCATTTCCCTGATGATAAAATGGCACAGTGGTCGCTTCGTTGGATATTGGATCATCCGGAAGTAACAACTGTAATCCCAGGCGCTTCAAAAATTTCGCAGGTAGAAAGCAATGTAGCAGCATCAGCTTTATCACCGCTATCTCCATCAACACATGAACAATTAAGAACGCTGTACAATACAAAAATAAAATCGCTGATAAGAGGGCATTATTGATTTGTTGATTGTTTGGGGTTTGAAATTCAAAGTGTTTTATTAAATATTAATTGATGTATAAACGAAGCCCACGGTTGACCGTGGGCTTTCTTTTTAAAGTATGTTAGTATAAATGCTGAATAGGATTACGGGACGATGAACCGAGCGTGGCAACAGAAGATGAAAGTAGTAATGCAGATTGGCTAACAATACTACTATTTACGAATTATTAAACATCTTATTGCACGCGTTGTGTTTCGCTATCTGCTGCATCATCATTGTGGCGGCGTTTGCGCGCAAATTTTTCATCACCGAAGCGATAAGAAAATGAGAAGCCAACACGGCGTATATCCGATATACCTCTGTGGTACTCATCGGTACGCGGGAGATTAATAGAACGGTCTGATTGTACCCATCCCCTTGTAATATCCTGCACACTAAGGCGAATTGTTCCTTTCGTATTTAAAACTTTTTTCTGTATGCCTGCATCAATTCTGTAACGCGAAAGTGTTTTCCGTTGTGGCTGTAAATCGTTCGGCCTATAATCCGCAGAAAGGTCTCCTGCCAATGCTTTACTGAATGTAAATTGGTTGTACCATGATGCTCTTGCTAACAAACTTTCTACATTGATCTGCTGTGTATACAATGGTGTCCATAACTTCATAGATGCGACTTGTACATTCAGGTTTGACTGCCACCACTTTGTTGGTTTTATATTGAGCCCTACCATTGCCGCAAACAATCTTCCTTTTCCAATATTGGCTGACTTGCTGATATACTTATCACCCACAACTTCTGTACTTGGAAAAACAATATTGTTAGCGCGTGTGTACCCGATACCTAAATTGAGCCACTGCTTATAGCGGTATTGTATCCTTACATCATTGAGATAAGAAGGTAAGAGATCAATATTCCCTTGCGAATACGAGTAGTTATCACGGAATACAAGAAACGGATTAAACTGCTGATAGTTGGGACGATTAATACGCCTTGAATTACCGATAGTAATAATGTGCTTGCCTGCACTATCTAAACGGTAATTAATATTTGCAGTAAAAAATAAATTATTAATGTCGCGTGTAAATGATGTGCCGCTATACGCAGGGTTATCTTTTAATTGTCCGTTCATATGTGTATTCTCAAAACGAAGCCCTGCTTGTATACCTAATCGTTTCCCGTTTTTTCGAACATTCACATAAGCAGCATTAATGTTTTCGTTATATAAAAAATGGTTTGACTTTTCATATACCTGTTTGCCCAGCTGATCTAAATAGTTAGAGTTATTATTATTCTTTACAAGGCTCGTTTTAATGCCCGCATCCAGCGAAGATTTATTCGGCAGTGGCTGCGTATAATCGGCTTTAAAATTATAGATATCAATACCGGAAGGAAGATAATAGCTGAACTTGTTTGTCAATGAACCTGATTTATAATTATCAAACTGCTGGCGCGAAGTAGCATCATACCGGATATAATTTACATCCGCATACAATTCTTTTCCCTTTTCATTAAAGCGATGTTGCAGATTAGCATTGATGCCTACTGTTTGCCAATCAGACTTGCCGCGCATGGTTCCTGTGTTTACAGAATCAAGATCATTACTACTGTTATAAGAACTCGTTTCAAAATCCTGCTTATCCCTTTGTGGGCGAAAAGATCCGTTTACCTGGAAACCGATTATTGTTTTGGATGAAAGTGTGTAATCAAGCCCTATTCTTGCACCCGGGCTAAGGCTACGGTTCGAAAAATTATTATTGATACTTACACGCGATTGCAACTCGCCTGTGTTTGAATAATATCTTCTGTCATTATCATCATCCGAAAAACCGGCATCTGTAGTAAGGCTGATATTCGTGAATACATTTATTTTTTTATGATTATAGTTCAGGTTAAGGCTATGATTGCTTCTTGTCTTTTTTCCCTGGTTGATGCCGGTAGAAATATTTCCTGTTAATCCCAATGATTTATTTTTCTTCAGGCGGATATTAATTACAGCGCCACCGGCAGCATCATATTTAGCCGATGGGTTTTCTATCAATTCTATTTTATCTACTATGCTGCCGGGTATAGATTTAAGGTAGGCTGCAAGGTCTTGTGCACTCATGTAAGTATTGCGGCCATCTATTAACACCAGTACTCTGTTCTTATCGTTGAGACGGATATTACCTGCAGGCTCTACTATCACACCAGGTGTTTTTTCTAATACTTCCAGTATGTTTCCAGCAGCAGCACTGGCCATTGCTTCTACATTCACTACTGTTTTATCCACTTCATATTCCAGCAATGGTTTTTTTGATGTAACCGTTACTGCTTTTAATTCTTCGCTTTTACCGCTTTGTAAAATGATGACCGGGATATTTACCTGCGTATGTGATTCATTGATAGTAATAATATCGGTATCAAACCGGCGAAGGCCAGCATAAGTAATGGCCAACCTGAATGCGCCTGCCGGAAGATTTATAAATTTAAATCGCCCATCATCTGAACTGGTTGTTGTTTTTACAAAAGCGGAATCCTTTGTATTTAGTAATTTAACAACAGCCCCCGACAATGCTGTATTGCGGCTATCCCTGACGATGCCCGATAAAGATTTATCCTGGGCAAGGCCAGCGATAGAAATAAAAACAAAAAAAGAAATAAGAATGCTCTTCAACATAAGCGGTAATTTTCAGCGAAAATGGAGTGGAGAAAGCCCTTATTCAAATAACTATGCTGAACCTAAAGGAATGAATGACAGAATGGCGATTTTGCTGTACGAACCTGGTTATCCTTTTTCGTCAGCAGATATACGGTACCGGTCAGGAAAATAACCCGGTTAAACAAGAAAAATTGATTTATCGGTATTTGCAAACGACTTTTGAATGCTATGAAGAAGAAATCAAGGATTACAGCTATCAGGGTGCGAAGATTTTTCAGCCGCTTACTTTTTATCGCGGCTATTATTACTGCATTCTTTTCTCTACTGGTATTAACCGCTGAACACCGGCTGGATGAACCACCTATTGCTTTCGCCTCCATAGCACTGGTTATTCTTGGCTATTATGCAGGTGTCTATGTGTTTTCTATTTTCGCAAGGCGTTCAGCATCGTATCAAACCAAAGCCCTGACTGCCTTACCTCTCCTTTCATTTTTCAGCCTCATCTTATTGGTATTATTATTTAGCCTCAGCAATAATCATCCGGCAATAGTTAAGGTTTCTATCATTATCGCTACTTTATCATTTTCATTTCCGCTTGGTTTATTTATTGGATTGCTTTATAAAAAACTAACAGAACAAATTGCCGCAGCGCGCAAGGCAGCAGCGCATAGTCAAAGCGAATTACAATTACTGCAATCGCAACTGAGCCCGCATTTTCTTTTTAATACGCTTAATAACTTATACGGCATTTCATTGCGCGAGCCGGATAAACTTCCTAATATGCTTTTAAAGCTGAGTGAACTGCTGCGCTATAGCGTGTATGATGCCAAAGACAGTTTTGTACCTTTAAAAGATGAAATCAATTACCTGCAGAATTATATTGCATTTGAAAAAATACGTATTGGCGAAAGGCTTGAATTGGTAGCAGATATTGAACAAACAAGTATTGACAGGGTATATGTGCCGCCAATGTTATTTGTAGTGTTTGTGGAAAATGCATTTAAACATGCAAAAAATAACCTGAATGCAAAGATCCAGATACATATAAGTTTAAAACTATGGCATCACCAGGTATTATTTGCAGTAGAAAATTCTTATAATGAACCTGACAATAACAGGTTGATTAATAAACATAGTGGCTGGGGATTACAAAGTACCATAAAGCGTTTGGAATTATTATACCCTGGTACGCATGATTTGCAGATTCAAAAACAGGAAGATTTATTTTCTGTAACATTACGCCTTGATGCACGGCAAAGCATGAAATTATGAAACCATTGAATTGCTTAATTGTAGATGATGAGCCAATAGCACGGCAGATTATAGAAACCTATTGCAGCCATTTGCCCGATATACGTATTGTAGCAAGTTGCAGCAGTGTGTTTGAAGCCAAGCCCTTTTTACAAAACAAAGCAATCGATATTTTATTTCTCGATATTAATATGCCCGTACTCGACGGCGTATCATTTTTAAAAACACTGAAGAACCCACCGCAGGTAATATTTACCACAGCCTATAAAGAATATGCGATTGATGCGTTTGACCTTGCTGCCTGCGATTACCTGTTAAAACCGTTTTCGCTTGAACGTTTCCTGGTAGCTGTTGATAAAGCAATAATGGCTATCAACAGGCCGGTTAGTTCACCTGCTAATACTGAAGAATCCCCGGCAAAGCGTTTTTTATTTATAAAAGCGGAAGGAAAAATTTACAAAGTATTCCAACAGGATTTATTATATGTGGAAGCAAGTGGTAATTATACAAAGTTCGTTACAACAGAACGTAACATTATATCTGCAATGACGTTTACTTCTGCAGAAGAATTAGTTCCCGCAACTGAGTTCATTCGTGTACATCGTTCTTTTATCATTAACAAGTCACATATTAAACATATTGAAGGGAATATTGTACGTATAGGCAATCATGAAATTCCTATTGGCACCAACTATAAAGCAGCATTCCTGAAAGCCATTGAAAGCTGAAAATGGCGCATTAACCACCCATTTTAGCTGAGCCTGTAGCTCTTGAATACCTAATAGCCAGTCATTTACAGATTCATCTATTATTGGCATAGTTTTGTATTTACAAAAATAATGGATTAAAGAAGCCATCAACTTACTTACCAATCCATCATTTAGTAACACACCAATTTTTCATTTACAATGTCCGCCAAAAACAATCAGATTCAACAGCTTATTAAAAGCAATGATGAGCTTGAAAACTATTTCAGGAATACAATAATTCCACAACTTTTTATAGATGCGGAATTTAAGCTACAGAAATTTACCCCACCGGCAATGAAGCAATTCAGCTTGTCTGCTGATGATATCGGTAAACCTATCCAGGAAATCAAAGACCATTTCCGCTTCCCTTCCATTATCGAAAACATTGACACCGTTATAAAAAATAACCAGATACTGGAGAAAGAAATACAGACAACAGACCTGCGCTGGTACCAAATGAATATCCTTCCCTATGTGCGGCTACAGGATAATAAAACGAATGGCGTGATCATGACATTCGTTGATATTACGATGCGGGTAAAAGACCTTAAAGACCTGGAGAAACTGATCGCTGATTATGAAATTTTACTGGATACTATTTCTCACGATATAAAAAACCCATTAGCGAATGTAGTAATGGCAATGGAACTGCTGAAAAAATTAACGAGCATGCATGTTCCGGAATATCAAACCATTTTACAAAGCGTGGATAATGCTGTCGCGAAAATGCATAAGGTAATTACAGAGCTTACAGAGGTAAGGCAGGATGAGCATAAGTATAAACCAGAAGAAGAATTAATAAACATTGAACATATCATCGAAGATGTCCGGCTCACATTGAACGATAATATTATCAACTCTGAGATTACTATTGCTACTGATATACAGGTATCAGAATTATTCTTTTCACGAAGAAAATTAAGAACTGTAGTCTATAACCTTATCAATAATGCTATCAAGTTCCGGTCTGATGATCGTAAGACTGAAATAAAAATAAGCACCTACTATGAAGGAGAGTTTACTGTGATCGCTGTTAAAGACAATGGTATCGGCATTGAAGAAAGCGAGCTCGAAGCGATCTTTACAAAGTATTATCGCTCCAAAACAAAAATAGAAGGCACCGGCATTGGATTGTTTTTAGTAAAAGAAATCATCGGTAAAGCCGGTGGTAAAGTTTCTGTAAAAAGCTGCCTGGGAAAAGGAACTGAATTTAAAGTGTATATAAAAAACAGGGAGAAATCGCATTAAAGTACCCCGTAGCTTATCCGGCGACCAGATAAGTGCATTAGAGAAAATTGCGCGGCAGGTCAGCAGGCTGCTCGATCTGCGATTGAGAAATAATGAAATTATCGATGCAACAGAAAAGTTAGTAAAGGCAGACCAGTTGATTGCACAATTCAATAGGAAAGCCAATGAAGAGGATAAATTACAAACGGCTTTTATTCTTCATAAAGAAATTGCACAATCGGCTGCGGCCATCCGTTTATACATTAATCATGTACGGGATGCAGAAGAAATAAATAATCCTTACCTGGAACACAGCGTAACAGAATTGGAAAAACTGAGGGCATCTGTTACGCAACTTTCCCGTGGCCTGTCACCAACAACTATGGCCAACGATAACTACAGTGCTTATATCTATAGCGCTGTCGAAGATTGGGCAAAAAATACTTCTGTAAAAGTGAACCTCAATAAAGAATTTATCGAAGAGCTGAACGGAGAATTAGGATTGAATGTATTCCGCATTGTACAGGATATCCTGCGGCTCGCACGTTTTACGCAATCCAAAACACTACAACTTACAATGAAAGCAGCCGGCACTGTATATATTGATGTTGCTTTCAACCCCGCTGATGTAACTGCTGTAGAACCTGTGCTGCTACATGAAGCAAATATCCTTACACGTGTATCCATGCTGGGGGGAACATTAAATAAAAAGCCACGCAAAAACACCAAACAAGAACATACTATCTCTATTGAAATTCCATTGGACTAAGGTTGGCTTATATCTTCGTGCCGAAACGCATCATTATAAATTACATCCGCATTCGTTTTAAAACAAGTATCTTTAGTACAAGCGTCCTGCTCCTATAGATTCTATACTCCTGCCCTTCTCCATACCATTACTACTAAAACCACAATTATGCAAAAACTTTGTTTTCTGTTATTGATGGTAGTATCATCACTAATGGCATCGGCACAATCAGATAGCTTAACAAAAACGCGTTTTGTCATTGGGCTATCCGCACCGGAACTACTCCATACCGGCATAAGCTTCGACCTGGGTAAAATGAACCAGTTCGGCGCTACTGCGGGCATCGGCCCTTCCATGGGAACAGTATGGCCCACATTGAATATCGAACACCGTTTATACTTCGGAAAAATCATTACAACGACTAACCGGAGAAGATGGTTCTTTAAACAAGGGTTTACCTGGTTTACTGAAGATAAAGATCAGAAGGCGCTTACATTTACTGTAGGTGCAGATTTAAAATCAAAAGCCAGTAACAACGGATGGACAATCGACATAGGTGGATTTGTTTTATTACAAAACGACCGCGACAGAAAAAATCAATTCTACCCCGCATTGCGGTTTCAACATTATAACTATTTTAAAAAAGCGAAGAAGTAAGGCAGAGGTTTGAATCAGGTTGAGAATAGAAATGAGATTGAGAATGAGATTAAGGTTTAGCTTTTAGCATTTTTAATTCGCACATCTTCACATTTCCACATTCTCACATTCTTCCTTGTTCATTGTTCCCTGTTCATTGCTCACTTTCCTGCTTTTCAATTCTATAAAATTTACAATCAATCGTTGGTTGCCCAAAAAAAGTAAACCAACCATTACTTCTGCAAACGCGGCAATCATTTTTGTAAAATCAAATGT
>Ga0164241_10005974_pt1 | contig 11213 bp, 8 predicted proteins | sample OricomyardsoilBY_FD_108780 | JGI IMG/M metagenome (GOLD analysis project Ga0164241, IMG submission 108780) | Backyard soil microbial communities from Emeryville, California, USA - Original compost - Back yard soil (BY) | ecosystem: Environmental > Terrestrial > Soil > Unclassified | place: USA... | reverse complement strand
CGAGGCGCGCTTCGACTATCACTCGGCCCGCTCGCTCGCCACCGAGGCGGTGAAGGAGGCCGGCCTGGCCGACCGCTCCGAGTGGAGTGACGATGACCTCACGGCCGCGCTCGCCAAGGTGCCCGCGGACGACAAGGACCTGAGCCCGGTGCGCGACTACCTCGCGGCCCAGCAGGCCGACGCGAGCGCGCCCGCCGAGGGCAGCGAGGCCAGTGAGGAAGGCGGCTCGCGTAAGCGCTCACGCTCGCGCGCCACCCACGCCGCCGCGTGATGATCCGCGCTCTCGGGCGCGCTCTTCGGCGATCCGGAGAAACGGTCCGGGTGAGCCCGACGTAGGTCGCCGCGGTTCCGGGGACGGCGTACGCTGTCCCGGTCCGCGGAGGATCGATGAAGCGCCCCGACAGCGACGACCAGGTCACACCCGAGTCCGTCTACTTCAACCGCCGCACGTTCATGCGCGGCGGCGTGGTCGCGGCGGCGGCGCTCGGGACCGGCTTGGCCTATCGCGCGCTCAACAGCGTCTCGACCACGACCGTCGAGACCGCGGCGCTCGACGGCGTCAAGGCAGCGACGGGCGCGGGCTTCCGCACCGACGAGCCGCAGACGTCGCTGAAGGACATCACCCACTACAACAACTTCTACGAGTTCTCGACGAACAAGGAGGCCGTCGCCGATGCCTCCGCGGGCTTCGAGACGGACGGCTGGACGCTCGCCGTGGGCGGCCTGTGCGACGCGCCGAAGACGTTCTCGCTGGCCGAGATCCTGGACCTCGCGCCGCCCGAGGAGCGCGTCTATCGCATGCGCTGCGTCGAGGCGTGGTCGATGGTCATCCCCTGGGCCGGCTTCTCGCTGAGCACGCTGCTCGCGGCCGTGAAGCCCAAGGCCAGCGCCAAGTTCGTGGCCTTCGAGACGCTGCTCGACCCGACGCGAATGCCCGGCCAGAAGACGCGCGCGCTCGACTGGCCGTACGTCGAGGGCCTGCGCCTGGACGAGGCGATGCACCCCCTGACCCTGCTCGCGAGCGGCATCTACGGCCACGCGCTGCCGCCGCAGGACGGCGCGCCGCTTCGGCTCGTGGTGCCGTGGAAGTACGGCTTCAAGGGCATCAAGTCGATCGTCAAGGTGACGCTCGTCGACACGATGCCGCCCACGACCTGGAACCTCCAGGCGCCCAGCGAGTACGGCTTCTACGCCAACGTGAACCCGGCCCACCCGCACCCGCGCTGGAGCCAGGCCACCGAGCAGCGCATCGGCGCCGGCCGCCGCGACACCCTGCCCTTCAATGGCTACGCCGATCAGGTCGCGAGCCTCTACGCGGGACAAGATCTCGATGTCGACTTCTGACGCCACGCTGGCGCCCGCGGCGCCTCGCTCTCGCCCGCTCGTCGACTCGCAGCTGCTCGTGTGGCTCGCGTGGACGAGCGGCCTCGTGCCGCTGGCGCTGCTCGTGTGGGACGCGCTGCACGATGATCTCGGCGCCAACGCGGTCAACCACGCCATCCACACGACCGGCTTGGTCGGGCTGGTGATGCTGCTGCTGACGCTGCTGGTCACGCCCGTGCGCAAGCTCAGCGGCTGGCAGACCATCATCGCGGTCCGGCGGCCGCTCGGCCTGCTGTCGTTCGTCTACCTCATGACGCACCTCACGATCTTCTTCGTGTGGGACCGCGAGGCGAGCGTCGCGAGCACCGTCACCGAGATCCTCACGCGCACGTACCTGCAGCTCGGCTTCATCGCGCTGGCGCTGATGTCGCTGCTGGCGCTGACCTCGACGGACGGCTGGGCGCGGCGCCTCGGCAAGCGCTGGAAGTGGCTGCACCGGCTCATCTATCCGATCGCCATCCTGGGCGTGACGCACTTCCTGCTGCTGGTGAAGTCGGATCTGCGGCTGCCGCGCGCGCTGGCGATCGTGCTCGGGGTGCTGCTGCTGTATCGCGTCGTGGCGCACTACGTGGAGCTCTCGCGCGCCGCCCACAAGCGCCTGCCGGTCGCCGCGAGCCCGACGCGCAAGCGCTTCTGGTCGGGCGAGCTCGAGGTCATGCGCATCTTCCAGGAGACGCATGACGTGAAGACGTTCCGCCTGCGCGCGCCGGGCGGCGGGCCGCTGCCGTTCCTGAGCGAGGCCGGGCAGTACCTGAACCTGACGCTGATGATCGACGGCAAGCGCGTGAGCCGCTCGTACACCATCGCGTCCGCGCCGAGCGACATCTACTGCGAGCTCACCGTGAAGCGCACGCCCACGGGGTACGCGTCACACCACCTGCACGAGCGCGTGCGCGAGGGCGACCGGCTGAAGATCGGCGCGCCCGCCGGGCGCTTCGTGTTCGACGCGACGACGTCCGAGCGCGTGCTGCTCATCGCGGGCGGCGTCGGCATCACGCCGCTCATGGCCATCGTGCGTGACCTCACGAACCGCTGCTGGCCCGGCCGCATCGACTTCCTCGTGGCCATGCGCACGCCCGCCGATCTGGTCTTCGAGGCCGAGCTCGGCGAGCTCACGCGGCGCTTTCCGAACCTGCACCTGCACGTCACGCTGAGCGATCCGACCGACACGTGGAGCGGGCGCCGCGGGCGCATCGATCGCGCGTTGCTCGCCGAGGTCCTAGCGCTCGCCGAGGGCGCACCGATCTTCTTGTGCGGCCCCGAGCCGATGATGGACACCGTCAGGGCCGAGCTCGTCGGGCTGGGCGTGCCCGCCGGACGCATCGCCACCGAGGCGTTCGTGTCTCCGCCGGCCGGCAGCGACGCGCCCGTCGAGCTGCCCCAGGGCGAGGCGGTCCAGGCGCAGGCGACGTTCACGCGCCGCGGGCAGACCATCACGGTCGCGCCCGGGTCGACGTTGCTCGAGGCCGCCGAGCAGAGCGGCATCGCGCTGCCGTTCGAGTGCCGCTCGGGCATCTGCGGGCAGTGCAAGATCATGCTCTGCAAGGGCAACGTGAGCATGGCCGTGCAGGACGCCCTCAGCAAGAGCGACCGCGAGCACGGCATCATCCTCGCCTGCCAGGCTCACCCGACCAGCGACATCCAGCTCGATGCTTGAGATCCCAATGATTGGGATCCCAACGATTCCCGCGGAGCGTCAGCTCGGGCGAGGGCGAGTTAACGAATGGACGTTCACTTACCGCCGGCGCGTCAGAACCCCGGCTTGTAGCCGTAGCGCTGCATGACCGGACGGAAGTCGTCGGGCGCGGGCGGGCGGCCCTCGCGGGCGGCGGCACCGAGCGCGACGCCGAGGTCGCGGAAGTAGTCGAGCGCACGCGCGGGCGAGACTTGCACGAGGAAGCGGGCCTCGCTGTCGCCGTCGTGCCAGGTGGTGTGCGCTACATCGAGCGGGAACGTCAGCGCGTCGCCGGCTTTCAGGCCGAAGGTCTCGCCGCCGAGCGTGATGTTCAGCTCACCCTCGAGCAAGTAGAGGGTCTCGTCGTGCGCCCCGTGCGCGTGCGGCGGGATGCGGAAGCCCTTGCCGCGGAACTCGGCGAGGCCGAGCGTTCCGCGCGTCCGGCTACCATCTTCTTTGACGAAGATCGTGACCGCGCCGAGGCGGATGACCTCGCCTTCGTCACGTGACAAGACGGTCGGAGACGACGACGACGGGGCCATGGAGGCGTCGCTGGACATGCGAATCCTTGAGTAAGTATGAGCGGTTGAGGCGGGGGACGAAGTTTGTGCTCGACCCACGAAGCATAGTCAGCCAGGCTTACTATCGTGTCAAGACGGAAGACCGAAGACGCTGATCTCCCCCTCGAGCCGGGCCTGCTCGTGGGCGCGCTGCTGCGCAATGCCTACCGGCGCGTCTACGACGTGCTGCAGGCCCGCCTCGCCGCCCGCGGCTTCGATGGGCTCGACATCGCGCAGGCCGGTTGGCTGCAGCGCCTGCGGACCGCGCCGGAGGGCATGCGCGCGACCGAGCTGGCGGTGCACGCGGGCATCACCAAGCAGTCGATGGGCGCGCTGCTGGAGAGCTACCTCGCGCTCGGCTACGTCGAGCGCATCGACGATCCCAGCGACAAGCGCGCCAAGCTCGTGCGCTTCACGGTGCGCGGGTACGCGGCCGTCAAGCTCATCCGCGACACGGTGCGCGAGCTCGAGCGGGACTGGGGCGAGCGTGTCGGCCACGACAAGATCGACGCGCTCAAGGCCACCCTCAACGAGCTGCTGGTGTCCTTCGAGGAGGACCCGCCGGTGATCGGGTAGGGACGCGCGGGCTCAGTCGAGCTGCAGGCTGGCGTTGCTGAACACGTCGGCCTCGAACCCGAAGATGCGCGTGTCCTTGTCCTGCCAGGCGAGCTCGGGCAGGCCGGCTTTGCGGCACGCGTGGCCGAGGAACGCGTCGGCGCTCCAGCCGTACTGCTCGGCGACCTGCGGCAGCAGCACGCCGCGCTTGGGGCCCTTCACGATGTAGAGGCCGTGCGTGCCGACGGTCACCTGCTCGGGCGTGAGCGGCACGAACGGCGTCAAGACGCTGACCTCGATGTCGGACTTGGTCAGCTCCTTCGGGGTGAGCTGCGGGAAGCGCGGGTCGCCCGTCGCGGCTTCGATGGCCATCTCGGCGACCACCTCGTGCAGTGGGCTCTTCGAGTGCAGGTTGCCGATGCAGCCGCGCAGCGCGCCGTCGAGGTGCAGGCTCACGAAGGCGCCGGCGGGCTGCAGCAGCTCGGCCTCGTTGACCGAGAACGGCGGGACCGAGCCACGCGACAGGCGATAGAAGATCGCCTCGCGCGCGATCTCGAGCAGCCTGAGCTTGCCCTTCCTGGTCAGCTTCGTGTCCACGCGCAGTGCGTATCACCGCGCCGCCACGCGGGCAACGCGCCGCCCGATCGCGACGCGGCCCCCGTGTGGCCGACCGATGGCGGACGGCCGCCGCGCCGTGCGAAGCTCGGCGGCGTTCGAAGTATCCCGGCTCGTCCGTCTCTCCGCTCGCCGCTCGCCGTGCCCGGAGTCCCATGCGCTCGCTCGTCACCCTCATCCTCTGCGCCGCCGCCACGCTGGGCGCGCGCGCCGCCGCCGAGCCGCTCGTCAACCCGAGCGGCGTGGTGCTCGGCGAGCCGTTCGATCCGACCATCGGCCTCGTCATGGGCCCGCCGGTCTGGGTCGCGCCCGACGGCTCGTATGTCGCGCGTGACCGCGGCTTCTCTTCGGACCCGAGCAACGACATCGCGCCGCTGCGTTGCTGGGACGTCAGCGCCTCGCCGCCGGTCCCGACCAGCGCGCCGCTCGATCGCCTCGGACCGAGCACGCCGCCGCCGGACGAGCTCGCCGTCGACGGGCACCTCGCGGTCACGTCGACCGGCGACACCTTCGTCGTGGCCACGCGCCACCCGCGCCAGGGCACGAGCGATCCGTTCCGCGTGCAGATCTTCAGCGCCTCTTGCGCCGCGGGCCCGACGCTCTTGCGCACCCTCGAGGCCAGCGACGTCGACGCCGCGCTGCAGGGCGAGCTCGCGACCGAACGACACGCCACCTGGCCCGCGCGCGCCGACGGCATCATCTACGTGCCCGGCCGCGACGGCCTGCTCTTGCGCATCGACCCGAGCGCCACCCCGGCGGTCACCCGGCTCGTCGACAGCGACGCGTGGTACGCGGCCTTGCGCCCGGGAGCCGCGCACGAGGCGGGCAACTGGCAGATCGTCGGCGCGCTCATGACCCCCGACGCGCACCTGTGGGTCGCGGTCGAGGGCGCCTCGGCCCGCGGCGGCGACCGCTCGACGACGTTCGTCGCGGTCGATGACGACGGCGGCATCCAGGTCGTGCACGGGCCCGATCGGCTGAGCGGCGGCACCGCGCTCCTGCGCTGGGACGTCGTGCACGCGGCCGTGCTGGTCGGCGGCCAGGCGGTCTTCGGCTTCGCGGCCACGACCCCAGAGCCGGTCGCCGCACCCGGGCGCCCCGCGCGCCAGCACGTGTTCGCGCCGATCCCCTTCGACGAGAGCCTGCAGGCCAACGAGACACCGTGGCCGATCGTGGCCGACGCGAACCAGGCAAACGCGCCCACGAACGTGCTCGGCGCGGACCCCGCGAGCGGCGCGTATGGCTTCATCGGCTCGGCCGACGGGCGCCTCGTCAACTGCGGCCGTGACCTCTTCTATCGCCCGCTCGACCTCGACCCGAGCGTCGCCGACTTCGACCGTGACCACCTCAGCGCGACGCGCGAAGCCGAGCTCGGCCTCGACGATCTCGACAGCGACAGCGACGACGACGGCGTCAACGACGGCGCCGAGGTTAGCTATTTTCATAGTGATCCCAAGGCATTGAATGACCGTCCGCCGGTCATCGGCGCCTTGCCGCGGGTCGCGCCCTCGAACCTGCGCGGCGACCTGACCGTGTTCCAGCCGAGCGAGGTCGACCAGCCGAGCGCCGAGCCGGTCTTGTGCCACACGTTCCTCACGTCGCTGCCGCGCCAGCCGACGAGGATGCTCGGCTGCATCGACCCGAGCGGCAACCACGTGAAGACCCCCGAGTACATCTACGGGCGCTGGAGCTTCACGCCCGATGGTCCCGAGCCCGACGACGTCGACGTGCCGCGCTACCTCTACTACGACGACTTCACCGAGCCGCTCGGCCAGGGCGATCGCATCCGCGCGCGCTTCGACACCGAGAGCGAAGAGGTCGTCGAGCTCGAGCGCGAGGACTGCGCTCAGGGCCCGTGCCCCGAGCTCGATCCGCTGTACGCGATCGACGGCGATGTCTACCTCACGCTCGGCACCACCCCGGCCACGCTCTCGCACGTCACGCGTCACATGCGCGGGGCCGCGCCCTTCGAGATCATCGACCCGCAGCGCAGCGCCTGCCCGGTGCTGGCGCGCCCCGACGATGCCTGCGGCGGGCCACGGCCGGCGCAGATCACGAACGTCAGCGTGCTCGGCTGGGACCCGCGGCACGGCGCCTGGTTCGTCCTCGTCTCGACGACCGGCGGCGGCTCGCTCTACGCCGTCAGCGCGACCGACGTCGCGTTCGTGAGCGACGCGTTCGCGCTGCCGCTCGATGGCCAGCTCTTGCAGATCCGCGCGCACCCCGGCAGCCACCTCGGCGCCGGCTTCATGGCCGCCGGCCTCTTCCAGACGCCACAGCAGGGCAACTACCTCGGCGCGGTGCAGCTCGACGACGCGCTCGGTCGTGTCGCGGTCGACCAGGCCCCCATCCAGCCGCCGGACCGCTTCGGCGCGTTCTTCAAGGACGGCTTCATCGGCGTGCGCTACCCGCCTTATTGGATCGACCCGCGCGAGGGGATCGACGCGGGTGACCTCGGCTGCGTGTCGGTCGACGGCATCTCGATCTGCGACGCGGCGTCGGCCTACCGCTACGACCCGAAGCAGGTCGCGGTCGCCGAGCTGGTCGAGTACGTCGAGGTGCCCGAGCCGCTCGAGCCGGGTGAGGTCCTGTTCGCGGCGCTCGGCCGCCACGCGGACGCGCAGGCTCAGCGCTTGCGGGACGCGCTGACGCCGGAGCCGGAAGGCGCGTGGGCGCTGTGGCGTGTGACCGCGCTGGGGGGCGTCACGCCGTGGCTCGACGAGGGTGCCTTCGTCGATCGGGTCGGCGACAGCGGCACCCGCGCCGAGCTCGCGACGGCGCGCGTCGGGCCGATCACCGGCATGGGCGCCGCGAGCGACGGCCGCCGCGTGTGCCTCGCCGAGCCCGACGCCGGGCGGCTCTGGGAGCTCACACTGAGCGACGGCCTGCTGGTCGATGTCCGGCTCGTGCAGCGCGGTCCCATCGTGGCGTGCAGCTATGGCCGGGACGGCGACGACGAGGCGCTCGGCTGGGTCACCACCAGCCCGCCCGCGCTGCACGTCGCCGACGCGACCTTCCCCTTGCCGGGGCGCCTGCCGACCGGGCTCGTCGGGCGCCGCGACCGCGATGAGTGGGTCGTCGTCGATCAGCTCGGCACCGCGGTCTGCGCCCGCTCGCGCAGCGGCACGAGCGTGGTCGACACCGGCAAGCAGCTCATCGCCGCCGCGCCCGGACTGCAGCCCGAGTACTTCGACAGCTACATCGATCGCGACGGCAAGGTGTGGTCGTCGACCGGCCTGTGCGCGGGCGCCGAGCCCGACCTGTCGCTCTTCGAGGGCGGCCTGTCGGTCTGGCAGCACGGCTACACGTTCATGACGGTGCGGCCGGTCGAGGTCCAGCGTGCGTCGCTCGCCGTCAGGCCCGATGGCATGGTCGTGCTCGCGCCGAGCGGGGTGACGTGGAACAGCTTCGCCGAGGACCTCGTCTTCCGGCTGACCCCTACCTACACGCCGACCGGCCACCACAGCGCGAGCGGTACGACCGTGCTCGACCACACGCCGTGGCGCCGCGACAGCGCGCGCGTGACGTTCATGGCGACCGAGCCGACCGCCGTGACGGCCATGGTCACGCTGCCCGGCGCGCCGCCGAGGCTCGGCAACGACTGGGAGCGCTTGGTGGACGTGGAGGGCGAGCCCGACCCCGATCCGGGCGCCGACGCCGGCCCCGAGCCGACCCCCGAGGGCACGGCCAACGGCGCCGAGACGTCGCGTCACCAGCCGTCGGACGACTGCTGTGGAGGCGGCGGCGCGGGCTCGCTCGTGTCGTGGGGGCTCGTCGTCGTGGTGCTGGCGCGTCGCTCGCGGCGGGCCGCGGCATACGTGAGGATGGTTGGGTTCCCAATCATTGGGATCCCAACGATTGGGACCCGCGAAGCGGGCCGCGGCGTCATACCGAAATGGCATGAGCGCCGTCCTTGCCGCCGGTCCGCGATGGGTGGTAGTCGCGGCCCATGATCGTCCGCAAGAGCCGAATCGAGATCGAGAAGATGCGTCGCGCTGGCCAGGTCGTCGCCGACGTCCACAAGGAGCTGCGTGATGTGCTCAAGCCGGGCATGAACACGCTCGAGCTCGACAAGCTCGCCGAGGCGCGCATCCGCAAGGCCGGCGCCCTGCCGACCTTCAAGGGCTACTACGCGGGCAAGAACACCGCGTTCCCCGCGACGCTGTGCGTGAGCATCAACGAGGAGGTCGTGCACGGCATCCCGTCGGCCACGCGCGTCCTGCAGGAGGGCGACATCATCTCCATCGACTGCGGCGCGACGCTCGACGGCTACGTCGGCGACTCGGCCATCACGCTGTGCGTCGGCACCGTCAAGGACGAGGTGCGGCTGCTCGTCGAGCGCACGCGCGAGAGCCTCTACAAGGGCATCGCCGAGTGCTTCCCCGAGAAGCGCATCGGCGACATCGGCTTCGCCGTCGAGACGTACGCGAAGTCGTTCGGCTACGGCGTCGTCGAGGACTACTGCGGGCATGGCGTCGGCCGCCGCCTGCACGAAGAGCCACAGGTCCCCAACTACGGCATCGCCGGCAGCGGCAAGCGCCTGAAGTCCGGCTGGGCCATCGCCATCGAGCCGATGGTGAACCTCGGCACCAAGGACACCGTCGAGCTCGCCGACCAGTGGACCGTGGTCACCGCCGACCGACTGCCGTCCGCGCACTGGGAGCACTCGATCGCCATCACCGACGAGGGGCCCATCATCCTCACGTCGCGCGGCGACGACCCGAGCGGCCCGTGGATCTCCGGCACGACCCCGCTCGCCTGAGGTTCACGACATGCTCGACGCGCTGAAGAGCCTGCTCGCCAAGGTCCGCCTCGACCTGGTCGACGACGGCCGCACGGTGGTCTGGGAGGGCAAGAGGACGCCGATCGTCGGCGCGCTGCCGCTCGACGACCTCGACCCCGACGCCGAGGCGGGCGAGCTGCTCGCCATCGCGGCCGGCCTCGAGGCGGCCGTGAAGTACCCCGCGCGTAGCGTGCCCGGAGAAGACCTGCGCACCGGCGCCGCGGCGCTCCTGCCGAAGCTCGAGCGCAAGCGCTTCGCGCTCACCTACGACGCCGTGTGCGACAAGGATGGCCTGCTCTGGTCCGACTTCGGCGGCGGTCTGGTGACCTGCTACGTCGAGGACCAGGGCTGGAAGTTCCAGGTCATGGGCCGCGCGCGCTTCGCCGCGTGGGACACGACCATCGGCACGGTGCACTCGGTCGCGCGCTCGAACCTGTACCACCGCGCCGCGCTCGACTGGCAGGCCCGCGAGGTCGCGCTCGGCGATGGCTACGACGCGGCCCGCGCCATCATGCTCGACGACGTGTTCTACGACCGCGCCGGTCCCGACGGCATCGTCTTCGCGGTGCCGTCGCGCGACCTGCTGATGGTCGCCGCGGCCGGTCGACCGCTCTCACCCGAGGCCGTCGCGCAGGCCTACACGAGCGCGAAGTATCCGCTGTCGCCCGAGGTCTTCGCCTTCAAGGGCGACCACGCGAGCGTCGTGCGCCCGACGGCCTGAGCTCTCGGTCGCGCGCGTCAGCGCGCAGCAAGAAACAGGACGGCCCGCAGTGCTCACGCGCTGCGGGCCGTTTGTTTGGACCCCCCGTGACCGCCTGGACGGCCACGGAGGTTCAGTTGTCAGCGGCTCACGCCTGCTTGCGGCGACGCGTGCTGATCATCACGAGCGCCAGGCCGGCGAGCGCGAAGCCGAGCGCGGCGTCGCTACCGGTCGAGCAGCCACCACCCTCGGCGAGCAGGCCGTGGGGGACGTCGTCGCGACCGTAGTTCGGGTCGATCTCGCCGTCGTCCTGGTAGCCGTTGAAGTTCTTGTCCTCGTCGCCATCGAAGACCGAGCCGTCGTCGGTGTCCTTGTCGAGCGGGTTGGTCGTCGTCAGCGGGTCGAGGTCGGGGCGGAAGATGCCGAGGTTCGTGTCCGGCGTGTTCTCCTCGGGAGTGCCGTAGCCGAGCTCGGTGCCGTCCTGGATGCCGTCGCCGTCGGTGTCGACGTTGAGCGGATCCGTCTCGCCCGTCTGCGTGTCACCGGTGTCGGCGATGTCGTCCTCGCTGCAGGCATGGAGGTCGTCACCGCAGTCCCAGCGGCCGTTGCCGTTGCCGTCCTCGGTGCCGTCGAAGATGCCGTCGTCGTCCGTGTCCTGGTCGGTCGGGTCGGTCGTCGTCGTCGGGTCGAGGTCGGGGCGGAACTTGGTCGGATCGGTGCCTACGAACGGGATGTCGCCCGGCTGGCTGATGCCACCCGGCACGGGATCGGTCACGCCCACTTCGGTGCCGTCGTCGAGGCCGTCGTTGTCCGAGTCCGGGTCCAGCGGGTCGAGCGGGCCGATGTCCTCGAGCGGGCCGTCACCGTAGGTCTCGTCGCCGTCGTTGATGCCGTCGTCGTCCGTGTCCGCGTCGAGCGGATCGGTGTTGATGCCGGGGTCGT
>Ga0164241_10005973_pt1 | contig 11213 bp, 8 predicted proteins | sample OricomyardsoilBY_FD_108780 | JGI IMG/M metagenome (GOLD analysis project Ga0164241, IMG submission 108780) | Backyard soil microbial communities from Emeryville, California, USA - Original compost - Back yard soil (BY) | ecosystem: Environmental > Terrestrial > Soil > Unclassified | place: USA... | reverse complement strand
TGAAGATGTCGTTGCGCGCAAGGCAAAATACGACAGCGATATGCTGAGCGTGAATTCCGTCAAGGTCTTCGTCGATGGTGTTATCGAGGCGAAGACAGCCGCAATGATCGAACCCTATGTTGGGGATACGACGGGGGGCGATCTACTGATTACACCAGCGGAACTCGCCAAGATCACGACCGCAGCTGAAAAGGCCGGGTTGCAGATGCACTTCCACGCGATTGGCGATCTGGCGGTCCGCGTTTCGCTGGATGCCATTGCCGCCGCTCAAGCGGTCAGCGGACCACACGACCTGCGCCACCAACTTGCGCATCTCGAAGTGATCGACCCGGCAGATATCCCGCGCTTCGCGGCGCTGGGTGCCATCGCGAATTTCCAGTCACTTTGGGCCTATCCTGACAGCTACATCACCGACCTCACTGAACCTGTGATTGGACCGGCACGCTCGGAATGGCTTTATCCGATCGGAGCCGTGATTAACGCTGGCGGCATGATCGTTGGCGGCAGCGATTGGAGCGTGTCGTCGATGAACCCGCTCGACGCGATCCAAGTTGGCGTGACACGTCAAGATGCGGAAGACCCCGAAGGCCGCGTCCTTACGCCGCAACATGCCGTGCCGGTAACCGAGATGTTGAAAGCCTACACTGTCAACGCAGCCTATGCCGCATTCCGCGAGGCCGATACCGGAACGCTTTCGGTTGGGAAACTTGCCGATATCGTCGTGCTGGACCGCGATATCACCGCTGGAGTGCCGACCGATATCGCAAAAGCGCAGGTGCTTCTGACACTGCTGGGTGGCAAGGCCGTCTACACCAAAGACGGCGTTGTGCCGACAAAAAAAGACTAGTGAATTTTCTTGCGCGCCGGGGGAGCAGATGTCGCGCCAGTCAAGGCGCTGACGGCAACTTCTGCGGTACGCAGGCTAAGCGCGCTGCGTTCGTTGACCGATCTGTAGGCCGAGCCTTCACTGAAAAACATGAACGTGTAGAGCACCATCCCATCCAGTTGGGTCTTGGTCAGCATGATCGACTGCTCGCTGTCGCCTGCCAAACATTGTGAGGACAGTTCCCGCGCCGCCAAACCGGCGACGGTTAAGACCCGGACCGAGGTGGAAAACTGTCCGTCACAGTCGCTGCCGATGCGATTGAAGTCCGCGGCATCCGTTGCGCTTAACGCGACGCGATTATCCCCGACTTCTGCAAAGACTCCGCTGAGGAAAATCTTGTCTTTGGCCAGCCAGACCACAGATTCGGTGTGCAGGATGTCACGGACTTCCTGCGCGTTCAGATAGGTGATGTCGTTCAATCCCTGATCCGCGACCAAGATCGCGGCAAGTTGCTTCAATGTGTCGAGATCAAGCGCAGCAACCGGCGCCGGCGGTTGAATCTGGGGTTCTTTTTTCTGCGGAGCGGCCGGTTGAGTGCCGTATTCAAGATACTCCAACGCGCAGTTCAAAGTCTGGTCAAGCGCGCGACTGGTGCCTGTCAGGTCATAGACACCTTGGCCGACCGATGTTTCAACCACCAAGGTCCGCCCGCGTTTCAATGCGGTCAGTGCCGCGTCGATATCGGGCAACACCAGCGCTGCAAAGCTTTCATTCAGCGCATTTGCGGTGCCGAAAAACGGCGCGCGCCGGTCGACGGTCAACTTGGCGCTGAGGCTCTGGCCCGGAGTCATCCGCCATGTCGCGCTGATAACACCAACCGTGACCGTTGCGTCGGCATTGACGCTCATCAGCAGCTCATCACCGCTGACGTAAGAGGCTGAGACCGCGCAATGCGAAAACGCGCCGGTATCTTCGGCGGTATAGGCCGCACCACTCCAGTTTTTGTAGGAAAAATCACTGCCGGGGATCAGTTCGGCATGGGCAGGCGAGGCCAAAAGAAGACCGCAGACAAGAAGTGCCGCTCGTTTCATCATGGTGCCTCCTGCTGGTTGCCTCAGCGGTAGGATGTCGGTCGTCTTGCACCATTTCAAGACAAATTCCTGACCAGTCTGCGGCAAAACCGACGGTCGAGCGGCAATGCAACCCTTGAGTCGGACACCTAACCGCAGTTAGGTGTCGGCCTGCAACGAAAAGGGCAGCGTCATCCAACACACGCGTCAGGCACTTGCTTTGATGATCACCGCGCTGGCAATCCTGCCAATTCTGGTGGTGATCTGGCTTGCGCTGCATGACAGCGCGGGCGTCTGGGCGCATTTGCTACGCACCACGCTGTCGAGCTATCTGTTGAATTCGCTGGCACTCGGGCTGGGGACCGCGATCCTGTCGGGCATGATCGGCGTTGGAGCGGCCTGGCTGGTCGTCAACTACCGGTTCCCGCTGTCAAAGGTGCTGGAATGGGCACTGCTGGCACCGCTGGCGGTTCCGGGGTGGATTGCCGCTTTTACCTTCGTCGAGCTTTTTGACTATTCCGGCCCCGTGCAGCGCGGCATCCGCGCGATGATGGGATGGCAAACGCCTGCCCAGTCCTGGCTGCCCGACATTCGCGCAATGCCATTTGCGATTCTTGTTCTGTCGTTATCGCTTTATCCTTACGTCTATCTGATCACCCGTGCGGCGTTCCTTGAGCAATCGTCACGCACCGGCGAGGTCGCACGGACGCTGGGGGCCTCCCCATTTCGGCGTTTCTTTGCCCTTGGCGTCCCGATGGCGCGCCCTGCAATCGCGATTGGCGTCACTGTCGTCGCGATGGAGGTGATGAACGATCTGGGAACTGTGACCACCTTCGCGATCCCAACGCTGACCACCGGTATCTTTTCGCTATGGCTCGACGGGCGCAATCTGGCGGGCGCCGCCCAACTTGCATGTCTGACTTTGGCGATCATTATGCTGCTCGTGATGTTTGAATCCTATAACCGGCGACGGATGCGGTTCTGGCAAACCGGTAAGGCAGGGCGTTCGCTCAGTCCGGCGAAACCAAAGACATCCCATGCGATAATGATGACATTGGCTTGTCTGCTGCCCGTCCTCCTCGGATTTATCCTGCCGGTCGGCGTCTTGTTTGGCCTTGCCGCAGGCGATCTCGGGGAATGGGCCGATCCGCAGTTGGGCAAAGCTTTGCTGCACAGTATCGGGGCAGGGGGGATTGCCGCCGTCTGCGCTGTGGTTGCTGCCCTGTTTATTGTGCTGATGGCGCGCTCGCGCCGCGTCGGTAAACTTGGCAATCTGCTGCCACTGGTAACGGCGGGCTACGGCATTCCGGGTGCGGTGCTTGCGTTGGGCTTGCTGATCCCGATTTCAGCACTCGACAACTGGTTTGCAGACGCAGTTGAAGCTGTGACCGGGGCCAATATTGGTCTGATCATGTCCGGCAGCGCTGCCTTGCTGATCTTGGCTTACGTCATCCGGTTCATTGCGATCCCGGTTGGCAGTCTGGATTCCTCGCTTGGCGGGATTTCCCCCTCGCTTGCCGCCGCTGCGCGCTCGCTCGGCGCGACCCCGCCACGGGTTGTCAAGCTGATCCAGTTGCCGCTGATGCGACGCACGATTGCGACCGCACTGCTGCTGGTCTTCGTGGATTGCGTCAAGGAGTTGCCAGCAACGCTGTTTCTGCGTCCCTTTAACTATGACACGCTGGCGACACGGGTTTTCGAGAAAGTCTCGCTTGAAGATTATCAGGCGGCGGCACCTGCGGCATTGATGGTGACGGCAATCAGTCTGGTCGCCGTACTTGTGCTGATCGAAGCAACACGGCGGGCAAGACGATGACAACAGATCCGATCATTGTGGTCATGGGCGTTTCTGGCTCTGGCAAGACGACGCTGGCGACCGCGCTGGCCGAGGCGATCGGCGCTGAATTCCTTGAGGGCGACAGCTTTCATCCGCCCGAAAACGTTGTCTGGATGAGCTCGGGCAAACCGCTGACCGATGCGATGCGCTGGCCGTGGCTGACGTCACTCGCCTTGGGAGCGTCCGCGCTGCGCAATAATGGACGCAGGGTGATCATCTCGTGCTCGGCGCTGAAGCGAAGCTATCGCGACCACTTGCGGCACCATGCGGCCCCGCTGCAGTTTATTTTCTTGAACGCGCCCGAAAGCTTGCTGCGGGAGCGGATGGAAGGTCGCAAGAACCACTACATGCCGCCATCGCTGCTGGCATCGCAATTGGCAACGCTTGAGCCGCCTGATGCCGACGAGGCGGATTGCACAACTGTGTCAAGCCGCCTCAGTAAAGTCGCTGTTTTCAGAAAAGCCCTCGCAGCGATCAGCGGCGAGGGCATTGGTCATTAGTTACCGCTTGCCGGTTTCTCACCCTCAGCAGGTGCCGCGTCTGGCGCGGGCTGAGCTGCTGCTTGGGCTGCAGCAGCGGCGTCATTCAATGCCTGCATGTTGGTAAAGGCAGCGGTGAACCCTTTCAGCGACATCGCCAGTTTCACCGGTTGATCGGGCGTCAGCAACGGAACCACAGTGACAGTTGCGCCACCACCCTTCTTCAAGCCAGTCAGACCTTCGTTGTTGAAGCCAAGCCGCGCGTGGCAACCTTCCTGATCGCACCAGGTGAACGGGTAGCGCTTGCCCGCCGCCGCATCAATTGCGATGACGACCTGCTCGGTCAAAAGCGTGCCGAGCGGTGTCGTCACCGTCGCACCTGCGACCGCATCGCCCGCGTTCTCCAGCGCCACCATCGTCACTTCCGCAACCACAGTGCCTTGCTCGTCTTTCAGGCCCTGAAAAATCTGGCAGGGATCGTTGCCGGTCTCGGTCCGGATGCAGCGGATATCCCAGTCGCCCTGCGTCTCTTTCACATAGATCGTGCCGGGCGCATTCGGATCGACAACGTCTTCGCCGAGGCTGCGTTCCGGAGCTTTCGGCACGCTACCTTCAGCGGCAGGGGTCTCTGCCGCAGGCTCCGTCGGCGTGGGTGTGGCGGTGTCCTGCGCGAAAGCCATGCCCGCCAAAACTGTGGCCGAGAGTGCCGCTGCAATCAGTTTCCGATGAAGGTCTGACATTGTTGAATTTGTCCTCTGTTGACGTCGCGGGTCCTTACCATGGCACGGACGGGTGTTGAAGCAAAAGAGCAGTGATCGGCAGAAAGCCGAAGGGGACCAGCATGCTGATCCCCTTCAAACTCTCTCCCTGCCGGACTGGCCGACTTATTATCTATAGGAACGTTAGGCGATGCAAAACCTGCCGTCAACAGGGATTCATCCCCTAAATTGCGCCTATTTTTGAACCATTTGATCAAGATTGGACGTTAAAACGAATCTGTCTTATCAAGCAAAGCGGTTTGGTTCAGGAGTGCGTGATGGCGGAGTCTCTTTTTGTAGGTGGTGGCGGCGATTCTTACGCGACTCCTCAGCAGTTGCTTCTGAAATACGGCAACCGCCATGGGTTGATCGCCGGTGCAACCGGGACCGGCAAGTCCGTGACCTTGCAGATTCTGGCCGAGGCGTTTTCGAGCGAAGGCGTTCCGGTCTTCCTGACCGACATCAAGGGCGATATGTCCGGAATTGCCGCCGCCGGTTCGTCTGATTCCAAATTGCATCAGGCGTTCAGTGATCGGGCAACCATGATTGGTTACGCCGATTTCACCTATCGCGCCTTTCCGACGATCTTCTGGGATCTGTTCGGCGAGCAGGGGCATCCCATCCGCGCGACGGTCGCCGAGATGGGACCGCTGCTGCTTGCCCGGATGCTTGAACTGACCGATGCGCAGGAAGGCGTCCTGAATATCGCGTTCCGTATCGCGGACGAAGAAGGTCTGCCGCTTCTCGACCTGAAAGACCTACAACAACTGCTGTTATGGGTCGGCGAGCACGCATCAGAAATCTCGCTGCGCTATGGCAACGTTGCGCCCGCGACGATCGGTTCGATTCAACGCCAATTGCTGGTGCTGGAAAATCAGGGTGCGCTGAACCTTTTCGGTGAACCCGCGCTTGAGCTGAACGATCTGATGCGGACGACAACCGACGGGCGGGGTGTCGTCTCGGTTCTCGCGTCTGACAAATTGATGCAGTCGCCGCGTCTGTATGCCACCTTCCTGCTATGGTTGTTGTCGGAATTGTTCGAGGACCTTCCGGAAGTCGGCGATCCCGACAAACCAAAGCTGGTGTTCTTCTTTGACGAAGCCCATCTGCTGTTTCGCGATGCCCCCAAGGCCCTGTTGGCCAAGGTTGAACAGGTTGCGCGTCTGATCCGCTCAAAAGGGGTTGGAGTGTTCTTCATCACCCAGAACCCCGATGACGTGCCGGACCTGATCCTTGGTCAGTTGGGCAATCGCATTCAGCACGCATTACGGGCCTATACCGACCGCGATCTCGAGGCCTTGCGCAAGGCGTCTGCGACGTACCGCCCGAACCCGCGCTTCAATACCGCTGACGCGATCCGCGATGTCGGCACTGGTGAGGCCGTCACCTCGTTTCTCGAGGCGAAAGGCGCACCGGCCATCGTTGAACGCACGTTGATAAGGCCTCCGGTCAGCCAATTGGGTCCATTGTCGCCCGAACAGCGGAAATCGGTGATGCTGGCCTCGCCGGTATCTGGAAAATACGAGACGGCGCTTGATCGCGAAAGCGCCTATGAAATCCTCGTCGCGCGCGCTGATAAGGCGTCGAAAGAGGCCGCCGCTGCGGATGAGGAAGCTGCGCGCAAGAAGGAACTGGAGGACTCGATGAAAGGTCGCCGGTACGAACGGACCTGGGATGTCGACCAGCCATCCGGACGCCCCGCAAAAGAAAAGCCGGGAATCTTCTCGGAAGTCACGACCGTCATCGTCAAAGAGCTAAAGGGTACGACCGGCAAGCGCATTGTGCGCGGCATTCTTGGCGGCTTGTTCAAGTCGAGATAGGCGCAGATTTTGGCCGACATCGCCGATACACGGACGTTTCGCCGAAAGGTCCTGTACATTCCGGGTTATGATCCGTTTCCGCCACGGCGGTACCGGGAATTGTATCGTCGCGAGGGTGCCGCGCAGGCGCAGACCTCTGATTTTGCGCTGAAGCAAAGCCCCGGTATCGGGGAAAATGTCGACTGGTCGACCGAAGCCACGATGGACGGGCGGCGAGTGATCACTGAATTCGAAGTGCTGACCTGGTCTGATCTGGTACAGGCCTCAATGCGCGCGTCGATTGCCATGACCTATGTCGCTTTGATTGCGACCGCGTGGATCTACTTGCGAAACGGCGCATATCAGCGACTGATGTGGCTGCGACGCGGTGCGGCGCTGGCCGCGCTTTATCCGATTGCGGTGTTGCTCGGACAGCTGCTGGTTGCGGTTATTCTCGGCGCGATTGCGGGCGGATTGATTGGCTGGTTTGGTATTCCCTACCTGCATTGGCTGGGGTTCGTGCCGATATTCCTGCTGACGCTGTGGGCCTTCCGCCAGCAGGACAGCCGGTTTTTTGCCTACTACCTGATGCATGATTACGCATGGACCTGCCGTCATGACGGTGCCTACGCGCCTGAACTTGCGGCCCGGATCGCAGTTTTCAGCGACAAGGTGCGGGCAGAGTTAGCGCGGGATTGGGACGAAGTGCTGGTTGTCGGCCACTCGTCGGGCGCGATCCTTGCCGTCTCGGTTCTGGCCGCCATCGACAAGCTGCCAGAACGGCCAACCATCTCGTTGCTGACGCTCGGCGAGGTCATTCCGATGATGTCGTTCCTGCCAAACGCGCAGGTGCTGCGGCGCGACCTGCACACGATGGCAAAGCGCGACGACATATTCTGGCTCGATGTCACCGCGCCGGGGGACCCTTGTTCCTTTGCGCTGACCGATCCAGTTGCGGTCTCAGGCGTGAAGCCGCGCGTGCAAAAGGGACCACTCATCCTATCCGCTGCATTTCGCCAGTCATTGTCGGATGACCGGTGGCGTGCGCTGCGCTGGCGCTTCTTTCGCCTGCATTTTCAATACCTTTGCGCGTTCGACAAGCCCGGCCCCTACGACTATTTCCGCGTAACTGCCGGCCCGCAAACCCTGCGCGAGCGGTTTGCGAAGGTTGCGCCAAGTCCGAGCCGGATTGACGAAGTTGCGTCCAAATATACGGATTTCCCACAGTGATCCCGCCCAAACCGACGGGCCGACCGCGCAAAGTTTCGCTCTGGCGGTTTGCGAAACTATTCCGCAAAGACATCCTGTCGGCCTTGCCGGATCACTTGTTCAAAGCGCAGATGGCCGAGTTCAAGACACCGTTTTTCCGGTCATTTCTGGTCAACGATCCAGCCCTCATCAACCGAGTCTTAAAAGAACGTCCCCTCGATTTTCCCAAATCTGACCGGATTGCCGAAGGTCTTCGGCCTTTGCTGGGCAAGACGTCGGTCTTTCTGACCAACGGCACCGAATGGCAGCGCCAAAGGCGTTTGATAGACCCCGCTTTTGAAGGGGGTCGGCTGCGCGACACGTTCAATGCGATGCTGGCGGCTGGAGAAGCCGCGTGCGTGCGGATGCAGCCCGGCGCAATTGATATTGAGCCGGAGACGAGCCACGCAGCGGCGGATGTGATCTTCCGCACGCTGTTCTCAATACCGATCACGGATGATATCGCCGCGCGAACATTTCAGGCCTTTCGCGCCTATCAGCGCACGCAGCCGATCCTTAATCCCGCCGCGTTGTTTGCCTTACCGAAATGGCTGCCGCGCTTTCATCGGCGCGGCGTTCGCAAACAGGCCAATATTATCCGAGGGCTGATTGCGGAACTTGTCGATCAACGCGCTGCTGCAATTGCGGAAGGCACCGCGCCGGACGATTTGGCGACCAAGATCATGACGACCACAGACGTGGTCAGCGGCGCGCGCTTTTCGTCGGCCGAAATGATTGATCAGGTCGCGATCTTTTTCCTTGCTGGGCACGAGACCTCTGCCTCGGCTCTGGCTTGGGCGCTTTACCTGCTGGCTACCCACCCGGACGCGCAGCAACGTGTCGCCGAGGAAGGCATAGATTTTCTTAAAAATCCCCTATTTTCAAATCTTTCCAGCCTGAAGTTCACGCGTGATGTCTTTCGTGAGACCCTCAGACTTTATCCATCGGTGCCGATGATGGTGCGCGAGACCACCAAAGACGAACCCCTGCGCGCCCGGATCGCGAAAAAGGGCGCACAGATCGTGCTGTCGCCTTGGCATTTGCAGCGCCACCAAGAGATGTGGGACAGCCCCGATGACTTTAACCCAGACCGCTACACAACTGAAAACGCTAAACAATGTCTACGCGATGCCTATCTGCCGTTCTCGACCGGGCCGCGGGTTTGCATCGGGGCCGGGTTTGCGATGATCGAAGGACCAATGTTATTGGCAATGCTGGTATCGCGCTTCAATTTCGCGCCATCCGGTCCCCCACCGATCCCCGCAGCTTATCTGACGCTCAGATCGCGCGACGGTATCCGCCTTCAAATCGCCCATAGGTTGTCTTAACGCCGCCGCGCTGCACGCTTTATGCTGGCGCATGAGCGAAATCGCCTACAGTCGAAGTCCGTTTAGCAAGGCGCCCGAACACCCGGCTGATCGCGTTACGGCGCTCGGACGGTGGCTGCTGGTCTTGTTGCTGATTCCAGCGACGTTCTACGTCGGGCCGCTGCTGCTGACGCCCTCGCGCCTGTTCCTGTTGTTTGCAACGCCGATCCTGTTGGTGAAGCTGTTTCAGGGCGCATATGGCCGGGTTCGCGTTCCGGATCTGGCGATGCTGGGCTTTGCGCTGTGGCGCATTCTGGCTTTGGCGATGACAATGCCCGACCGGGTTGTTCAATACTCGGGATCGACAACGGTAATTATCCTCGGCGCCTATTTGTGCGGCCGCGCCGCGATCCGCACGCCTGAGCATTTCGCCTGGATGTCGAAGTTCCTGTTGCTTAGCGTGATCGCGATGCTGCCGCTCGCCATCTTTGAATCGATCACCGGCGCGTTCATTATTCCAAAGATCATCAATGCTTTACCGGGCTTTTCGTCGATCGAGGATGTAAATTATACCCGCCGCTTCGGGCTTGATCGCGCCCAGGTCGTTTTTGATCATCCGATCTTGTTCGGGCTCTATTGCACGCTGCCGCTCTCGCTTGCGTATGTCGGACTGCGGCAGCGACTGACGCTGGCGGGACGGCTTTCGACGGCAGTTCTGGTGCTCGCCGCGATCTTCTTCTCGGTGTCGAGCGGCGCGTTTCTGGCGGCAATGTTTCAGATTGGCCTGATCGCCTATGGCATCGTTATGCGCCCGGTTCAAAGGCGCTGGGTTGTTTTGGTCAGCGCTCTGATCGTGCTGTACCTGATCGCCGAATACGTGTCGTCACGGCCTGCGCTGTTTGTTCTGGTCGAACGGATCGCGTTTGACGCGTGGAACGCAAACTATCGTCGGCTGATTTTTGAATATGGCGTTCAACAGGTGCAGATGACGCCGCTTTTTGGTGTCGGCATTGGCGAATGGGCTCATGCGGACTGGATGACAAATTCAATCGACAACTATTGGCTTGGCATGGCGATCCAGTTCGGCTTACCTGCTCTGTTTTTCTTGGTGCTTGCGGTTGTCAGCGCCGTGTGGCTTGCAGCTCGCAGGCGGTTTGACCCGGAGGAAGAGGTTTCAGATCAAAGGCTTGCGTGGATTTTTACCTTCATTTCGATCAGTTTGACCTTGGCGACCGTATTCATCTGGTCTGATGCCTCGTCCGCGATCTATTTCGTTTTTGGTGCGGGGATTTGGATGCTGAATTGGCCGGGCCTCCCGCCCGAGCCAACTGGTCGCCAGGATCGGCATCTGCCGAATTCACGATTTTTCGGTCAGGTCAGCAAGGATCTCTAGCCGGATAGCACTGGCAAGGCCGATGTCCGGATTGCGTGCCTCGTCGATTTGCCGCGCAAGTTCGTTAAGGCCGACACCCCTGCGAGCCGCCAGCGTGCGAAACGCCTGCCAGAATTCCGGCTCGAGCGACACCGAGGTGCGATGACCGGCGAGCGAGAGCGAATGCTTCTTCAAGAGTCGCGTTTAGCCCCATCGAGAATTTTGGCGTTTCGCGCAATTTCGGCCTTGTCAGAGGCTTTTTCCGCCAGCGTCCGGCCGAATTTCGCTGCATTTGTGTCGGCCTGCTTTTTGGCCTGCTCTTTCGCACGATCTTTCCGAGCGCGGTTCAGGTTGACGGGCGCGCTCACTCTGGCCCGACCATCTTTTCGGGCCGAACCACCCGGTCAAAGGTATCGCCATCGACAAAGCCAAGCGCAATCGCCTCTTCCCGCAGGGTTGTGCCGTTCTTGTGCGCGGTCTTCGCGACTTTGGTCGCATTGTCATAGCCAATCGTCGG
>Ga0164241_10005972_pt1 | contig 11215 bp, 12 predicted proteins | sample OricomyardsoilBY_FD_108780 | JGI IMG/M metagenome (GOLD analysis project Ga0164241, IMG submission 108780) | Backyard soil microbial communities from Emeryville, California, USA - Original compost - Back yard soil (BY) | ecosystem: Environmental > Terrestrial > Soil > Unclassified | place: USA... | reverse complement strand
GGAGTTGAATGGCATCGACCGCCGCATCCACAGCCAGACAGTGGACACCCTTCTCCTCGGCAGCAGTTTGATCGCCGGCCTGTTCGCGCTCGGCACCTACGGATTCAGCCGGGCCCGGCGCCTGCTCGCGGAGCGAAACGCCCGGCTCATTCGCGCCAACTTTGAACTCACGCTTTCCGCCAAGACTTCCGCGCTGGGCCAGATCACCTCGCACCTCATCCACGGACTGCAGGGACCTGTCGCCGGCCTGCGCGCCGCGATGGCGGGCCACAGCGGGAACACGCAACCGGATTGGCAATCCGCCACCGATTATACCGAACGACTCCAATCCCTGATCCATGAAACGGTGGCGCTGCTGGGTGACACCCGCCTGCAGGCGAACTATGAACTCACGGGGAACGAACTCGCCGCCGCCATCCGCGAGCGGAATTCAGCCGAAGCGCGCACCCGAGGCGTGGCCTTCACTGTTTCCAATGGTTTCAGCGGCGCGCTCGACAGTCACCGCGGCGGCCTGCTCTGCCTCATCGCCAGCAATCTGGTTCAAAACGCCTTTCAGGCCACCCCATCCGGTCGCGCCGTCGCCGTTCGACTCGACGGGGACGACAAAAAGGCAACCCTTACCGTCAGCGACGAAGGCCCCGGCATCCCGCCCGAACTTGTCGCCCATCTTTACGAACCCGGTCGCAGCGGACGCGAAGGCGGCACCGGTCTCGGTCTCGCCATCAGCCAGCTTCTTGCCCGGCAGATTGATGCGGCACTGACACTCGATTCAACCGGCCCCCAGGGCACCCGGTTCAGTCTCAGCCTGCCGATTGGCTGAGGTACAATGGACGCTTCCGATTCGGTTATGCCGGTTGCCTTTCGAAGACCGGCCTTCAAATTCTCCGCATACCCGATGAATCCCAAAAAAACGATCTGTCTATTCGCGATTCTGCTGCTCGGCTCAGTCGCCCTGTCCCGTGCCGCCTCCGCCAGTGATTCCGCTATTGCCGCCGTGATCGCAGCCGAAAAGGCGCGCGGCGCCGCATTGGTGGCGCACGATCTCGATGCGCTCCGCAACCTCATCGCCGATGATTTCAATTACACGCACAGCAACAATCATCAGGAAACCAAGGCCACGCACATCGATTCCCTCGCCCAAGGCCTCCGCTACACCAAGTTCGAGACCTCTGCGCTGCGCGCCCGTTTGATCACGCCCGATGTCGTCACCCTCAACGGCTTCTTCGATCAAATCAAAGGCAGGGATGGCGACATGAAGGAAGGCCGTTATCTCTTTCTCGCGGTCTGGCGCAGGAACGGCAACCGCTGGCAGCTCACAACCCTGCAATCGGCGCAGCCGCCGGCCCCCGCAGCCAAGTGAACATCTGGGTTGGGACGTCCTCGCCCCGCTTCCGGTTCCTCCCATGACCCGCATCGCGATCATCGGTAATGCGGGCGGCGGCAAGTCAACCCTCGCCCGCCAGCTTCACGCGCGCCTGAACCTGCCGCTGCATGCCGTCGATCGGATCCAATGGCGGCCCGGCTGGCAACCTTCTCCGGCCGACGAAGTCGCCGATGTCCATGCGACCTGGATCAATTCACCGCGCTGGATCATCGACGGTTGGGGCGATTGGCCTCTGATTGAGGCCCGATTCGCCCGGGCTGACACCATCATCTTCGTCGATTTTCCGCTGTGGCGACACACCTGGTGGGCGATCAAGCGCCAGTTCTTTTGCCTATTCCGACCTCGCATTGACGGTCCTGCGGGCTGCCCGATGATCCCCAAAACCTGGGCTCTGATGAAAATGATGCGGCACATCGACCTCCACGCCCTGCCGAGGCTGCGCTCCCTGCTCGTCAGTTCCGCGCCTCAAGTGCGGATCCACCGTCTCCGCCGCCCGTGCGACATCAGTGCCTTTCTAAAACACGTCCAAACGTCCCGGTAACCGCCGCCCTTGGCGAAATTCATCGGTGGTTCCTGCCTTTTCCAATTTACTTCACCGGAATCATCCAGGGCCAGACATAAGCCTGAAGCATCACCAGCATTCCCACCAGCAGGGCCAGGGCCACGCTATGCCAGAAAACCGACCGCAGGATGGTGCCGGCATCGGGGCTGTCCGGATGTCCGCCGGTCGCGACGCCTGCCACCACGATGCTCTGCGCATCGATCATCTTGCCCATGACTCCGCCCGAACTGTTGGAAGCCGCCAGCAGGATCGGCGACAATCCCAATTGCTCGGCGCTGACTTTTTGCAGGTTGCCGAACAACACGTTCGAAGCCGTATCGCTTCCCGTCAGGGCAACGCCGAGCCAGCCGATAAGCGGCGAAAACATCGGAAACCACCACCCCGTGCCGGCCATGAGCAGCCCCAGGGTGGTGTCGGTACCACTGTAACGCGTCGTAAAACCCAGCGCGAGCATCACCGCGATGGTCAGCAACGACACCCGGACCCGCCAAAAGGTGCGCCCATAGATCGCGAGCATGCGCCCGGGCTTGAGTCCCAACGTGATCCCGGCCACCACGCCGGCGAACAGCAGCGCCGAGCCCGTGGCGGACAGCGCGTTGAAACTGAAAACCGCCGCTTCCGCTTCCGGCTGCGCAACCACGGGTGGAACGCGCAGCACCGTCTGGTGCAGAAGCGGCACCCGGTACGATGGCGCGAACCAGCCGTTGAGCGCATCTTTGACGGCGGGCAATCCCCACAGAAAAACAAATACGCTCAAAAATATCCAAGGCAGCCATGCTTTCCACGCCGGTCCCGCCGCGACCGCGGGTTCCGCCGCGGCGGGCGCGGCTGCAACCGGATTCTCGTCCGTATCCCGCGGCTTCCAGAATTTCATGAGCAGAACCAACGCCCCCATCGAGACCAGCGCGGCGATGATATCCACCAGCATGGGCCCGACGTGATTGCTCACGAAGTACTGCGAGAGGCCAAAGCTGGCCCCGGCCACGAGACAGGCGGGCCACACCGCAATCATGCCGCGCCAACCGGCTTGGGCGATGATCAGCCAGAACGGGACGATCAGGGAGAAAAACGGCAGCTGCCGCCCCACCATGGAACTGAGCGACTGCAGGTCGAGATCGGTGATCTTGGCCAGCGTCAGCAGCGGCGTGCCCAGCGCTCCGAAGGCCACCGGCGCCGTGTTGCCGATGAGCGCGAGTTTCGCCGCCTCCAGCGGACGAAAGCCCAGTCCGATCAACAGCGCCCCGCTGATCGCCACCGGCGCGCCGAATCCTGCCGCGCCCTCGATGAACGCGCCAAAGCTGAACGCGATGAGCAACGCCTGGATGCGCCGGTCCCCGGACATCGTCGCGACCTGTTTTTGCAGCACGGAAAATTGTCCGGTCTCGACCGTGAGGTTGTAGATGAAAATCGCGTTGAGAATAATCCATCCGATCGGAAACAGGCCGAACGCCGCACCGTAACCCGCCGCCGCGAACGTCAGCGACGGCGGCATGTGATAGACAAGGATCGCCACGGCAACGGCCATCAGCAGGCCGGCAAGTGCCGCGATTTGCGCACGCACGCGCCAGAACGCGAGCAGGCCAAGCAGGGTGACGACGGGAAGAGCAGCAAGAAAGGCCGAGGTGCCGATGCCGCCCAAAGGGGAATAATTTTGGGACCAAGAAGTCATGGAGGGGAACGGGGTGAAACGAGCACACGACAAAAACCGCAATCGCCGCGCGAGGCGAGCCCGCACGACGAAACATTGCTGAATTTCAATTTTTCACACCAAGCGCGCAAGGCCCCCAAGGCCTTGGCTGCGAAGCAGCGTGCCACGGGGTTTCCAGCCTGTGCCCCCTTCGCGGCCTTCGTGTAATAAAGTCCGTTTGCTTCGCCGCCCATTGCGGTTCCCCTCAGTCTGTCAATCGGGTGAATACGAGAGTGTCTGGGCGAATTCGCCACTGTCGGTTTGCGGACATTTAAATTTGGGCCGTCCAACCGGACGGCGTTGGTTCAACCGATTGCGACCATGGTCACCGATCGCCAAAAAAACAAAGCCTTTCATTGGCGACTTGCGAAAAGCGAATTTTGACGAGATTGATGGGACCATGCCTCGCATTCCCCTCGAAGATAATTTCACCGACGTGATTGGCAAAGTCCAACGCGGCCTGAAAATCAACGACGCCGCCCTCGCCGAACAAGCGGGCATCGCTCCCGCCGAACTGGCGGCACTCAAGGGCGGCGAGGTGATCGAGCCGGCCCTCCTCGCCGTCGCTCCGGTGCTCGGCCTCGGTCGCAACGCCCTGCTGGCCATGGCGCGCCGCGAGTGGTATCCCGAGTCACACGTCTTCAAACGCGGCTTCGCGATGTTCAACACGCAGTTCGAGGACATGACGGTGAACAGCTACCTCGTCTGGGATGACAAGACCAAACTCGCCGCCGCGTTCGACACCGGGGCCGATGCATCCGGCATGCTGGACATGATCGCCGCCGAAGGCCTGACTCTCCGCTACATTTTCCTGACCCATACCCACGACGATCACATCGCCGACCTCAGGCGGCTGGCGGCGACGAAGGCCGAACTCTGGTCCAGCGAACTCGAGCCGGTCGATTTTCCCGGGGCGAGGACCTTTCAGGAAAACGCCCACTTTCATCTCGGCGAGCTCTCGATCAAAACGTTTTTCACGTGGGGCCATTCGCCCGGCATGACCACGTTTTTCATCACCGGCCTTTCCTGGCCGCTCGCGGTCGTCGGCGACTCGATCTTCGCGAGTTCCATGGGCGGAAGCATGACGCACTACGAAACCCAGCTTCGCAACAACCGGCAAAAAATCCTGAAGCTTCCGCTCGACACCGTCCTGGCTCCCGGGCACGGTCCGCTGACCACACTCAAGGAGGAGAAGCAGCACAATCCCTTCTTCGCCCGGTAAGTCCGGCCTCCCCAACCTTGGAATCACCTCCACTAATCATGAACGAAAAAATCGGCTTTGTTGGCGTGGGCCGCATGGGCGGAAACATGGCGCGTCGTCTCAAGGACTGCGGCTATCAGGTCGTGGCGGTTTACGACGCCCAATCGGGGCATTCCCGGGATCTTGCGGTTGAGATCGGATCGACCGCCTGCGCGACGCTGGCCGAGGTCACCGCAAAATCGGATGTCATCTTTACCGTCGTCACCGACGATGCGGCGCAACTCGCGGTATTCGCCGAGGCGGGCGATTCCCTGCTGAACAACGCCAGGGGAAAGACCTTCGTCAACTGCGCGACGCTTACGCCGAAAACCCATGTCGAGGTCGAACGCCGCGCGCAGAAGGCAGGCGCGGCGAACCTCGAGGGATGCATGGCATCCAGCATTCCCCAGGCGCGAAACGGCACGCTGTATCTCATGTGCGGGGGCGAGCAGTCCACCTTTGAAAAGGTCCGGCCGCTCCTCGAAAAACTCAGCAGCGCGCTCCGTTACATCGGTCCGGTCGGCAGCGCCGCGCAGGTGAAGGCGCTCGTGAACATGGTCATGAATTGCAACACCGCCGCATTGGCCGAGGGGCTCGGTCTCGGGCAGGCCTTGGGGCTGGACCTCGATATGCTTCGCGAGGTTTTTGCCCAGACCGGGGCGAATTCCCAGGTGCTGAAGACCGACGGCGAGGACATGCAGCATCGGGCGCACGACTGTTATTTTTCCGCCGCCCACGCCGCCAAGGATTCGGGCATTGCTTACCAGCTCGCGCTGGATTGCGACCTGAAATTACCCTTGGCCAAAGCCACCAAGGAACAATACGACCGCATGGTCTCCCTCGGATTGGGTGGTTTGGACAAGTCCGGCATCGCCGAGCTCACGTTCAAGGGCCGTCACGCCTGACATCGGAGGTTCGGCCCGGATTCCACTGCGAAAAGCGGATCGCCCCCGTGCCCGCCAAGGCTTTTTCCGGAGCCGGGTGACACAGACACTCCTGTCTGTGTTCTACCCTGCGCTGGTTTTGTTCCCTTGGGGTAAACCTGTTTGGGGTTGGAGATTGGCATCTCAGTCCCGGTTTTGAAAAGGTCATTTCAGTTCTTGCGGAATGCGAAAATTTGACCCAAGTTGCGCGCGTTTTGTCTTTGGTGCGGTAGCCAAGTGGTAAGGCCGAGCTCTGCAAAAGCTCTATTCGGCGGTTCGATTCCGCCCCGCACCTCCATCTCTCTACAGAGGAGAAGCGTGCTGCGGGCGGCCCTGCGTGGCTAGCCCTTCATAACATAGATAACGCTCTTCTCGCGCCGGGCTATCTCAGACCTCAGCCCTCTTGATTGGAAAGCAAGCCAGGGCAGTTTCTAAAAGGAGTTGCAAGACCCGGCAAAATGCCGGATGGTGCCAACATGGCTACTTTAACCGCAAAGCCCGCTCGCTCCCGATCAGCTCCCACCGAACGGCTGGAGGCCAGGGTTCCCCGTGACTTCAAGAAAACCTTGAAGCAGGCCGCTGCGATCACTGGCCATCCCACGGTCACCAGTTTCATGCTCTATGCTTTGCAAAGCAGCGCCCAGCGAGCCATTGAAGAGCACCAGCGAGCGCGATTGAACGCGGATGAGTCAGAGGGCTTTGTGCGGGCCTTGTTGCGGCCGGCTGCGCCCAATCGCGCGCTTCAGGCTGCTTGGGGTCGTTATCAGGCGGCGACCAGGACCAGCGCCTGATGGCTTATCATTTTGAAGCACTGAACAAGCAGCACGACCGGGCGGACTTTCGCTGCGGCTCGGCACCCCTCGACAGCTACCTTCAACAACTCGCCCGTAAGAACATCGAGCGGCATATCGCGGCTGCGTTTGTCATGATCGATGAGGCGGCGCCGACGAAAATCATCGGCTACTATACGCTTTCTGCGTTCGTTGTCGAAGCGGAGGGACTGCCAGAGACGATGCAGCGAAAATTGCCCCGATACCCACGCTTGCCGGCAACCCTTCTGGGTCGACTGGCGCGTGATGCTCGTTATCCAGGCACGGGGTCGCAGTTGCTGATGGATGCGCTGGCCCGGGCGTTCAAGCATGCGGAGCAGATTGCCTCGCTGGCAGTTGTTGCCGAAGCCAAGGATGAGGCAGCTTTGCGCTTCTATCTGAAATTCGGGTTTGCCCCGCTGGGTGGCTATGCGAATCGGGTCTTTCTGCCGATGGGCACCATCTCGCAGCTCGTTGGCAAACGGGGATGAAGTCTCGCGAGCGCGTGCCACCGGTCATGGCCGGGGTCGTGGATAAAACGTGGATAAAAGGGCCCATTTTCGCGGCTTGCATCCGTTGGTCTCTCCTCTGAAATGACCTTCACTATGAAGCGGAAATCGACTTTCGATTCCGCCCCGCACCTCCACTCGCAACCTGCGTAGCAGGTGGGTTTTGGAGAGGCCTAACCCGGAAGCGGATGCCCAAAAGTGGTGTCCGTGTCTTTCCACTCCGGAAGAACCGGACGTAACGGGAACCAGCCCGCCCGCTACCCCTGTGGAACCGTTTCGAGCCATCAACGTGGTTGTGCCTCCAACCATGAAACCACGTTATTGCCTGATCATTCGCCGCGGCCGAGGGGTCACCCTCTATTGTGTCGACAGGCTCACGAAGAAGCGCACCAGTCTTCAAACATCCGACCGCTACGAGGCCGATCGCATCCTCCACGCGAAGAACGAAGCCGCGATCCAGCCGATGCTGAACCTTCAGATCGCCCGGGCCTATTTGTTCGGCGCCGACGAAGCCACCGGAAAGCGAGCCTGGCGCGACGCCATCATCGCCCTGAAGGAAACCAAGCGGGTTCGAACAAGGAGCGCTGGCAATGCGCCAGAAAGAGAAGGCGTTCGCGTCCCTGTGGACGCGCCCACTCTGTTGAGACCAAGGGCGAAGAACTGCTGGCCGTGATGCGCAAAGGAGGCGTGTACACCACCCTGCCACCGCTGGAGGACTACGAAAAGGGGGCGACCGCTGAGCCTGTAATTCCGCTGCCCACGACCGCTTAGTCTGCCCGCCATGAAAATACTTCAGCCTTGCATTTGTCCGCCAATGGCGTATGGGCCTCTAGTGGAGTTCAAGCGCTTCCGCCTCTTCGAAAAGTCATGCGCCGGCTTGTTCAGCGAACACGACGTGTTCGAGCTCGAGCTGGCATTGATGGCTGATCCTGAGGCCGGAGACTTGATCCCCGGGGCCAAGGGCCTCCGCAAAATTCGCCGGCCGCTGACAGGCCGGGGAAAGCGCGGCGGCGCCCGGGTCATCTACTATCACGTCGTTTCCGATCACCAAATCCTGCTCCTTTACGCCTACGCCAAGAACCAACAGGGCGACCTGACGCCCGCGCAGGCCAAACAGCTCGCCCAAATCGTCCGCGAAGAATTCCCATGAAAGCCGCCGCCTTCCACGAACTGCTCGAAAGCGTACGCGACGCCGGTGCCTACCTCAAAGGCAACCGCAAGGCCGTCGCCCGCACCGACCGCATCTCCCCGCAATCCGTTGCCGCCATCCGCGCCAAGCTCAAGCTGAGCCAGGCGCAGTTCGCCCGCGCTTTCGGCATCAGCCTCGACACCCTGCAAAACTGGGAGCAAGGCCGCCGCCAGCCCACCGGTCCCGCCAAAGTGCTCCTCCGGGTCGCCGCGCGCCACCCCGAGGCCGTGTTGGAAGCGGTAGCGTAAGGTCGATCCCACAGCTATGAATTCTGCTGCATGGAATCTCAGCCGTCTGCCGAAGACGTATGCCGGTCTCGTCGCCCTGCACATTCCGCGTCTGATCCACGACAAGGTGGCCTACGATAACGCAGTGGAGGTCGTGCATGCGCTCGCCGGCCACAAGTTGAACCATGATCAGGACGATTACCTCGCGATCATGGCCAAGCTCGTAGAGGATTACGAAAGCAAGAACGTCCCGGAGCCAAAGCCTGTGAAGGGCATCGAGGCCCTGAAATTCCTGCTCGCGGAAAACGGCCTCACCGCCACCGACTTGGGTGATCTCATTGGGGTCAACCGCTCGGTCGCTTACCGTGTCCTAAAAGGCGCCCGCAACCTTACCGCCGATCATATCAGGAAACTTGCCGCCCGGTTTGCCGTGAGCACCGATCTTTTTCACGCCTGACAGATTTTTCCGCACAGACGGAGCGACTCGGATCACGTTGCCACCGCTGGAGGGATACGAGAAAAATATGGCAAGCAATTCGGCGATCAAATTGCCGGCGACGACCTAGATCGCATGGCAAAAACCGATTCCCACACAGAGAATGGATCAGTTCTTTTTCTTTCTTTCTCCCAAATCAGGCGAAGCCATCGTCATTTCGCCAGTGGGAGAAATATCCGCCGGGACTGCTGCTCGGTCTGCTCGTCTACAGTTATGTGACCGGGGTGTTCTCAAGCCGGCAGATCGAGCGCACGACCCACGAGAATGTCGCGGTGCGCCTGCTCTGCGCCGACACGCATCCGGACCACGACATGCTCTGCACCTTCCGGCGCAAGAACGGACCGCTCCTGCAGCAGGCGTTCGCCCAAGTCCTGGAGCTGGCCGCCCGCTGCGGCGTGTTCCATGTCGGCGGGATCACCGTCGCGATCGACGGCACGAAGATCCTGGCCAACGCGAGCAAGCACGCGGCGGTGAGCGCGCCTCCCTCCCACCCTCCGGTATTACGGATCAACCCAAAAGACCGGGTTCCACCATCGCTCAATCCCCCTGCCCCTCGACCGCGTCGATCGCGTGCTTGAGCTGTTGAAAATCGACCGGCTTGATAAGATGGGCGACGAAGCCTGCGTCGCGCGAGCGGGCCAGATCCTCCTCCATGCCGTAACCGCTCAGTGCGATTCCGCGCAGCCCATGGGAGTTGCGGAGCTCCTGCATCAACTCGGTGCCGGTGCCATCCGGCAGGCCAAGGTCGGACACCACCAGGTCAAACGTATCGGCCGAGGCCAAGCGCAGCGCTTCCGCCACGGTCCGGGCGGGTTGAACGCGATGCCCTTCCCGCGTCAACAGGCGCAGGAGCACCTGCAAAGTTGCCTCGTGATCCTCGATGAGAAGCAGACGGAGCGATTTGCCACCGGGCGGCGCAGGCGCAGGCATGGGAGGGTTGGTTCCGGAAGACATATGGGGAAGGGAAAGTTGGGCCGGATCCGTGACGCCATGCGGCGGCATCATCGCACCGGGGAATTCTGCGAGAAACGTCGAGCCGAGATCCGGGCCCTCGCTCTGGGCCGTGATCCGGCCACCGTGGAGATTGACTACCGCCCGGGCGATTGCGAGCCCAAGGCCCACGCCGCCGAAACGATGGTCACCGGTGAGCCCTCCCTGGTCAAACGGGCTGAAAATCTTCTCCAGCATCTCGGCGCGGATCCCGATGCCGGAATCCGTCACGGTCACCTGAAACCATCTCTTTCCGTCCGCTGCGGTATGCTCGGTGGTGCCGATTGTGATGAGTCCTCCGTTCGGGGTGAATTTCACCGCGTTGCGCAAAAGGTTCCAGACCACCTGCTGGAAACGGGAGGGATCGGCGACAAGCCCGCTGTGGCGTGCGTTGAAACTCCGCTCAATCGAGATGCCCTTGGCTTGTGCATCCTGCCGCACGATCTCGGTCGCGAGCCCGATCAGCGAATGGGCGTCGACCGGCGCGGCCCTCAGGTGGAATTTGCCGCGCGAGATGCTCGTGAGATCGAGCAGATCGTCGATCAGCCGGGCCTCGAGCGAGATGTTCCGCTCCATCATCGCCAGTTGTTCGCGGATGTCCACGGGCAACCGGACGTCGTCCCGCAGGGAAGCCGCAGTCATCAGCACCGGCGCGAGCGGGGTGCGCAGCTCGTGGGACAAGGCGGCGATGAAATCATCCTTCGCGCGGCTCGCCCGCTCGGCCTCGGACTGCGCCCGCTTCATGTCGTCGATATCGGTGTTCGTCCCAAACCATTTCGAGAGCCGTCCCTGGCTGTCGCGTGTCGGCACCGCGCGGCTGAGGAACCACCGGTAGTTGCCATAGCGGTCCCGCAGCCGGAATTCCACCTCATAGGTTTCCCCGGTTGAAAGGCACGCAAGCCAGGTGTCGAGGGCCGGAGGCAAATCGTCGGGGTGAACGAACCGGGTCCAGGCGTTGCCCAGAATTTCGCCTTCATCCGCTACCCCGAAATATTGATTGCACTCCTGATTGGCGTAATCGAGCTCACCGTTCAGTTTCGCCGTCCAAACCTGGAGCGAAACAACGCCGGCGATCAACCTGAAGCGCTCGGCGGCGGCGGCCAGTTCGCGCGCCGTCTCCTCCGCCCGCACCTTGGCGTCGCGCACGGCGATTTCCGCCCGGGCCCGGTCAATCTCCGCGCAGCAACGTTCGAGCACGT
>Ga0164241_10005971_pt1 | contig 11215 bp, 9 predicted proteins | sample OricomyardsoilBY_FD_108780 | JGI IMG/M metagenome (GOLD analysis project Ga0164241, IMG submission 108780) | Backyard soil microbial communities from Emeryville, California, USA - Original compost - Back yard soil (BY) | ecosystem: Environmental > Terrestrial > Soil > Unclassified | place: USA... | reverse complement strand
CCGTTCCCGCTGATCTTCACCGGCCCCGCCGAATCGAAGGCGTACTTCGAGCAGATCGACACGTTCATCCGCCTCACCCTGGGCGACGAAGCGGCCAAGCTGTACGAAATCGTCGTCGCCGACCCGTCCACCGTCGCGCGCCACATGCACGCCGGCATCCGCAAGGTGCGCGAGCAGCGCATCGCGCAGAAGGATTCGTTCTTCTTCAACTGGGCGTTGCACGTGCCGCTGGCGTTCCAGGGGCCGTTCGCGCCGACCCACGAGGCGATGGCCGCGCTCGACCTGCACCATGGCCGCAAGCCGCACGAACTGGCCGCCGACCTGCGCCGCGCGTTCTCCGGCATCGTCGCCGGCAACGTCAAGGAAGACGGCATGCGCCGGATCGAGCAGTTCGGCCCGTTCGAGATCCATGGCGACCCCGACATCATGCAGGCGCTGGACGCGCTGCTGCGCGCGTTCGTCGAGCAGCGCCGGATGAAGATCGCCGGCGATTACCGGCCCTGCTACCGCGTCGTCACCTGAGGGCGTCAGCGCGTGGCGGGGGCGTCCGGCGCGTGCTCGTCCGGCATGCGCAACACCGCCACGTGCCGGCCATCGACCAGGCGCGTTTCCACGTCGCCTCGCCCTTCGCTGAGCGCGCGCACGCGTTCGCGCGCGGAATTCAGGCCGATGCGATGGCCCTCGGCCGCGCGGCTGCCGTCGGCGGGCATGTCGTTCCCGACTTCGACCCGGATCCATCCGCCATCGCATTCCAAGCGGATGTCGATGCCGCCGCCGCCCGGCAACCGTTCGATGCCGTGGCGGATCGCGTTCTCCGCCAGCGGTTGCAGCGACAGGGCTGGGACGGTGGCATCGGGCAGCGTCTCCGGCAGTTCCCACTTCACTTGCAGGCGCGGCCCGAAACGCAGCGATTCGATTTCCAGGTAGCGCCGGGTCAATTCGATTTCCTTCGCCAGCGGAATCAGTTCGGGGCCGCGCAGGGCGGCGCGGAACAGATCGGCCAGGTCCAGCAGCACGCGCTCGGCCTCGTCCGGCCGCGCATGCACCAGCGCGGCGCCGGTATTGAGCGTGTTGAACAGGAAATGCGGGCGTATGCGCGCGCGCAGCGATTCCAGTTCCAGCTGCTTGGCGCGCACCGCCAGTTGCTGCGCCTGCGCGTAATTGCGATAGGTGAGCAAGGCCAGCAGGCCCACTACCAGCGAAATCGCCAGCATCCGCAGCATGAAGCTGGTGCGATCGGGGTCGATGCCGCCCGCCATGTCGACCACCCTCCAGGCCGCGGCGGACACCAGCAAGGTCATCGCCAGCAGGATGCCGAGGCAGGCCCAGGCCGCCCATTGCGCCGGCATCCGCGTCAGCAGCCGGCGCATCAGGAACAGCGCGCACAGCGTCCCCAGCGCGATCCACTGGATGCCCAGCGAGGCCAGCCCGAACCGCACCAGCCAGCCGCCATCGCTGCCTGGCGCCAATGCCAACAGCAGTGCCAATGCCTCGCCGGCCAGCACCACGGCCAGCAGGGCGGTCGGGCGCCAGAGCGCGTCGAGCAGGGGCGGGGCGGGGGGATTCGAGGCAGGGCCGGCCATTGCCCTATCATGCCGTGCCGGCCTGCTTGCGTCTTGCAGCCATTCATGCCGGTGAACGGGCCGCCCATCGGGGATCGGTGGCCTTGCCGAAACCGGGCCTTTAAGGTCTGCGATTAGAAAAGCGGGGGAACCATGCTACGACGCTGTGCTATCTGTCCGAAACCGCGCGGCCATGCAGGTTTCACCCTGATCGAACTATTGGTCACCATCGCGGTTTTAGGCGTCTTGGCCATGATCGGCGTACCGACAATGCAAGCATTGGTGCGCGCCAACCGCCTGAGCAGTGCGGCAGGTGAACTGAGCGCGTCGCTCCAGCTGGCGCGTTCCGAAGCGATTCGGCGCAATGCCAGGGTCGTGGTCTGCCCCAGTGCTGACGGCAATGTCTGCGGTTCCGGCACCAGCTGGACCTCATGGATCGTACGCGGTGCGGCCAATGCTACCGATGTCGCGGAAGTGATTCGCAATGAGGCTGCGCCACCCAGCGTCCAGGTCAGCGGCCCGACCGGCGGAATCCAGTTCAGCCCGTCCGGTATGGTCACTGCTCAGCAGGTGGTCACCGTCTGCATCCCCACCAGCAATCCCAGCCAGAACCAGCGCGTGCTCACCGTGATGACCAGTGGCTCGGTGCGGTCGGCCCATGGCAATGGCGGTGGAGCCTGCCCATGATTCCCTTCTCTTCCACCGCCGGAGTGCGCCAGATGCGCCATTCGCCTGCCCGCATGGAGGGCATGAGCCTGATCGAAGTGCTTGTGTCTGTGCTGATCCTCGGTATCGGCCTACTGGGCATCGCCGCGATGCAGTCGTTGGCATTGCGTGGCGGGCAAAGCTCGTTGGAAAGCAGCCAGGCGGTCATGCAGAGCACATCGATCATCGAGGCGATGCGTGCCAATCGAGCCAATGCCGCCAGTTACAACACCGCCGGCATGGTCTGCGCGGCTCCCGGGGGCGGTGGTTTGGCCGGCGCGGATCTCGATGCCTGGATCGCGTCGCTCAAGAGCACGATCGGCAATGATGGCGCCACCTGCGGGCAGATCACGGGTTGTCCGGATTTATGCGTGATCACCGTGCAGTGGGACGACTCTCGCGGTGGCAATGATCAAGGCGGCGCGACCCGCAGTTTCACTACCCAGACGCGGATATGAGCAATAGGAGCCTGCCGGCTATGAAGACCGTCCGTCGCGCACGCGGCTTTGGCCTGATCGAATTGATGATCGCCATGGTGCTGGGCCTGTTGGTGATCGGCGCGGCGTTCGCCGTGTTCCAGTCCAACCAGAGCAGTTACCGCGCCAACGAGGGCTTGAACCGCATGCAGGAAAACGCGCGTGTGGCCTTCGAGATGATGTCCCGCGACATCCGCGCCGCCGGGGGGTCCGCCTGCTCCAACAAGTCGATCATGCAGACCACGGGCACCCAGGCTACCGCCTACAATGACGCCATCGTCGCTACCGTCAACGACGGCAACAACAGCATGGATGGCGCGCGCGACCAGGTCACCGCCATCGCGGGCGACGACACCTCCTATCAGGTGACGGCTTCCACCAGCACCTCGGTGACCATCAGCGTGGCAGGCAAGGGTATTGCCGACGCCACTGAGGCCTTCCAGGCCGGCAACGTATTGCTGTTGTGCAATGCCCGCTATACCTATGTGGTGACGGCGACTGGGGTTTCAGGCAACACCATCAGCTTCGCCGCCCTGCCGGGCGGCTACGATCCTTACAACGATCCCAAGGCTCCGCCGCAGGCGGTGGTGTTGGCGCGGTTCCGCAACAACCGTTGGTATGTAGGCGCGAATGGGCGCGGTGGCAATTCGCTGTTCGTGGCGCGCAATGGCGCCGCCACCGGCGAGGAAGTGGCGGAGGGCGTGGAATCGTTGCGTGTGCGCTACCTAGAGAGCAGTACCGGAAGCGGCTGCACCGCCGGCACGACCTACAACGACGCGCCTACCACCACCGGCTGCGTTACCGGCGTACGCGTCGACATGCGGTTGAGTGGACAGAACGTCGATGGCCGTGCTTTTACCCGTGATTTTTCAAACATCGTCAGCCTGAGGAGTCGCACCCTGTGAACGCCTCCCTATGCAAACCCGTCCCCTTTCGCGGCCCGCATGGCCAGCAAGGCATCTCCTTGGTCATTGTGCTGCTGCTTTTGGTTGTCACCTCCGTGCTGGGTCTCGCCGTGCTGCGCAGTTCGGCCATGCAGGAACGGATGAGCGCAAACATGCGCGACCGCAGCGTCGCGCTCCAGGCCACCGAGGCGGCGCTCCGCTATGCGCAGTCGCGGTTGGCGGTCGTCCAGCCCATCGCCGGCAATACCACCCTGCTCTGGGAGGACATGGCGAATACGACAACCATCAACAACCTGATCAACGCGCAGAACCATTGCACGACCAATGGCATCTGCCCCACTGGCTCGACCGGGACGTGGATGTCCGTACCTTCCGATCAGTACGATAGCGACATCCTCCCAGTCGCGCCCCAGTACTGGATCGAATTCCTCGGCCTCGCGCCGGGACGCCTGGGTGCCGGCGACGACACCCGTTCCGAGGAGGGGCCGGACAACCAGAGTCCGATGTTCCGCATCACTGCCGTCAGCCGCGCCGCCGGGCGAGCAGAGGTGTTGCTGCAAACCAATGTCATCAGCCGCATTCGCGAGCCGGGAACCTGAGCCATGAATCGCAAGCTTCTCAATTCCCATCAACTCGCCAGTGCGATGCGTCAGTCGCGCTCGTCATGGGCTGCGCCCGTCGCCTTCCTGGCCACCCTGCTGGCGCTGCCGGTCAGCGCCGGCGTCTCCATTCCGGACGAGCCGCTGACCACCGGTACCCGAGTCCCACCGAACATCCTGTTCATCCTCGACGATTCGGGATCGATGGCGTGGCGCAACATGAACAACGGCGACATCGCCACGATCAGCGGGACAGGATTCAGTAGCAGCGCGGACGCCAATGGCGTTACCGATGGCACCTCGTACAGCAGCGAAAGTACTGCAGACGCTGCCATGTACATGCAGAACTACGTGACCAATTCGCTGTACTACAACCCGGCCGTCACCTACCAACCGTGGATGGGTTCGGACGGCAATCGCCTGACCGGCGGCACCAGCTACACGGCGGTGTACAGCAGCGACCACTACGTCAGCAACGACGGCAACGGAAGCAGCGGTGGCAGCAGGAACCTGTCTAGCAACACCCAGACCTACTATGTGCCGAAGGACGTCAACAGCACCGATACCACCTACCTCTCTAACGTCGCCAACTACTACCGGTACCAGATCCCGGCCGGCGGCACCGATTTCCAGCGCGGAGTCTTCGGCACCGCGATCATCGTCGATACCACGCCGGCCGATACCAGACCGACTGGCTACCCGCAGACCGTGAGTTACACGGCGGGAACCGGCAACACCGTCCTCTATTCGTTCACGGTGCCGGCGGGCTTGGACCGGATCGTGATCACCACCTCGGGCGGAAATCATGGCAACAACAGTCCGAACTGGACCAATGGCAGCGGCAATGGCGTCAATCTGTATGTGGACGACGACAACAACGTGACCAATAACCCGTCGTGCTCGGACAGCGGCAACGGCAACGACGAAAGCTGCACGATCAACAATCCGGCCGCAGGCACTTGGTACGTGGGCCTGTATACCGCGAGCCGCTACAAGAACGTCAGCTTCGACGTGGTGTTCAAATATCCGTACACCTACACCAGCAATCGCTGCGATGGCGGCGACGCCACAGGCCAGGCCTGGATCGACTGCGCGACGTCCGCCACCCCGACCGGTCGCACGCTTGACGCCGAGAAGACCAATTTCGCCACCTGGTACTCCTACTACCGGACCCGCATCAAGGCCGCCAAGGCCGGTGCGGCCGAGGCCTTCAAGAGCCTGGGCAACAAGGTGCGCGTCGGCTATCGCAGCCTGCACGCGAACGGAAGCGCCAACTTCGATATCCCCATCACGGACGGCAACGAAGGGCGTTTCGTCAACAACACGGATGATCCGGGTACGCCGGCGAACGAGGCCACGACCACGCGCACGACGTGGTACAGGCGCCTGTTCGGCGCGCAGGCAAACAACGGGACGCCGCTGCAGACTGCGCTCAATTCCGCGGGCTCGTACTTCAGCAGCACGTCGACGACAGGACCCTACGGGCATGTATCCAATGGTTCCCCGGTCGCGGCGGCCTCGCAGTATTCCTGCCGACAGAACTTCACCATCCTCACCACCGATGGCTACTGGAACACCAGCACCGTCGACGTCGGCGACGCCGATAGCAGCTCGGGTACCCAGATCACGGGACCGAAGAACGACCCATACACGTATTCGCCTACTGCGCCCTACATGGACTCGCGCAGCCAGACGCTGGCCGACATCGCGATGTACTACTGGAAGCGAGACTTGCGCACGTTGTCCAACAACGTGCCGACCACGGCAAGCAACCCCGCCTTCTGGCAGCACATGGTGACGTTCGGAATCTCCATCGGTTTGAAGACCACGCGAGGCTGGAGCAACATCGGCGACGTGCCGTCTGATGCCACGTGGCCGGCGCCCGGGTCGGATCGGGCGGCAAACATCGACGACCTGCTGCACGCTGCGGTCAACGGACATGGCGCCTTCGTATCCGCTTCGAGTCCCTCGGAATTCACCGCGGGCCTCTCGCAGGCACTCGCTTCCATCCAGCAGCGAACCAGTTCGTATTCCAACGTGGCGACCAACTCGGTCTCGCTGGATGCAGGTTCGCAGGTATTCAACGCCAGTTATGTGTCGGGCATCTGGACCGGCAAGATTACCGCGCGCGCGTTGAGCAAGACTGGCGTGTCCGACGTGGAACGTAATTTCACCATCCCCGCATTGGGTAGCCGCAATGTATTCACCTCCAACGGCAGCGCCGGGTCCAACTTCCCGACGTCGGCGCAGGAAGCTGCCTTGCTGCGCACGGGTGGGCCGGTCGACTATCCGGTCACGGGTGCCCAGAACGCCAACTACCTGAAGGGCGACGCAAGCCAAGAAGAACGCAACAATGGCCTGCTCCGCAGTCGCCCCACCACCGTCCTTGGCGATGTCGTGGGCTCCTCGCCGGCCTATGTGAAGGACACCGATACCCTTTATGTCGGCGCCAACGACGGCATGCTGCACGCCTTCAATGCGACTAGCGGCAGCGAGGTCTTCGCCTATGTCCCCAACATCATCAACTTCAATTACCTCGCGACCCTGAGCCGTGGCGACTACACCCACAAGTTCTTCGTGGACGGTCCCATCGTGGTCAGCAACCGCAACCAGACCGCTGGCGAGAACATCCTGGTCGGCGCGCTCGGCAAGGGCGGCAAGGGCGTGTATTCGCTGAATGTGGGGACGCCCGATACGGCCACGGCGAGCGGGCTGTTCAACTGGGAGCGTGCCGAGACCACGGGCAACAACATGGGGTTGGTACTGGGCAAGCCGATCATCGGCAAAGTGCCGGGCGGCCAGACCGCGGTGATCTTCGGCAACGGCGTCAACAGCACGAATGAAAAAGCGGTCCTGATCGTCCTGAACCTCGACACCGGCGCCGTCATCAGCGAAATCGACACCGGCGTCGGTTCCTCCGCAGCGCCAAATGGATTGTCGGCCCCGGTCGGCGTCTACGGCCAGGATGGCAAGACCCTCGAGACGGTGTATGCAGGCGACATGCAAGGCAATGTCTGGAAATTCAACCTGACAGCAGGCACTGCCACTAAATTGTTCGCTGCCGTCGGACCCACGGGCAATGTGCAGCCGATCAGCGGTGGCATCGCAGTCGCGATCCATCCGATCACCAAGAAGCGCTGGGTGTTCTTCGGTACTGGTCGCTTCCTGACCACAGGCGATGCGGACACCACGAGCACTGCGACCCAGAGCATGTATGGCTTCGAGGACACCGGCACCACGTTGACACGAAGCAACCTGCAATCGAGGGGCGCGCCGACCGTTTCGGGCAACGTGCGCACGTTCCAGGCAAAGGCCCCTCTACCCAGTGGCATGAAGGGTTGGTACATCGATCTGACTACCTCGAGCGGCGAGCGCATCGTGCAGGACGCCCAAGTCGTCAGCACCTTCCTCGTCACCGCCAGCATGGTGCCGACCGGCGATGCCTGTGAAGCGGACGGCACAGGCTACATCAACGCCCTCGACGCATTCACCGGCACCAGTGCGGGGGGATCGTACTTCGACCAGAACCGCAATGGCGACACCACCGATGACACCGCCGGCGGCATCCCGGTCGGATCCATCAACGCCGGCGTCGGCATGCCGACTCTTCCGAACCTGCTTCGCGGCCTGCTGATCGTGGGCGGCACGGCTGGTGACGATCTGGGCGATCCGGCAACATTGAGCCTGAGTTGGGATCGCGTTTCTTGGCGCGAAATCAGGTTGGATTGACCGTCATGGCCTACAAGGATCGAATCATTATGCGTGCCAACCGGATGTCCGGGTTCTCCCTGATCGAACTCATGGTCGTCGTCGCGATCATCGGCATTCTGGCTTCGATCGCGCTGCCCAGTTATAACGAACATCAGCGAAAGACTAGGCGCGCTGCCGGAGCAGCGTGCGTCTCGGCGGTTGCGCAGGCGATGGAGCGGTACTACACCACGGCCTTGACTTACGTGGGCGCACCTGCGGCGTCCGTCCTCGATGATCGCTGCGATCCCGGCACCCTGGAGTACTACACCATCAGCACGGCGATCACCACCCCTAAGACCTATACGGTATCCGCAGCAGTAGTCGCGGGGAGCAAACAGGCAGGGGATTCATGCGGGACGCTCAGCGTGACCCAGGCCGGCACCAAATCACCGGCAACGAAAGGCTGTTGGTAGCCGCCTTGCTGCGCCAGATCAAAAAAAACCCGCCGGAAGGCGGGTTTTTTTGATCTGGCGCCCGAAGTTGGACTCGAACCAACGACCCCCTGATTAACAGCTGCTCCGGATAACCCTACAACCCGCACTCTGTAAGGCTCGCCGACAGTCCGGGGCAGCCAAAATCGGCCAAAATCAGCCAATGTTGGCTACGATTTGGCTACGTGAGCTGACATGCGCCACACATTGCGGCGTAGCAACTTTAGTTGTTGAACCGCATCGGCACTGCTGAATTCAACTACAGGGGCGGCACAGATGGCCAACAGCACAATCCATCTAATCGGAAGCGCTATGTCCCTTCTAGCGGGGGTACCGGCCGTGGTATGGGCAGCGATTCTGGCATCTACGCTGACATTGACTGGGGTGATGCTATCCAACCGCAGCAATACCAAACGCCTTCGAACTCAGCTTGATCACGATGCCGATCAAAAGGCGAGGGACAGAATGGCGGTCTTGCATCGAGAGGTCTACTTGAACCTGGCTGAAGCAATGGCACGCGCGGCAAACTACCTTGGAAAAGCCGCCAGAATTGATCCCGCTAAGGAAAATTTTGCGGATGGTTTCGCGGACTTCTTTGCGGCTAGCGCAAAGGCCCAACTCATTGCCCAGCCACAGACTGCGCGCTTACTGACTGAACTAACTGCAAGATATGGCGAGATGGTGATGCGTCTTGTAGGCGCTGCTATGCCCGTACATGACGCGAACATCAACGTTCGTTTGGCTACGGAACAGATCGACAATTACCGCGCAGATGCGAATAGATCTCTTCAGGAACTTCGTCAACTCGGCGAATCGGGTGTGCCTGACGCTGCGAGATTTCAAGCTCTACAGCTCTCAATAGATCAACACATGAAGATGGCAGACAAAGTATGCGCAAGCCGTGACGCTTACTGGAAGGAGCAGGCTGCCGCTCACCGCCAATTCCAAACGGCAATGTTCGCGGAGATGCGCGATTTAGGTCCTATCCAGTCGAAGACAATGGCTGCCTTGAGGAAGGAGCTGGGTCTTCTTTCTGAAATCGGCGACTACGAAAAGAGTAGCCTAGAGAACTGGAAACGTATTGATACCCAGCTCGGCGCGCTGATGGGCAAGTTGGACGAGAAGCAGTGAAGTCGGGTAAGTCCAAGTTTAGGAGCCTCCGCGTCATTCACGGAATTCGCAGCCCAGAGCCCGAGCGGCGGTTCGGCGGCCACGTCGAACCGAACCGCCGAGCGGGCTGTGTAGCGCCGCGAAGCAAGGCTGCGGAGTCGGTGGGTAACGCGCGCGACCCGGCAGGCGACCATGCGAAGCGGTGGTTGCGTGCCGCGACGCGCTTGACGGCGTCGCAACCCTGTGGCAGCTTGGCGCTACACAAGAAGCACACTTAATTTGAGTCTCCGACGCTGCAAAGTCGTCGGGACGGCGCTGAAAGGCGTCGTTGAATAGCGGGACCACCAGCTTTCGAGTTGATGTGGAGCGACCGCAGCCCAGACACCGCGCGAATAGAAATAGACAGGTCGCGCGGCAGAGGCAAGAAAATTTCCTACAGGGTCTGTCCCCTCCTTGTGATTTCCCGCAACCATGCGGTGAAGTCATCTGGGGCGCCCACCTCCTCGACATGACTTCTCCGCGCAGACCGGAGTCACGTCATGTCGGCAAGTTCAGGATCAGAGAAGCGGCCCGCCGCTGCCTGCGGAGGCGCGAGCGCGCCGAGCGCGCGCGCAGGCGGCGGTGCAACCGCAACCGATACCCAGCCCCGTCCAGTAACACGGGGCGAAAGTCCACCAGACCCTACGGCACACATCGACTGGTTTGCCTGCACATTCCTTCCCGGGACCGCGGGGCTATTGGTAATCGAACCCGTCTTTCTGATCCCTAGATCCGAGTGGGAGGAGCATCCAAACGGCTGGCAGGGTTACGACACCCGCATCGACCTCGGGGGCTTTGGCCTCATCGGCCATGGTGGCCAGCATCAGCGGGGAACCGTCCACCTAGAGCTCAATGCCCACGGGTGCGCCCAAATTCAGGATTGGAGCGTCGTGCAGTCTTGGTGCGAGGCATCCGGCGTTCGGATCACACGCATCGACCTCGCCCACGATGATTTCACCGGCGAGACCGTGAGCGTTGCCAAAGCGCGGGCATGGTTCCAAGAAGGCCAGTTCAACACCGGTGGCCGCGCCCCTGAGGCAAGGCTCTTGGACGATCTCGGGTCGGACAAGGGAAAGACCCTCTATGTCGGGCGCCGCCAGAACGGCAAGCTCTGCCGCATCTATGAGAAGGGCAAGCAGCTTGGTGACCGGCAAAGTCCTTGGTGCCGGGCAGAAGTCGAGTTCCGGGGCAAATCACGCGAGATTCCCTACGACATCCTGACAAGGGCCAGTGACTACCTCGCGGGCGCCTATCCCTGCCTCGCCTACCTGTCGACGCGTCAGGAAAAAGTGCGGACGCTGAAGAAGGCGGGCGAGATCGGCTATGCACGAATGGTGGAGTGCCTGCGTAGCCAGTACGGTCCAGCGCTGAACGCCATGCTGCAGGTAGCGGCGGGTGATCCCTTCGCAGTACTCGAACAGGCGATGCGTCCCGGAATGCCGAAGCGCCTGGCTAACCTCCCCCTCCCTGGCGACCCCGGGCGAAAAGGCCACGCACCGTGAGAACCCTCACCCTGCGGGAGGCTGCCGACCTGCTGAAGCTGCATCCGGTGACAGTTGCCGAGCGTGCGGCGGATGGGCGAATTCCAGCCGCCAAGATTGGGCGGCGCTGGGTGTTCGTGGAGGAGGACTTGATCGG
>Ga0164241_10005969_pt1 | contig 11217 bp, 11 predicted proteins | sample OricomyardsoilBY_FD_108780 | JGI IMG/M metagenome (GOLD analysis project Ga0164241, IMG submission 108780) | Backyard soil microbial communities from Emeryville, California, USA - Original compost - Back yard soil (BY) | ecosystem: Environmental > Terrestrial > Soil > Unclassified | place: USA... | reverse complement strand
GCGAACGGCTAAGTCGGTCGAAGATCGTGGTCTAGGCGCCCGGATGGCGAAGCGCGACGAAGGCGCATACTGCAGTAGGTAACTGAGGAGCAACGAAGCCAAGCGGGATGCATCGGCCGCGAGAATCGAGCGACTTAGCCATTCGCGGGCCCTTAGAGTCCGAGCACAGTGGGCACCAGTGCCAGGTCGTCGATCGGCTCCGCGCCGGCGGCGGTCATGGCGGGGCGGCCGACGGATGCGGTGTAGCCGAGGACGCGCATGCCCGCGGCGAGGGCGGCCTTGACGCCACGGGTGCTGTCTTCGACGACGACGGTTTGCGCGGGAGCAAAGCCGAGCGTGCTCGCGGCGAGCAGGAAAAGGTCCGGCGCGGGCTTGGGGTGCGCGACTTGCGATGCCGAGAAGATGCGGCCTTCGAAGAACGGCAACAGACCCGTCACGCTCAGCGTAAGCTGCATCTTTTGGTGTGAGCCTTGCGAGCCGACGGCGAGCTCCACTCCCGCGGCGCGCAACGCATGAATGGCGGTGAGCACTCCGGGCACCGGTTGGAGCTCCTGCTCGAGCGCGGCCAGCAGTTGCGCTTGGCTTCGGGCGGGCCAATTCTCCGGCACCTTGCGCCCGATGTGCTCTTCGACGCGGCGAATGATGTTCGCGAACGTGTCGCCCAAAAACTCGGCTTTCGCGAGCTCGGGTGACATTTCCCAGCCCAACTCGGAAACCGCCTCGGCGGTGAGGCGCGCCGCGATTGGCTCGCTGTCGACGAGCACGCCGTCACAGTCGAAAATCACGAGAAGGGTGGACGGCTGATGCATTTGCGCAAACGATGTAACAATTTTGGGTAGCGGTGCCGCCGAACCGAGCTCGGTCGTGATTCGCTACCAACTTTAACCGATCGATTCGGGACGGACTCTACATTGTCGAGGCGTGAATAATGCTCGTAGCAGACCGCGCCGGTTAGGCCTCCTCCTCACGCTGACGCTTTTTGGCTGCGGCAGCGCCACGCCGGGGACGAATCCAGCGCCCGGGGCAGACGCCGGTGGCGCCGCTTCCATCGGGTACGGCCCCAACGACGCGGCCGAGCTATTCGGGGCGCAAAGCCTACCGACGTTCGAGCTTTCGCTGCCGCCGGAGCGCTGGCAGTACCTCCAGGCCCACGCCACAGACGAGGAGTACGAGCCGGCAGAGCTGCGCTTTCGCGGTGAGATCGTCGGTCAGGTCGGGCTGCGGTTCAAGGGCAGCATCGGCACGCTGACCAATTGCTTCGACGCCGACGGCAAGCCGACTTGTCGCAAGCTGAGCATGAAGCTCAAGTTCAACGAGTACGCCGACGATCAGCGCTTCTATGGCCTGAAGCGCCTGAATTTGCACGCCATGATGCATGACGCCTCGCTATTGCACGAGAAGCTCGCGTACGACCTGTATCGCGAGCTGGGCGTGGCGGCGCCGCGGAGCAGCTGGGCGATCGCCCAGGTCAACGGCGTCTCGCTCGGCCTGTTCTCCATGGTCGAAGAGATCGACGGTCGCTTCACCAAGGATCGCTGGCAAGACGCAGGCGACGGCGACCTGTACAAGGAGGCGTGGCCCATCAGCGCCCAGCCCGAAGATTACGCGACCGCCCTCGAAACGAACGAAGAAACGGCCACCCACGAAGCCTTCGCGGCTTTCGCCGCCGACCTGCAAGCCGCGCCTGACGCCGCGTCACGGCACGAAGCGCTCGGGCGTTGGATGGATCTGGACCTGCTGGCTCGCTACATGGCCGTCGACGACGCCATCGCGAACATCGACGGCGCCACCGCCATCTATTGCAGCCCCGCGGATCCGGCGGCTTGCGGCAATCACAACTACTTCTTCTACTCGAGCGAGGACGGAGCGCACTTTCAATTGGTGCCTTGGGACTTGGACGCGACCATGTGGCCGCAGACCAGCTATGACAACGTGCCACCGTGGCAGGTGACGCCGGCGAGCTGCGACATGCGCTACCGAGTCGGCTTCGACGGTGCGAACCTGGCTGCGCCGGGCTGTGACGCCCTTTTCAGTGGGCTAGCGGCCGATCTGACCGAGTACGATCTCGCCCTGCAGTCTCTGCTCGAGGGGGCGTTCTCGCCCCAGGCGGTGGAGGAGGCCATCGATCATCATGCCGCGTTGATTGCCGACGCCGTCGCGGTCGAGCCGAACGGACAGTCTATGGAGCGCTGGCAGTCGGAGCTCGCGATGTTGAAGCACAACATTCCGCTCCTTCACGCGCGCGCGCGTGCGCGCCGCGACGGCCTCACCCCTGCCGCGCTCGATCTCTCGATCAGCCGTTTAAACGACTTCGAAGCCCTGGACGATACGTTGCTGACCTTGCTGCCATCGTTCAGCAACGCCGCGACCACCACCAGCGTGTCTTTGGTCGGAGGCGCGCGCGCGGACGGGCAGCCGGCTCTCGAGGGCCTCCAATCGCTGCGACTCTCTTTCGAGTATCACAATCAAGACCAAACACCCTACGGGCAATGGTCGAACCTGGCGCTCGCCTTCGAGGGCCGCCCGACCGATCTTTCGAGCCTGTCCGGCGTCCGCTTGACCCTCCGCACCGACAGTCCTCGCGTCGTCCGCGTCGATTTGGACAGCGCGCTCTACGAAGCGAGCGTCGAAGGCATCAAGTTTGGCTGGGAAATCGCCACGACTAGCGCGCCGTTGACCATCGAGCTTCCCTTTGCCGACGCGAGTTTACCCGCGTGGGCCCACCCGACCGGTGATCAACTGCCCGCGATTCGACAACGTGTGGAAGCGTTGGCTTTCCACGCCATGTGCAATGGCCGTGACAGCGCGGGCCTGCTCGCCGAAGGCACGAGCGACACCGGTTTCCTCGAGCTGGACGCGCTCGAGTTATTTTGAGCTCCAACGCTCGACCAGGGTCCTTTCAAGGAGTGGACGTGCAACGTGCAGCTGGTGGGGCGGTTCGTGCGCGCATGAGGCCCGAGGCGGGCGTCACGACCCGTAAGAGCCGTGGCCGCGCCTGGCGCCGCCACTCAGGGATGCTGCCACGCGAGGCTGAGCACGAACCCCATAGCCACGACGCACAGGAATAAAATGAAGGGCACGGGCCAGAGCAGGCGTTGGGTTCGCTCGCGGTTCAGCTTGAGCTCAGAGCCTCGAGCTGGCTTGCTGGTGGGGTTGTCGTAGTGGGGGCCGGCGTGCGATGCCGGCGCGTCGGTGGTGGTCGAGCTGGGGCTAGCCATGGCGGGGTGGCCTCACATTCCGGTGGGGTAGGTTTCGGCGATTCGGCAAACTCGCCGTGGTTCATTCAGGCACAGCGGTGCCAATCAGCCACAAGAGCTCAGGCGGCGCTGCGGGCCCGTGGGGCGTTGCGCTTGCGCGTTTTGGCGGCGCGCTTGGCGACGGCGGAAGGAGAATTCGGGCCGCCCGCTTTCCGACGTTTTTCCGCTGAAGCGTGGGCTTGGCGGGAGAGGGCGGTGGCCGAGGCGGCAGCTCGTGGCTCCCGCTTCAATGCCCGTTCGCTGGCGCGAGCGCGACGGGGGCTGGGGCTGCGACCGGCGTGGGCGCTGTCCTGAGCGGCTTTGCGGCGCACTCGGGCGCTCGCCCCCGGCCCTGGCTTGGCGTCGACGCCTGCGCGCCGCGCTTTGGAGAGCCCGATAGCGATGGCTTGCTTGGCGTTTCTTGCGCCGTGCTTGCCCTCGCGAATGTGCTCCATTTCTTCGCGAACGAACTCGCCGGCTTGAGTCGAGCCGCTCTTGCCCTCAGCGCGAGCCTTCTTCGCCTTTTCTACGGTTGCTTTGGTCGGCATGCCGAGGGCGTAGCAACAAGCTTGCCAGCCGGTCGGCGGGCAGCCGTCAGCCCGTCGGCGGGCGTTTGCGAGAGCGAGAAGCGGCGAGAGCGACGGCTAGAAGCCGAGCTTCTCTTTGCGTTCTTCGGCGCCGGGCAAAGGGTCCTGCTTGGTGTTGATGACCGGGAGGCCCGCCGCCTTGTCGGCGTTGATCTTGATCCAGTCCTTCTTGTCGTCGGCCAGCTGGGTCTCGTCGAAGATGGCTTCGACGGGACACTCGGGCACGCAGGCGCCGCAATCGATGCACTCGTTGGGATCGATATAGAGCATCTCGGCGTCGCCGTGGAAGCAGTCCACGGGGCACACGGCGACACAGTCAGTGAAACGGCAACGCTGGCAATTGTCAGTTACGACGAACGTCATGGCAACGGGCGGAGTCTAGTGCCCCATCCTGGAGAACACAATCGCGCCGTCACGGTCGAGCGGTGACGCGGTCGCGGGTCACTCGAAGGCCGAAACGTCGCCCGCGCCGACCCTCACCACGACCGGTTTTTGGCCGCTCAGGTCGACGACGCTGGTCGGGACCGTGCCGCCTGCGCCCGCGTCGAGCACCAGCGCTAGGCCCGGAAACATCAGACCCACCTCGCGCGGATCGGGATCGGGGCTCTCGCCGTGGCGAGCCGCGGTGCTGGAGACGATGGGGCGGCCGAGCTCGGCCGCGATGGCAAGCGCCACCGGGTGCTTGGGAATTCGCACGCCGACCGTCTTGCGCGGCGTCTGGATGATCTTTGGTACCTCGCGCGTGGCTTCGAGGATGAAACAGTAGGGGCCGGGCAAAAATTGCTTGAGCACCCGGTACACGCTGTCGTGCATGACCGCGTAGCGCGCGACGTCGCCCAGGTTTTGGCAAACGAACGCCAGCATCTGCGTCTTGTCGATGCCCTTGATCTGGTACAGGCGATCGATGGCCTTCTTGTTGAAGAGGTCGCAGCCCAAGCCGTACACGGTGTCGGTGGGGTAAGCGATGACCTCACCAGCCTCCAACGCCTCGACGGCTCGCTTGATCTTGCGCGGTTCGGGATTGTCCGGATTGATTTCGAGCAGCATGCACGGTTCTATTTCAGCTCGAACATCCTCACGCCGTGGGGTGAGAGCGGAACCTCGAGCGCGCCGAACGTAGCACGGAAGTTGGCCCCGTCGAGCGCGTCTACCGCGCCCGTCACGTCGCCTCCGAGGGCCGTCATTTCGAGCCGCGCGACCGTTGCTTCACGTGTCGCGTTGGTGACGAACAGCACGCGGCCGCGACCGGCTTGGTCGCGGAACAAGCTCACTTTCACGCCCGGACCGCCCGCGAGGCGAAACGCAGCGTGGCGCTGCGCGAGCGCGTTCAGCTCGCTCGTCAGCTCGCGTTCGCCCACCGCCTGGATGTGCGCCGTCGCGGCGGCGGGCGCCGTGGAAAGCGCGTCCAAGCCGTTTGGCGCCAACGACGGCAGCGTCGGGCCGAAGCAAAGCGGAGTGCCGCGACTGGCGACGTCGGTGAGCGCTTTCCAGAGCTCCGGCTCGAGCCCCACTGCCGAGACGACGAAGCCGAAGCGCGAGGCGGAGAGCGCGTGCGCGGCCGAGTCGTTGCCCGTCACCCGGTAGGCCAGCCCCTGCTCCGAGAGCTCTGCGAGCAAGCGGCGCAAGAACCTTTCCGCATCGAACAACGAGCCCGCGAACGGCCCGTGCTCGAGGCACGAGTCGTAGGCCGAAAGCCCCATGATGTCGAAGGCGGCGGCGCTGATCGGCCCGAACGCGTGCAGCAGTCGCTCCAGCCGATGCAGGCTGCGGGGCACCACCACGCAAACGTCGGCCGCGCGCGCGAGCCGGTACAGCTGCGTGCGCTCGACGGCTTGGTTCAGACGCGACCAAAAGTCGAAGCTGGGTCGCTCGCCACCAAAACGGTCGATCGGCGAGCCCAGCCAACGATCTCGCTCGACCGCCATGTACAGGTTGAAGCCACGGATACCCGCCGCCAAGCACGAGAGCGCGGCGAAGCGATTGTCGTGCTCGGTCAACGGCGGAAAGAACGGTGGAAAACCCGCGGCGAGCTCGACCGCGAACGCGGGGTAGTCGAAAGCGTCCGCACGCGTCACGATCTCGCTCGTGCGTTTCAAAATCACGTCCGACGAGCTGTCGGCGGCGACGTGGTAGTAGTCGATGCCCAAGCACTCGACGACCTTGCCCAGGCGGGCGGGGTCGAGCGGAGTCGCAGACTCACCCATCGGCAGGTTGTGACAAGTCGGCACGCGCTCCAGCCCGGCGTGTGAAAGCGCAGCGCGGAACGTCGCGAACGCGTCCGCGATCAGCGCCTCTTGGTACTCCGCCCAGTCCAAGTGCCGCCGCAAACCGCGCGCGTCCTTGGCGTCGAAGCGGTGCGGCGGCAAAATGTGGAAGCTATCCGCAGGGATAGCGTAGGCGTCGCTGAGCCGCTGCGGGCTCACGTAGCGCGCGGCCAAGAAGCGCTCGAACGCGGCGAGCGAGTCGGGATGGTAGTCCTGCTCGTACACGCCGTCGCGGAAGTAGAGCGCGCCTTCGTTGTCGACTTGGCACAGCACGACCGGGCCCGCTGGCCACGTCAACGGTCCGAGCACGGTCGCCACGCGTCGCAGCCACTCGCAAGCTTCCTGCAACAGCTTGTGACTCGCATAGCTCGGCACCGGAAACGCTTGCGGCGGCATGGGCAAGATGACGGGTTCGCCCGCGGGTGAGCGCGCTTGGCAATCGCGATCCCACAGCACGCGCTCGGGCAAGCCGAAGCCGCTCAGCTCTGCGTTGATGTGCGGTCCGGGGCGCACCAACGCGTAAAGCCCGAGCTCTTCCGCGATGCGCAAGAAGCGCACGACATCGAGCTGCGGATTCTTTTCGCCGAAGTCGAGGGAGCCGTCGGCGGCCTCGTGCACGCTCCACGGCACGTACACATCGACGACGGTGCAGCCCATCTCGCGCATGGCTTCGAGGCACGGCCGCCAACTTTCGGGCTCGAGGCGAAAGTAGTGCGCAGAGCCCGACAGCAAGGGCACGAGCTGCTCGCCTAGAAGCACACCCTCGCGGGTTAGTCTGGCGCGCGGCGGGTCGTCCGCCCTGCCGGCAGCCCCCGAGCGTTCGTCGTGCGTGGGATGAGAAGCGCCCTCCGGGCTGGAAATGTGCAACGACACGGCGCGCACCTTAGCGCCTGCGTGCTTTCGCTGCCCGGCGAAATCCGCTACAAGCGGAGTATGCGGAGGAGCCTTCGGCTCGTTGCGGCGGCTTGGTGGCTGCTGCAGCTCGGTGCGTGCGGCGATCAGCCGCAGGCCAAGTCGCCCCATGCCGCGCGCTCGCATGGCCACCGTGATGGGGCGAGCGTCGGGCTAGAACGCCCCGACCCGAGCGGCCGCGACGCGGCCGAACCGGCGGAAAATACCTGGGAAAACGCGCCGCGCGCCAGCGAAGCCGAGGTCCAGCGTGATGTGGGTGCGACGACCGAGCAGCTGGCACAACGTTACGGCAAAGCGCGCGCGGTGGCGGTGCTGCGTGGCAGCGGTTCCTACTATGCGGACAAGTTTGCCGGTCGTGCCACGGCCAGCGGTGCTCCTTACGAGCCTTCCGGTTTCACGGCAGCCCACCGCAACCTGCCGTTCGGTAGCGTGTTGCGCGTGACCCGCGTCGACGGCGGGCAGGTAGTCTACGTGCGGGTGACCGATCGGGGGCCGTTCGGACCGCGCGGGCGAATTCTGGATCTGTCGCGCGCCGCGGCCGAGCGGCTGGGCATGCTGCGCGCGGGCGTCGCGAAGTTGAAGGTCGAGGTCGTCGAGCTGGGGCCGCGCAAGCCGCGGCGTCGGAGACGCTGATGCGCGTTCGCTTTGGGGAGCTGTCGCACGACGAGCGGCTGGAGAAGGCGCGCCTGTGTGAGGACGCGCGCGGTGCCTGGCAGTGCCTGCGTCTTGGTCAAGATGCTGAGGCCAGCGAGCGACTCGCGCAGCTCGACGCGCGGTTGGAGGTCACGGTGCAGCGCGACGCGGGCGTGGCCCACGCCGAGCTCAGTGCCTTCGAGCCGAGCGCCTGGCCGCTCGCCGAGCTGGTGCTCGCGCAGGCGCCGGCGGAGCTCGACGGCTGCTTGTCGTTGGGACGAATGGCGGTGCCGCTCGAGCTCGCGCTCGCCGAAGTGCGCGCGACGCATGATGTCGAGCTCGAGCGCGCGTCGCTGCGTGCAGGCTTTGGTCGCGGCCACTTGCTCGAGCTCACGCTCGGCGTGCCTGGCGGCAACGGCTCGGAAAATGAGCAAAATGCCGCAGAAAACCTGGTGCGCGCGCGGCTCGGTGATCGCGTGTTCGACACTTGGATCGGCGCCGTGCACGTAACGCCCGCGCCGCGCGGGGGCTCGTTGCGTGTGTTGGATCCGCATGCGCCGCGCACGACGCTCAACCTGTCCGAGTTGTTCGATACGGTGGCGGCGGCCGCCTGTGGTGTGCTGCGAGGCCTGCCCGAGTCACCGCGCGCCGTCGACGCGTCGGTCGCGACACGCGGTGGCAACGGAACGACGAAGGCCGACCCACGCGATGAATGGACGCTGCTCGAGATCGAGCCGTTGGCTGACACGCGCGGCGCGCGCAAGGACGACTTGATCCTGGCCAGCACGTGCACGCCCGAGCTGTTGCGTTGCTACCTGGATGGCTCGCCGTGCGCCTCGCGTCGCTTCTCGCGCGCCGGTGAGACCTTCGTCTTCGTCAGCTACGAAGACGACGAACGGACCATGCAAGCACGCGTGGCGCGGCGCACTGCGATCGAAGCGGCGTTGTCGAGCGCGGTGGCGGCGGTCGGCGCGGTGACGGGTGTTGGCTTGGGCGTGAAGACCACGTACGTAGATCTCGCGCTTTGCAATCTCGAAACGGGACTGGCTAGTCTCGTTTCAAAACTGAGAGACCTCGGCGTCCCGGCGCGCAGCTTCATCCAGTTCTTCGACTCCGAGCTCGCGGATGAATGGCTCTCTATTTGGCCAGACTCGCGTCTTACCGAGGGGTGACTTGCCGTGCGCTCGAGTTCGGCTATACAGGCGTCACCAAGCCCGACATGAGGCACGTTCTCAAAAGACTCGCGGCACCCGTGCTCCCGTTCGCACTGTGCTTCGCGACCCTGGCCTTCGCCGACACCAATCACGCGGCATGGGTGCGCGCGGCCATGGAGTCTTTGCCCACTTATGTCGAAGATCGTGGTGATCCGGACAAGAGCGCGCAGCTCGACGCCATCGCCGCCGCCATTGCCGACGTCAGCCGCGACGCACCGCGCTCACCCCGTGAGTGGGCGGCCCTGCTGCTGACGATTGGCTATCACGAGAGCACCTTTTCGCTACGCATTCAGCGGGGCCAGTGCAAACCGCACGAGTGTGACAACGGTCGCGCGCGCTCGGCGTGGCAGTTACACAAGAATCTGTTTACGGCCCCAGTCTGGGATCAGCTGCACGGGGTAGAGAACACCGCCATTCAAGTGCGGGCCGCGTCCGACGCGCTCAAGCGCGCCTATTTTACGTGCAGCCGTAGCGGGGTGCCGTGGCTACAAGCCACACTCAACGGCTATGCGGGGCGTCGTTGCTCGGCGGAGTGGCCGGGGCTCGATCAGCGTGTGTCTACCTTCGGCCGGTTGAGTCGCGTCGCGGGCCCGAAGAAGTCGGGTAAGACCAGCACCCTGACCCTGACCCCCGGCTCAGGCGGGGCGCGGCTGGCCACGGCCGCGCAAGCGTTCCACGACGTTCGTCTCGCCCAGCTCTTCGCACAGCGCCGCGAGCTCGGCCTCGGGCGCGCCGTGCCAGCACAGGTCGCTCAGGTCTTCGGTCAACGGCACGTCGCGCCGCAGCGTGGCCAGTCGTCGATACAGTAGCGACTGCTCGCGCATCGCTTCCAAGCTCAGCGAGAGCGCCTCGGCCCCCCGCACCTTGACGCGCCACTCACTAGCGCGGCTCGGAATGTTTTCGAGATGTACGTATTCGGCGAGCACGCTGCCCGCCGACTTGGCGCCCCAACGCGGCACGCCGGGAATGCCGTCGGCCGTATCACCCACGAGCGCCAAGTAGTCGGGGATCGATTCGGCCGTGACCCCGAACTTGGTGACGACGCCGGCCGCGTCGAGCCAGTTGTTGCGCAAGCGATCCCAACACACGACTTTCGTGTCGACGACGCACTGAGCCAAATCTTTGTCCGGCGAAGCGATCACCACGCGCGAGACGTCGGGGTGCTGGGCGAAGCGATGGCTCGCGGTCGCGATCGCGTCGTCGGCTTCGAACTCGATCATCGGCCACGTCACGATGCCGAGCGCCCGCGTCACGCGTTCGGCGAGCCCGAACTGTGAGTACAGGGCCGGCTCGATGCCGTCGCCGGTTTTGTAGCCGTCGAACAAATCGTTCCGGAACGACTCGATGACGTGGTCGAACGCGCAAGCGACGTGCGTGACCTCACCGGAGCCGAGCAGGGCGGCAAAGCTTCGCATCAGTCCGCGCGCGGCGCCGACCTCCGCTCCGGCCGTCGTTTGCGAAGGGGGCACCGCGAAGAAGGCGCGGAACAACTCGAAGGTGCCGTCGATCAGGTGAACCTGCACCGCCCGAGGTTAGGGCCCGCCAACAGCTCCCGCGCGATGAAAATGCGCGCAAATGTGCGGGGCGGCCAGCCGCGAGGCCGGGTCGAACGATCTCGACCCGAAATCTTCGCGCACAAATCCTGCTTTGTTGCTTGCGCTCGCGCGGTTTCCCGAGGAAAAATGGGCTTCAAGCGTCTAGAACCGACGCAAAGGTAGCAATTCAGATGCGTCTTCCTCAACCCTTGCTCTTGGCTTCGTTTGGCGTGCTCGTCGCCGCGGCTAGCTGCACGCTCATCACCGACGTCGATCGCAGCAAGATTCCGGATGGTGTCGCCGGTGCTCCCAGCAGCGGCGGCGATGGCAGTGTGACCCCGACTGCCGGTACCGACTCCGGTACCAACGGTGGTGACGGCGGTACGCCCGGAAATCCCGGAGGCGCCGGGGGCAGCCTCAATCAAGGCGGCGCGGGCGGTTCCGACGGAGGCACCAACAACGGTGGCGCAGGCGGCAGCGGCGGCGATGGCGCCGGTGGCTCCACGGATGCCGGCGCAGCCGGCATGGCCGGCGCCGGCGGCGCCTAAAGGCCCACGGTCTCGCGGAGCCGCTCCGGCGGCTCCGGCACCCGCCGAAACAATTCAGTCGACCTGAGCCGTCGCGGTCAGCGACGGTTCAGCCCGCGTTCGTCTTGCGACGGCGACGCAAGATACCACCCGCGATCACGGCGCCGAGGGCCCAGAGCGGACCTGCGAAGTCGCGCGGCGCGGCCGCCTCTTTGGCGACGTGGACGGCGCAGCCGTAGGTGGGGCCGCAGACGTCAGCCTTCGTGCTGGGCTCGATGCCTTTCTGAACCAGGGCGGCATCGGCCGGGT
>Ga0164241_10005968_pt1 | contig 11217 bp, 8 predicted proteins | sample OricomyardsoilBY_FD_108780 | JGI IMG/M metagenome (GOLD analysis project Ga0164241, IMG submission 108780) | Backyard soil microbial communities from Emeryville, California, USA - Original compost - Back yard soil (BY) | ecosystem: Environmental > Terrestrial > Soil > Unclassified | place: USA... | reverse complement strand
TCTGCGCGCTGTGGACCGAGGTCACGCCCACTGCGTGGTGGTTGTGCCTCGGCCTCTGGGTCGGGCGCATGTTCTTCATCACGGCCGGCTTCCACCGCTACTTCTCGCACAAGAGCTTCAGCACCAGCCGCGCCTTCCAGCTGGTGCTCGCCATCGGCGCGCAGAGCTCGGGCCAGCGCGGCATCCTGTGGTGGGCGGCGCATCACCGCCAGCACCACAAGCACAGCGACACGCCGCGCGACCTGCACTCGCCGCGCGAGGGCTTCTGGCACAGCCACCTCGGCTGGCTCTATCGCCCTGGCGCCGACGACACCAACCTCTCGCACGTGCGTGACCTCGCGCGCTTCCCCGAGCTGCGCTTCCTGAACCGCTTCTGGTTCCTGCCCGCGACGGTGCTCGGTGTGGTCGTCCTGGCCGTGGCCGGACCGGGCGCGTTGTTCATCGGCTTCTTCCTGTCGACGGTCATCACCTGGCACACGACCTTCGCCGTGAACTCGCTCGCGCACGTGATCGGTCGGCGTCGCTACGCGACCGGCGACGACAGCAAGAACAGCTTGTTCGTGGCGCTGCTCACGCTCGGCGAGGGCTGGCACAACAACCACCACCACGACATGAACGCGGTCCGCCAGGGGCGGCGCTGGTACGAGATCGACATCACCTGGTACGGCCTGGTCGTGCTGTCGTGGCTCGGCCTCGTGTGGAACCTCAAGAAGCCGCGCCCCGAGCCCACCGCATGACGATGCTCGCGTGTATGACGCCGGCCGTCTCGCTCGGAGCGGCGGGTGTCGAGCTGGTGTGTGCGACCGCCATCTTCATGCTCGCGCCGCGCTCGATGGTGCGCCTGCTGGCCATCGTCACGTGCGTGCTGCTGGCGACCTACCAGCTCTGCGAGCTGGCCATCTGTCGCACGGGCGGCGAGCCGTGGCTGTGTCGGCTGGGCTTCGCGGTCATCGCGTTCCTGCCCGCGACGACCTTGCACATGGGCCGCCTGCTCAAGGCCGAGCACATGCCGGAGACGCGCCCGCCGCGGCGCTTCTGGCCGATCGGGATCCGCTGGTTCTACATCACCTCGGCCGCGCTGGCGGCGTGGGTGATGATCGATCCACGCTTCATCGAAGGCGCCACCTGCTCGAGCTTCTACATCCACTACACCTACGGCCACGAGCTCAACCTCGTGTACGGGACCTGGTACGAGCTCACGCTCATCGGCCTCATCGTGATGCTCTGGCCGGCGCGCCGCGATCGCCGATCGCGCGCGCTGCTCATCGGCACGGTGCTCTTCTTCGTGCCGAGCTGGATCGTCTACTTCATCCTGCCGTCGACCCGCACCGCGCACCCGTCGATCATGTGCGTGCTCGCGTTCATGCTCTCGCTCATGCTGCTCATCGCGACCGGCGCGGTCGGCGGACGGCGCGAGCCCGCGGGCGACGGCGCGTGAGTGAGCGCGACGGCGTCGATCGAACCGTGCTAGCGGGCCGCATGCGATCGTGGTCCCTCAGCGTGCTCGTCATCGTCGTTGCCATCACGGCGTGCAGCGAGCCCGTGCCGTGCACGTGCCCGCCCGCGCCGGCCCCGCTCGCGTGCCCGACCGCGCCCTTGCCCTCGGTCGTGGGTGACTCGCCCAACGCGCAGCTCGCGCTGGAGATCACCGCGCAGCTGTTCGCGCGCGACTTCGCGCCGGTGCGCGCGCACTTCACGCGCTCGCTCGACGCCGAGCTCAGCAACGCGCAGCTCGAGGCGATCATGGTCGGGCTCGCGCAGGCGCACGGCGCCCCGACCCAGATCATGGACGCCTGGTCCAACACCTTTCGCGAGGACGACGTGACGCTGCAGGGCGCTCAGGTGGTCATCAAGATGGCCAACGACGTGCGGCTCGGCGTGAAGCTCGTGTTCGATCCGCAGGGCGCCATCAAGGGCCTGTGGATCCGACCGATCTGAAGGCGCGCCCTGAACGCGCAGCGCGTGCAGCCGACCGCGCCCTCGCGTGCGGACTCGAGCTCCTGCTGGAGCGCCACAGCTCGCTCACGCACGCCAGCGCTCGAGCGCGTCCGCGGCCTGCGCTGCCGCAGCGCCACCTCGTCCATCGTCACGGTCTCGGCGTCGTCCGTCTCATCGTCGTCCGCCTCGTCATGGTCCGTGACCGCGCCCGCGGTCACCGTCAGCGGGAGCATCGTCGATGCGTCGAGCGGCGTGCCCTTCACGTCGACCTTCACGCGCAGCTCGAGCCCGAAGTCCGGCCCGAGCTTCGCGCGCGCCGCGTCGAGGTCGACCGGCAACCTGAAGTCGTCCTCGAGCGGCCGCCGCTCATCCAGCTTGTACGGCCAGCTGTTGAAATGACGACCTCCTTCGTCGCGTGCACCTCGATGCGACCGGTCAGCTCTGTCGCTCCCTGGCCGATCGTCCCCTGGTCGGTCACCGCCTGCTCGTCGATCCTCGTCACCCGCACGGTGACCCCATGCCCGCCGGCCATAGTCTTCAGCTTGTCGAAGATGCCCATCTCGATGTCCTCCTTGGTGGCTCGATTTCTTCCGCAGAAGGCCGCGCGGCGGGAGCGCCTATCGCTCCAACCGTCACGGCGCGATCTGCAGCGTCGCGTGGTTCGACAGCGTCCCGACGGACGCGCCGTGCACGCTGACGACGTGTAGGTAGAAGGTGCCGGCGCCGTCGAACGCCGCGCGCGGCAACGTCACCGTGTTGGCCGCCGTGTACGTCGCAGCGGACGTCTGAACACGGCCCTCGCTGTCCTTGCCGAGCCGGTACCAGTACCCGGTCGCGGCCTCGTACGGCTTCGGCCACGTGACGGCGATGCTCGCGAACGCCGCGTCGATGGCGCCACCCGTGTGCGCGACGCCGTCGACCGCCACCGTGAAGCCGAGCGGCGGCATCCACGAGGCGCGCGCGCTCGCCCCGAGGACGGTGCCTTCGTCGTAGTAGCCCTCGCTGTACAGCGCCTTGACGCGACCCGCGCCGCCGTCGGCGCCGAAGAGCTCGCCCTGCGTGCAGTACGGGAGCTGCTCCGGGGCGAGGTACCAGCCACCTCCACCCTCGGTCGCGATGGTGCCCCCGGACGTCTCGATGGCCGGCGCGATGAGCACGACGGTGCCGCCGCCGCCGCCGCCCGCCCCGCGGGCGCCCGGCTCGAGACCTGGCGGCGGTCCACCGCCCGGCTCGCCGCGCGCTTGCACCCAGCCGTTCATGGTGAGGCGCTCGCGCGCGACCAGCACGAGCGTTCCGCCGCCGAGCCCGCCCACGCTCTCATAGCCGGGGTACTGACAGGTGGGCATGAGCACGAAGTTGCAGCCGGCGCCGCCCTTGCCGCCGCGCGTCGCGTCGATGTTCCAATCCGAGCCGCGCACGGCGCCGCCCTTCGCACCCGAGCAGGTCTGGCAGCTGAACTGGCCGCTGCGCGCATAGGCATCCTGGGCGTTGTCGCCCGCGCTGCCACCACCACCCCCAGCGCCCGCCGACAGCGCCGGCTGCCCGACCTGGCAGTAGTGCGACTGCTGACCACTCGCGTCCCCGCCGTTGCCCGACACGAAGATGACGGAGTCGTCGTGGAGCGTGATGCGGCGGGCCTCGATACGCAGCTCACCGCTCGCGCAAGACACGTGGCCGTAGACATCGACCTCGTCGTAGACGTGGGTGCCACAGAGCTGGATGAAGGTGTCCTCGGCCACGACCAGATCGGGCTCGGCGAAGCACGCGCTGACGCTGGCACAGCTCCCCGAAGCGCAGGCGCTCCAGGCGCTCCACGCGAGGCAGCCATCGACGACGCCGCAGCTCCGTGTCTGCCCTCCGTTGCACTCGCTCGCGGTCGTGCTCGGGCAGCCGTCGACGCACACGCAGGCGCCGCCCGTGCAGGTCTGATTCGGCGCGCACGCGTTGCCGATGAGCTCGACACAGCCGTCGCCATCGCCGTCGCCACACGTGAGGACGGTCTCGTCCCCATCGCGCTCGGGGGCGCCCGCGGCGTCGCACGTGTCGCCGCAGGCGAGGGCCGCGACGCCGGGCGTGGGCATCGCCACGCGGAAGTCGGCGGCGTTGTCGTTCGTGTCGCTGGACGCCGCGTCGCGGGTGATCGCGCGGCTGAGCGCTGGCGTCGGCGCGGCGTGCCCCTCGCCGGCGAACGAGTCGCTCGCGCCGAAGATGCCGTAGCCGACGGCGTCGACGAGCGCGTCGGCCGCGTCGCGGAGCTCGAGCGAGTCGGGCCCGTTCTGCAGGTCGACGTGCGCGTCCGACTGATCGGCGACAGCATGGATGGCCGCGCTCGCCTGCGGGTGGGCGACGACGAAGAAGCCGTCGGCGGGGATGGAGCCGGTCAACGCGATGGTCGCGTAGGTCGCGCCGCCGTTGCCGTTCTTGGCGACGAGTCGGTAGCCCGCGAGCGCCTTGCCCGCGGGGCCGTGCAGCTCGACGAAGGTGTCGGTGTCGGGGGTGCCGGCCGTGTCGACGACGAGCTCGTTGATGACGATGCCGGAGGGGAGGGGCTTGCAGGCGCCCGCGATGCAGGCCTCGTCGGCAGCGCAGGCGACGGGTTGGCCGAGCTCACGGCAGGCGTCCGCGTCGAACTGGCCGCAATCCCGCGCCGCGCCGGTCTCGCAGATGGCGACGCTGCACTCGTCGCTGCACGTGGGGGTGGTCGCCGAGAGGGCACCAGGGCTCGCCGTCGCGAGCACGAAGTCGGCGGCGTTGTCGTTCGTGTCCGCGCCGCTCGCGAGCCGGCTCAGCGCCTGGTCGATCCCCGGCTTGGGGGCGGCGTGGCCTTCGCCGGCGAAGGTGTCGTTCGCCGCGAAGGTCCCGTAGCCGAGGGCGTCGACGAGGGTCGCGCCGTAGCGCAGCTGGACGGAGTCGGGCCCGTTCTGGAGGTCGGCCTTCACGTCCGTCTGATCGGCCTCACCGAGGATGGCGGGCTTGGCGCCGGGGTGAGCGACGACGAACAAGCCGTCGCTGGGCATGGCTCCATCGAGTGTGATCGTCGCGTAGGCGGCGCCGCCGTTGCCGTTGATGCCGACGAGCGTGTAGCCGGCGAGGGCGGTGCCGGGCGGGCCGCGTAGCTCGATGAACGTGTCGGGGTCGGGGTTGCCGCTGTTGTCGACGACGATCTCGTTGATGATGATGGCCGGCGGACGGGCCTCGCACGCGCCGGCGAGGCACACCTCGGCCGCACCGCAGGACACGGGCGAGCCGAGCTCGAGGCAGCTGTCGGCGTCGAAGTTGCCGCAGGTGACGACGCTGCCTGCGCCGCTGCAGATCGCCTGGCCGGAGGTCGCACACTCGTCCGAGCAGGTCGCCGCACAGGCGCCGTTCGAGCACGTGAGGCCCTCGCCACAGGGCACGACGGTGCCCCACTCGCGGCACGGATCGGCGTCGGTGTCGCCGCAGGTCGACACGCCCGCGCCGTCGCAGCGCGTCGCGCCGAGCGCCGGGCACTCGCTGACACATGCCTCCGCGCAGCGGCCATTCGAGCAGCTCTCCGTCCCGCTACACGCCGTCGGCTGGCCCCACTCGAGGCAGCCATCGTCGTCGAAGTCGCCGCACGTCGCGACCGCGTTCGCGTCGCACTTCGTCGCGCCGACGGTCGAGCAGGCGTCCTCGCAGGCGAGCGCGCAGAACCCGTTCGCGCACACGAGGCCCTGCCCGCAGGCCTCGGACGCACCCCAATCCAGGCAGCCATCCCCATCGCTGTCGCCGCAGGTCTCGACCTGCGTCCCGGAGCAGCGCCGCGCCCCAGCGACGGTACAGCCATCGGTGCACGCGACCGTCTCGACGTCGAGCGGAGCCGCGGTGGCGTCGACGGCGACCGCGGTGTCGGGCTCGGTTGTATCCGGCATGGCGCGGATATCCGGCGCGGTAGTGGCGGTGTCGCCGCATGCGACGACGAAGATTGAGGACAGCACGGCGTGACGGAGCAGGAGCATGGCTGTGCCCTCCAGTGGGTGGTCTCGCCCAGCCGTACGGCGTGCCGCACGCCGCGTCAACCTCACCGCGAACGATGTTCACGCGGCGGCCTCAGGGCCGCTTCTGAAACCTAGCTAGCGGCGTCCACCTGCGCGGGAGCCTCGAGCCGGTCGTTGGCGACCGGCTCGGGCTCCCCGGGAGGGTCGAGCGGGTCGTCGACGACCGAGTTGGGCTGCGCGAGGAGCTCCAATCGGTCGCCAACGACCGGTCCGACCCTCCCGGGGAGCCTGAATGTGTTGTCAGCAACATATCGGAGGCTCCCGAGCAGGTCGTGGCCTCCTCCACATGCCCAGGCGAGCCCTTGCGCGACGGAATTGGGTCGTTTACACCCAATTTCTCTCCCTCTCTCGCAAGGAGCACATCGTGGCCGACACACCGAGCAACACTTACGACCCAAACAAGGCCCAGGCCGGCTGGCAGGCGACGAAGGCCTTCATCGAGGCCTTGCCGTCGAGCGGCCTGAAGCACCGCAACGCGGACCTGTCCGCGGCCGGCCAGCGCGCCATCCACTTCGCCACCGGCGTGCTCACGCCGCCGCGCCGTGACGTGCTCCGGAAGCTGCCCGCCGAGCTGTTCGACGCGGGCCAGCTCGACCTGCTCGAGCACCTCGGCTGGGTCGCCGCGGGCGCCGCCATCGAGCGCCAGAAGGCGCTGGCGCAGGCCTCGAACGCGACGCTGACGCCGACCCTGGAGCAGTCGTCGAAAGAGCGTCGCGCCCGCATGATCGACCTGGCCGACTACCACCTCGGCGAGCACCCCGACCACGCGGACGAGGTCGCCGACATCATCTCGGGCCATGGCCTGCTCGACCGCGCGCACGACCTGGCGCGCCTCGCGGACCTCTACGATGCCGCCAAGGACATCGTCGCGAAGGACACCAAGAACTACCGCGCGAATGACGCCAGCGAGGCGCGCCGCGAGTCCGACGCCATCCTCGCCGCGCTCTCCGCGGGTGGAGCGCAGCTCGGCTTCGTCGACAGCGAGCGCCGCATCTGGACGCTGCTCGACCGGGTCTATCGCGACCTGCGCCAGACCTACGAGTGGGCCTTCCGCGCCGACCCGACGCGCCCCGAGGTCCCGGCGCTCAACAAGTCCACGAGCGCGAAGAAGCCGAAGAGCGAGGACAAGCCCGCGGGTCCGGGCACCACCGCCTGAGAGGGGTGTCGGTCCGGTGCTGCCGGCGCTTCCGCGGAAGCGTCGGCGGCGTCTCGTCAGGGGAGCGGCGCGAGCACGCCGACCGCACGCCGTTGACCCACTGGGGGGAGGCGCCGCAGGATGACCGCATGCGAGTGCTCTCACCGTTGCTCTTCATGTGGGTCGGCCTGGTCCCTGCCGCGACGGCCGCGGCCCCTCCGGAGCCGGTGGCGCCCATCGCGCTCGCGACCCTCACGGACGTCGAAGTCGCGCTCGCGCAGCCCGTCGTCTTCGAGTTCGGCACGGATCGAATCAGGCCCGCGAGCCTTGCGCTCCTCGACGCGGCTCGCGCCGTCCTGGCGCAGCACCCCGAGATCAAGATCGAGGTGCAGGTGCACGCCGCCTCCGCGGAGAGCAGCTCCGCCAAGCCGCTCCACTCCCTGAGCGAGAGACGCGCCGCGGCGGTCGCGCAGTACCTGACCTCGACGGATATCGCGGGCGCGCGCGTCCACCACTGCGGCTATGGCGCGCAGCGGCCGCTCGTGCCCAACGACAATGACCTCGACCGCGCGCGCAACCGCCGCGTGCAGCTCGTACGCATCACCACCGAGGCGCCTTGCGCCGCGCCCACCCCCGGATGGCAGCCGTAGTGAGCCAGCTGCGGTTGGCCTCGTGCGCGTAGCCCGCCCCGATCGGCGTGTGCACAGGGCCATGCGGTGCGTGCTTGCGCCTCTCCCGAGGAACCAGCGCGACCCAGGCTCCACCTGCCAGGAGCCGCTCACGATGGACGGGATCGCTTCGACCTCGCAGGTGATGACCCATGTAGGGCGCCCTCAAGGGCCGGTGGATTCGAGCGATCGGACGAGCTCGCGCACGAAGCCCGGGCCGCGGTAGACGAAGCCGGTCCACACCTGCACCAGCACGGCGCCCGCGTCGAGGCGGCGGCGCGCGTCGTCGACCGTCATGATGCCGCCCGCGGCGATGACCGGCAGCGAGGTCTTGCGCGTGATCGCCTCGACGATGGCCTGCGCGCGCGCCGTCAGCGGCCGGCCGCTGAGGCCGCCGGCTTCGCTCGTGGTGGTGCGTAGGCCGTCGCGCGCGAGCGTCGTGTTGGTCGCGACGACGCCGTCGAGGCCGGCCGCGAGGATCGCTTCCAGCGCACGATCGAGCGCCGCGTCGTCGAGGTCGGGCGCGAGCTTCACGAGCAGCGGCGTGGTGCCGCGGCGCTGGACGAGATCCTTCAGCAACGCCTCGAGCGTGTCGCGCTCTTGCAGGCCACGTAGCCCCGGCGTGTTCGGCGAGCTGACGTTCACGACCAGGTAGTCGGCCAGCGGCGCGAAGCGCTCGACCAGCGGTCCGTAGTCATCGACCGCGCGCTCGAGCGGCGTCTCCTTGTTCTTGCCGACGTTCACGCCGACGATCAGCGCCGAGCGACGACGGCGCGCGAGGCGCTGCGCGAGCGCGTCGGCGCCGCGCGACGGGAAGCCCATGCGGTTGACGAGCGCCTCGTCGGCGACCCAACGAAAGACGCGCGGACGAGGGTTGCCGGGCTGCGCGCGTGGCGTGACGGTGCCGACCTCGACGTGCCCGAAGCCGAGCCGCCCGAGGCCGACGTAGCCGAGGCCGTCCTTGTCCCAGCCGGCGGCGAGCCCGATCGGGTTCTCGAAGCGCAGCCCGAGCGCCGCGACCGGACGCGCCACACCGCCGACGCCATCGCGCGGAAACGGCCAGACGCCGCGCGCGCGCATGGCGTTGAGTGCCAGCCGATGCGCCGCCTCCGGATCGAGCCGGAAGAGCAGCGGCTTCATCCAATCGTAGAGGCTCATGCGCGCAGGAAGTCGCGTACGGCCTGTGCTTGATCGGCGGTGATCGCGCCCGCGGCAGCCCAGCGCTCGACCAGGCCGGACAGCGTGAAGAGCGCGTGGAAGCGGCGCCCGGTGCCCTCGACGAGCTGGCGCGCGCCGCCCTCGCGATCGATCAGGACGACCACGTCGGTGACCGTCAGGCCGACGCTCTCGAGCTGCGTGAACGCCTCGAGCTTGGCGTCGCCGCGCGTGGCGACGTCGTCGATGACGACCACCCGATCGCCGGCCTCGAGCTCACCCTCGACCAGCGCCGCGGTGCCGTGCGTCTTCTGCTCGCGCCGCGGGTAGACGAGCGACCAGCCGCCGTAGAGCGCCAGCGCCGTGCCGATGGGCAGGCCCGCGTAGGGCAGCGCCGCGAGGTGCTCGAACGACAGGCCACGCACGACCCGCGCGTACGCGGCGGCCGCCAGCGCGAGCAGGTCCGGGTGCGCGACCAGGCGCCTGAGATCGATGTAGATGGGCGAGCGCACACCCGACTTGAGCGTGAAGTCGCCGAAGCGCACCAGCCCACGCGTCACCAGCCCGTCGGCCAGCGCGTCGTCGGGACTCGTTGGGATCCCAATCATTGGGATCCCACGCATGCGCCCAACCATTTGGTCGACCAGGGCGCTCGCCGCCGCGCGCGCGTCACCACGCAGCCCGCGCGAGACGGGCACGATGAGCCCACGGCCGTCGGCGCGCCGCCCAGCGCTCAGCGCCGCGGCCAGGTCGCCGCCCTGGGCACCGACGCCGGGCGCGAGGATCCACGCGTCGCCGACGATGGCGCGCACCGTCGCCAGGACCGACGGCTCGGTGGCGCCGACCACCACGCCGAGGTTCGGCCACTCGGCGCGCCAGCCGGCGACCGCCTCGGCGGTGCGGCGCCACAGCGGGTAGGCGCCGGCGTCCTGCAGCTCGGCGGCGCCCGGGTTCGAGGTGCGCACCAGCGCGAACACGCCCCGCTCGGCGCGGCGCGCGAACGGCTCGACGCTGTCCTTGCCGAGCCACGGCGAGACGGTCGTGGCGCTCGCGCGCATCAGGTCGAAGACGCTCTCGGCGTAGGCCTCCGCGGTGGAGCCGATGTCGCCGCGCTTGCCGTCGAGGATGACCGGGGCGTGCTCCTCGAGCATCGCGATGATGGCCTTCAGCGCGTCCACGCCCTCGCCGCCGTAGACCTCGTAGAAGGCCGCGTTGGGCTTGAAGCACAGCGCCAGGTCGTGGGTCGCGTCGAGCAGCGCCTTGGCGTGGCGCACGAGCGCCTCGCTCGGTCCGAAGCCCGGCTCGAGGTCGTCGGCGCGCGGGTCGAGCCCGACGCACAAGAGCGAGCCCGTCTCGATCGCGCGCGCCTCGAGTCGCTCGAAGAAGGTCGTCATGCCTTGCCCAAGACCATCGCGAGCAGCGCCATACGCACGTACATGCCGTTCTCCATCTGCCGGAAGTAGGCCGCGCGCGGGTCCGCGTCGACGGTGTGGAGGATCTCGCCGACGCGCGGGAACGGGTGCATCACGACCATGTGGTCCTTGGCGGCGGCGAGCGTCTCGGGGCCGATGATGTACGCGTGCTTCAGGCGCTCGTACTTGGCGGCGTCGTCGAAGCGCTCCTTCTGGACACGCGTCACGTAGAGCACGTCCGTCTCGGCGATGAACGGCTCGAGGCGGTCGTTGGTCTGGTACCTCACGCCGAGCTGACCGAGCTCGTCGAGGATCATCGGCGGCATGCTCAGCTCGTCGGGCGCGACGAAGTTGAAGCGCACGTCGTAGAGGCTCGCGAGGCGCGCCAGCGAGTGCACCGTGCGGCCGTGGCGCAGGTCGCCGAGCAGCGTGATGGTGAGCCCGCCGATGGAGCCGGTGCCCTGCCCGAGCTCCATCACGATGGTGAACAGATCGAGCAGCGCCTGGGTCGGGTGCTCGCCGACGCCGTCGCCCGCGTTGATGATCGGCTTGGTGGCGACGCCCGCGGCCTCGGCCGCCGCGCCGACCTGCGAGTGGCGCAGGACGATGCAGTCCGAGTAGGCCTCGAGCGTGCGGATGGTGTCCTGCAGCGACTCGCCCTTGGACACGCTCGAGTAGTGGACCTCGTTGATGGGGATGACGGTGCCGCCGAGCCGCTGCATCGCGGCCATGAACGACGAGGCCGTGCGCGTCGACGGCTCGTAGAACAGGTTCGCGAGGATCTTGCCCTTCAAGAGATCGAACGAGCCGATGCGCGTCACCATCTCGCGCATCTCGCGCGCGACGCCGAACACGTAGGCCAGGTCGGCCTGGCTGAACTGGCGGACCGA
>Ga0164241_10005967_pt1 | contig 11219 bp, 10 predicted proteins | sample OricomyardsoilBY_FD_108780 | JGI IMG/M metagenome (GOLD analysis project Ga0164241, IMG submission 108780) | Backyard soil microbial communities from Emeryville, California, USA - Original compost - Back yard soil (BY) | ecosystem: Environmental > Terrestrial > Soil > Unclassified | place: USA... | reverse complement strand
TATCAGTCGTTTTGGTGTTCGCCATAGCGAGCTCTCTCCGGTAGATATTCTCAATCTTGTCGGCTGTAACGGAAGCGGAAAATTGGTCCAGGGCCTTCGCCCGCGCCGCGGTCCCAAGTTGTCTTCTGAGTTCCGGCGACTCCTTGAGCCGTCTGAGCTGCTTCGAAAAATCCTCGACATCACCCGGCCGCGCGAGCAGTCCTTCTTTCTCCTCCATTAGAACAGCGGAGATGCCTTCGAGACGCGAGGACAATACCGGCACACCGGAAGACATCGCTTCGAGGACGGCCATGGGAAGCCCTTCGTAAATCGACGGGAGAACGAAGGCGTCAATGGCATTGTAAAAGCAGGCCCGGTCGAGGATCGTTCCAAGCAGGCGCACGCGAGCGCCGACACCAAGCTCCGACGCGCGTCCCTCGATGCGGGCGCGTTCGGGACCCGAGCCGGCCACGACGAAGTAAATGTCCGGATGCCGCGCTGCAAGTTCGGGAAGCAGGATGAAATGTTTTTCGCGTGCGAGCCGTCCAATTCCACCTGCCACGAAAGCATCCATCGGAATGGAGAGTTGGCTTCGCGCGGCTTGTCGGTTCTCTTCCGTGCAAGGATGAAAGATGTCTTCGTCTACAGCATTTGGCACCAGCTCGATTCGATCTGGCGAGATCGCCTCCCAGCGTGTGAGAAAATCGCGCACACCCTTCGAAACGGCAATGATCCGCGAAGAGAACAGGTGGGTGGAAGCATCAGGGACAAGCGAGCCCAGGCCCCGAAATCGAAGATCGCCGCTGCTGTGCTCGTGTGCGATGAGGACACGCTGTCCTGCGAGCGCTGCAAGCGGCTTGGCGATCCAGTTCGCTCCCTGAAGGTGAAAATGCACAACGTGAAAGTCGGTGGCTCGGAGCAATCGCACGAACTCGGTGACATAGACGGGCGGCCATTTTGCGCGCGCGAGGAGTGCACCTTGATTCCGAGTCCTTCGAGCGCATCGGCAAATGGACCGCGGCCATGCATCACCGCGACTTCGACATCGAAGGTGGAGCGGTCGCGATGGCGAAGCATGTCGAGTAAGGCGGTCTGCGCTCCGCCCAGGTCGAGATGATCAATGACATGAAGAACCCGTATCATCGCGAGAGTCCTGCGAGGAAGGCTTGGACATTAACGCTATTTTCGTGCCACTCGCGCACGAAGCGCGCACACTCCTCTTGCGCCGAAGCTAGCTTTCCCGGATTCGAAAGCATTTCCACCGTTTGGTCGACGAGCCGCTCGAATTCACCGGCCGCGCAGACGCCCGCCTGAAAGTTTTGGAACATCCCATCCGGATCGACCACCAGAGAGAGAATGGCCGTATAGCCAAGTCCGGAATGGATGAACGTGTTGGGAACGCCCTCGTGCTCCGAAGTATTCACGAAAATATTAGATTCGTTGAAATGCCTTTGGATTTCGCGGTAAGGCACGGTTTCAACGAATTCGACGTTTCGCATTTGTTGCGCGCGGACGCTCACAGATTGCCAGAGTGGTTCATCCTGTATCGAACAGATCATGCGGCAGCGCGCTTCCGGCAGGCGCTCGGCGAGATCAAGGAAGAGGTGTGGACGCTTTACTGGATGACAACGCGCGACCCAGAGGAGATCGATGGACTTGCTTTCGGGTCTTGAGAGTTTCGTCTTCTGGGGCAGAAGCAGTCTAGTCACAGTACAGTCCATGCCCTGTTCGCGGAAAAGGCGTGCTTGGTGCTCCGTGATCGCGAAGCGGCAGTTCGCAAGCCGCATGCCTCGCTCAAAGAGCGCACCGCGAATGGGGTTCGAACGACGAAAGCCACCGTCGATTTCAGCGTCCAGCGCGCAAACAAATGCGAGCCGGAAGGGCGTCAATATGCGCAACTTTTGCAACACGTAAAGCCAGGCTGTCCATCCGTAGACGACCACGTAGTCAGGCCTTTCCCTGCGCAGACCGCGCAGAATGCGGGGCAAGGCGCTCAATGTGTCAATGGGACGTCCGGTATCGAAGCGCCCACCAGGAAGGATTTTCACGCCGTTGAGAACGGCTTTGGGCAGTTGGCCTGTGACGGCGGCAAGGATGGCGACTTCGTGCCCGCGCGCCACGAGTTCGAGCGAAAGTAGGGCGACCTGAAGTTCTGCACCGCCTGAAGCCCGTTGGGCGGAGGGATCCAGCGCAAGGTGAGCATGGCCGGACAGAAAGAGGAATTTCACGCCCGCTTCCTGATCGAGCGTGCCGGATTCCCGGCAACCACGTCCCCCGGCGCAACATCGTGAAGAACGACGGAACCCGCGCCAATCACCGCGTTGTCGCCGATCTTGATCGCGCCGAGCAGGACCGAGTTCGATCCGATATCAACATTGTTCCCGATGGAGGGACAGTCCGCAGGGCCGTTCCTCATTCCAATCGTCGTGCAGTGTCGAAGAGCGCAATTGCTTCCGAGGACCGCAGCCTCATGAACAACCAGTCCCATGCCGTGATAGAGCCGCAATCCCGGTCCGATCTTCGATTTGAGATTCAATTCAATGCCCAGGGCCCATTCCACGTAGACTACATAGAAGACGACGATCGGAGTTCCCAGCCAGCGAAGTGGTGAGGCCTGTCGCCGAACAGCCTGCGCTGCGCGATACATCAGCATCGCACTCCGGCTTTTCCAATTTCCCGCATTGGCCTCCCAATCTTGAAGGATTCCACCTTTCATCTACCGTGAGGACGTTTCATGGAGGTTCATTTTTATCTTCCGGAAAGGTATCTTCCGGATCCTGGCCGGCAAGAAGCCTGGAGGGCGGGAAAAATCACACAGCTCGAGGAGGGCGGAAAGATAGCATGCGCACAATGCTGGATCTACCAGACCTGGCTCGCCCTCGAGCGGAACGGCGTTCTCGTGAACCTTACGCATTCGCTTCCTTTGGATGGGATATTGGTGGCCTTGACCAACTGCGTGAACACGGATTTCAGACCACCGGACCAGGTCTTTTTTGTAGGTGTCGTGGCGGACTATGTCGCTCATCCGGGCGCACATTTGCACATTGTTCAGAACAAGGCCCACGCGCGACGCTTGTGGAACTCGGCGTTCATGCCGCTTTGGCCTCACCCAAATTTGATTCCGCGCGATCCCGCGCGAACGGACAGGTTTGAGAACGTTTGTTTTTTTGGGGAGCATTCGAATCTTGCGGCTGAACTTGCCGACCTCCGCTGGCAAAGAAAGCTTAGGGACGAACTTGGCGTCAACTTTGTCATATGCGGCGCGGATCGCTGGCACGACTACAGCGAGGCCGACTGTGTTGTCGCCGTCCGCGGGTTCGGGCGTTCCACATATATTCACAAGCCTGCGACAAAGCTCTACAACGCGTGGCTGGCGGGAGTTCCTTTCATCGGGGGCATGGATTCCGCTTATGCAACAGACGGAAAGCCGGGACGCGATTTCTTGCGAGCTTCGACACCGGACGAGCTCTTGGCGCATATCAGGCGGCTTCGTGAAGATCCGGCCTTGCGAAAGCAGCTTGTCGCAGGAGGCGGAATCGCTGGAAGCAAATTCTCGTTCGAGGCGACGCTCGGTCGCTGGAAGCGGCTCCTTGGCGATACTGTACCAGAGCTCGCGGCGCGCTGGCAGCGCAAGAGCAGCCCTGAGCGCCGAGCCTTGCTTGCCCTCCAAGCCGCAAGCGTATGGCTTGACACACGGCTCAGGCATTGAGGTAGCGCGTGGCAAGCCACCGAAGGGTTGCGGCGGGATCTGTTCGCAATGCGACAAAAATCTCGGCGAGCGCCAAACGCAGGGAGGTCGAAGAAAGCGCTCCAGCCGCCTTGAGGTGATGCATGGCAACGGTGCGTGGCATATCGCCGGCGCGCGAATCGCGGCTGGGAAGCAGGCCGTTATAGAGTTTCCAAAAGGCGCGCTTGGTGGATGGATCCAAGCCCTCGCGAAATGAGGCGATCAGCCGTGCCTCCGTTTTGCTAAGCTCGCGTCCGAAAATATGCCTGGCCTCTCGGTTGGAGACCAGGGTGGCCTCCGCGAATGCTTGATCCCGCCCGATCTTTGACATCGATGTTGCGAGGTGCCTGTAGCAGATCAGACGCTCCGGAAGATTTGCGCTTTGGTATCTGGTGATGACGCGTGTCCAGAGTTCGTAATCTTGTGCGATCCGATAGTCGTTGTCATATCCGCCGAATTCATCGCGGATAACGTCTGTGCGGAACATGACCGAAGTGTGCATGAAGGGATTGAGGAACGGTGCCGTCCAGGTGATCCCCTGGTGTGAGAGCGGCGCATCGAGCAACCCAACGAGCCTGTCTTGTTCGTCGATAATCCTACCATTGGTTCCCAGAAGCACGATCTCGGGTTGAATGGTGGCGAACCGGTGTTGGACGGCAAGCCGCGTCGGGTGCGCAAGATCATCCGCATCGTGGCGCGCGATCCAGCCTCCGTGCGCCAAGCCGAGGCCCTGGTTCAGGCAGGCTGTCTGACCTTTGTTGTTCGCATTCCGTATGACGGTGATACGCGAATCTCTGGCGGCCCAAGCTTCCGCGAGCTGCGTCGATCCGTCTGTGGAGGCATCATCGACGATGAGAAACTCGAAATCGCGAAAAGTCTGGCTGAGTATACTGCGAATCGAGGGCTCGAGAAACCTCCCCGCGTTCAAAACCGTCATGAGGACGGTTATGGCTGGGTCGCTCATCCGAGAACGCGGCGGAAAATGCTCGCGTGCTTGTCCACCCACATTGCGCCGGCGTAGGTGGTTTGGGCGTGCGAACGCGCTGCGACCGCTGCCTCTCGCAACCTGGGTACAAGAAGCTCGACAGCCGCGGCGAGCTGCTCGCCCGTGGGTGTGATCAACTTGTCCCAGCGCAAGGGAGTTGGAATCAGCTCTCCACAGGAAGCCGGCACCATTTCCGGAAGACCTCCTGATTCGGACGCTACTATCGGAAGGCCCGACGACAGAGCCTCGATGACAACCGTTGGACAGGGATCAAGGTATTTCGGATGAAGTAAGATGTGGTGGCCACGATAGAGCTCAGCAGCTTCTTCCTGAGTGAACGATGATAGGATGATCACCCTCTTCTCGAGATGAAGCCTTGCGATTTCCCGGCGCGTTTCAGCGAGGCCTCCCGTCCACCCAAGTCGGCCCGCGATAGTCAGAGAACAATCCGTTCCGGAATCCGTCAGCATCCGCGCGCAATGAATGGTTGAAAGAACGCGACGGGCATATCCGTGGGTTCCCAACGTTAGCAATCGCAACGGGCTAGTCGGGAGCGGATCCGCCGCCGGCCGAAATTTCTCCAGGTCGACCGGATTGAAAAGAATTTCGCTCGGCGCGTCGCATGGGCCTAGAAATCGCTCTGCGGAATCTCTGCAGAAGGCGCTTTGATACACGACGTAGTCCGCCATTGAACGGAGCCGGCGCATGGGATTGTTGTAGCGTTCCACGTCCTTTCCGGCCCAAGCAGAATATGCGACTCCATTTTGATTCCAGACGAGGGGAATACCGAGTTTCTTGCACCGATTGAGAAGATCCTCGGCAAAGGCGGGCTGCGCGCTGCTTACCAGGTAGAGAAGATTAAACGATTGTTCGTTCCACGCGAAAGCATCGCGAAGGTGAAGCAACTTGACGGCCCCGCCGTGGAGCAGTCGCCGAGCATCCAACACTCCGCCAAAGGAGATTATCGGCCCGGGGCTTTCGTTACGGCGGATTTCCGAAAGTCTTCGCGCGTTTGAGAGACGTGCCGGAATGGCGAGCGCGTCGCGCACCGCGTTGCGGACGTCGTTCAGACGCATTTCAACTCTGCTTCCGTCACCTGCCGGATGGCTTCTGCGATATCGTGCCGCGCTTGCCATCCCGTCGCCGCACGAAGCTTTTGAGCAGAAATGCGACTCTCTTCGACGTCCCAAGAGAACGCAGGACAGTGCGCGACCATCAGCTTCTTTCCGGCGAAGGATTCGACGAGCGAAACGATTTCACGCACGGAGAGGGATTGCTCTGACGCCACATTGAAAGTTCCCGTCAGGCCACGATCGGCGACGGTTTGCACGGCATTCAGAAAGTCATCAAGGAAGAGATAGTCCTTGGTATTTCCTCCGTCGCCCCAAAGGGACATCGGGGTCTCTTCGTGAATTGCGCGACATACTCGCGGAATGATTCCCTGGGGTTTCGTCGAGTTTATGGCCGAACCGAAGACGTTGGATATCCTCAGCGAACAACACCGCAGGCGCGGATGGCGGCCACACGCTGTACGGATGATTTCTTCAGCTCGCAATTTCGCGCGAGCGTAGTTTCCCACCGGCCTGCATATGGAATCTTCCGTCGCAGGGAGGGACGTGTTTCCATAAACGGCCGCTGTCGAGAAGAAAACAACATGTGGCGGCTGTCTTGCCGAGGCGCAGGCATCGAGCATGTTTTCCAGAAGCGGCAAGTCGGAGGTCTTCTCGACGCCCGGCCTTTCCTCGGAAGTCAACGGCACCGTGCTCCAGCCTAGGTGAAGAATGACATCGAAGTCCGCGAGCGTCCGGGGCTGGGCGAGGAGAGACGTGCATCGAAAACCGTCTCCAGCCGATCGTGAAAATGACACAACCTCCGCATCAGCGGCGCATAGGTGCGCCGCTATGAACGGAGCTAAGCGGCCGCGTCCTCCGGTCATGGCAATGCGTAGCGGTTTCATTCGTGCTCCAAAAGGTGGCTTAGGAGACTGTTGAAAAACCCGCGCATGTCACGCGTGAAGTGTCTTCCTGTGCGTTTGCGAATGCTTGGTCCCCCGAGGGCATCTTCTGTGCGAAGAACTCTCCGTTTCGCGGCTTGCAGCTATCGCTGGCAAGCCGCATGGTGTGGCCTTTTCGGCTTGGAAACGATTGAATCTGGGAAACACCAAACATTTTTTGCCGTGGCTGGTTTGAATTCTGCGCTCGCTTCCTGGCTGCGTGATTTTCATGACGACGCGGAGAAGGCTCGCGTCATGGAGATCGGCCTGCTCACCGGGTTAAAGGAAGAGGCCGGACGATATTTTCCGGCGAATTTCGAAAGGGGACTCCTCCTGCGAGAGATTGTTCGTCGTCTAAAGCCGAAGCGCATCCTGGAACTCGGCACCGGTCGCGGTCTGGGCGTTTTATGCATGGCGGACCAGGTCCAATCTCTCGACTACACCGCAGAGTTGGTCTCCGTAGACATCATCCCGCCCACCGCAAGGCAGAACTGGCCCATCTGCCTGGACGGCCAGTTCGGCACGCAATCCCGATCCATCGAGGAGGTTTGGAGCCAGGGCTTCGGTCAACTGAAACCTTTGATAACCCTGCGCACCGGCGCTACGACCGCTACGCTGCCTGCCATGGTGAAAGACGGCGGCAAGTTTGATTTCATTTTCATCGATGCCGGACACGACGTCTATTCCGTCTTCCACGATTTTTCCTACAGCTGCCTTCTGCTGTCGGAGGAAGGAGAAATCTTGATGGACGACTTTGCACCCACGGAGCCCTTCGGGCTTGGCACCTGCATTGTCGCGGCGCACGCGACCAGAGTTTTTGAACAGGTGGAGGCAATCGAATCCAACGGCATTGTATTTGAACCGGACTACGCCGGCTTCACCCGTGGCATGGTGCATCTTGCGGGGATGAAACGCGGAAGGCTTGAACTTGATCCTGTCAGCTTGCTCGCCGTTCGAGTCCTCGGCAAGGCCGTCGAGGGACTCTTCCATCCGAAGGTCTTGCCCATTCGAATCTCATGAGTGCGATTAGCGAAATCCGAGCCATCGCGCGTCTTCCGGGGAATCTAGAACCGCAAAAAGCTGCCGGATCGCTTGCGCTACTCCGTTGACCGTCGAAGTCAACTGTTCGCGGATGGGAATGCTCGCATCGAAGTTCGTGCCGTCCATTACGGGAGGAATTACGAGTGGGCGTGTTCCGGATGCTTCCCAGGGTCGTTCGCTTAGCGTCTTAAACGAAGGGACAACGATCGCGCTCGCCGGCGCCGGCGGTTCCTCTTTGAGAGAATCGCAAACCAGGACGACCCTTCGATCCGCCATCTTTTTCGGATCATTGGTTCTCAGCCAACTCTCGTCGACCAGGTAGTGTCGGCATCGGGCGTCGGTCTTCTCGCAAATGTCGAATGCGCCGCTCTGCCGCATAACCCCGTGCAGGAATTCGAAAAGTCTTCCCGGCGTTCCTCCAGAAACCATACCGACTGTCTTAGGAGGGCTATATCGCCGCCGGAAGGTACCCCTTCCATGTGAGCGTATCCATGCAGCCGTTGCCGCGAGGACTCCTTTTCTCGTCTCTCGAGGGAAGTTTTGATAGATTTGGCGCAAAGCGTCGGAAAGCCGCTTCGGAGAGTTCTCGGCAAACACCCTCTCGTATTGAGATTGGGAGCTCGGTTGCAACGTTCCGTGCCGGATATCCTCCAGGATTTGAGTCACCGCTTCGGGGATCGTGTCGAACAAGCTGTTGCTTTCGAGAATGTCCTCCGCAATACCGACACGCGTGCTCATCACCTTGGTCTTCGAAAAGCATGCCTCGAGGATGGAGTGCGGTCCGCCTTCCCATCGCGAGCACACGAGGTACAAGTCCAGCAGATTGTAGAGCCGGTTTAGAGCTGTTCGGTCCAGGATGTTGCTGGCAAAGTCGTCCCCCGCGACCTCGCGACCAACGAAGAACACGGGCACGTCCATGGCTCGCAATCGCTGGCGCAGCCAGTGACGTCGCGGCCCGGCCAGGAGAACACAAACGCGCGGCTCGACTTCGCGGAGTCGTCGGACAATCTCCGCAAAGACATCAGGGCCCTTCTGCCATTTCGGCCGATCCGGCCCGATGGTGAACGCCGTGTCGGAATGAAAGTTGCCGATGACATACGCGTCTTCGGGCAAGCCCACCTGGCGTCTCAGGGCCTGCAAATCGGCGTCGTCCCGTTGCAATCTGTAGAATGTCTTCGGGTCCACGCAATAGGGTGCGCGTTCCGCGTGAATTCCCAGCACGGCAAACTCCCGCACGGCCTGCGTTGAACGCGCGATCCACGTGTCGACAAGCGGACTGACGGCATGAAACTCGGGTTGGCGCGCGTAGAAAGAAGGCGCATTGTCGACAAAGCAGACCACCGTCCGGCTCCGCAATACATCGGCGCCAAGCAGCCATGCGCTTGGCCACCATGCCGCGTGCACGATGCGGCTCCGCCAGCTCGAAGTCGGCTGTGCGTCTCCGTCGAGGGCTTGTCGGGCCCAGCGCAGGTCTTCGTCCAGAGCCCACTTGACTTCCTGATCGCCGGCGAAATGTACTGCCCAGCGTCCGGGCGACGCACTCTTCGACCTCTTCGGCATCAATGTGCCTCCGCGATCAAGCGCTGGATCAATCTGCGATAGCTCAGACACATGGCGTCGCCGGAGGGTGGATCGACAAGGACCTTCTGACGGAGGTCTTCGTAGGCGTCTCGAATCCGGGTGATTGACGCCGTGGTGTCGTCAGCCAGTTCCACCCCGTATTTGCGACCAAGCTCCACGGTTCCCCCTGTCTCACGATGATAAAGCAGTGGCAACCCGCACTGAAGTCCTTCCACCGGATGCATTGCGCCTGGCTCGTGCTTCGAGCCGGTGACGTACACATGACACTGGCGCAGCAGCCCGGCCAACTCCTGTCCCACGCAGGGCGGGAACGTGCGGGCACTCTGCCACTGAATCCGTTGAGGCCAGCGACCGATGACCCAAAGCTCCGTGTCCTGAAGGGCTCCTGAAGCGACCGTCTCATCGATCCTCGCATAGAGCTCGAAGCCTTTGCTCATGTTGTCGGACCAATGATGTGTGACAAGCCGCAGAGGAACACCCGGTTTCCATAGCGCGGCTCCGATCGGATGGAAAATCGATGGGTCGGCGCCGTTCAGGATCACCGAGTGGGGCTTGGCTGCGTCGAACCAGCGGGAGGCGTGATAGTCGCGCAGCCACTCGGAGACAAAAACCGTATGATCTGCGGCGCGATTCGCTTCAGCGAGCGCGCGATCCATTGCATCAGTTCCTTTTCGCGCGTCGTTATCATTGATGCGCTGGATACAGGCAAGGCGGGGATTCTTTTCTTTGGCGTGAAGAACATCCTCATAAGAGAAGGCCAGTGCGCCGCTGAGTCCGGCGTGGGTGCCAGCAACGCAATCCACATGCCGATCGAGATGATATTGTACCGCGTAGCCACAGTTCTTCAGGTAGGAGGAAAGCTGATTCAACCACTGATTTCCACCGCCATACGGCCCCCGCCGCGGGATCATGTTGAATGCTACGGTCGCGATGGGCCGGCGTCTTCGCAGAAGCCAGCTCATGCCCCGTTTGGAAAGAATGCTTCGACAGAAACAGTTGCCTCCGGGCCGCGCATGTAGCGCGAGCGTTTCCACTGAGCAGCCTTTTGGAATCCGACCAGCCTTGAGAGCGTATACCAAAGCGTATGCAGCCGCGTGGGGCCAAACGTTTCAATAATGTTTCTGCGCGCGGTGTTCTCGCTGTCGAGACTGCTTCTTTTGAGAAAGCACAAATGCAGGCAGCGGAAGTCTGCTTCCTGCCACGAGGTTTCCTCGTTAAGCATGCGACGGTCTTCGCGCGAATATCCGGCGCGAAACCGCACTGTGCCGCCATGCAGTCGCTCGGGCGTATAACCATTCCAGGCTTCAATGGCGCTAAAGTTGTAAAGCTTGGTCATGCTCCGGCACGGCGGAGCAAGGTGTCCGCTCGCTGTGCGCCGGCGTTCGTCGAGCTTCGTAACATGGAGGACATTTCCGAAGATCATCCAATGCTTCTCGAAGACGCCCGAAAGAATGCTCGGCCGCAGGCGAGCCAGTCTATCGGGCTCGTAAATCTCATCGCCGTCCACCCCAAAAATCCAAGTTCGTGAACCCGCGAAATGCCTGATCAGATCCTGGGACTCGGCTGGATGGCGAACGCTGTGGAGATGAATGTTGGGCAGCTCGCCGGCCAGGACCCGCAGTATCGCCGGCGTACGGTCTGTTGAGGCATGATCGGCAATGTGGAATTCGTCGCAAAAGCCGGCAGCATTGCGCAGCGCGGTTTCGACAAAGAGATCCTCGTTCCGGACCAGGGAAATTCCGACGATGCGTGGCTCGCTCAATCGGGTTGCTTGCCTTGGACGAGAATCCAAAGCCATTGACTTTCACGTTCAATGCGGATCACAGCGCGAAAATTGCATAGCAGCCGCAGTACCACGTCTTCGGTGCGATCCCAGGAAATGGCTTCAAATGGCCCTCCTCCGGCCTCCATGT